>Ga0102924_1004649_pt1 | contig 13702 bp, 15 predicted proteins | sample PaiPotPPM11metaG_FD_80116 | JGI IMG/M metagenome (GOLD analysis project Ga0102924, IMG submission 80116) | Iron sulfur acid spring bacterial and archeal communities from Banff, Canada, to study Microbial Dark Matter (Phase II) - Paint Pots PPM... ... | reverse complement strand
GCCCGGCCCCGAGCCGCAGTCCCGGCCCGCCGCGCCCGGCGCCCCCGGCCATCACGACGGCCAGACCCGCCCGCAGTCCCGGACCGGCCCGCACCGGCGGCACCGGTCCGAGGCAGGGCCCGGCCCGGCCGAGGCAGGGCCCGGCCCGTCCGAGGCGGGGCCCGGCCCGTCCGCGAAGGGCAAGCCGAAGGAAGAGCCCGAGCCCGTCGACGCGCAGCGGCTGGCCCGGGAGCGGGGCATCCAGCCCGACATCGACCTGGCCCGCCGCGCGACCCGCCGGATGACGTTCGGCCAGGCGCTGCGGTACGTGCTGGCCGTGCGCACCAACGTCGCCCTGATCATCTCCGGCGCGTGCGGCTACTACTTCCTGGCCGGGATATCGACATTCGGCACCGAGTTCGTCAGCGGCGAGTACCGCATCGGCCAGGTGGCCGCAAACCTGCTGCTGCTGCTCGTGGGCGGCGGCGCGGTCATCGGCGTGCTGTTCAGCGGCCCGCTGAGCGACGCCCTGCTGCGCCGCGGCCACCTCACGGCCCGGATCCTGATCGCCGCGATCGCCGCCAGCATCACGGTGATCCTGTTCGTCCCGGCCCTGATTACCCACAGTGCGATCACCGCGCTGCCCTACGTGATCCTGGCCGCCGCCGCGCTGTCGGCGCAGAACCCGCCGATCGACGCGGCCCGCCTCGACATCATGCCGCCGTGGCTGTGGGGCCGCGCCGAGGGCGTGCGCACGTTCCTGCGCACCGCCGCCCAGGCGCTGGCCCCGGTGCTGTTCGGCGTGTTCTCCGATTCGGTGTTCGGCGGCGGCACCACGGGGCTGCGGTGGACGTTCGTGGTCATGCTGCTCCCGCTCACCGCCTCGGCCGTGTTCTTGTTCCAGGCGCGGCGGCACTACCCGTCCGACGCCGCGACCGCAGGCCTGCTCGTTGAGTGGGAGGCGACCCGGAAGTCCCGGCCGCAGCCCCGCCCGCGCCCCCGCTAACCTCGCCCGGGTGTGACCGGTTCCTGCAGTTCGGTGACCCACTTGGCTTGGTCGTCGGGGCATTCCAGGTACAGCTCGCGTGGGTATCCCGTGCTGCTGTAGCCGTGGTTGTCGACCCACCGGGCCAGGGTCTGGACGGTGCCCATGACGTCGTCCATGGACCCGCGGTGCACGATCGTGGCCGCCTGGGCGATCCTGGGCAGGTCGGTGATCTGGAAGTCGTGGCCGTCGCCGGGGTCGGCGTTGACCGGCAGGGTGGCGTGGACCACCACCCCGTCGCCGTCCGGGGCGTCTTCGTAGTAAGCGATCCCCGGGCCGGCCGGGGTCAGCCCGGCCCGGCCGAGCCGCTCGCCCAGCTCCTGGTACAAAGGCCGGATGACCGGCGTGATCGACGCGGGTTCAAGGCTCGCGGCGACCGCGGTGAGTTCCGCGACGCGAACCGCCGGGATCTGCTTGATCTGGATGTCGTCGGCTGGCATGGTGCCCTCCATCTCGATGATCCGGAGCCTCGCCTCGACCTGCGCCAGCCGGAACGTGTCGGCGGCGATCTGGGACAGCAGCTCGGCCTGGCGAAGCCGCAGCATCCCGCGGAGCTGCTCGGCGCTGACCTGCTCGTCCAGCATGGCGTGCACCTGGTCGAGGGTGAAGCCGAGGTCCTTCAGCGCGATGATGCGGTTGAGCCGCGCGAGCTGGCTGGCCTGGTAGAACCGGTAGCCGCTGGCCGGGTCGACCCGGGCCGGGCGGAGCAGCCCGGTCGCGTCGTAGTGGCGCAGCATGCGGACCGACACCCGGCCGTGCCTGGCGAAGTCTCCGATGGTGAACATGACGCCTCCGACTCGACCGCCTCACACGGTGTCAGGGTCAAGAGGCCGGGCGCGGCTTCTCCGGCCGGGGCTAACGGGGCGCGTCACCCAGCCGGTACTCGTGGGTGATCTCGTCCAGCCGTCGCTTGAGCTCGTCGTCGAGGGTGAACTCGGCGGCCGCCAGGCTCGGGCCGAGCTGCTCGGGCCGGCTCGCGCCGATGATCGGCGCCGTGACCGCCGGGTGGGCCAGCACCCAGGCCACCGACAGCGTGACCAGGCTCACGCTGGCCTCGTCGGCCAGCCGGCTCAGCACCTCGACCGTGTCGAACTCCCGGTCGTGCCAGTAGCGGTCCTGGTAGTTCTGCGCGGCGGTGCCCAGGGTGAACCGGGTGCCTTCCGGCGGCGGGTTCGCGCGGGAGTGCTTGCCGGACAGCAGGCCGCCGGCGATCGGGTTGTACGGGATGACGCCCACGCCCTCCTCGGCGCAGTACGGCAGCATCTCCCGCTCGATCTGCCGGAACAGCAGGTTGTAGCGGGGCTGGACGCAGTCCAGGCGGGCCAGCCCGAGCGTCTCGGTCCGGCCGACGGCGCGCACGAGCTGGTAAGTGAGGAAATTCGAGCATCCTACGTAGCGAACCTTCCCGGAGTGGACGAGGTCGTCGAGGGCACCGAGGGTCTCGTCGATCGGCGTCGCCGGGTCGTACCCGTGTAGCTGGTACAGATCGATGTAGTCGGTCCGCAGGCGGCGCAGGGAGGCCTCGACGGCGGCGAGGATGTGCTTGCGCGAGTTGCCGCCGTCGAACGGCGCCGGCCCGGTCGGCGCGAAGCACTTGGTCGCGACGATGAACCGGTCGCGCCGGCCGTGCAGCCAGCGCCCCACGATCTCCTCGGTGACGCCCCGGGTGCTCAGATCCCCGCCCAGCGGGTAGGCGTCGGAGGTGTCGAGGAAGTCGACGCCCCCCTCCGCGGCGCGGTCGAGAATCGCGGTCGCGAGCGGCTCGTCGCTCTGCAGTCCGAACGTCATCGTGCCCAGGCACAGCCTCGACACCTGGAGGCCGGTCCGGCCGAGTCGGGTGTGGTCCACGCCCGCAGGCTACCGGTCCGGCTCGCGCCCGCCGCCCCGGGGCTCTCGCCGCTCACCCTAGCTCCTGGGCGCGCACCGGGCGCGGAGAACTTTGCCCGGTGCGGATGTTCGGTCTGCGACAGAACGGGCAGAGGTCTGGCGTGGATCATGGCCAGGCTCCGGTGGTGGCCGTCGCCAACCGGCTCCCGGTCCAGCATGGCGACGGCGGGTGGCAGCTGTCGCCCGGCGGGCTGGTCACCGCGCTGCGGCCGGTGATGACGAGCCGGAGCGGCGCCTGGGTGGGCTGGGACGGCGGCACCAAGGGCATTCCGTCCACTTTGCCGGATTTCAGCGCCCAGCTCCGGCCGGTCAGCCTGTCCGCCGCGCAGGTCCGCAGCTACTACCACGGGTTCGCCAACGCGACCCTCTGGCCGCTGCTGCACGACGCCATCGAAAAACCTCGCTTCGAACGACCGTGGTGGACGGCGTACCGGGAGGTGAACGCCGAGTTCACGCGCGCCACGCTGGCCGCGCTGGACGAGCACCCGGACGCGCTGGCCTGGGTGCACGACTACCACCTCATGCTGGTCCCGCAGTACCTCCGCGAAAAGCGGCCCGATCAGCCGATCGGGTTCTTCCTGCACGTGCCGTGGCCGTCGCCGGATATCTACGCGCGCCTGCCCTGGCGGCGGGAAATTCTGCTCGGCCTGCTCGGCGCCGACGTCGTGTCCTTTCACACCGAGCCGTACCGCAGGAACTTCGTCCGGTCCTGCGAACGTCTGCTGGGCGACGCCGGGGTCACGGCCCGGCGCACGGTCCTGGCCATGCCGGACGGGCGGACGGTGTCCACCACGGTGTCGCCGATCTCCATCGACGCGGCCGAGTTCACCCGGCACGCCACCGAGGAGGCCACCGGCCGTGAGATCATCGAGCTGGGCCAGCAGTTCGCCGGGCGGGGCCTGCTGCTCGGCGTCGACCGGCTCGACTACACCAAGGGCATCGTCGAACGGCTGCTGGCCTTCGAGATGCTCCTCGAGCGGTGCCCCGAGCTGCGCACCAGCACCGCGTTCCTGCAGGTCGCCGTGCCCAGCCGGGACGACGTCCGGGAGTACCGCAACCTGCGCGCCGACGTGGAACGGCACGTCGGGCGGATCAACGGCCGGTTCACCGAGCCGGGGCAGGACGTGCCGGTCCACTACCTGTACCGCGGGCTGCCCCAGCAGCAGCTCGCGGCGTACTACGCGGTCGCGGCCACGCTGGTCGTCACCCCGCTCATTGACGGCATGAACCTGGTGGCCAAGGAGTACGTGACCGTCCAGCAGGCCCGGCGCCTCAGCGGGAAGCTCGTGCTGAGCGAGTTCACCGGCGCGGCCGCCGAGCTTCGCGAGGCCGTGATGTGCAACCCGTTCGACGTCGAGGGCCTGTCTCAGCGCATCGAGTACGCTATCCGGCTGCCCGCGAGCGCCGGCCGGTCCGCGATCGCGGCCATGGCCCGGCGGGTCCGCAGCCATGACGTGCACCGCTGGGTCGCCGAGCAACTCGCCGTGATCGCGTGCCGGGGCAACGCCCGCGCACCCGCGATGGCCGAGCACGTCTCCTCGGGCTAACCGGTCCTCGGGCTAGCCGGTCTAGCACGTCGTACACGAGATGAGGGCCCAGCGCTGGTAACCGCTCGCGTCACCACTGGGCACGACGTCAACGGTGGAGTCGCTGCGTGAGCTGTCGGCGTGGAGCACGCTGGACACGTCCTCGAAGTCCGTGCGCTCGACATTGACCAGTTGCTTGCCGGCCCGCACCCAGAGCGTGCTGGGCTGGGCGCAGTCTCTCTCCAGCTTCACCTGGCCGCCGAACCCTTCCAGGCAGACATGGCTGTTATTCTGCGGCTGATAGGTGTAGACGGCATCCTTGTAGAATTCCCGGTCGAACTTATGGGTGCTGAACGGGAAGTAAAAGCCTCCGCAGCTGTGCTGGCCCGCGCATACGTTCGGAAGCTCCTCGATCCAGGTCCATACCGTGGCCACGCCGGTGCGATTGTGGCGAAGCAGCACTTTCGTGCCGGGGGAAACCTCATTGTTTTTCGGGGCCGCGCATTGGGCGTGATCGTAGTAGAGGCAGATACGGACCAGGTCCGGCACCTGGGTCACGTCCGGGCGCGATGCCGCGGCGGCGCCGGCCGCGATGTTGCTGGTCATCGGCAGGATAACCGCGATGGCGGAGATAATCGCGGCGATGGCGAGCTTGCGCATGTTCCTCTTTTCCTCGTTCGACCGCCCGGGAATGAGGCCAGGTGGTCATACTGCTGGCCGTGATTCGATCAGGAAATGATCGCCCATCGCTCGTAGCCGCGCGCATCGCCCGCGGGCAGCACGTTCAGAGCCAGCCCATTGCGTGCGCTATCAGCATGGAGCACGCTGACCACGCCCTCGAAGTTCGTACGCTGGACATTGATCAGCTCTTTTCCGGCCCGCACCCAGGTCGTGCTGGGACTGGCATTGCCACAGTTCGATTCCAGCTTGACTTGGCCGCCGAACCCCTCCATGCACACGCTCCGGGTCGCGTTCTGGATCGCGTAGACATAAACGGTATCTCTGTAGAATTCTCGGTCCAACTTGTGGTTGGTGAACGGCGTGTAATGCCCCTGGCAGACGCTGTTGTGCTGACCTGCGCATACGCCCGGGATCATCGGGCTTTCACTCCAAGTCGGGTGCGTCTTGGTGCTCCTATTGCTAAGCAGTACTCTCGTGCCGTCGGAAAGCGAGTGGTTTTTCGGCATTGCGCACCGCGAGTGGTCGTAATAGAGGCAGACATACACGGAGCCCGAGCCCGGGTCCGGGCGCGACAGCGCGGTGGCGCGGGCCGTTGCTGCCTGAGCGGAGCCGGGCAAGGCCAGCACCACGGCAGCCACCAGAGCCGCCGCCAGCGCCAGGCCGCTCCACACCGCGCCATCCGCCCTCTTGCCTGCCGTCGACCGCGTTCGCATGGTCCTCCTTCTTCGCCGTGCCCGGATCAAGGTCCGGTGCGAACGCTGCCAGCCCGCGCTAACCAATCGCTAAGCGCATCGGCAACGAATACCTGACGGCGGGGAGAAACGGAGAGGCGGCGGCATGGTCGAGCTGGTCCTGGTGGGCGTCGTGGCCGGGTTCCTGGCCGGCATCTCGCCCTGCATCCTCCCGGTCCTGCCCCCTGTACCGGGCGGCGTCGGCCACGAGCGGGACGCTCCTGCTGCGGGCCGGGCCGGGCGTCCAGGCCTACGACTTCACCTTCGGCTGAGCCCGCTGGGTCATGCGGCGTAGCCGGTCGCCCTCTCGACCACCATCCGGATCACGACGCGGACCGCGCCGGGCCGGTCCTCGCCCGGATCGCGGCCGTCGTACTTCCAGGACAGCTCGGTGTCGACGCGCCGGTCGACGTCACGCGTCACGGATACCCGGCCGCGCAGCTCGACGTAGTTCTCGGGGTCGGACGAGTCGATCACGGTGACGCTGACGCGCGGGTCGCGCTCCACGTTGCGGTGCTTGACGCGCCCCTGCACGGTCGAGAACAGCAGGTCATCGCCGTCCCGGCCGACCCATACGACCGAAGTCTGCGGGCTGCCGTCCGGATTCACCGTGGCCAGGATCGCGTAATTCTTGCCGTCGAGCAGCCTGAGCGTCGCCTCGCTGAACTGGATGGCCATGCGGGCACCGTAGTGCCGCCGGGGCCCGGGACGCCAGGCGGGGTCCCGGCGGGCCCGGCCGGGAGGACGAGGTCAGGACGCGGGGCGGGCCGCGGGGCGGGCCGCGGCGATCAGGCACGCGGCCAGTCGGCGGGCGGCGGCGGAGTCGAGCGGGGCGTTGGCCATGAGCAGGCGGTACCACAGGAACCCGTAGGCCATGTCCACCAGCACGCTGAGATCCGCGTCGGGGGAGACGTCGCCCCGGGCGCGGGCCCGTTCCAGCAGGGTCCGCAGCGACGCCCGGCGCGTCGCGGTGAACTCCGCGAGCGCGCCCGCCACGTGCGCGTCGTGCTGGGCGGCCGACGCCAGTTCGCGCAGGCCGCGCGCGGCCCCGGGATCGGCCAGCCCGGCGAAGCTGTCGGTCAGGAAGCCGGTCAGGTCGGCGGCCAGCGAGCCGGTGTCGCGGGCCGGGACGACCGCCTGCGCGTAGCGGGCCATGGCCTCGGCCACGACCGCGCCCTTGGACGGCCACCAGCGGTAGATGGTCTGCCGGCCCACCCCGGCCGCCTGGGCGATCGCGTCGATGGTCAGGCCGGTCAGGCCGGCGGTCCGGAGCAGCTCGATCGTGACGTCGAGGATCGCCTCCCGCGCGGCCTCGTTGCGCCTGCGCCCGGTGTGCGGCCGGCGCGTGCCGTCCCCCGGCTTCCCGGCCGCCTCGCGTTCCCCCTGCCCGCCGGCGGCGGGCGCTGCGGCGTCCGTCTCCGCTGACCTGTCCACGTGGCGAGCCTAGCATTTGACGAGACTTAAAGTCTCGACATAGGTTTGCCGAGACATCCAATCTCGGCAAGCGGCACGCGGAGCCGGGGCGCAGGCCGGCCCGCGGGACCGCCCGAACTGAGGGACCGGAGGAACCAATGTCGTTCGAGGGGCAGCGCGTTTTGGTCATGGGCGGGAGCACCGGCATCGGCGAGGCGACCGCGGCCTCGTTCGCCGCCGCGGGAGCCCAGGTGACGATCACCGGGCGCGCGAAGAGCCGGCTGGACGCGGCCGCGGAGCGGATCGGCTACCCGGTCGAGACCCGGGAGGTCGACGCGACCGACGCCGAGGCCGTCGGCACGTTCTTCGCGGCCGGGGGCCCGGCCGATCACCTGGTGCTCGCGCTCAGCCCCGGCGCGGTCGGGCTCGGGCCGTTCGCCGGCCTGGACGACGACGCGCTGCGGCAGGCGTTCGACGGCAAATTCTTCGGGCACGTCGCGGTCCTGCGGGCCGCGCTGCCGAAGCTGCGCGGCGCCGGCACGGTCACCCTGATCAGCGCGGTCTCGGCGCAGATGGCGGTCCCGGGAACGGTCGCCCTGGCCGCCGTCAACGGCGCGCTGGAGGCCATCGTGCCGCCGCTGGCCGTCGAGCTAGCGCCGATCCGGGTCAACGCGGTGTCCCCCGGGGTCATCGACACGAGCTGGTGGGACTTCATGCCGGATGAGCAGCGCCGGGCCACGTTCGAGGCCACCGCGGCCAGCACGCCCGCTGGCCGGGTGGGCAGGCCGGAGGACGTCGCGCGCGCCGTCGTGTTCCTGGCCGGGCACGAGTTCCTGACCGGCACGGTACTCGCGGTCACCGGCGGCGCCCACCTGCCGACGTTCCGCTGAGCCGGGCTCAGCCGCCGGTAGCCGCGCAGCCTGCGCGATCCGGGCATACGGCGTCCATGGTCGTTCTTCCTTGAGGCACCCACGTCCCGGGCTAGGCTCGCCGGCGAAGGCGACAGCGCGACTGCTTGCCGTGGGGGCCCGGCGAGCCTGACTGATCTGTGTGTGCCGCCCGGGCAATACCTGGCCTGGCGCTCGCGGGCCGGGGTACGGCAGCGTTCCGAGTTTGTTTCTTACACCTGCGGGGGGCGGGGATATGGCATCGAACCGGTTGCGCCGGACCTTAACCGCGGCGGCTGCTACTGGCTTAATCACCGCCGCCGTGATCATGGCGGGCCAGGCGGAAGCACCGCAGCTTCCTCGCCAGGCATTGGCCAGCGTCACCATGCCCGCCAGGCCGGCGACGCCACGTCCCCCGCGACTTCCGGCGAATTTCCAAGGGAAGGGCCGGTACATCGTTAGCGACCTGGGCGCGAATGTTCCTTTTACCTGGCAGGGCAGCCGCGGCAATAGTCAGATGATCGCCGGAGGCCCGCGGTATCGGATCTGGTTCACGAATCTGATCTACCGCAACACGCTCTACACGGCCACCTACAAGTGGCCGAACATTCGGCTGAACAACCGCTGTGACAAGGTCGGAGCCTTCAGCCGGCAGGACTTGAACAAGGGCTTGAAGACCGCGCGGTTCGTAGGGGCTGAGATTCTGCAAGGAAAAAAGACCGGCGTGTCTATCATTGGCGGGTTGGCGTTGTCGCGGGCTCCACCCGGCCGGGTAAGGCGATCCGGTTCCCGCTTGCCCTGGCTGACATCTACGTCGACCAGAAGGACCCGAGCCAGTGGTGGCAGGTACTGCAGTTCGGCCTGCAGAACCTATACGATCCGCAACTCGATGAGTGGTTCACCATGACCACGTTCAACCATCTGCCCGGGACGGTTACGCTTCCCAGGACGTGCCCGCGCCCGGCACCGTGACCTGCGCCGCGATGCGGAGGATATCCTCCGGCGCTGCTAGGGTGAGCCCCGACATGGAGACCAACCCCGCGCCGTGGATCGACGCCCTCCGGAACTCAAGCGACCGGCTGCGGAAGCTGGCCGCGCCGCTCGGGCCTGACCAGCTCCAGCAGCCGTCGTACGCGTCGGAATGGTCGATCGCCCAGGTCCTGTCCCACATCGGCTCCCAGGCCGAGATCTTCGGCCTGTTCCTCGACGCGAGCCTGAGCGGGCAGGACCCGCCGGGGCAGGACGTGTTCCCGGCGATCTGGGCGACCTGGGACGCCAAGAGCCCGGCGGACCAGGCGGCCGACGCCCTGCGCGGCGACGCGACCGTGACCGAGCGGTTCGTGGCCCTGGACGACGAGCAGCGCGGACGGCTCCGGCTGAGCGCGTTCGGGATGGACCTCGACGTCACCGGGCTGGCCCGGCTGCGGCTGAGCGAGCACGCGCTGCACACCTGGGACATCGCGGTGGCCCTGGACCCGGCGGCGACGCTGGCCCCCGACGCCGTCGCCCTGCTCATCGACACCGTCGGCCAGTTCGTGGGCCGGGCCGGGCAGCCCGGCGGAGTCCAGCGCCGGCTGCACGTGTCCACGAGCAGCCCGGTGCGGCACTTCACCCTGGAGACCGGCGACACGGTGTCGCTGGTGCCCGCGGAGTACCGCCCGGGCCTGCCCGAACTGGGGCTGCCCGCCGAGGCGTTCATCCGCCTGCTCTACGGGCGGCTGGATCCGGCCCACACGCCCGCGGTGGAGACCCAGCGCGTCGATCTCGACGACCTGCGGCAGGTCTTCCCCGGCGTCTGAACGCCCGGTGCAGCCTGGGACTCGGCTACGTGGACCGACCTGGTTGACAACCACCCCTTGACACGACAACCCATGGTTGTCATACTGGGTGCATGACAGGGAAGCCCGACGTCTCGGCGCACCAGGAGACCTTCCAGCGGGTCAGGGAGGTCCGTGACGAGGCCCTCCGGCACATGCGTCTGGCGCGGGAGTTGCACGTCCAGCGCCGCGAGCTTCTGGAGTCCCTGATCAAAGAAGGCTTCTCCCAGGCCGAGATCGCCCGGGAGCTAGGAGTCAGCCGCCAGGCCATACAGCAAATGCTCGCCGGCTAGCCAGCCAGCCCGGCATAACCGCCGCGGTTATTCCCCCTTTCCAGGGGCAACGTTTCCCGGAATGTGCGCGAGGTGCCCTTGAGGCGTGCCTTGCTGCCAAGAAATAGCAGGGACAGTGGAACAAGAAGAAAGATCTGCGGCCGCCGGAATCGGGCAGCCTTCCGCGCGGCGTCTTCTGTACGGCGGGATATGCTGGATCGCCGCGCTCGAATTCTTCGTGGCTCAGGCTATCGCGCAAGCCGCCTGGAAGGGCTCGCACTACAGCCTGGTCAGCAACGCGATCAGCGATCTCGGGGTAACGGCCTGCGGCAAGATCACCATCGAGGGGCAGGCCGGCTACTACTGTTCTCCCCTGCACAACGTGATGAACGCGTCTTTCGTCGTTACGGGCGTCCTCATGCTGCTCGGACTGTACCTGACCCGGCCGGTGTGGCCGGGTAGCCGCCCGACCCGCTGGGCATTCGCCCTGTTCACGCTGGCGGGAATTGGCAAGATCATCGTGGGGCTCGCGCCGGGCAACGTCAATTACGGGCTGCACAGCCTGGGCAGCCTCGGCATGATCCTCGGGAACATCGCCGTGATTCTCTTCGGGCTGGCCGTGTCCGCGACCAATGACCGGTGGATAAGGCGGATCTCACTGGCTCTGGGAATTATCGGGATTATCGGCGCTGTCTTCTTTGTCGGCCACCGGGCCCTCGGCGGCGCGGGCGCTGCGGAAAGGGTCGCTGATTACCCCGTATTCGCGTGGATGTTCGTAGTCGGCATCCGCTCCGTGCGCTGGCCGCGTCGTCCGCAGTCCCTGCCGACGGCCGGGCTCAGGCCAGGGACTTCGCCAGCCAGTGGTCGGCCCAGCGGCCGGCGTTGAACGGGGCCACCTCCTGGTAGCCCAGCCGGGCGTACAGCCGCCGGGCCTCGATCAGCTCGCTCCGGGTGTCGAGCCGGAGGCTGGTCACCTCGCGCTGGCGGGCCTCGTCCTCGACCGCGCGCATGAGCGCGCCGCCCACCCCGCGGCCGCGGGCCGCGGGGTCGACGTAGACCCGCCTGACCTCGCCGATCCCGCCGGGCAGCAGGAGCAGCCCGATGCAGCCGATCACCGCCGTGTCGTGCCGCGCGAGCAGGAACAGCCCGTCCGGGGGGATCAGGTCGTCGCTGGGGTCCTCACGCATCTCCGCGTCGACCTCATCGCGGGTCGCCGGGCGGCCGCGTTCGCGGCTGATGATGTCGCGGAAGTAGGCCGCGAGCACGGTCTGGCTCTCGGGCGACCCCGGCCGGGCCGCCATGATCGTGGCGTTCTCCGGGAATCTGGTCATAGCCCGATTATCGGGCGGGCCCCAGGCCTGGGCCGCCCGCCGCGAGCGGGCTACGCCACGGCCGATCTACGCCACGACGGCCGAGGCTGGCTGCTGCCGGCCGTCACGTGGTCCGGCGCCGGACGAGGGCTTCGATGCCGTCGAGGATGCGCTCCAGGCCGAACTCGAACGCGTACCGCGGGTCGTAGGCGGCGTTGTGATACACGCCGGCGGCCGCACCCACGCGCGCGGCCAGCGGGTACCGGCTGGGGTCGAAGACCCGGGACAGCCACGGGGCGGTGGCGGCCCACCAGGCCTGGTCGTCGAGTCCGCTGCTGCGCTCGATGTCGGCGGCGTCGGCGGCGCCGCGCGCGGCGCTCTGCACGTACTGGTTGACCAGCGTGACGACCGCGTCCATCTCGACGTCGTCGAGTCCGCTGCCGGCCACCGCGGCTAGCTCGCGCTCGTACTTGGCGATGCTGCCCGGCCCCATCGGCGGGCGGGTCGCGGTGGCGACCCGCACCGTCCAGGGATGACGCCGAGCCAGGTCCCAGTTGGACCGGGCCACCTGCTCCAGGCGCTCGCGCCAGCCGCCCTCGGGTGGCGTCGGGGCGGTCAGCTCACCGTGCACGGCATCAAGCATGATCTCGATCAGCTCTGCCTTGCCCGGCAGATAGGTGTAGAGGGACATGGTACCGACGCCGAGCCGCTCGGCGACCCGGCGCATGGACAGGCCGTCGAGACCGTCGGCGTCGGCGATCTCGATCGCGGCGCGGGCGATCAGCCCGACGTCCAGCCCGGGCTTACGGCCCGGGCGCCGGGCCGGCTCGCCGCCCCAGAGCAGGGCCAGGGTGCGCGCCGGGTTCCCGCCCCCGCTGTGCTCGGTGGCCACCCCCGAAGCCTAGTGCGCGCATTAACTCCGTACGCTGTACCGTATACTGTACGGAAATGTATCCGGCCAAAGGAGATGACCATGCCAGGCTTCGCGGAAGCGGTGGTGACGGAGCGGCTGACCAAGCGATTCGGGGAGGTCGCCGCGCTGGACGGGCTGGACCTGCGGGTGGGCCGCGGCACCGTGCACGGGTTGCTCGGCCGGAACGGCGCCGGCAAGACCACCCTGGTGCGGATCCTCACCACGCTGCTCCGCGCGGACGGCGGCCGGGCGGAGGTGGCCGGCTTCGACGTCCGCCGTCAGCCCGCCCAGGTCCGGTGGCGCATCGGCCTGGTCGGCCAGCAGGCCGCGGTAGACGAGGTGCTAAGCGGCCGCGGCAACCTGATCCTGTTCGCCCGGCTACACGGGCTGTCGGCGCCGGCCGCGCGGCGCCGCGCGGCCGAGCTCCTCGAGCAGTTCGGGCTGGCCGACGCGGCGGGCCGGCCGGCCTCGACGTACTCCGGCGGGATGCGCCGCCGACTCGACCTGGCCTCCAGCCTGATCCTCGCCCCGCCGGTGCTGTTCCTCGATGAGCCCACCGCGGGCCTGGACCCGCACAGCCGCGCGGAGGTCTGGGCCGCGGTGCGCCGCCTGGTCGCCGGGGGCACGACCGTCCTGCTCACGACGCAGTACCTGGAGGAGGCCGATCAGCTCGCCGACGAGATCTCGATCATCGACCGGGGCCGGGTGCTCGCGGCCGGCCGCCCGGCCGAGCTCAAGTCCCGGATCGGCGCCGACCAGGTCGAGATCGTCCTGCGGGACGCCGCGGATCTCGGTCCCGCGGCCAGCCTCGTGGGCGGCGCCGTCGGCGCCCGGCCGCACCCCGATCCCGACACCCGAACGCTGCGCGGCCCGGCGCCCCGCGGCGTGCGCGCGCTGACCGGCGCGCTGGCCGCCCTGCACGACGCGGGCCTCGTGGTCGAGGACATCGCGATCAGGCGGCCCACGCTAGACGAGGCGTTCCTGCAGCTCACCGGGCCTGATCCGGCCGACCGGGGGGCCGGTCACGGGGATGAGCCGGGCCGGGCCCGCGCGGCCGGGACGGAGGTGGCGCGATGACCCCGGGCGCCACGCCGGTTCCGGGCGTCGCGCCGGTTCCGGGCGCCGGGCCCGGCGCCGCGCGGGTCCGGGTGCGGCTGGCCCGGGACAGCTGGATCATCGCCCGCCGCGATCTGCAGCACTGGGCCGCCCGGCCGGGGCCAGTGATCATCACCCTGCTGTTC
>Ga0102924_1004647_pt1 | contig 13705 bp, 14 predicted proteins | sample PaiPotPPM11metaG_FD_80116 | JGI IMG/M metagenome (GOLD analysis project Ga0102924, IMG submission 80116) | Iron sulfur acid spring bacterial and archeal communities from Banff, Canada, to study Microbial Dark Matter (Phase II) - Paint Pots PPM... ... | reverse complement strand
GTGTTACTCACCCGGTCGCCACTTTACTCATGGATTGCTCCACTTTCTCGTTCGACTTGCATGTGTTAGGCACGCCGCCAGCGTTGATTCTGAGCCAGGATCAAACTCTCGTTTGAAACCTGAAATTTGTTCGGAATGAACAAATTCGCCATCGTAGCGTTAGCCACGACGACTCGCTTCGCGCCCGACGAGGCAGGCGCTAGCTAATGTTGTGAGAACGCTCGGACTTTGGCCCGAACATTTCTTCTCACGACTGGCACGTTCAACCTAGTTGTCAAAGACCGATTCGCATCTCCGCCTGAGCGGCGCGTTTTCAGTCCAGGCGAATCTGCCACAAGGGCGAATCCGACTGTCCTCGAAACCTGTTTAAAATATCGTTATGCTGCTGCCCTGTCAATCGACTCGAATCACAGGATTTCCACAAACCCGCACTTGGCATTTAGCGGTTGGCATTCAGTCATTGTCTGGCCAGTGCGGCCAAATGCTAGGTGCCAAATGCTGCTTTTGCGCAGCAAAACGCACCTTCCTCGTCTGGCCAGTGCGGCCAAATGCTAGGTGCCAAATGCTGCTTTTGCGCAGCAAAACGCACCTTCCTCCCCGCTCCAGCGCCGAATGGACAAAAACTCACAATTTCGGCACGAGCCGAGTCGGAAGATGATTGGTTTAAGAAAAGATCTTCCAGAGGTTCTTGCGACTTTCGCCTAAACCCTTCGAGGAGCGCTGTCCCCGAATGTGAAGCCCCGTGGCCGAGGCCAATTCCAGCTTTTAAGGCTTGCTTTTGCTGGTGTACTACTTCTGATGCCGGGGACGATACGAGAGATTCAAAAAACCCGGCTTGCCACACTTGCTCTCGACGGTTTGTCTTTTATACCACTATGCAGACGAGAGTGCAAGGGGATTTCGTTTCATTCAGCTCGTGGGTCACGGTGGATCCGGTTCAGTGTAGCTGTTCGATCGATCAGCACACCGCGCTGCCGTCATTAGAATAAAGCGACACCAAACACGGCGGCGCAACAGCGTATACTGCGGAGTCGTCTACCTCTTCGCAGCTAACGTGGATAGCTGTCCCAATTGCGGCTCTCGGTTCACAGCCATTGACGAGAAGTGCTTCCTGTGTGGCGATCACCTTGGCTTTCCCAACGTAAGAGCTGCGAACCAACCGGATGAGCGAATTGCGCTTGAGACGAGGTTTCGCGCCGCGATGGAACGCGCTGAGTCCCGCAATGCAGGAGCTGCGGTTGAAAGCTTTGGATGACAGGGTTTGGGTGATGCTCGATTTTCCAATTCATCACAGACGTGTCATCTCGAGCGCAGCGGCGCGTCCGCTGGGCGGACGGGCGGCGGAGTCGAGAGACCTTGCGCTTGGTACCAGTCGGCGGCGAGATCTCGCCACTGAGGGTTCATCTTCTCGATTAGCCAGATCTTCTTTCCCGCCGCCAGCGTTTTAGCTGCTTCTCGCGCGCGATCGCCTTGCCGACGCTGCCGAATTTCTCCCAATAAACGAGACGGATTGCGTTGTAGTCATCGGTGAATCCTTCATACTGGTGGGTTTTGTGCTGGAAAACACGGTGGCGCAGGTTGTTTGTCACGCCAATGTAGAGAGCGCGGCGGGAGGCGCTTTGGAGAAAGTAGACGTAGAAGTGATATTCGCAGCTCATACTTAAAGAAAACGCAAGGTCCTTCGACTACCCGTGATTTTCCGCTTCGCTCAAATGACGCTCCGCTCGGGATGACAGTGTTGTGGTGTCCCGAGCACGATCAGAATGTGCAGGATGACAGACGAGCGGCGAAATAGTCTGTGACGGGCGTCACAATGTGTCCACCGTTTTCCCAATCCGGAAAAACAGAAGAATGGCGGACAAGAGTGTCCGACCCACACGGGCGGCTCAGTGGCGGAAGTGGCGCACCGCAGTAAAGATCATTGCTAGACCAAGACGGTCGGCGGCCTCGATAACTTCCTGATCGCGCACCGATCCGCCGGGCTGGATGACAGCGGTGGCGCCGGCTTTGGCGATCTCCTCGACGCCGTCGGGGAAGGGGAAAAAGGCGTCCGAGGCGGCGACTGTGCCTTTCAGCGGCAGCACCGCTTTCTGCGCGCCGAGGCGGCAGGAATCGACGCGGCTCATCTGGCCGGCACCCACGCCGACGGTTTGCCCGTCGCGGGCGTAAAGAATTGCGTTCGACTTGACGTGCTTGCACACCTTCCAGGCAAAGAGCAGAGCGCGCTTTTCTTCCGGTGTGGGCGGGCGTTTGGTGACAACTTTAAGATCGGAGTCGCGAGGTTGATGAACGTCAGCGTCCTGCACCAGCATGCCGCCGGAGACGTTTTTCAGCACCCACTTTTGCGGACTGTTGGCAATCTCGACCAGCCGCAAGTTTTTCTTGGCCGAAAATTTCTCGAGCGCAGCTTTGTCGAAGGATGGCGCGGCGATGACTTCCAAAAATAGCTTTGCCATCTCTTCCGCGGCAGCGGCATCGACCGGCCGATTGACGCCGATTACGCCACCGAATGCGGAGACGGGATCGCACTCGAGCGCGCGCTGGTAAGCCTCCGCCAAAGTCGCGCCAGTTGCGGCTCCGCAGGGATTGGTGTGCTTGATGATGCCGCAAAATGGCTGCTCGAATTCCTGCGCCAGGTCCCAGGCGGCCTGCAGGTCAACGATGTTGTTGTAGGAAAGCTCTTTGCCCTGCACCTGGCGCGCGTTGGCGACTCCGGTGGCTGAGCCGTCGGAGTACATGGCGGCTTTCTGGTGAGGATTTTCGCCGTAACGCAGATCGCTGACTTTCTTGAAAGAGAGCCGCAGGGTATCGGGGAAATTTTCTGTGGGTTGCAGATGGAAATTTCCGTTCGCGCTCACCCGCTCTAGTGTTAAGGCGATAGCGGAATCGTAGGCCGCGGTGGTGGCGAAGGCCTTCTGTGCCAAGCGCCATTTGGTTTCTGACGAGAGCTCGCCTTTGGAGCCGGACATTTCGGCGGCGATGGCGTCGTATTCGGCGGGCGACGTGACGACGGCGACGTCGTGAAAATTCTTCGCGGCGGAGCGGATCATGGACGGGCCACCGATATCGATGTTCTCGATGAGTTCCTCGAAATGCACGCCTTGCTTCGAGGCAGTTTTCTCGAAGGCGTAAAGATTGACCACGACCATGTCGATGGGCTGGATTCCGTGTTCGGCGACGGCAGCGCGGTGTGCCGGATCCTCGCGGCGATGAAGAATTCCGCCGTGGACTTTGGGATGCAGCGTTTTCACGCGGCCGTCGAGCATTTCCGGGAAGCCGGTGAGGGCGGAGATGTCCTGCACCGGAATTCCGGAATCTCGCAGCAGCTTTGCGGTCCCGCCGGTCGAGATCAGTTCCACTCCCATGGCGGAGAGCCTGCGGGCGAACTCGGCCAAGCCGGTCTTATCGGTGACGCTGAGAATTGCGCGCTCGATTTTGTGGGACATTCAGAGCCTCATCGGGAATTTTTGTGGTGGAAGGACTAAGGGAATTTTATCAGTTGCTGCTACGTTTAGCTTGCCGCAGAGACACAGAAAAAGATTTAGGATTTGCGAAGTTGGGAAGGGCACGAGTTCACTCGTGCCACATTCGTCAATGATAGTTTCGCGCCTTCAGGCGCTGAGGTTCTGCTTTCTCTTTTAGGCTTTGCGTTAGCTTTGAGAAACAGCAGGTTCCTGCTTCGCTCGGAATGACATTGTAGGTTGGATTCTGATCGGCACGGGTGGAACTCGTGCCCTGCCCGGAACGAGGATCACGCTTAGGTTTTTGCTCTGGCCGTGAGTTTTACTTTGCCGTCGGCGATATCGACGGAGTACTCGACTTGCTCACAGCCGTACTGCTTGCGAATCTGCTGGGTCTTTTTCTGGACGAATGAACTGAAGCTTTCGAGCGAGCCGGAGACGTTCTCCCCCGCCTTCTTTTTCGCCTCGCTGAGTGCGACAAACAGTTTCTCGACTTTGTCGCGTTCGGATTTGACATCACCGACCAAGAAAGGTTCGGCGTGCGCATGTACCCCATAAACTTTGTGCGCGGCCTCGTGCTCTTCGGGACGAACACCCTGAACTGAGAGCAGCGCATCTTGCGGGCGCCGGTAGCCTTCCTCGCGAATTCGCGCCTTTTTGCGCCACAAATCACTGTAAATCGCGTAGCGTTGGGCCATTTCGTTATAGCGAAAACGCTGGGAGAAGCTCATGCGGCCGCCGTCGGAAAATTTGCGCAACAGGGCAAGCACCTTCCACTCCAAGTCGGTGGGCGCCCTCTTTTGGGGGCTGTTGAAATAGATTTCGTACTCGATTTTCAGCCGGCGCAAGTGCGACTCGAGTAAAGTCAGTTCTTCATCAACCGTCATGAGATCTCTGGGGTCTCCGGCAGGCCCACTTTTAGCATGCTGGGACCGCAACCGTCAGTTTAGGGGAGATCGGTAACTGGGGCGAGGTACCTGCTGGGCACAACAGTGATGGTACGAAGGTACCCAAAATCAGCTCTTAACAGTTAGCTTTTAGCCTTTAGCGCGGCCCTCGGCAAATGCCGGACACATGCGCTCACAATATCTCTATGAAAGGATGTGCGACCGTTTCAAAGGGACTGCATGCACCTGAGGGGTGAGCTGATGGCTAAAAGCTAACAGCTAGAAGCTGTTCTTCTACTTCACGGCCATTTTCTTGACCATAGCGATCACCAGCTTGCGATCGCTGTCATTCAGATTGCCGGAGTAGCGGCGGATCTGGGTCAAGAAGCGGAGCTCGTCGTCGGAGAGTTGCGGCAGGGCCTTTGCTCCGTTACCGCTGCCCGGCTCGGCGAAGAAATGGGAGAGCGGAAGCTCCATGGCGCCGGCGATTTTGGAAAGCGTGTCGAGAGAGGGTACGGTGTGGCCATTTTCAACCCGGGAGAGATAGCAGCGGAGCAGCCCGGTCCGTTTCTCAATGTCACCTTGCGACATTCCCTTTTGCAACCGGAAATTCCGGATTGTTACCCCAATATTCATCTGAAGGTCAGCGTGAATGGTAACCAGAGTAGTACACGATGGCAAGAGAAAAGTTACGAAATCGGCAGCAGCCCGGTTGTGCTTATTTCTCTGTCTTCTACGATGACTTCGCCAAAGGAATGCAACGGATTTTCACAAGCAAAATTTTTCCCGATCTACTTTTTTAGCGCGCTGGCGAAGAATGCGACCGTCTTGTCCCAGGCATCCTGCGCGTCTTTGGGCCGATAGCCATCTTTATTGTTGGGATTTTCGAATGCATGCCCAGCGTCAGGATAAATGGTGAGGTCTATTTTCTTTCCCAGTTCGTCCATTTGCTTTCTGAACTTTTTTACGTCGTCAGGAGTGATGCCGCGGTCCTGCGCTCCGAAAAGTCCCAGGATAGGAGCATTGATTTTCTTGATCTCGCTCGGGTCAGTCGCGAGATGGCCGTAATTTATGACATCAGCCGCTAGTTTCGGCTCCTCGAGCGCAAGATCAAGCGCGTATCCGCCACCCATGCACCAGCCGATGGCGCCAATGCGATCTTTCTTTACATTGGGTTGCGACTCTAGATAATGGAATGACGCTTCCAGGTCGCGATTGGCGCGATCTTGCGGCACGCCGCGCATAATTTCGTGGGCCTCGTCGGGAGTGGTAGCGACTTTGCCACGATATAAATCGAGAGCCAGCGTGACATAGCCCTGATCAGCGAGCTTCGAGGCCTGCTCTTTGACCCAATCGTTCAATCCCCAAAATTCATGGATGACAATAATTCCAGGAAACGGCCCTTTCCCTTCCGGCGTGTACAGAATGCCGTGAACGGTTTCGTCCCCACTCTGGTAGGTAACGTCTTTCGGAGTGGCTGCCAGCGCGGAAACTTCCAGCAGCAGGAGAATGCAGTAAACAAAAAAGAATTTCATATGGTTTCCTCTGAAAGTTGTAATTCCATGTAGAGCGCGCCTTCGATCGGGTTCTGGCGGTATGGTGGAATTTCGCGGAAGCCTAGGGTTCGGTACATCGCCACCGCCGTTTTCATGACCGGCTCGACAGTATCCAGACGCAATTTCTTGTATCCGAGTTGGCGGGATTCCGCGATGATTTTTTCCGCGAGCTCACGGCCCAGACCTTTTCCACGAAACTGCGGCCGCACATACAGCCGCTTCATTTCACAGATCTCCCGGGCGAGCTGGTGAAGCGCGACGCACCCTGCTGGATCGCCATTGCTGGTTGCGAGCACGAGCCGGCCATCCGGCGGCGCATAGTCGCCGGGGAGACCTGCCAGCTCCTCATCGAAGCTCTGAAAGCACAGGCTGAAGCCGAGAGATTGGGCGTACTCGAGGAAAAGCTCGCGTATTGCTGCAATCTGGTCTGGCGATTTTGCGCGCTGAAAGTCAAAAGCTGTAACCGCAGAGCGCACAGAGGCCACAGAGGAAAACGAAACCTCTTTCGATTCTCGGTTATCCGTCTTCATGTGTTTATTGCTTCGCCTGACCCACGCCGAGGGCTGGCAGTTTACCCCATCAGCATCCCGCCGTTAACATTCAACACGTGCCCGGTAATGTATCCGGCTTCTTCGGACGCGAGAAAAGCTACGCAGTTCGCCACATCGTCGGGCGAACCGATCCGGCCAAGCGGGATCATCTTGAGCGCATTTTGCTTCAATTCCTCGGACAATGCCGAGGTCATGGCAGTTTCTATGAATCCGGGCGCAACGGCGTTACAGGTAATGCTGCGCGACCCCAGCTCGCGCGCAACTGCCATGGTAAGCCCGATCAATCCGGCTTTGGACGCGGCGTAATTGGCTTGTCCGGCTTGGCCCATCTGCCCAAAAATTGACGTGATATTGATGATGCGGCCCCAGCGCTGCTTGAGCATGGAGCCGATCGCCTGCTGAGTGCACAAGTAGGCGGACGTCAGGTTGGTGGCGAGCACTGCGTCCCAATCGGTGCGCTTCATTCGCATGACCAGCTGATCCCGGGTTATGCCGGCGTTGTTGACCAGAATATCGATCTTTCCGAGCTCGCCGAGAATAGATTTGAATGCAGCTTTGACCTGTTCTTCGTCGCCAATATCTGCGGTGACGACGTAAGCACGGCCGAGGCGTGTTCTGAGCGAAGCTGAAGGAACGCTTGCGCCTTCGGAATAAGAAACAGGAGCGCTCTGCTCGATTTCCCGCGCCACTTCATTTAGCTTCTGCTGATTGCGTGCGACCAGCGCCACGCTGGCCCCGCACTTAGCGAGCTTCAACGCACACGCGCGTCCGATTCCTTGAGATGCACCCGTCACAACGGCTACACGTCCGGTCAAATTCATCCTGACTTCCTACGAAGGCGGAATTATAACTGGACTGTGGCGGGAATGTTTTCCGCTTCTGCGTGAGGGTGGCTGATCTCATTGCGGAACAGATAGCGCAAAAGGGGAGGAGCGAGAATCGTGGTCACGACCGTCATCATAACTACAATGCCGTAAGTGGCCTGGCTCAGGATATGCGATTGCAGGCCGACGAGCGCCACGATAAGTGCGACTTCGCCGCGCGGCATCATGCCGATTCCAACTTGAAACACCATCGCCCACCCTTCTCGGATAAGCGGCAAGCCACATCCGATGACCTTGGAAACGATCGCTAACAGCGAGATGACAATGGCCATGGTCAGAAGGTTTCCAGTGAGCAGGTGTGGGTTGAAACGGGAACCAATGTCGAAAAAGAAAAAAGGCGCAAGGAAGGCTGTAATTCCTCCAACGCGGGGGATGAGGTTCCAACGGGGCGCGTAATCGGCAAATATCAATCCAGCGAAGAACGCTCCCACAATTGCTGCCATATTGATCTTGGCCGCCAGCCATGAAAGCAATAAGCAGATAGCTAACGCCACGACCAGAGAGGCGTTCTGGGTGGAAAGTTGTTCCACATGCGGCCGCAATTGACGAACAAGAGGCGGGCCAAGAAACATCATGAAGAGCGCGAATGCAACCGCTTCGCCGGTCAGCACGCCTAAATGCACCCACTGCACGCCTTCAGCGGATGCAGCGCCAGCGACGATGGCTAAAACCATCATGCCCAGCACATCATCGAATACGGCTGCAGCCAGAATAATTTTTGCCGTGCGAGACGCCAGAACTTTCATCTCTCCCAAAGCACGCGCGGTTATGCCGATGCTGGTCGCGACCATGGCCGCAGCCACAAATACCGACTCAACCGTGCTCTCGTGCCGCAATTTCATGTAGGTGAAGCCGAGAATGAACGGAACAATCACACCCGCAATCGATACCATCAGAGCGGTGCGGCTGACATCTATGAGCTCACGCGGGCTGGTTTCGAGTCCCGCGCTAAACAGAACAAAGATGGCACCCACTTGCGCGACCGAGGACAGCGTGAGGTTCGAAGGGATCCAGCCCAGGGCGTAAGGGCCCAAAATGATGCCCGCGAGAATCTCTCCCGGCACTCCCGGCAGACTGAGCCGTTCGAAGATTTCGGCCATCAGTTTTGTGGTGACGAAGATAACGAAGAGGTAGAGCAGCAGTTGCTCAGTGCCGTTGGGAATAGCCGTGCCCATGTCTAAAGGCAGGATATGGAAAGACAGAACTGCACGCAATAAAACTCGTGAGCTGGATCTTGCGTCTTGAACAAAGGATGGATGCGGCTTGTCAAGCGCTTTTCAGCGGCCAGACAAGCACCTCCAGCCGTTTTGCGAAGTGCAGCAGCGGGTGGATTTCGGGCAGTTTGATCCCGGCCGCGATGGCCAAAGTATTTACGGAAAATTCACCTTCGGCGTCCTGCAAGGGTCACGGCTCATGGTGAATTTCCGCCCGGTAAATGGAATTGCGAACCATTGTATAGAGACAGTACCGCTCGGTGAGCCAGTGTTCGAGTGTCCCTCGCTCTCTTATCTGGATGGGACCGGTTGGCCGATATCTTCCACTCAGTTCAGCGCCAGAGTTGCGAAGAGAGTGGTATAGGACCCATCCGTCTTTGTCTCTGTCGGCGTCTCTGTCGGGATCGGCCACCCGCATGTGAGCGTAAAAGTAGGGCAAGTGGTAAGTCATCCTTGCAGCCCACGCGGCCAGCCGGCTTCCAGCGTCAAGGCTGAAAAAGTACACGCCAGGCTTTCCACGGTAAGTGACATAGGTGCGAACGTTAAGCTCGGGGAACGCTGATAGTCCCGGAAGCAGCGGCATCCAGCGGGCACGAACGCCGGTCATGTGGAACGGAGTGACCGCAATCCAGTACTGGCCGTCAAACGTATCCAGAAAGAGAGCGGAAGGAACCAGCGGGCGCAGTGTCTCAGGCGCGACCGGCCAGTGGGCAAACAGCAGATGGTTCCAGGTCTGCTCCATTATCCATTGCCCGGAAACCCAGGGCCCCGAAGGCAACGGCCACGGACGATGATCGACGAATCTGAGTGCCGGGTGCACTCTGCAGGATATGCGACCACAAAGCTAAAGTTGAAGTCATTTCCGCCGGGCTTGAACCTGACGGACTATTCTTGACGAACCTATTCCTGACGGACCTGGCCGTAATTCAGCACGCTGACGAGTCCCACTCCGCCGACAATATTGCCCCGCCTGAATGAAAAGCTACAATTGCACTGTGAACGTCGTCGCGACGCCCGCCACTCCGAGGATCGATGAGCCGTGGCGAAAATTCACCCTCAAACAACGAATTTTGCTGTGGCTGATCGAGTGGGCAGGATTTCTCGCCATCCGCGTTCTTGGCCCGACCATCCGGTTCTCGGTTTCGTGGGAAGAAGGCTCGCCCAAAAGTCTGGCAGAGAGGCCTTTTGTCTATTCGTTTTGGCATAACTGCATGATTCCAGCGATGTACTGGTGCCGCGACTTGCAGGTGCGGGTGATGAGCAGCGACAGCTTCGACGGAGAGTACACCGGCCGCATCATGCAGAAATTCGGCTTCGTCAAAGTACGGGGATCAAGCTCCAAAGGCGCAGTCCGAGCTTTGCTAGGTTTGAAGCGGGAGATTGAGCAGGGCTGGACGGCGGCGTTCACCATCGATGGACCGAAAGGTCCGCGCTACGTTGCGAAACCTGGGCCAGTGGTCTTGTCGCGGAGTACCGGAGCGCCGATGGTTGTCTTTCACATTGCGCTGGACCGGGCGTGGGTGCTGAAAACCTGGGATGGATGCATGATCCCGAAGCCGTTTTGCCGCGCGCTAATGCGGGTGAGCCGGAAAATTCCGGTCCCGGCTGGCGGGAGCGATGAGCGATATCTTCGGGAGCTACAATCGGCGCTCGACCGAGTCCGGGTTTTCGCGGAAGAAAATATTAGTAAGGCGGGTACCGCGGAGTTTCCCCGCGCGACGAGCAATTCCTAACGTGCCTTAGAGTCAGCTAACTCCGGAGACCGAAGAACCGTTAAGGGACCTCGGGTGCGATAGCGAAATCTAAGACCAAATGGGTCGTCTTTCCTGATTCCACCCGCACGATTTTTCCCCGGGCGCGCCAATAATCTACTTCGGCCGAATCGTGCACATTGAGCGGAAGTTCGATATCGCTGGCGAAGAAGAGGTAAGACCCGGGAGCCAAACCTTCAATGCGAAACTTACCATCCGCCTCCGAGGCGACAGGCTGGAAGACACGGAAATCGGCTTTGGATTCGATGTCTTCGGCAACACCGTATACCCAAGCGCGCACGGTTTTACCGTCGCGAAACACGATGCCATCGGCCATGGCTCCTTCCGCAAGAACGATCTGAATCGGTTGGGGCGAATCTCCTGCTCCGATGACGATGGGGTCGACGGCTATATCCGTAGCGCCGCTTACGATTGACTTGGCGTATACATTGCCCGTGACGGCGACTGCCACCGTGTAATCACCAGGGATCAGCGAAACGGATTCGACCCGCCTTGGAGGGCTCACTTCGGCTTTGTTGGTCTGCGAGGACTCACCGACCACCTCGACGTAGCCGCCGGGATTGAAGCGGACCAAGTCAGCAAGAAAGAAACCGCAAGCCGGAATTAGGGGATCGGGACAAGTCGCACGGTTGGGCGCCACGCTCGAAATCTCGACGGGCACTTCTATGCGTGCGGGGATAGCGATGGAAAAAGATAGGTCTGATAGGTCGGAGTCCTTGATCTCGAACGGTAGCGGTCCAGTGACATCGCCTTCTCTTCCCGTGCTCAGGCGATAACTTCCCGCCGGCAGCCAGGCCTGGAAATGCTTCTCGAAGGGTGATCCGCTAAATGCGTAAGCATTGCCCCCGCTTTCATCACGGAGGTCGTAGCCGTACGGTTCACTCATTTGCAGTACGCCAGACACGCGATGTAACAGTTTCTGAGAAAACTGAAAGTTGATTTGTGCAGATTCCCCTGCGGGCAACGTGAAGAACGATTTCGAGCGCCCAGCAGCCGACTCGGGATAACGGAGGGGCACTTCGCCAACGGTACTGCCCTCGGCGTTGAGGGAAGGTTTCCTGTTGTCGACCGGAGGATCTGCGATCAAGTAATAGTGGCCAGGCCGTAAGCCACGGAACCGATAGATGCCGTCAGCATCGACCTCGGCCGAATTGTTGTATTCGAGGCGGGGCCAACCAGCCCAGTTGGCGAGGCGCCATAGCGAGACATATGCTTCCTTGGTTATGAGATTCCCGTGGTGATCGCGAAGAACGCCGGTGATTGATGCCTCGGGCGCGAGCCGCAGAGTAATGGGACCGACTTGCTCTTTCGCAGAATATATGTGAAGGGGCTCGCCCGGGTGTCTTCGGACAGACCACGCCTCGAAGTAACCTTGCTTTGTCGCAGTGATTGAAATGTTCCTATGGGGAACGTTGTCGAATGTGAAGCTGCCGTCCGCGCCGGTAATCGTCTCGCGTGGTGGCTCGGGTTTTGGAGCAGAGGGAGGAGTAAGCGACTGACAGTTGAAGCAACTGAAATGAAGAACGACGATCTGTAACTGAACGGTCGCCCCGCTCAAAGGCCTTCCAGTCGAGTCATCGATCACGACGCCGGTAATACGAGCCGTTGCTTTTGCGGTGTCAGTCGAACTGCCGGAGATTGATTCTTGGGTTGCGGACTGTCGCGATAAGGACAAGTTAGCGAAAATTACAGTGGTAAGAAGCAGAGCGGCAAGGGAAATACGAGCCATATGGCGTCGCTCCGGAGCATTGCGCTACACGGACTATATTATTGCGCTACACAAGAATTTGAGAGTATAGACTCCGTCGCTGTTTCCCGAGTTCCCGGCCGAATGGTTGAAGCTGTGTGACCAAAGGTTCATCCAACAACAGACAACAACAGACAGCGTGGCGCAAATCGGTGATATCCGGTAAAATTTAGCTTCAAAGTTAAAATATTCAGTTTCGGAGTAGTCATGGCACAAGTTTGCGAGATCTGCGGCAAAGGGCCGCAATTTGGAAATAACATCAGCCACGCCCATAACGTGACCAAACGGCGCTGGAACGTCAATCTGCGCCCAGTCCACGCCAAAGTGAAAGGCGCGAGCAAGCGTATCCGCGTCTGCACTTCCTGCCTGCGCAGCGGTAAAGTCGTTAAGGCGTAAAGCGTCAACCAAAACCTAAAGCTTAACCACAGAGGGCACAGAGGAGCCGCGAACTTGCCCAAATGTGCTCGTGTGCTTACTGCGGCGGTTCCTGCACGCTGAGCAAGCGAACGTCGAAGATCAATGTGGAATTCGGTGGAATGGTGCCGTCGGGAGTACCGTTGTCGCCGTAGCCCAGGTCCGGAGGAATGCGCAGCTGGCGCTTGCCGCCAACTTTCATTCCCGCCACGCCTTCATCCCATCCTTTAATGACTTCGCCGTTGCCCAGCACGAAAGTGAACGGACGCCCCGCGTCAACCGAGCTATCGAATTTCTTGCCAGTGGTGAGCCAGCCAGTGTAATGCACCCGCACACCGTCGCCTTCCTTCGCGACTTTGCCGGTGCCTTCGGTGATGTCCCAATACTGCAGGCCGGACTCGGTCTTAACGCCATCTCCGGTGACTTTGGATGGTGCCTTGGTGTTGGGACGCACATTCGCGATCTTCACCGGCTTCTTTGCGGGGGCAGTCTGCGCGATGCTGGGTATTGCAGCAAGCACCGTGAATATCAGGATGAGGCCCTTCAACATTTTCTCGCTCCTATTTGTAAAAATCGCCGCCCTCATCGACCGAGGTCAGCGCGATCACATCTATCTCCACCAGCACGTCTTTTGGCAGCCGTGAGACTTCGACCGTAGACCTTGCCGGTGGCGCGGTGGCGAAGTGCTTCCCGTAAACTTCGTTCATCGCGGCAAAATCATTCATGTTTTTCAGGAATACTGTGGTGCGAACCACCTGGTCGAGTTTGGTCTCGGCCGACGCCAAAATCGCTGAGATGTTCTTCATCACGCGCTCGGTTTGCGCGGCGACATCGCCCTCGATCACTTGCTGTGTGGCCGGATCGATCGCCACTTGCCCGGAAACAAACACCAAACCTCTGGCGCGGATCGCCTGGGAATACGGGCCGATGGCCTTAGGCGCGTTCGGAGTTGAAATGGTTGAGCGCATGCATCTCCAACTTTTGGAACAGGGAGTTCAAATTGTAAATGGAATACTAAATGATTTTGCCAACAGCCAACGACGAACAACAGGTTTCTACACTCTCTGCAGTCTCTGTACGTCGTGCACGCCGGGAATCTTTCGGACACCGTGGATGATGTTTTCCAGGTGCTTGAGGTCTTCAATTTCCATGACGATATCTACATTCGCCTGCCCATTCTCGGTGCGCGCGCCAATGCTGCGGATATTGGTTTTGAAAT
>Ga0102924_1004646_pt1 | contig 13707 bp, 13 predicted proteins | sample PaiPotPPM11metaG_FD_80116 | JGI IMG/M metagenome (GOLD analysis project Ga0102924, IMG submission 80116) | Iron sulfur acid spring bacterial and archeal communities from Banff, Canada, to study Microbial Dark Matter (Phase II) - Paint Pots PPM... ... | reverse complement strand
GCGCGCCGGAGGCGAGCGCGGGAAACACAGCTACAGTCGGGTCATGCCGGAAATCCACGCCGCCCGCCGCGCCCGCGCGCAGCAGCTCATCCGCGAGTTGGACGCGGACGCCGCCCTGATCACCGCCAGGCCGAACGTCCGCTACCTCACCGGCCTGGCCAGCTCCAACGCCGCCCTGCTGCTGCCCGCGGACGGCGACGGCGCGCTGCTCGCCACCGACTCGCGCTACACGGGCGCGGCCAGGCGCGCCGCCCCCGACCTCGACCTGGCCGAGGAACGGTTCATCGAGCCGAAGCTGGCGACGGAGGCGTCCCGCCGCGGCATCGGGCGCCTCGCCTTCGAGGCACACGAGATGACCGTCGAACGCCACGGCGAGCTGGTGGCGAGGGCGGAGGGAGTAGCCACGCTCCCGTTCGGAAGGAAGATCGAGACTCTCCGCCTGGTCAAAGACGCGGAAGAACTGGAGAAGATCGAGGTCGCCTGCCGGCTGAGCGATGCGGCCCTAGCCGAGGTCCTGCCCCAGATCCGCGCGGGAATGTCCGAACGGATGCTGGCGACTCTCCTCGACCACACCATGGCACTCCTCGGTGCGGAACGCCCCGCGTTCGACACCATCGTGGCGGCTGGAGAGAACGGCGCCATTCCGCACCACGCGCCGACGGAGCGCGAACTCGCGGGCGGTGACCTGGTGACGATGGACTTCGGCGCCCTGCACGACGGCTACCACGCGGACATGACGAGGACGGTGGCGATCGGCTCCGCCGCCGGCTGGCAGCGGGAGATCTACGACCTGGTGGCCCTCGCCCAGGAGGCCGGCATCGCGACCCTGGAGGACGGCGTGGAAGCGGGCGCGGTGGACGCCGCCGCCCGCGAGGTGATCGAGGCGGCGGGGCACGCCGCGCACTTCCAGCACGGCCTCGGGCACGGCGTCGGCCTAGAGATCCACGAGGCGCCGATGCTGGGGTACGGGAGAACGGGTAAACTGACGGACCGGGTTCCTGTCACCGTCGAGCCTGGCGTCTACCTGCCAGGAATGGGCGGCGTCCGTATCGAGGACGTGCTGGTCGTGACGGCGGACGACCGAGCCCGATTCCTGACTTCGACCACCAGGGAACTGCTGGTCCTGTAATTGGAGACGACGCGTGGCAAGCACCAATGACCTGAAGAACGGCATGACGCTGAACCTTGAGGGGCAGCTTTGGAATGTCGTGGAGTTCCAGCACGTCAAGCCGGGTAAGGGTCCGGCCTTCGTGCGCACCAAGCTGAAGAACGTGATGTCCGGCAAGGTGGTCGACAAGACCTTCAACGCCGGCATCAAGGTGGACGTCGCCAACGTCGACAAGCGCGAGATGCAGTACCTGTACCGCGAGGGCGAGGACTTCGTCTTCATGGACCTGTCCGACTACGACCAGCCGCGCATTCCGGCGGCGGTGGTCGGCGACGCGGCGAACTACCTGCTGGAGGAGCAGACCGCGACGATCGCGTTCAACGACGGCACCCCGCTGTACGTGGAACTGCCCGCCGCGGTCGAGCTGGTCATCTCCCAGACGGACCCCGGCCTGCAGGGCGACCGCTCGACCGGCGGCACCAAGCCGGCGACGCTGGAGACCGGCGCGACGATCCAGGTCCCGCTGTTCATCACCACGGGCGAGAAGGTCAAGGTCGACACCCGTTCCGGCGCTTACCTCGGCCGGGCCTAATGGCCGCTCGCAGCAAGGCGCGCAAACGGGCCCTCGACATCCTCTTTGAGGCCGAGCTGCGCGGCCTGCCCACGCTCGAGCTGCTCAGCGAGCGCCAGTCGGTCGGTGACGTGCCGGTTCAGCCGTACGCGGCCGAGCTGGTCCGCGGGGTGGCGGCTAACCACGAGCGCATCGACGAGCTGATCTCCTGGAACCTGGTCGACTGGACCCTGGAGCGGATGCCCGCGGTCGACCGGAACGTCCTGCGGATCGGCGTCTACGAGCTGCTGTGGGCCAGCGACGTGCCAGACGGCGTGGCGATCAGCGAGGCGGTCGCGCTGGCCCAGAACCTGTCCACGGACAATTCGCCGGCGTTCGTGAACGGCGTACTCGCGCGCATCAAGGCGGAGAAGCCGACCCTCTCCCTCGACCCCGAGGCGTCCGCCTTCTCCGACGAGGACGAGGACGAGGACGACGAGGTCGACCCGTACGCGGACGACGAGGACCGGACACCGGAACCGCACGCTCATCCCTGAGGACTCTCGCTAGCGCCGAGGGCCCGGCACCTATAGGTGCCGGGCCCTCGACGCTGAGCGTGAGAAGCGCTGGCTAGGCGGCGCTGAAGTGCAGGCGCAGGCCGAGGCGCCGGATGACCGCGAAGAACCACAGGGCGCAGATAGCGGTGCCGACCGCGGTGAACGCGATGGTCACCACCGTCGAGAGAAGCATGAAGAGCTTGAACGGCTCGGTCACCATCATGACCGCCATGCCGAGGGTGAGCAGCAGGAACAGTCCCGCCCACAGCCAGGTGGCTCCCTGGAAAAAGCGGTGCAGGCCCGGGTGGGGCTGCTTGATCGCCACGACTTCCGCCGCGAGCTGCGCGACGAGCGGCTTGCCCGTCGGCGCGGTGCGCGCGAACATGACGCACATCGCCAGGTTCCCGAGCGGGAACTGGAGCTGGAACATCCAGAGGAAGCCGGTGCTGACCGCGACCGCGGTCTGCACCGTGAGCACAAGGGCGGAGATCATCAGCAGCGTGGTGACCGACCCGGTCACGATCTTGCGCGCGACGATCAGGAGCCAGACCACCGCCGTCCCGGCGAGCAGTCCGGCGTCGGGGCTGACCAGGTCGGTGACCACGACGTAGGTCCCGAACGGCAACCCGACGGACTCGGCCATGCTCCACGCCGACGTCCAGAGGAGACGCCGCGGGTGGGGGAGCTCGAGGTGCTCGGTGGCGGCTGGCATGCGGTTGAGCATACGTGGCCCGAATGCTCCGCGGGGCGTCATTAGCTTACGGCGGCGTGTCGCTTTCGCCCGCTTGGCGAAAGCGGCGGTTGAGGTCTCCACATTCATGAGAACGGGGCCTGGCGGCCCCGGGTTCACCCACTTCATCAACAATTAGTAATGTAACAAATACGTAAGGTATCCAGATTTTGCTTTCCGGTGCGAGCGGTACCGCCTTCTCCGCCGGCCGGCACCACTACAGTGAGACTGCGCTGTCAACCTGGGGAGTGGTTAAGAGTGACCGCAGAGGTTCCCGCGAGAGCCGTGGCCGGCACGCGCGGGCCGGACGCCGTACCTATGAACTCGGGGCCTATGAACTCGGGGCGATCGTCGATGGTCGGGGACGTCCTGGCGGACGTCATCGCGGCGCGGGTCGCGGAGACGGGCCGGTCCGCGCTTGACGTCGTTGACGTGGGCGCGGGTACCGGCGGACTCGCGGTCGGCATCGCCGGCCGCGGCCACCGGGTGACCGTGGTGGACCCGAGCCCCGACGCCCTCGCCGCCGCGCGCTGGCGGGCCGCGGAGACGGGCGTCACGCTCACCGTGGTCCAGGGAGAGGCGGTCGACCTTCCCGGGCTGGTTGGCGAGCCAGGGGCCGCCAGTGCTGACTTCAAGAGGGCTGACTTCGAGGGACCCGAAGCCGAAGGGGCCGGCGCGGACCTGGTGATCTGCCACAACGTGCTCGAGTACGTGGACTCGCCGGACGCCGCGCTCACGGCCATTGCCCGGGTGCTCCGGCCCGGCGGCACGGTCAGCGTGCTCGCCGCCAACAGCGTCGCGGCGGTGCTGCAGCGGGCGCTCGCGGGCAAGTACGCCGAGGCCCTCGCCCTGCTGCCGGGCGGCCGCGCGCCGGGCCCTGATTCTCCTTCTCCTTCTCCGTCGGCGGTGCGCCGGTTCACCCTCCAGGAACTGACCGCGCTGATCGAGGGCGCCGGGCTGCGGGCCGGCGACGCGCACGGCATCCGGATATTCTCAAGCCTGCTGCCGGGCGCGGGCGCCGACCCGTCGGCCGCGGAAGCGCTGCGGGAACTCGAGGACGCCGCCGCCACCTGCCCGCCGCTGCGGGACATAGCCGCCCGGCTCCACGTGCTTGCCTACCGTCTTGCCCGGTGACGACGAGGGCTGTCACATCCTGCACGTGGACATGGACGCCTTTTACGCCAGCGTGGAACTCCGTGACCAGCCGGACCTGCGGGGCAAGCCCGTCGTGGTCGGCGGCCTCGGCACCCGCGGCGTGGTCCTCTCCGCCACTTACGAGGCGCGGGCCTTCGGCGTCAGGAGCGCCATGCCCGTCGGCCGGGCGCGGCGGCTGTGCCCGCAGGCGGTGTTCCTGCCGCCGCGGCACCGGCTGTACGGCGAGGTGTCCAAGGAGGTCATGGCCATCTTCCGCACCGTGACCCCGGCGGTGGAGCCGCTCTCGCTCGACGAGGCGTTCCTCGACGTGTCCGGTGCTCAGCGCAGGCTCGGCTCGCCGCGGGCCATCGCGGAGCTGATCAGGCGCCAGGTACGCGAGCAGCAGTCCATTACCTGCTCGGTCGGGGTGGCGCCGGTGAAGTTCGTCGCCAAGATCGCGTCGGCGCGCTGCAAGCCGGACGGGCTCCTGGTGGTCCCGGGCAGCGGTCTGCTCGAGTTCCTGCACCAGCTTCCCGTGAGCGCGCTGTGGGGCGTGGGCGACAAGGCCGAAGAGGTCCTGGCCAGGCTCGGGCTGCGGACGGTCGGCGACATCGCGCACGTGCCGGAGGCCACGCTGCGGCGCGAGCTCGGCGTCGCGGGCGCGCACCTGCACGCACTCGCCTGGGGCAGGGACGAGCGGCAGGTCACGCCGCGGCGGGAGGAGAAGAGCGTCGGGGCGGAGGAGACGTTTCCCGCGGACGTCGACGACCCGGAAGTCATCAAGAAGGAACTGCTCCGGCTGTCGGGCAGGACCGCGCGGGCGCTGCGCGCCGCCGGCTGCGTCGCGCGGACGGTGACCGTGAAGCTCAGGCTCGCCAGCTTCAAGACCATCACGCGGTCGAAGACGCTCAGCGAGCCGACCGACGTGGCCAGGGAGATCTACACCGCCGCCTGCGCGCTCTACGAGGGCTCGGGGCTCGACGCCAGGGCGCGGCTGCGGCTGGTCGGCGTCCGCGCCGCCGGGCTGCGCCCGGCCACGGGCGCCGCCCGGCAGCTGGCGTTCGGCGATCGCCCCGCGGGCTGGCGGGAAGCCGAGCAGGCGTTGGATAGAATAGGGAAGCGGTTCGGCACCGACACGGTCCGGCCGGCGGCTCTCTTCGGAACGTCTCAAGACCCCGCTCAGCCGGGTTCTCAAGACCGTCAACCTGAGGCCCCTTCCAACCTGCGTGATCCGCCGCGTAATCTGGGAAATGAACCAAGTATCTAACGTGAGGTGAAAGTCACCCCACCCCCCGGTTCCATGGGAGGCGTCGTGCCGCTCTCTGAACACGAGCAGCGCCAGCTCGAGGCGATCGAGCAAGCGCTCTACAGGGAGGATCGGAGGCTAGCCCGGCTAGTTCGCTCCAGCGATCCCCGCGTGCATTACAAGCGTCGGGTGGCAGAGGCGCTGGTTGGGTTGGCTCTCGGCGCGGCCATGATCGCCGCCGGCATCGTCCTCGCGGTGATCGGCCTTGCCGTCGCCGGGTTCGTCGTCCTGCTGCTCTGCGGCATCTGGGCGCTCAACAGCTGGCGGCAGATGGCCACCGTGGCGATTGGAGCCGCGTCGGGAGCAACGGCCGGCAAGAGCAGGACTCGCCGCCGGTCTCGCCGCGGTAAGGCGCCGCGCGGCAGCTTCGGCGAGCGCCTCGACGAGCGCTGGCGCAGGCGGCAAGAGGGAGGACTGTAAGCTCTCACCTCCGTCATCGTCAGTCCAGGGACTTATGCGCACGCCTGGGCTCGCGGTAGCTCCGGTACAGGTCGGCCGCGGAGGCGAGCGCGCCGAGCGCCGGGCCGAGCACGGAGGCAGGCAGCAGCCGTGCCCGCCAGCGGGCGCGGCGCGGCACTGAAGCGTTGATCGCCCGACGGACAGCGGCGCTGTCGGCCCGCAGTCCTGACCCGTCGGACGGTGCCGGAGCGTACCTGGCGCGCTCTTCCGCCATGACGATCCGGCCCAGCGCGGCTCGCGCCGGGTCGGCGAGGCTCAGCCCGCTACCCGCCCTGGCCGCGACCCCGCGCGGTGTCTCGCTCGGCGGCGCGCCGGCGCCGTAGTCGGTGAGGTCGTCCCTCAGCTCTTCCCATGCCGCGTGCGCCCAGGCGATGTCCCTGGCCCGCGCGCGGTCGGCCGCCCCCGTGTTGGAGGACCGGTTGGAGGACCGGCTGAGGGACCGGCCGGACGCGAGGCGCCGCCAGCGCCGTCGCCTGATCACCCGCCGCGCGCACCAGGGAGCCACGGCGGCGAGCACGACGAGTCCGGCCACGACCAGTCCGAAAATCTCCCACGGGCTCACCGTGCCCCCGCTGGCGGCGGTCGCTCCGCCGCCGGCTCCGCGGTCACCGAAGAGGGTCCTCAGGTTCGGCGGAAGGCCCGTGTTTCCCGTCGGTAGCGCGGTCGGCGCGGTGGTCGGCACGTCCTGCGCGCCGGCGGGCCCCGACGGGTTGGCGGGCGACAGCGTGTAGTCCGGCTGGTACGCGCTGCCCTGCCCGTTGCCGCCCGACGGCGTCGGCTCGAACCGCAGCCAGCCGTAGCCCTGGAAGTAAAGCTCGGGCCACGCGTGCGCGTCATGGGTGGTGACCAGCCAGGTGTTGCTGTTGACCGCCGTTCCCGAGGTGTAGCCGTAGGCGACGCGGGTGGGGATGCCGAGCAGCCGGGCGAGCACCGCCATGGCGAAGGAGAACTGCAGGCAGTCGCCCTTCCTGGTGACCGTGAGGAACTTCGTGAGCGACGCGGAGTCATCCACCGCCGGCGCCTTCAGCGAGTACGTAAACGTCCCGAGCGCCAGGTAGTCCTGCAGGGCGACGGCGTCCTCGAACTGGTTACTCGCGTGCGCGGCGCGCGCGACGGACCGTGCGAGGCCGCTCAGCGAGTTGTACGAGGCGGGCACCGTCAGGTCGTACCTGGTGATATCGGCGGGCGGAGGCGGCGCGGCGTCGAGCAGCAGAGCGGCCGGTTGGTTGTCGAGGCTGGTGACCGAGTACCTTAGCCCGCCGAACGAGACGCCGTTGTCGAACACCATGAGCGTGGACTTGTCCGCCTGCAGGCTTCCGCTCGCCCTGACGGCCGTCGCGGGGTAGGGCACGGGCAGCGCGTGAAACTCGTTCTGACCCACGTTGGGGGCCAGGGTGATCGTCGTGGTCTCCCTGGTCTCCGACGCGTCGGACGTGAGGCCGGGCGGCGGGGGCAGCGACGGGCCGACGTTGACCTCGGACTCGGGCTGGCTGAAGAACTGCCAGCCTTTGTCGGTGAGCTTGTCCAGCGTGTAGAGCTGCAGGTAAGGGGGCGAGGTGACCTGGGAGGTCGTGTAGTAAAGCACGTTCGACGGCGTGCTGGCCTGCAGTTGCCCCGACACCTGGGCGCTCGGGTCGGGAAACAGGCTGCCCTGGGAGCCCCCGCCGCTGCCGCCGCCGCTCCCGCCCGAGCCGCCGATTCCCGGCTGGCCGCCGAACAGCCTGGTGGTGTGCAGCCCCGGGATGAACAGGGGCAGGCAGAGCGCGATCACGACCGACGCGAACCCGACCCGCCGCCCCGCGGCCGCGAGGGTCCGCGTGTCCGGCTCGTCGCTGGCGGACGGGTTCGGGTGCTCCCACTCGCGGATCCGGTCCCTGGCCTCGCTCGACAGCAGCGCCAGGTACCCGGCGACGGTGACGCAGAACGCGACCGTGGTGCCGAGGAAGCCCCGCGACAGGCTGAGCGTGAACGGCTCGGTGAACAGGAGCAGCAGCGGCAGCCCGGCGAGCGCGGCGCTGCCGAGCCGCACCGCGATGAGGTCGGTGAGCAGCGCGGCGATCCCGATCCCGGCGGTGCAGAGCAGCACCAGGCCGCGTAGCTCCGGTACCGGGGGCGCGTACTTCGACGCCTCGTCGAACCCCTGGCCCGCCACGTGCGACAACGCGGCCAGCGAGGCGGGCGTGGGCAGCAGGTGGCCGAGCGAGCGCGCGTTCGAGAACACGAGGTTGAGGTAAAGGAGCAGCGCGGCCACGCCGAGCACGAGCACGACCGCGACCGGCAGCCGGCGCAGCCTGGTGGCGGTGCCCGTCAGCGCCACGACGATGACCGCGCCGCAGCCCGCCCAGAACCAGGCAAGTCCCGAGAAAATCGGATAAAGCGACACGGAGGCGAGGATCACCGCGACGGCGGCGGCCAACGTCCGCCGGTTGCTAGCCATGCGCAGCCTCCGCGGCCGCGGCCGGAGGCGCACCGGTGGTCGGCGCGCCGTCACGGTAGAGCTCCTGCCAGGCCACGGCCAGCCGGGTGGCGTCGGACACGACCGCGACCCGCCAGCCGGCGCCCGCCAGCGCCTGTGCGCTCGGCTTCACGCTGGGGGCACCGCTCTCCGCGAGGAACAGCGCCACCCCCGGCGCGCTGCCGCGCCGCGCCGTCGCGAGTTCCGTCGCCTGCGCCGGCGTGATGTCACCGAGCACCGCGATGAGCTGACCGCCTCCCGTGCCGAGCGCCTGCAGGCCGACCTCGAGCGAAACGGCTCGCGACGGGCGCAGCACCGCCAGGGTGTCGAGCAGCGTGTCGCGGAACGTTCCCTGCCGCGGCACCTCGCCCTCCGAGGTCACGAACCGCGCTTCGAACCCCTCGCCCGCCAGGTGCACGCCGATCGACGCCGCGGCGGTCACGGCGAGCTCGAACATCGACGTCGAGTACGAGGAGCGCCGCGTGTCGAGGAACAGCGACGCCGTGTTCCGCCAGTACTGCTCCTCGCGGCGGACCATCAGCTCGCCGTACCGCGCGGTCGACCGCCAGTGCACCCGCTGCAGGCTGTCCCCGGTGCGGTAGGCGCGCGGGGCGACGTCGTCCTCGCCGCTCGCGGCGATGGACCGCTTCCCGTGCTCGCTGTCGCCGAGCCAGTAACCGCCGAGCGGCGGCCGCGCGAGCGCGATGATCCGCGGCGTGATCGTCAGGACTGACGTCGAGGTGAACGCCCTGGTGATGGACACGAGCCCGAACGAGTCGGCTACCCGCACCCGCAGCGGTCCGATCGTGTACTTGCCCCGGGTGTCGGACCCGAGCTGGTAGGTGTACGAGCGCGAGCCGCCCGCGCCGATTCCCTCGAAGATGAAGCGCGGCCGTGACCCGAGCGCGTAGGGCACGGTGTCCTCGGCCAGCAGCAGCCCGGTGCGCAGCCGGGACACGTTGGAGAGCTTGACGGTCAGCGACGCGGTCTGCCCGGCGGGGAGCCGGGCCGGCGAGACCGTGCGCACGCAGGAGAGCCGGTACCTGGCTCGTCCCGCGCCGAACGCGGAGAGCAGTGGCAGCGCGAGCAGCAGCGCCCCGATCCGCACAAGGTCGGGCTCGGGGATGAGCAGCCCGCAGGCGATCGCCGCCGCGCCGGCCGCCACGAACGACCGTCCCCGCACCGTCAGCGCCCCAAGCAGCCCGCGCATTGAGCCAGCCTTCCGGTAACGGCCGCGGGAGCGGCGTCTGCTCGACGAGCCGGGCGACCACCTGCTCGGGCAGCTTCCGCTCGACGAGCGCCTCGGCGGTCGGCAGCAAGCGGTGCGCGAGCACGGGGCCGGCCAGTGCCTGGATGTCGTCGGGAATGACGTAGTCGCGTCCGTCGAGCGCTGCCCGGGCCCGCGACGCGCGCAGCAGGTGCAGCGCGGCCCGCGGCGACGCGCCGAGCCGCAGCTCGGACGTGGTCCTGGTGGCGGCGCACAGCGCGATGATGTACTCCTTCACCTGGCCGGCGACGAGCACGCCGCGGACGGCCTCGATCAGCGACCGCACGTCGAGCGCGGTCGCGACCGGCTTGAGCTGGTCGAGCGGCGACGACGACCCGTGCGTGTCGAGCATCTCGAGTTCGGCCGCCGCGGTCGGGTACCCGATCGAGATCCGGGCGGTGAACCGGTCGCGCTGCGCCTCGGGCAGCGGGTAGGTCCCCTCCATCTCGATGGGGTTCTGGGTCGCGATCACCATGAACGGCCGCTCTAGCTGGTGGGTGGTGCTGTCGACGGTGACGTGCCGTTCTTCCATGCACTCGAGCATCGCCGACTGGGTCTTCGGCGAGGCCCGGTTGATCTCGTCGCCGACGACGATGTTCGCGAAGATCGGCCCGGGCTTGAACTCGAACTCGCGCCGCTCCTGGTTGTACGCGCTGACCCCGGTGATGTCGCTCGGCAGCAGGTCGGGGGTGAACTGGATCCGCCGCACCGAACCGTCGATGGACCGGGCGAGCGCCTTGGCGAGCATGGTCTTGCCCACCCCGGGCACGTCCTCGATGAGCAGGTGCCCCTCGGCGAGCAGGACGATCAGCGCGAGCCTGACCGCTTCGGACTTGCCGTCGATGACCGACTCGACGGCCGTGCCGACCTGCCGGGCCGTGCCGACCAGCTCCTCGAGCGCCCGCGCGCTGTTTGGCACACCGCTCCCGCGCCCCGTGTCGAGTACCAAGAGCCCTCCTCGAAAAGGCCCGGCTTGCCCCGGATAGCCGCTGCGGCGCCGGAGTCCGCGTTGTCGTCTATTGACAGTATGCGTTGCTGCCCCGAATGTGCCATGCCGCGCGTCTGTCCCGCTCAGGAACCTATCCAATCGGGCCTCACTGAGCTTCCGTTTTCTCCCATTAAGCAGCCTTCTCGCCAACAAAAGCCCGAAATTCGAGCCTCCGAACGGGGTCGGCTTCCCGCGCCCAACGCCATGGCTGTCCCGGGTGGGCCGGGCGCGGACCCGCTCCCGCCGCCCGCGGGCCGGACGTCGCCAGCCCGATCGACACGCCATCAGCCGCTCCGGACGGGATCTTCCCCCACTTTGCACCACCCCATATGACCTGCTGGTTTGTCGCGACAGAGGCAACGACAACGATGTTTGGACTGGTGTCGGTGGAGGAATGTGGAGTACAGTGGGGCGCGGTGGAGTGAGATGGCTGTCGAAGCTCGGCTCGCTGAGGGTGGAGGTGAGGCCCGGATGTTTCTCGGCACTCACGCGCCCCGGCTTGACGAGAAGGGACGGCTGTTCCTGCCCGCCAAGTACCGTGACGAACTCTCGGGGGGAGTCGTGATCACGAAGGGGCAGGAACGCTGCCTGTACGTCTTCCCGCAGGATGAGTTCGCGCGGATCACCGAGGCGCTGCGCACGGCGCCCGTGACCGCCAAGGCGGTGCGGGACTACAGCAGGGTCTTCTTCGCCAGCGCTTCCGACGAGATACCCGACAAGCAGGGCCGGATCACCGTGCCCGCCGCGCTGCGCACCTACGCCGGACTCGACCGGGACTGCGTGGTGATCGGGGCCAACACCCGGCTGGAGATCTGGGACGCGCAGGCATGGGAAACCTACCTGGCCGCCCAGGAGGACTCGTTCTCTGAGGCCGCTGAGGAGGTGCTACCAGGGATTCTCTGACCGGTCGCCGGGAGCCGCCCGGCCGACCAGCGGCTGTCCGGCGGGTCTGGAAGCCGCACCCGGGCCGTCAGCCTGGCGCCACTTCCCCGGTGCCAGGCGAAGGTCCACCTCGGGTGCGGAATCCAGGCCCCGCCGGGCGGCTCCCGATCAGCGCGGGAACTAAGGAGGGGTCAATGGGCGATAGCGCCTACGCGCACGTGCCGGTGATGGCCGGCCGTATCGCCGCCCTCCTGCTGCCCGCGCTCACCGGCCCCACGCCGGGAGGCCGCCCGCCGGTCCTCATCGACGCGACGCTCGGCCGGGCCGGCCATGCGCGCGCGTTTCTCGAGGCGGTTCCCGGACTCCTGCTGATCGGGATCGACGCCGACGCGGCCGCGGTCGAGGCCGGCCGCGCGCTCGCCGAGCGGTACCCGGGCCGGGTGACGGTCGCGCACTCGTTCTACGACCGCATCGCCGACATCGCCGCGGACGCCGGGCACCGCCGCGTCCAGGCGGTCCTGTTCGACCTCGGGGTGTCCTCCCCCCAGCTCGACGACGCGAGCCGCGGGTTCTCCTACTCCCACGACGCGCCGCTGGACATGCGCATGGACCAGGGCGCCGGGCTGACCGCCGCCGGGATCGTCAACGAGTACCCCGTGGCCGACCTCGCGCGGGTGCTCCTCCAGTACGGCGAGGAGAGGTTCGCCCGCCGCATCGCCGAGGCGATCGTCAGGGAACGGGCGAAGGAGCCGATCGAGGGCACGCTGCGGCTGAGCACGATCGTCAAGGACGCGATTCCCGCAGCCGCGCGGCGCACCGGCGGCAACCCCGCCAAGCGGACCTTCCAGGCGCTGCGCATCGAGGTGAACGACGAACTCGGCGCGCTGCGGCGCGCGCTGCCCGCCGCGCTCGACCTGCTCGCGCCCGGCGGCCGGTTCGCGGCGCTGGCGTACCACTCACTCGAGGACCGCCTGGTCAAGCGGGAGCTCACCGAGCGCACGGCGGACAAGACCCCGCCGGGCGTCCCGCTGCGCGCGGGCGACGTGCTGGCGGGCACGCCGAGGTTCCGCCTGCTGACCAGGGGCGCGGAGCGCCCAGACGAAGAAGAGCTCGCCGTCAACCCGAGATCGGCGTCGGCCCGCCTGCGCGCGGCCGAGCGCCTCAGGGAAGCGGCGTGAGAACAGCGGATAACAGCAAGAAGCCTCGACGCTTAGCGGCGGGTGGCGCATGGTCGCGGGGAGCAGCGTGAACGAGCAGCAGACGAAAGGCAGGAGCTGGCCGATGGCACGAGGTGAGCGGCAGGCAGACGGTAACCGCGGTGGCGTCGGCACCATGACCCGGCCGGGCCCGCGACAGCGGCCGCCGCAGGCACCAGAGGCCCCGGCGGACCCACGCCGCGGCCGGCCGCCCCGGCCGGCTCCGCCGCAGCGGCCCGCGACCGGCCCGCGGCCGGCCCCGCCCGCGGGCGCCGCGGGGCGGGCGGCACCGCCGGCGACCGCGGCACCCGCCCGCCCGCGCACCGGGGCGCCCTGGCGGGTTGCGCCCGCCCGGCGCGGCCCAGATCTCCAGCCGGGCAGTGGCACCGCACCGCAGGCGCCGCGGGAGCGGCCGGCCCAGGCGGCCAGGGCCGCGCTCTCCGGCTCGCACCGGATGCCGTTCGTGCTGCTGCTGTGCGGCCTGCTCGGCGGGGCGCTCGTCTCCGCGCTCGTGATCAGCACCACGCTGGCGGAAGGCTCGTTCCAGATCAACCGGCTCCAGGACTCGACGAGCTCGCTCGCGCGGCAGCGGCAGACCCTGGAGGAGCAGGTCGCGCAGGCCCAGTCGGCGCAGGTGATCGAGCAGCGGGCCGGCCAGCTCGGCATGCGGCGGCCGAACGAGCTGCTATTCGTCAACCTCAAGTCGGGCAAGACGACCAACGACGGTCCTACCTGGGTCGGTGCGCTCAACGCCCCCGGGTACGCACCGTGACTGGGCGGGGGCCGGGAACGGGCGGTCCCGGCCGCCCAGGAGCCCAGGGCGGTTCCGGGCGGCCGTGGCCGCAGGGACGCCGCCCGAGCCAGGGCCAGGCGCAGGGTCCGCGCAGGCCCGCCGGCCCGGTTCCCCGCGCACCGCAGGACGGGTCGCCGGGCTCGCGCGCTCCGCAGGACCGGATCACCGGCCCTGGCCAGCGCCTGCCGCGTGGTGCCAGCGAGCGCGTGCCGCGGGATGCCAGGTTGCCGCCCATCGATCCTGGGGCGCGCCGGGACGCGGTCGCTGGCACCACGCGGCAGG
>Ga0102924_1004645_pt1 | contig 13711 bp, 10 predicted proteins | sample PaiPotPPM11metaG_FD_80116 | JGI IMG/M metagenome (GOLD analysis project Ga0102924, IMG submission 80116) | Iron sulfur acid spring bacterial and archeal communities from Banff, Canada, to study Microbial Dark Matter (Phase II) - Paint Pots PPM... ... | reverse complement strand
GGGGAGCTGCCCATGGGCGGGTACGGGCTGACCGCCATGCGCGAGCGGATCGAGGGCCAGGCCGGCTCGCTGACCGTTGAGTCCGAGCCCGGCGCCGGCACCACCATCTCGGCCAGCCTGCCCGTAGCCGCCGCCCCGGCGCAGGCCTCATGACCGACGTCATCCGGCTGCTCATCGCCGACGACCACCCCATCGTGCGCGACGGCCTGAGCGGCATGTTCAGCGACGAGCCGGGCTTCGAGGTGGTCGGCGAGGCCGGCGACGGCGCCGAGGCCGTCCGGCTGGCCGGCCTGCTCGAGCCGGACCTGATCCTCATGGACCTGCGCATGCCGGGCATGGACGGCGTGACCGCCATCGGCGAGCTGGCCCGGCGCGGCAGCGCCGCCCGGGTGCTGGTGCTGACCACCTATGACACCGACAGCCACGTGCTGTCGGCGATCGAGGCCGGGGCCACCGGCTACCTGCTCAAGGACGCGCCGCGGGCCGAGCTGCTGCGCGCGGCCAGGGCCGCCGCCCAGGGCCAGGCCGTGCTGTCGCCTGCGGTGGCCAGCAAGCTGATGGGCCGGGTCCGCGCGCCCGAGGCCGAGCCGCTCAGCCAGCGTGAGCGCGAGGTGCTGGCCCTGGTCGCGGCGGGCGGGACCAACAAGGACGTGGCCGCACGGCTGTTCATCAGCGAGGCCACGGTCAAGACCCACCTGCTGCACATCTACGCCAAGCTCGGGGTCAGCGACCGCGCCGCTGCCGTGGCCGAGGCCTACAACCGCGGCCTGCTCACCCCCAGCGGCCACTAGAGCCGCACCAGCGCCGTGGTCCAGAAACCAAGATGCCCCGGCCGGAGAATCTCCGGCCGGGGCATCTCGTTGCTAGCCGCGGTCAGGTGGCTAGCGGTCGCTGTTCTTAGCTACGCGGTCAAGGTAGCTAGCAGCCGTCGTGCGGGGTTCCTAGCAGCCGTCGTACGGGGCCCAGGGCGCGGTCCCGTCCTCGGCGTACAGCTTCTGGAACGCCTGGTTCTGCACCGCCACCGACGCCTCGCCGGCCGTGCCTGAGTAGCCCAGGCTGGCCCAGGTGCTGGGCAGGATGCCGTACAGGCCATCCGGGTCAGTCGGGGTGTTCGACGACTCCCGCCAGGCCACGCACTGCTGGAACGACGACGGCGCACCGCCGCTGCTCGCCGTGCTGGCCGGGTCCGTGCTGGTCGTGCCGGTGGTGCTGGTCGTGCTACTGGTGTGCGTGGCCACCGGGGCCGCCGTCTTCGCGTCGCGCCCCGGCACGTGCACGCGCTCGCCAACGTAGATGAAGTTGGGGTTGGTGATCCGCGGGTTGGCCGCCTCCACCGTCGCGAGTGATACCCCGGCCTGTGAGGCGATGCCACTGAGCGTGTCACCTGCCTGAACAGTGTGGGTGCCAGCCAGGGCCGGACCTGCTGCGAGGACCGTTATGCCCAGGCCTGCGCCCACTGTGGTAATTATTCGCGTTCGTACCCTCATCATGCTCCTTGTCGGATTGCTTGACCGCAGCAGCCCAACGTATGCGGGGCATTCAGGCGATGCAAATCGACCGTGGCGGGAATATTGCGCCACGGCGCTCCCACTAGGGCTTTGGGGCCTCAGTGTCCGATTGGTCACACCGCGGCAGCTCAGCCAGATCCTCGCGCAGCCGGGCGGCCCGTGCGTCACCCAGCCGGTCCAGGATCGGCAGGGCCGTCAGCCAGGCCTGGCGAGCCTCGTCCGGGCGGTCCAGGCCGGCCAGCGACTGGCCCAGGCCGACCAGCACGTCGGCCTGATCTTCGTGGTCGATCTCGGTGTCATCCAGGGCCGCCAGCGCCTGCCGGTAATGGGCCACCGCCTCGTCCAGCCGCCCGAGATCGAGGTAGACATGACCCAGCTTGCTCTCGGTCAGGCCCTGGCCGTGCCGCTCGCCGGTCTCGGTGTTGATGGCCAGCGCCCGCCGTAGATAGTCGAGCGCCTCGTCGTAGCGCTTCAGGCCCAGCAGCGCGCCGCCCGCGTTGCTCAGCACCAGGCCCTCGTACAGCCGGGAGCCGAGTGAGACAAATATCTCCACGGACGGCTCCAGGTAGTCCAGCGCCTCGGCGTACCGCCCCGCCTCGGACAGGCCCACGCCCAGCGAGTTCAGCACCGCGGCCTCGCCCGCCCGGTCGCCCGCCCGGCGCCGGATGACCAGCGCCTCCTCCAGGCAGTCCCGGCCCGCCTCCTCGCTCACGGTCATGTTGCGGGCCGCGCCCAGGGCGGTCAGCATCCAGGACAGCACGGCGTCGTCGCCCAGCTGCCGGGCGCTGCGCACGCCCAGCTCGCTGACCGCGACCCACTCCTGCGCGTAGGGCGCGCGCTGGAAGAAGTCCCACAGGCCGGCCGAGATCTGGGCCGCGACGTCGTGCTGGCCGGCCTCGCTGGCCTGGCGGGCCGCTGCTACCAGGCCGGGCAGCTCGGCCTCGAACCAGGCCAGGGCCCTGGCCGGCGTGGTCACGGGCTGCGGCTCGGCGGCCGGCTGGGGCAGCAGGGCGGCCGGGAACCGGCGGGTCGGCTCCAGCACCCAGGTGGTCAGCACGGCCTGGTCGCCGTACCAGCGCAGCAGGCGGCCGACCGCGGCCTGCCGCTCGGCCTCCGGCTCGTCCCGCGCGGCGACCTCGGCCGCGTAGCTGCGCAGCAGGTCGTGCTGCCGGAACCGGTCCGGGGCGGGCGAGGAGGCCAGGTGGGCGTCGGTCAGGATCTCCAGCGCCGCGGCCGTCTCGGCGGCGGGCAGGCCGGCCAGCGCGGCGATGGCGGCCAGCGGCAGCTCGGTGGCATCGGCCAGCCCCAGCCGCCGGAACACCCGGGCCGGGCCGGCCGGCAGCGCCTCGTAGCTGACCCCGAAGCTGGCCCGGACGCCCAGGTCACCGCTGGCCAGCTCGGCCAGCCGGAGCCGCTCATCGGCCAGCCGCGCGGCCAGGTGAGCGACACTCCAGCCCGGCCGCGAGCGCAGCCGGCTGGCCGCGATGCGGACGGCCAGCGGCAGGCCCGCACAGGACTCCAGCACGCTGGCCACGGCGTCCGGCTCGGCCGCCGTCCTGGCCGGGCCCGCGATGGCCGTGAACAGCTCGAGCGCCTCGGCCGGGGCCAGCACGTCCAGGTCCACCAGCAGCGCGCCGGCCAGGCCGAGGCCCGGCTGGGTGCTGCGCGAGGTGACGATGACCCCGCAGCCCGCCGTGCCCGGCAGCAGCGGCCGGACCTGCGCCGCGTCGCGGGCGTCGTCCAGCACCAGCAGCATCCGCCGGCCGGCGATCTGGGTGCGGTAGCGCGCCGCCCGCTCGGCGTCGTCGGCCGGGATGGCCGCGTCGGGCACGCCCAGCGCGCGCAGGAACCGGGCCAGCACCTCGCCCGGACCCAGCGGACGGCCGGCGCCCTGCAGTCCGACGTAGAGCTGGCCGTCGGGGAACCGGTCGCTCAGCCGGTGCGCCGCGTGCACGGCCAGCGCCGTCTTGCCGATGCCGCCCATGCCCGAGACGGCCGAGATGACCACCGCCCCCGGCCGCCGCCGGTCGGGCTCGGCGGCCAGCAGGTCATACAGCATCCCGACCTGCTGCTCGCGGCCGGTGAAGTCGACCGTGTCCGGCGGGAGCTGGGCGGGCGGGTCCGGGACCGCGGCCTCGGCGGCGCCCCCTGGACCGTCGCCGGCCTGCCCGGCCGCCGCGCTCAGCTCCGGGTCGCCGGCCAGCATGCGCTCGTGCAGCCGGGTCAGCTCCGGCCCCGGCTCGATGCCCAGCTCGTCGCGCAGGACCTGGCGGGCCTGACGGAACGCGGCCAGCGCCTCGGCCTGCCGGCCGCAGCCGTACAGGGCCAGCATGAGCTGGCCGCTGAATCGCTCCCGGAGCGGGTGGCCGGCGGTGAGCTGGCGCAGCTCGCCGACCAGCCCGGCGTGCCGGCCCAGCCGCAGGTCGGCGTCGATGCGCGCCTCCAGCGCGCTCAGCCGCAGCTCGGCCAGCCGCGGCGCCTCGTCGCGAGCCAGCATCGGCGCGGGCACGTCGGCCATCGGCTCGCCGCGCCACAGCGCCAGCGCCTCGGCCAGCCGGCCCGCCGCCCCGGCCCAGTCGCCCCGGCCGGCCGCCGCCCTGGCCTCGTCGCACAGCGCGGTGAACCGGTCGGCGTCCACTTCCCCGTCGGCCACCGTCAGCAGGTAGCCGGGGCCCCGGGTGACCAGCCGCCGGCTCTCCTGCGGGCCCAGCCGCTGGCGGATCAGCTTGACGTAGCCCTGCACGGTGTTCCGGGCGCCCTGCGGGGGCACGCCATCCCACAGCACCCCGGCCAGGGCCTCCACGGTGACGATCTGATTGGCCCGCAGCAGCAGCACGGCCAGCACCGTGCGCTGCCGGGCCGGGAACGCCAGCTCACCGCCGCCCGTGGCCACGCGGAGGGGGCCGAGGAGACCGAACTCCATGCCAGTGCCGTTTCTGGATTGTTCATAACGGACGTAAGGCTTCATACCGTAACGGACCGAGCGGCTGCCCCGCTGCCCCGCCGCGCCGCGGCCGTAGCGGCTAGCCTGGCCATGTGACCTACGCCGGGACCGAGGAGGACCTGCGCTCGGTGCAGGACGCGCTGGCCCGCAGCCGCCGCTACGCCGCCGTCGGGCCGGTCACCGTGCGCCGGATGGCGGCCAGGGCGCTGCTGTCGGCCCAGGGCAATGTCCCCGAGGCCATCAAGCGCACCAAGCGCGGCCTGCACGAGATCTACGGCGCCTACCTGCCCGGCAGCCCGCCGCACTACGAGCGGATGCTGGGCGAGCTGCGCGCCGCCAGGGACACCGGCGACGAGCAGGCCGTGCGGGACGCGCTCAGCTCGGCCCTGGCCGTGCACGCCTCGACCAGGGAGCGGCTGCCGCACCTGGAGGCGTTCTACGCCGAGATCTTCAGCCGGCTGGACCGCCCGGCCAGCATCCGTGACCTGGCCTGCGGGTTCAACCCGCTGGCCCAGCCCTGGATGGGGCTGGCCGGGCCGGTCACCTACCTGGCCTCCGACATCGACACCCGGCTGGCCGGGTTCATCGACCAGGCCCTCACCGCGCTCGGCATCGCCCACCGGGTCGAGGTGACCGACCTGATCGGCCAGGTGGTCACCGAGCACGCCGACCTGACCCTGCTGATGAAGACGGTGCCCTGCCTGGAGCGGCAGCAGCCCGGCGCGGGCTGGGACCTGATCGAGGCGGTGAACTCACCCGCGCTGGTGGTCACGTTCCCGACCAGGTCCCTCGGCCACCGGCCCAAGGGCATGTTCCAGACCTACTCGGCCGCGTTCGAGGCCCAGCTCATCCAGCGAGCCTGGCCGGCCGAGCGGCTGGAGATCCCCGGCGAGCTGATCTACCTGGTCCGCAAGCCCGATCACGGGGGGAAGCAGTAGGAGTCGCTGGACGCGTCGCCGCCCTGGAGCCGGATCTGGTGCGCGCGGCGGCCGCGGAACGCCTCGCCCTCGACGAAGAACCGCTCGTCCAGGCTGATGCCGCCGTCCTGCGCCACGTCCAGCTTGGCCATCCAGGGGTCGATCCCGCCGGGATAGAACTGGTCGTCCCAGGACCCGTACAGCGAGTTGGTGAAGTACACCCGCTTGCTGTCCCGGCTGACCTCCACCATCTGCGGGCCGCCCTGCAGCGGCTGGCCCGGCCGGGCCGGGTGCGCCGCCCGGCCGACGATGCCCCCGAGCCGCACCGAGCCGGTCTCGACCGGGTGGAAGGGGTCACTGACGTCGTACTGCTTCATCTCTCCCGTGCCCCAGCAGGAGACGTACAGCTTCTGGTCGTCCACCGCCAGCGCCAGGTCCGTCACCAGCGGCGGCACCGCCCCGAACGGCTGCAGCGCGGGCGGCAGGCTGGCCGGGTCGGCGGGCTCGGCCGGGATCGAGATGACCTTCTGCGCCGCCCACCGGCCGTCGTCGCCCTCATGCCACAGCCAGATCGAGGCCGACAGGTCCTCGGTGCTGACCACCACGCCCACGAAGCCGTACTTCTTGGTCGGGTCGTGCGCCGGGCGCAGCTCCAGCGCCATCTGGTGCTGCGCACCCAGGTCCACGGTCTGCACGTTGGTGCGGGTCTTCATGTCCCAGAAGTGCAGCCGGTGCCCGTACTTGTTGCCGAGCAGCAGTTCCGGGTTGATGCCGTCCTCGATCATCGACGGGGTGCCCCACTCCGAGGTGATGGCCACGTCATAGTTGATGTGCCACCACACGTCGTAGGCCAGGTACTGGTCGCCGCGGTTGGCCTCCCACTGGCCGAGGACCTCGAACGTGTTGTTGTCCAGCAGCGCGACCCCGCCGGGGCCCTCCTCCGAGCCGCCGCCCAGGCAGGATACGAACAGCCCGCCGGGGCCGCAGTGCACCGTATGCGGCCGGGAGTAGTTGGCCCGCTTGGTCAGCTCCTCCGGGCCCAGCACCTTGGCCACCTGCGGCTGGGCCGGGTCGGGCTGGGTGTCGAGCACGTACACGCGCGAGGAGCGCAGGCCGGGCACGATCAGGTACCGGCGGTCTCCGTGGTCGTGGCCGCCGCCGGGGCACAGCGCGCTCGAGCAGGCGTTCCAGCCGAAGTGGTGCAGCTCGTCGCCCAGGTTGGGCATCTCGGTGAAGCCGACGATCGAGCTGTAGCTGGCCGAGGCCGGGTCCACGTCCACCACCGCGATGGCGTCCGGCTTGTCGGCCGGGCGGGCGAACGTGGCCACGTAGGCCAGCCGCTCGGGCGGCGCCGCGGCCGCGTCGCGCGGCGACCGGTAGAAGGTCGGGTCGTGGTGTCCCTCGTGCTGGTGCTCGTGCTCATCTGTCATCGCGCACGCCCTCTGCTCGGGTTTTAGCTGATTAATCCGCCTGGAAAACTGGGTATTTCACCTGTGCCTCAGCCCAGACCTATCGGCATCCTGCGCGATCGGCTCGGCCAGTGTCAACGATCCAGTCATCTCGTGAGCCTGACCTGGCTTGTCGTGAATCACATCGAACTTCACCGGCGAGTTACCCATGCGCGCCGTTATCTCTCCGTAGCATCTAGTGAGACGGCCTGCCTCGCCCCGCAGGCTCCCCGCCCCAGGCGCCCCGCGAAAGGTCCGACTCTTGCCGCTTCCATCGCTGTGGCTTCGATGCGCCGGAGTCGGCGCCACCGGACTCGCCGTTATCGCCTGCGCGACCAGCGCCAGCGCCCAGCGCGTGCCCGAGCTCCAGCCACCGCTGCTGAAGGAAACGCACATCACCGCGGCCCCCGCCCGCCAGCCCGGACTGACCGCCGCCCAGCGGGCCGGCCAGCGGGTCATCTACAGCTACCCCGGCCTGACCGTGCCCGGCCGCCTGCTGTGGCTGATCCGGCACGGCGAGGCGGCCGGGGTCATCTTCTTCGGCGCCAACATCTCCTCCGAGAGCCAGATCTCCGGGGTCATCCGGCAGCTTGAGAGGGCCGACACGGCCAGCACCAACCCGGTGCACTCGCCGCTGCTGCTGATGACCGACCAGGAGGGCGGCGAGGTCCGGCGGCTGCCCGGCCAGCCGGACCTGTCCGAGAAGCAGATCGGCCAGGCCAAGAACCCCGGCGCCGCCGCCACCGCCGCCGGCCGGGGCGCCGCGGCCAACCTGCTCGGCGTGGGCATGAACGTCAACCTGGCCCCGGTGCTGGACGTGTACCGCCAGGCCGGGGACTTCGACGACCAGTTCCAGCGCTCCTACAGCAAGAACCCGCACGTGGCGTCGCGCCTGGGCGCCGACTTCATCCGGGCCCAGCAGAAGGGCCGGGTGGCGGCCACGGCCAAGCACTTCCCCGGCCTGGGCGCGGCGGGCAAGAACCAGGACACCGACGCCGAGCCGGTCACCCTGAACGTCTCGCTGAACAGCCTGCACGGCATCGACGAGTACCCCTACAAGGCGGCCATCGCGGCCGGGGTCAAGCTGGTCATGGTGTCGTGGGCGGTCTACCCGGCGCTGGACCGGTCCCGCCCGGCGGGCCTTTCCTCGCACATCATCCAGACCCAGCTGCGCACCCGGCTCGGCTTCAAGGGCGTCACGATCACCGACGCCATCGAGGCCGGCGCGCTGCGGGCCTACGGCTCGATCGCCAACCGGGCTCAGCTGGCCGCCGGGGCGGGCATGGACCTGATCCTGTGCGCGGCGCAGAACGTGGCCGAGGGCGTGAACTGCCGGAACGGCCTGCAGTCCGGCTACGCCAGCGGCCAGCTGAACCACGCCGCCTACCAGGCCGCCCTCAACCGCGTCCTGCACCTGCGCGCAAGCCTCCCGAAGTAGGCCGCGCGGAGGCTACAGCGTCCGAGGCAGGCCGAACGGGCGGAGCACGCTGTTGTCCATGAAGCGGGTGATGGCGCTGATCTGCTCACCCTCCAAGGTCAGCACGATCAGGCCGTGGGCGCGGAAGACCGGGGCCGCGGTGTCCTGGTAGTAGCAGGCAAAGGCGGGCTGGCCGTTGGCACTGGTCGGGATCAGGCGCTGGCGCCGGTCACCGCGCCAGTCCGCGCTGTAGCGCAGGAAGCTGGCGATCGCCGCCCGGCCCTGGTACTCCAGCGGCACCGGCGGCATGGTGTACCAGGCGTCCTCGGTCAGCAGCGCGACCACGGCGTCGATGTCGTCGGCCGCGTAGGCGGCCGCGAACCGGCCGGCTAGCTCGCGCTCGCGGGCCGCGCGGGGCAGCGCGGCGCCGTCCCGGCCGGGGCGGGGGAACTGGGCCGCCAGGGTGGACCTGGACCGCTGCAGCGCGCTGTTCACCGCCGCCTCGCTGCTGTCCAGCATGCCCGCCACCTCGGCGGCCCGGAAGCCGAGCACGTCGCGCAGCAGCAGCACGGCCCGCTGCCGGGGCGGCAGGTGCTGCAGGGCGGCCACGAAGGCCAGCGCCATGGTCTCCTGAGCCTCGTACTGCGCGTCGGGCCCGGCCGCGTGATCGGGCAGGTCATCCAGCAGCACGTCGGGGTAGGGCTCGATCCAGTCGGGCTCGCCCCGGCGGGTCGGCTCGGGCGGCGTGAACGGCGGCCCGCCGGGGGCCGGGCGGGGCCGGCGGGCGCTGGCCCGCAGCGCGTTCAGGCAGCGGCTGGTCGCGATCCGGTACAGCCAGGTGCGCATGGATGCCCGCTCCTCGTAGTGCGCGAGTCCCTGCCAGGCGGCCAGCAGCGTCTCCTGGACCACGTCCTCGGCGTCCTGCACCGAGCCCAGGATCCGGTAGCAGTGCCGCTGCAGCTGGCCCAGGTACGGCCCGGTCAGCTCGCGGAAGGCCTGCTCGTCGCCGGCCCGGGCCCGGGTCGGGTCGGCTGGGTCATCTCGGCCTCCTGGTGTCCGGGCGCAGTGTCCTGTCGCCGTGGTGCTGCTCGTCCCCTAAGAAAGGACACCGGCGGCGGCGGAAAGTAATCGGTCAGTCCCGCCCGGCCCCGGTGTCAGCAGGAGTGACGACGGAGATCCTCGGAGCCACTTCGTGGCTCCGAGGATCGCGCATCGCCGCCGAACCGCTGGCAACACCGGAGGGACTCTAGATGGCAACCACGAGCCGGCTGCGCGCCGACCAGGGCTGGGCCCTGGGCCTGGCGTCGGCCGCGTCGTTCATCGTCGTGCTCGACCTGCTGGTCGTCGCGACGGCGCTGAACACCATCCGCCGCGACCTGCACGCCTCGCTGGGGCAACTCGAGTGGACGATCAACGCCTACACGCTGAGCTTCGCCGTGCTGCTGCTGGCGGCGGCCGCGCTGGGCGACCGGTTCGGGCGGCGCCGGCTGTTCGCGGCCGGCCTGGGCCTGTTCGCGGCCGCCTCGGCCGCCTGCGCGCTGGCGCCCGGCATCGGCTTCCTGATCGCCGCCCGCGCGGTGCAGGGCGCCGGGGCGGCGCTCATCATGCCGCTCGGCCTGGCCCTGCTGAACGCGGCCTTCCCGCCCCAGCGGCGCGGCTGGGCCATGGGCATCTTCGGCGGCGTCACCGGGCTGGCCGCGACGGTCGGCCCGGTGGTCGGCGGCGCCGTGACCCAGGGCATCTCCTGGCCGTGGATCTTCTGGCTGAATGTCCCGGTGGCGGCGGCGGCCATCCCGTTCGCGCTGACCCGGCTCAAGGAGAGCTACGGCTCGCGCGGCCCGCTGGACCTGCCCGGCCTGGCCCTCGGCACCCTGGCGGCCCTCGGCCTGGTCTGGGGGCTGGTCCGGGGCAACTCGGCCGGCTGGGGCAGCCCGCAGGTGGCCGGGCCGCTGGCGGCCGGGGCGGTGCTGATCGCCCTCTTCGTCGGCCGCGAACGACAGGCCGCGACGCCGCTGCTGCCGCTGCGCCTGTTTAAAAGCCGTGGATTCTCAGCCGGGAACACGGCGGTCTTCCTGTGGAATGCCTCGCTGACCGGGGCGGTGTTCTTCATGGCTCAGTTTCAGCAGGTCAGCGCGGGTCAGGGGCCGCTCGACGCGGGCCTGCGGCTGCTGCCCTGGGGGGTGGTCCCGTTCCTGGTCGGCCCGGTGTCCGGGGGACTGGCCGACCGGGTCGGCGGGCGGCCGCTGATCATCAGCGGCCTGGCCCTGCAGACCGCGGGCCTGGCCTGGATCGCCGCCGTCGCCGGGCCCACCCTGCCCTACTGGCAGCTGGCCGTGCCGATGGTGGTGGTCGGGCTGGGCTTCTCGCTGGCCCTGCCCGCCCTGACCAAGTCGGTGGTCGGCTTTGTGGCGCTGGGCGACATCGGCAAGGCCTCGGGCGCGTTCACCACCATGCGCCAGCTCGGGGGGGCGTTCGGGGTGGCCGTCCCGGCCGCGGTGTTCGCGGTGGCGGGCAGCTACGCCTCGCCGGCCGCGTTCGGCCACGGGTTCACCGCCGCGATCGCGGTCACCGCGGTCCTGGCCCTGGCCGCCACCGCGGCCAGCCTGGCGCTGCCTGGCCGCGGCTCGGGGCTACCGGCCGGCCAGCCGGTCGATGCTGGCCACCTCGGCGTCGGTCAGCGCGAAGCCCAGGAGGTCGAGGTTGGCGGCGATCCGCTCCGGTCGCTGTGACTTAGGGATGACCGGGATGCCGTGGTCCAGGTGCCAGCGCAGCACCACCTGGGCCGCGGTCACCCCGTGCTCGCGGCCGATGTCGGTCAGCACCGGGTGGTCGAGCTGGGTGCCCTTGAGCGGGCTGTAGCCCTCCAGCACCACGCCGCGCTCCCGGTGGGCCTCCAGCACCCCGGCGTCGTAGCGGGCCGGGCTCCACGGCACCTGGTTCACCGCGGGCGCCTCGCCGGTGGCCTCGATCAGGTCGTCGATCTGGGTCAGGTCGTAGTTGCTGACCCCGATGTCCCGGACCAGGTTCTCGTCCCGCAGCCGGCGCAGCTCGTTCCACAGCTGACGGCTGGCCACGCGGCGGCGCGGCGGCCAGTGGATCAGCCACAGGTCCACGTAGTCGGTGCGCAGCGCGCGCAGCGACCGGCGCAGCACGGCGGGCTCCTGGCCGGCGTCCGAGGGCCTGATCTTGGTGGTGATGAAGACCTGCTCGCGGGCCAGCCCGCTGTTGCCCAGGGCGGTGCCGATCTCGGCCTCGTTGCCGTACATGACCGCGGTGTCGAGGTGCCGGTAGCCGTCGGCCAGGGCCGCCGTGACGGCCGCCTCGGCCCGGTAGCCCTTGAGCTTCCAGGTGCCGAAGCCGACCATGGGCAGCTGGCCGCCGCCGGCCAGCGGGACCGCGGGTACCTCGGGCGCGTCGCTCATCTGAGTCAACCTAGCCCGCCGTCGCTCGGCGGGCCAGACCGTCCACGAAGATGTCGATGAGCAAGTCGAACCGCTCGTCGTTGTCGGCCAGCGCGAACTCGCCCGCCAGCTCGGTCAGGTTCGGGAAGCGCTCGCCGGGCAGCTGCTTGAGGTACCCGGTGACCATGTCGGCGGCCTCGGCCCGGTCGGCCGGACCGGCCGGCGCCTCGTCCCGGGTGACCCCGGTCTCGTCCAGGGTGAACCCGTTGACCACCTCGATCAGCAGCAGGAACCCCTGCACGGCCAGCCGCGGCGGCAGGCCGCCCGCGCGCATGATGGCCACCACCGCCTCGTTCAGCCGCAGCGCGTTCGGGCCCAGCGGGATGCGGCCGATGGACAGCCGGACCAGGTAGGGGTGGCGCAGGCTGACCTCACGCTGGCGCCGGGCCACCTCCTTGAGCTGATCCCGCCACCGGGCCGGGTCGGCGGCGGGCACCGCCACCTCGCTGATCACCTCGTCCATGACCAGGTCCAGCAGGCCGTCCTTGCTGCCCACGTGCCAGTACAGCGAGGCCGCCCCGGCGCCCAGGTCCTCGGCCAGCGCGCGCATGCTCAGCGCGTCGTAGCCGTCCCGGTCCATCAGCGCGATGGCCGCGGTGACGATGGCCTCGCGGCTGATCGGGTCCCGCCGTCGCCGGGCCGGCCGCTCGGGCAGGCGCTGCCAGGGCGGTGGCGGGAGGGCCTCCTCGTCGCTCACTAGAACAGCGTACCAGTATCGAACAGCGGTTTACTGGAACGCCGGACGGATGCTAGAACGATGTTCGAGACGGAACATCGTTCGAGACTCAATCGCCGTTCGGCAGGCACTGGTTTAAGGAGACCGCTCATGAACTCGCGAGGCCGCTGGCTGGCCGCCGCCGTCCTGATCATCGGGGCGCTCATGGACATGATCGACCTGACGATCGTGAACGTGGCCCTGCCCACCATCCGCCGCGACCTGCACGCCAGCGCCACCTCGCTGGAGTGGGTCATCTCCGGCTACATGCTGGCCTTCGCCGCCGCGCTGATCATCGCGGGCAGCCTGGGCGACCGCCTCGGCCGCAAGCGGGTCTTCCTGTTCGGCGTCGGCCTGTTCGGCCTGGCCAGCCTGGCCGCCGGGCTGTCTCAGACCTCCGGCCAGCTGATCGCCTGCCGGGTGGTCCAGGGCGCGGCCGCCGCGGCCATGGCCCCGCAGGTGCTGGCCACCTTCCGGACCATCTTCGCCCCTAAGGAGCGCGGCCAGGCGTTCGGCCTGTACGGGGCCATGCTCGGCTTCGCCTCGGCCATCGGCCTGCTGGCCGGCGGCGTGCTCACCGAGGCCGACCTGTTCGGCTGGAGCTGGCGGTCGGTGTTCTTCGTCAACGTGCCGGTGGCCGCGCTGGCCCTGATCGCCGGGATCAGGTTCATCCCCGAGACCCGCGACCCGGCCGCCCGGCGGCCCGACCTGCTGGGCGGCGTGCTGCTGGCCGGCTCGCTGGTGGCCATCGTCTACCCGCTGCTGGAGGGCCGCGAGCTGGGCTGGCCCTGGTGGACCTGGCCGCTGCTGGCCGTCGGCTTGGTCGGCCTGGGCCTGCTGGCCTGGCGCGAGGCCGCCCGGCGCCGGCCGGACATCGCCCCGCTGCTCCAGCCGCGGCTGTTCCGGATCCCCGCGTTCTCGGCCGGCCTCGGCGTCCAGCTCGGGTTCTCGGCCGGGCTGCAAAGCTTCTTTCTGACCTTCGCCCTGTGGCTCCAGGCCGGCGAGCACTTCTCGCCCCTGCGGGCCGGCGTGACCGCGGTCGCGTTCAGCGCGGGCAGCTTCGTGGTCGCCCCGTTCGCGGTGTCGACCGCCCAGCGTTACGGCCGCCGGGTGCTGGTCATCGGGGCCGCGCTGATGGTGGCCGGGATGGCCGGCGTGCTGCTCGGCTCGGGCCACGTGACCACGGCCGGCCACCCGTGGCCGGCCGTGCCGGGCCTGGTGGTGGCCGGAGCCGGGCTGAGCCTGCTGGTCATCCCGCTGGTCAACGTGGTCCTGGCCGCCGCCCCGGCCGCCGCGGCCGG
>Ga0102924_1004642_pt1 | contig 13713 bp, 12 predicted proteins | sample PaiPotPPM11metaG_FD_80116 | JGI IMG/M metagenome (GOLD analysis project Ga0102924, IMG submission 80116) | Iron sulfur acid spring bacterial and archeal communities from Banff, Canada, to study Microbial Dark Matter (Phase II) - Paint Pots PPM... ... | reverse complement strand
GCAGCTCAGGCCCCAGCTGCCCCAGAAACCCCGGATCCGCGTCCATATCAGAATCCTGCCACACGACACGCCGAGAACTCACTTTATTTTGACGTGTTGCCATATCGCCAATTTTGACCCGCAATCAGTCTAGAGCGGCACGACCAGGGGTAGTTTGTTCTATTTTATGAGGCTGGAATGTATGCCGTCGCTGTCATTTCCCCGTTTGACCCGCGATCACGCTGGCGCTGCCCTGACGCCGCGGGACAGGCACGGCCCTTGCCCGTTGGCTCTTAGCCGGACGTCCCGGCTTCTTCTCAGCTTCCGCTGCCTTGAGCGGCCCGCCGCGATCGTCAGGCACTCGGCGGCCACGAGAGAGGGCGCCGAGAAAAGGCTCTTCTAGCGTAATTGACGTAAGCGCCGGGCGAGAATCCCGGTGAAGTTGATGAAGGAGTCATTATGAGTTTCCGTCCCCCGCTCCCCCGTCCGAAGCCGGCCAAGGTCGGCAAGCCGCTGCCCAAGCCGAAGGCTGGGCCGTCCCTCACTGCGAAGACAGCGCCGAAGGCGCCGGCCAAGCCGTGCAAGTAGGCCGTTAGGCGGCTGGCAGGGGCCGGCGGGCGATGCCCGCCGGCCCCTGCCACGTTCAAGGGAGGGGTCATGGCGGCTGCCGCAGGCGTGTTCCGGCGGTTCTGGCCTTATACCAAGGGGGACCGGCGCTGGCTGGTTCTCGGCGGCGGGTTTGCGCTGGTGGTCGCCGGGTGCGAACTCGGCACCGTGAGCGTGTTCGATGTCATCACCGACCGTGTGCTTACCGCGCGGCACCTCGCGGGCTTCTGGTCGCTCGCCGGATGGTGGCTGGCCATCGCCGTCCTGGCCGGGGTGGCGATGTTTTTCGGCGAGTACCTGACCTCGCTGGCCAGCGAGCGGTTCGCGCTGCGGCTGCGCGACGACGTGCTCGCGCACGTCCAGCGGTTGCCGCCCGACTTTGTCGACCGGCGGCCGCTCGGCGACCTGATGGTCCGGCTGACCGAGGACGTGGCGGTGATCGAGGGGATCACCGCCTCCGGTGCGCTGGGCGCGGCCACGTCGGCGGTGAGCGGCGTGGCGTTCGCCGTGGCCGCGGCGGTGGTCTGCTGGCCGCTCGCGCTGGTCGCCTGCGTTGTCGCGCCCGTGTTCTTTCTGGCCTCGCGAGCTTTCTCCGGACCCGTCCAGCGGGCCGCGGAGCGGGAGCGGGCGCTCACCGGGGAGCTCACGTCCGCGATCGAGGAGAGCCTGTCGGGCCAGGCCCTGATCCAGGCGCACAGCCGCCAGACCGGGGAACTCCGGCTGCTGCACGCGACGGGCGACTCCTGGCTGCGGGCGAGGATGGCGCAGATCCGGCTGGCCGCGGTCTACGCCCCCGCCATCTACCTCGCGGAGACGTTGTGTGCGCTCACGGTCTTCGGCGTGGGCGCGTGGGAACTGGTCAGGGGCACCGTCACCCTCGGCGGCCTGCTGGCGTTCGCGATCCTCCTCGTGTACCTCTACTCGCCCGTACAGGAACTCGCCACCTTCCCTTTGTCGGTTTCCGGGGCCGCGGAGAGCGTCGCGCGGGTCACCGAGATCCTCGATACCGCGCCCCCGGTGACCGACGGGACCGTGGTCCGGGCGGTGATCAGAAGCCGCGGGGTGGTCACGTTCGACGACGTGTCCTTCGCGTACCAGGAAACGGGCAGGCCGGTGCTGCGGCGCCTGTCCTTCGTGGCGCAACCCGGGCAACTGGTGGCAATCACCGGGCCCAGCGGATCCGGGAAGTCAACGGTCGCAAAGCTCCTGCTGCGGTTCTACGACCCGGACGCCGGACGCGTCCTGCTCGACGGGATCGACATCCGCGACCTTTCGCTGAGCGCGCTACGGCACAACGTCGCGCTGCTCCAGCAGGAGCACCTGCTGCGGCCAGGGACCATCGCCGACAACATCGGCTACGGCAAACGGGGGGCAAGCCAGGGCGAGATCGTGGCGGCGGCGCGGACCGCCGGCGCCCACGAGTTCATCACCGCGCTGCCCTTCGGCTATGACACCCGGGTCGGCCAGCACGGCCGGCTGCTGTCCGGCGGGCAGCGCCAGCGCATCGCTATCGCCCGCGCGGTCTTGCGGAACGCCCCGGTCATCGTGCTTGACGAGCCGACCACCGGGCTGAGCCCCGCCGACACCCGGCAGCTGATGGAACTCCTCGGGCCGGTCATCTCCGGGCGGACCGTCATCGCCATCACGCACGACCCGGCCGTCGCCACAACCGCCGACCGCGTCATCACCCTCAACTGCGCGGCGACCGCCACGGGCACACCCCTGGCCTTCGCGTGACCGGCTCTCCGCCTGCGGGGCCGCTGACCCAAGCCGCTACCGAACGGATGCAGCTGACTGTCGCGGCTCGTCGCTCAGCCTGGGGTTGGAGACGCCGACTGATGAAGGGCCCGGCAGCACAGTCAGCATAGAACGACTACATAGATAGCACGTTTGTGCGATGATAATCATGAAGTGCTACTAGCATGTCATCTATGCCATCCGCCTCCCTAAATACCTGGGCTTCTGCCCGCACCGACAGGGTCAAGCGCCTGCGCGCTGCTCATCAGGCGCTTGGCGGGACAGGGCCAGGGCGGCGCTGGGTAACCGATGAACTGAACCAGGCACTGATCCTGCGTCTGGCGAGCGAGTTCCAGGGTTTTGCCCGTGACCTGCACGATGAGGCAGGGTTGTTCGTCGCCGAGTGCATCGCGCCTGGGAATATGCGGATGCAGGACAGCCTGCGCATCCCGTACAGTTTCAACCGCAAGCTGAACCAGGGGAACGCAGATCCCGGCACGCTAGGCAGCGACTTCGGATTGTTTGGAATTGCGCTGTGGGCCGAGCTTCAGACCAGGTTTCAAGATCGTGCGAAGGACTGGAACCAGAAGCTGGCTGCCTTGAACATGGCTCGCAACGGAATCGTTCACGACGATGCCGCTAAAGTTGCCAGGGTTCAAGCGGATGGCTGGCCGTTCACCCTTCGATCGGTTGATCGATGGAAAGCCGCTTTGGACGGTCTTGCTCGCGGCATGGATCATGTCGTAAGCGGGCAGCTTAAACTTGTTTACGGGACATCGCCCTGGTAGGGAGGCGGCATGAGCAATTTGCCGGCGATCGGTGCGCATGTGCGCGTGCCGTGGGGTGCAGGCAGCGCTGAGGGCGACGTCGTGGACGCCTACGACTCGGGTTTCGGCGGCCAGGTCGTGGTCGCTGTCCTTCTAGAAGGTAATGACGAGCCGATGACCGTCACGTTCCGCGCATCCGCGGTAGAACTAGCCGCATAGGCGGCGCGCCAACCCGAGTGGGGGTCTTCGCCCATGCCCGGCCCCACCGCCCACCCAGGCTGCGGCGGACGGTATTGGCCATCCGCATCGAGCACCGACGTGTCACCGGGGATCACCTTGTACCCGCTGTTCGGCGAGCCGATGGTGTTCAACTCAGGTCCGAGGGTCAGTTCGCGAGCAGCCGGCGAATGAACTCCGTGACGGGGGCGGGTGTCTCTTCGGCCATGAAGTGGCCAGCCGTGATCGGCTCGTAGGTCAGTCGCGGTGCCCATGCTCCCCAGATAGCCGTAGCGTCGAACCCTAGCTGGCTGCCCCAGTCTTGTGAGATGACGCCGACGGGCATCGTCAGCTGCTGGCCGGCTGCCCGGTCGGCACGGTCCATTTCAAGGTCGATCCCGGCCGTGGCGCGGTAGTCGGCGACGATCGAGGGCACCGCACCGCGTGAGGCGTCGATGTAGTGCCGGCGGACTTCGGCGGTAAAGGTCTGTCCGGTCGGATCCCAGGCGTCGAGGAAGGAGGCGAAGAACTCGTCCGCGACCGCCGTGATCATTCGTTCCGGCAGGTCTTTGGGTTGAGCCATGAGGTAGAGATGCCAGGCGACCTTCGCGTCGACACCGTGCAGCACGTCCCAGGTGTCCATCGTGGGCAGGACGTCGAGGATGCCGATATGAGTGATGGTCTCGCCGTGGTCGAGGCCGGCCCGGACGGCTACGAGTGCACCCCGGTCGTGGCCCACGATGGCGAATCGTTCGTGTCCGAGTTCTCGCATGACGTTCACGATGTCTTGCGCCATCGTGCGCTTCGAGTACGTTGCCGGACCATCCTCGGCCGGCTTGTCGCTGTCTCCGTAGCCACGCAGGTCAGGCACGACGACGTGGTGCTCGCCGGCCAGGTTGCGGGCCACATCGCGCCACATCAGGTGGGTCTGGGGGAAGCCGTGCAGCAGCACGACCGGGGCGCCTTCGCCGCGGTGAGCGACGTTCAAGACCACTCCGTCCGCTCCAGTGACCGGCTCGTAGGTGAAGCCGTCGATCGCGAGTGTGCTCATGGCTGGCTGGTCTCCTTCTTGGTGATCGTCACGCTGGTGTCGGTGAGCCGGAGAAAATACCGCGCTGCGGCGCCTGGTGGGCGCTGCGCAGGGCCGGAAGCAGAACGCTGTCCACCAGCAGCTCCCGGTACGCCGCGTCGGTAGTCAGTCCGTTGAGCTTGCGGACGAGCAGGGCCGCGCCGGCGACTTCCTCGTACGCGAACGGATCGGCGTTCTCGGGGAGTTCGCCGCGGTCGATCGCGGCCCGCATCACGTTCGCGGGAAGACGCGCCCCGGTTGGGCCCGCGGCTTCCTCGATGCTGTGGCACAGCGCGGGGTCTTCAATGCCGGCCTGCAGGAGCAGCAAGCTGACCCGGCCACCGGTGCTCATGGACGCTTCCAGTCGCTCAAGCAGCGCGAGCAGATCGCCCCGCAGTGAGCCGGTGTCCACCGGGGAAGGCGCCGTGCCGGAGCTGGCGGCCGCTTTGACCGCGGCGACGACCATTTCCTGCCGGGTGCTCCAGCGGCGGTACAACGTCGCCTTCGAGCACTGAGACCTTCGCGCCACTTCCTCGAACGACAGGCCGTCGAACCCGTGCTCCGACACGACGTCCATGACCGCCGCCAGGATCGCGGCTTCCTTCTGCTGGTCCCGCGGCCGGCCGGCCGTGCGCTCGGCGGTTGCGGGCGACCGTTGGCTCTCATTAGTAAACGGCACGCCTCGTATTCTAATCGCGATTGTCGCGGAAGCGCCATTCGTGGCATTGACAACGTGTTCGCGGCTGAGTTAAGAACCGGATGGCACGAGTAGGCAGTCAGAAACTGACAAGAACGGTCAACCGCAGCTCATTACCGAGCACTCCCGTACAAGCTCCCGCGCAGTCCAGCGTCGGGCGCGCCCCGCCAGGCCTCTCGAGTAAAGGTGACCAAGCATGACAACCCGGACTCTGATCCGCCGATGGAAGCCGCGCACCGTCCTCATCGCCGGCCTCGCCGCGGTCAGCGCCCTGGCGATGACCGGCACCGCCACTGGAGCGGCGCTGGCGGCGGGCTCCGCCCCCCAGGCCGCTCAGGCCAGCGTCACGGCGGCGACGCCGGCGATCGTGCCCAAGCCGGTTTCCCTGACGGCGGGACGCGGCAGTTTCGCGATCCAGCCGGGTACGCCGATCGTCGCGGCCTCCCCGCAGGCGGTGCCCGTCGCGCAGGATCTCGCCGGCTACCTGCGCCCGGCTACCGGCTACCGGCTACCGGTCGTGCCCGGCGACGGCGGGCGGGGCGCCATTACGCTGGTGCTCGGCCAGCAGGGCGCCGTGCCGGGAGACCCCGACGGTGAGGGCTACCGGCTGAGCGTAACGCCGGACGGCGTGACCCTCGCCGCCGTGACCGCGTACGGCCTCTATAACGGCATCCAGACGATCCGCCAGCTGCTGCCGGTGTGGATCGACAGCCCGTCGGCGCTGCCCGGCCCGTGGACCATGCCGGCCGTGCAGGTCACCGACCACCCGCGCTACACCTACCGCGGCGTGATGCTGGACATCGCCCGGCACTATGAGTCGCCGGCCGCCGTGGAGCAGTTCATCGCCCAGGCCGCGGCCTTCAAGATCAACGTCTTCCACCTGCACCTAAGCGACGACCAGGGCTTCCGCATCGCGATCAACGGGTTCCCTGACCTGACGGCGATTGGCGGCGAAGGCTCGGTCGGCACGGACGGGCGCACCGAGGACCCAGGCGGCTACTGGACCCAGGCCGACTACAAGGCGGTCGTCGCTGACGCGCAGGCGCACTTCATGACCTTGATCCCCGAGGTGGACTCGCCGGGCCACAACAACGCGATCATCATGTCGGAGTACAACGACGTGGGCAACCCGCTGCTGAACGGCGACCCGCAGAATATCAACTGCAGCGCCAACAAGCCGCCCGTCTGGGACTACACCGAGGACGTCGGGTACAGCGCGCTGTGCCCGGACAGCCAGAACACCTGGACGATCATGACCGCCATCATCCGCCAGCTGGATGCCATGACACCCGGTCCCTACCACGACCTGGGCGGTGACGAGGTACCGGCAACAGTGCTCAGTCAGTCGCAATACGCCGACTTCATCAACGAGGAAGCCGGCATCATCCAGGCCGGCGGAAAGACCGTGATGGGCTGGGCCGACATCGCCGGCCCGGGGACCGAGATCAAGACCCCGGCGGTCGCCGAGTACTGGAACCCCGCGTCCGGGTCTCAGCCCGGCTCCGAGACCGGCACGGAAGCCGTGGCCAAGGGCATGCAAGTCGTCATGGCGCCGGCCAACCACACCTACCTCGACCAGCAGTACGTGGTGAACAGCGCCGGGAGCGTCCCGCCGACGCTGGGGCAGAACTGGGCCTGCAATAGCGGCTGCGACGTCGACCAGTTCTACAACTGGGATCCGGGCAGCTACGTCACCGGGGTCACCGACCGCAACGTGATCGGCGTCGAGGGCGCCATGTGGGGTGAGACCACCCCCAACCTCAGCGACGTCGACTACATGACCTTCCCGCGGCTGCCCGCGCTCGCCGAGGTCGCATGGTCGCCGAAGGCGAACCGCGACTCGACCAGCAGCCCGGCCTACCTGGACTTCGTCAGCAGGCTGGCCACGCAGGGCGGCCGGTTCCTCGCCGCCGGCCAGAACTTCTACCCCTCGACGGAGGTGCCGTGGCGGCTCGACCTCACCGCGGCCAGGGTCGTCGGGGCCGGCGACGGCGCCGTCAACGGCACGATCGCGCTGCTGGCTGCCCCCGGCCGCGCGGCCGGCGCGGTCACCGCCACCGTCAGCTGGGGTGACGGGACCAGCTCAGCCGGGACCGTGAGCGGCACCGCGGCCACCCCGACCACGGTCAACGGCCTGTACTCGGTGAGCGGAAGCCACACCTACCCCCACCCCGGCGTGTACCACGGCACCGTGACCGTCACGGCGGCCGGAACCGCGACCGTCACCGCCCGCTTCACCGTGCGCTAGCCAAGCGACTTACCCCCCGCGTTCAAGCACGCCCCCGTTCGGAAGAGTGATTTCGATTCGTCCGAACGGAGGCGTGCTCTACGCCGGCCGCCAATGACTCACCGGGCGCGGCGGCCTCGATGCCGAACAGCGCCGGGGCGTTGCCCGCCAGAACACGTCGGATGACGGGTGACGTGGAGGCAAACCGGTTCCTACTGTCAATGTCAGTGCTGTCATGTCACGGACCGGCCGGGACGTGCGGTTCTTGACAAGCAAGAAGGACAGGGATGGACGGCAACTGGAAGAGCACAACATCACTCCTGGGAAATACCCGGGCGGCTAATCCGGTCCGTGACTGGCGGCTGGAGGCCGCGTGCCGGTCCGCTGATCCCGACTTGTTCTTCCCCGTCTCTGAGTCAGGCCCGTCCATCGAGCAGATCGCGAAGGCCAAGGCGGTCTGCGCAGTGTGCAAGGTTCGGCGCGAATGCCTGTCCTTTGCGATGGCGACGAGGCAGGCCCAGGGCATCTGGGGCGGAACGACCGAGGCGGAACGTCGCCGGGGCCGCAGGCCAACGTACACGTGCTGACCTGGAGCAGGAGGCGGCGTTCTACCGCGACCTCGCGGCGAAGTACCGCGCGCTCGCGGCCGCCAAGGACCGGGGCGAGTACGGCGATTCTCCGCAGACCCGATCGATACGGATCGCCGCCGAGGCCGGCATCCGGCTACACGAGGCTCTCGGCGACTGGGCCACCTGGGCGGAGACCCACCAGCCCGGTTCAAAATCCTTATCCCGAACGGAATCGGCTTTCCCGGCGGCAACCTAGCGGTACTCAGCGAACGATCCGGAGTGCCAACGGAGGCGGGCAGCCGCGCCGCACAAGCCTGGCGATCTGGTGCCAGTCCACCTTGTCCGCGTAAAGCTCGGCCAGCGGCACCGAGATCCCCAGACCGGTGAGGCGGGTGACGCGCCATTCGTGGACGAGTTGGCTTTCAATGTCGACGGCCTCAGGACCGACGGCCTCCCGGGTTCGCTGCATCGTTCATCCCTCCAGCAGGATCTAGTCCCGTCCGTTGCCGGGCCGTCGATCTCACTGCGAGGGCGGTCCGGTTCGTCAGGTCCAGCGTCGCCGGCGGCGGGGTGAGAGCGTATCGTCAGAATGAGGTGAGAATTCGGGCTGGTTTAGTAGTCGGCGAACGGCGCCCACTTGGTGATCGTGAAGCCTCCGCCCTGGTGCCTGATCTCCATGGCACTGTGACCGCTGAGGTGAGCCGGAAGGACGAGGGCGTTGTTGTCGGCGGCCCAGCCGAGCAGCCTGCGGCGGGTCGCGTTGGCCTCGGCCGGATCCGTGCAGAAGCAACTGCTGTGGTCGGGGTGGGGAGCCTGGAGGGGCGTGTGCAGGATGTCGGCGGCGAATAGCGCCCGGTCCGTGCCGGATTCCAGCACGATGACGCCGTGGCCGGGCGTGTGGCCCGGCGCGGCCTCCAGGCGCAGGTCCCTGTCGATGACGTGGCTGCCCTCCCAGAGCTGGACCTGGCCCGCCGCGAGCACGGGAGCGACGCTGTCCTCGAACGCGTTCTCGTTCACGCCGCCCGCGATGTTCGGGTTGCTGGCGGGGTTCCAGAACTCGAAGTCCACCCGCGGCATCAGGTAGGTGGCGTTCGGGAACGTGGGCACCCAGGTGCCGTCGCTCAGCCGGGTGTTCCAGCCGATGTGGTCGGTATGCAGGTGGCTGTTGACTACCAGGTCGACGTCTTCGGGCCGCACGCCCGCCAGGGCGAGGTTGCCGAGATAGTCCAGCTGCAGGTGGTCCCACGCGGCGACGGCCGGACGGACCTTGTCGTTGCCGATAGCGGTGTCGACCAGGATCGTCCTGCCGCCGCTGCGCAGCACCCAGGTCTGCATGGCGGCGACGACCATGGTGTCGTCGGCGCTCAGGTGGTGGGGCACGAGCAGCTCGCGGTATTCCTTCCATGCCTGTTCGGGCAGGTCAGGGAAGAACTGGTCGGCCGGCATGATCGGGCCGTGCATCTCTTCGACCCGGGTGACGGTGACATTGCCCAGGGTGAGGGTCTGCGTTTCTGACATGGCGGTGCTCCTGACGTGTGTTTTCGGCATGCGGCAGCGACTGGCCGGCTTATGCGGTGGGTTGAGAGGTGATGCTGTGTTAAGTCAGCCGACGCTGACCCCGTGCTCGGCGGGTGCCGGGAGGTCCCCGACACCGCCTGCGGCGGTCAGCTGGGCGAGCAGGGTGAGCGCGGCCCGCGAAGACGACCCGGCCTCCGCGGTGGCGACTACCACGTGCGGGCCTACACCGTTGTCGAGCGTCTGCTGCATGACGGTCAGCGGCCCGACCAGCGGATGGCGCATCAGGTAGCGCGCCGCCCCGGACGCTTTAACGCGGTGATCGGCCCACATCGCGGTAAACTCGGCGCTTTTCGCGGTCAGCTCGCCCACCAGTGCGTGCAGCGCCGCATCTTCCGGGTGCTGCGCCGCCACCAGGCGCAGATTCCCCACCACGGCCCGGGCCTTGCTTGTCCAGTCGGCGTAAAGCTCGCGGGTGTGCAGGTCAAGGAACACGAGCCGGGCCATGTTCGGGCGATCGGACGGCTGGCCGGGGGCATCGGGGGCCACGTGCCCGGCGAACAGCGCGTGCCCCAGGCGGTTCCACGCCAGGACGTCACTACGCCGGCCGAGCACGATCGCGGGAACGGCCTCCAGCATGTCGAGCAGCTGACGAGTCGCCTCGGTCAGGCGCTCAGGCGCGGGACGCCTGGCCCGCGGCCGACGCCGGTCTCCCCTGGCGAGCTCGTGCAGGTACTGCCGCTCCGACTCGCTCAGCCGCAGGGCCCCGGCGATCGCGTCCAGGACCTCTGCGGACGCGCTCAGCGAATTCCCCTGCTCTAGCCGGGTGTAGTAGGACGCGCTCACGCCTGCCAGCAAAGCCAGTTCCTCGCGCCGAAGACCGGGCACGCGCCGGCGCTCCCCGTAGGTGCGCACCTCCACGTCCTCCGGGCGCAACTGAGAGCGCCGCGCCTGCAGGAAGTCTCCTAGCTGCGTTTTCCCGTTCATGCGATCAAGTATGTCCGGGTTTGAAGCGCGCAGCCTGACCCAGCTGTGGATAGGCAACGTGGGGTGACGCGGCGGCCGGTGGCAGACGTGTCGTTCTACGGGTTCGCGGCGGGCGGCAGAATGCCGCGCGGCCATTGGCGATTACGGGGCAGAATGCCGCATAAGCCACCGGTGGCGGGAAATCCGACCCCGATAACGTGGAAACTTTGCACTAGATGTCAATTCCGCATGCAATAGGCATGCTTTATTTCCGCTTAGTGCAAAGTTTCCACGTTAGAATGTCGGTGGGGGTTCGCATACTCGACCGCATGGACAGCAGAATTCCGCCGGGCCTGCGTCGCGTTATCGCCGAACAGGCCGGCGTGGTCAGCAGACAGCAACTGCTGCGTGCGGGTCTCTCAAGAGCCACGGTTAGCGCAAGGGTAAAGCGCGGTGTCTGGCGGCCACTTCATCCCGGTGTTTACGGGACTTTCGGCGGAGAGATCGGCTGGAAAGCACGCCTGTGGGCCGCCGTTCTCTACGCTGGCCCGGGTGCCCTGCTCAGCCACGAGACCGCGGCCGAAGTGCTTTGCCTCAGCGACAGCAGGAACCCGGTCATTCAGGTGACCGTCCCCGCGTCCCGGCGCGTACGCCCGCGGGACGGCATCAGAATCCACCGTTCCGTCGTCGACTACCCCCGATGGCCACCGCAGCGGGGCGTCCCGCCGCATACGTTCTACGCCGAAACGGTCATCGACCTGGTCGCCAGTGCCGACAACCTGGACGACGTGGTCGCCTGGGTTTCCCGTGGCATTGCGAAGAACATGGTGAGCGCCGGAGAGCTAAAAGCGGCCGTCGGCGCGCGCCGGAGGTTCCGCTGGGGCGAACAGATCGAGGAGATCATCGAGCGCGTGGCGAGCGGCTCGCACTTCCCGCTCGAGTTCCGCTATGACCGCGACGTCGAGCGGGCCCACGGGCTCCCGCAGGCCACCAGGCAGGCGAAGTTCAGCGGGCCCGATGGGAAGAGCGGCTTCCGCGACCGTCACTACGAGAAGTACGGCCTCATCGTGGAACTCGACGGCAGAGAATTCCATCCGGAAGAGCAGCGCGGGCGGGACCAGGCCCGCGACAACGAGGCCGCTGCCGCGGTGGGCGCGGCCACCCTTCGTTATGGCTGGGCCGACGTCAACCGGACCCCCTGCGCAACCGCCAGCCAGGTCTACCGGGCGCTCCGCAAACGCGGCTATCGAGGAAGGATCAGGCCGTGCTCCGCCGCCTGCCGCGTCCTCCTCGCCGCCTGACTCCCGGAAGGCGACGACGCCTGCCGCCCCCGCTCAGCGTCGGCCAGATTGATCGCAAAAGCCCGGCTAGCGGGCTAGCCGCTAAGCCGGGCGGGAAAGGCGGGCGGGGGCGTGAGCCCTGCCGTGGGGGTGCCTGCTGGCTTACCGCTCCTCGCGGAAGTCGACGTGACGGCCGGCTACCGGGTCGTACTTGCGGATGACGAGACGGTCGGGATCGTTTCTCCTGCTCTTCCTGGTCACGTAGGTGTAGCCAGTTCCAGCGGTCGACCTGAGCTTTATGACGGGACGAAGTGTGCTACGACTCATGGCCTCGTAAACAACGTACTAATGAAAACCATTCCCGGTAGCGGCGCCGGTGGCCGCCCGCTCGGGCAGATGGGCTGGCCGGCCGGAGTCAGCCGCATCCGTTCGGGATGAGGATTGATTGGCTGGTTGACTGGCGGTCGGCGCCGATGGGCCTGAGGGCCGGGACCGCCGCGGCGACCTGCCGCAGGGCGGCATCGAGGTCGGCCAGGGGGCCCCGGCCGGCGGGCGCGGGAAAGCCGCGCCCGGGGGCGGCCGGGTCGGCCAGCGCACGTCGCAGGATGCCGATGGCGGCGCCGGCGGCGCGCTCATGCGGGCCGGGAGCGGTCGCGGCCAGGGCGTGGGCGGGAGCACGGCAGCCGAGCAGCGCCTCACCCGCGACCGCGGGGTCGAGGCCCGGGTTCCTGCGGGCCAGGCGCAGCAGGGACCGGTATAGCCGGTGAGGACGCGCGCTAGCGTGGACGTTGTCGGCCGCGGCGTCGAAGGCGGCCAGCGCGGCCCGGGCGTCAGCCCCCGTGCGCCGGGCCTCGATGAGAGCGCTCAACGCGGCCAGAGCGGCGCCCACGCGGGCCCGCAGCACGTCGCGGGCCCGCACCGGCAGCACGAACCATCCCACGGTCACGCCGATCTCCGCTCCCAGCGAGAGGGCACCGAGACGGATCGGGAGCAGCTGCACGGCGGACTCGCCGAAGTATCCGTAGAGCTCGCTCAGCACGGCGGTGATACCGCAGGCGTAGAGCGCGTAGTTGTACTGGCGCAGCCCGGAGGCGAGGGCCAGCAAGACGAAGATCACCACGATGCTCGCCGTGCTGTGCGGCGCGGCCACCGCGCCCAGGGCGGGTGCCACGAGGGTCCCCGCTAGCGCCCCGAGCCCGCGCTCGATCCCCTTCAGGGCCAGGTCGCCGCGGCCGGCGGAACCGAGGTTCACCACCAGCACGCTGATCACGCACCACTGCCAGTGCGCACCGAACAGCAGGTGCCCGGCCGTGAGGGCGGCGGCCAGCGACAGGGAGGCCTGCAGCGCCATCCGGGTGCTGGTCGGCATCCGTTTGCTCTCCCGCCCGGGCGGCGCCGGCCGGGGCCGGGGCACGGCGATGCCGGCGATCCGCTCGCCGAGCCAGCGCACCCCCCGGACCCAGGTGAAGGCGCACAGGGCGACCAGGGCCGTCCACCCGCACTCCGGCCACCACGGCAGGTCCGCGGATCCGGCCGGGGAGGCGAGCAGGCACGCGATCGCCAGCGCCGGCGCCATGGCCCCTAGCCGCGTCACGGCCGGCCCGAACCGCCGCGCCCAGACCGAGCCACCGATGAACGCCACGAACACGGACCCGGCGACCACCGGGTGCCGCGCCAGCTGGGGACCGAGCCAGGTGCTGGCGCCCCCCAGGACCGAGAACACGGCGGCCGCCGTCAGCTTCTCCGCCAGCGGCTCGCCGCCCGGGCGGCGGGAAAGCATGAACGCGAACACCACTCCGGGAACCGCAAGCGCCGGTGCGGGCAGTCCCGCGGCCAGCGCGAACCCAAGCGCCGTCCCGAACGACAGCAGCACTGCTGCCATCGCGATCAGAGGACTGTAAAGCTTGCTTATCATTTTCCCTCTGATGGCGGCTAGAATTGCTCGTTATCCTCGGTTCTCGTCGACAGCAATACTACATGTTGATTTAGTATTGATCCATGAACACGGACGACTGCGCCCGCGCCCTGCTGCAGGGGACGCTCCGGCTCGGCTCGCGCCTGCGCCACGAGCGCCCGGCCAGCGCG
>Ga0102924_1004641_pt1 | contig 13713 bp, 16 predicted proteins | sample PaiPotPPM11metaG_FD_80116 | JGI IMG/M metagenome (GOLD analysis project Ga0102924, IMG submission 80116) | Iron sulfur acid spring bacterial and archeal communities from Banff, Canada, to study Microbial Dark Matter (Phase II) - Paint Pots PPM... ... | reverse complement strand
GCCGCATTTCAGGATTACCTAACCGAAAGTTACGTTATCCTGAAACGCATCGAATTACAAAACACCCAGTCAATCCGCGACCGAGACGCCGTCCCGCCTCTGAGAATGCGCCGGATTCAGGAAGGAAGTCTACGAAAAAGTGAGGCAGACGAAGTTCATACCTATAGTTGCCGAGTTTGATCCAGGAGGGAAACCGTGCTTGCCGGCCTTCTTTGCTAACAGAGTTTACATCGATATGTCGACGCAGGAAAAGCTCAACGAACACTATCCCAAGCTCCTGAGATGTATATTCGATAGGCCCCTGTATCAGAAGCCCAGCCTGGGTAGCCCCCCGTCTTACGTCGCTGAAGACGACCGCCTCCCATCAAGGACCGGCGGGAAGTTTGCGATGGTAAAAGATGCGATTGTCACGGGAAAGACGCAGTTGGTTGAGGGCTTTGTCGCAGACTACTTGGAGAACTTTCTGGCATCGCTTGAGGACCTTAAAATAGGCTCGCCGGTGAACAAGGAACCGGTCGACGAGAAAGTAGTTTCCTGCATTCATGCCTTCTTGCCGCGCCGAGACGAGTATGTAGAGTTTTTAGACCTTGTGGCGAAATTCCGTAATGATGACAAGTTATACTTGACAATCCGTGAAGTGTATCAAGACTTTCTTCCTATGTTGGGAAGGCCGACCGAGGCTACTATGTGGTGGCCTACCTGGGCGGACCAGTTCCGGTTTATCGGCTATGAGATGTTCTTGTATCTTGTTGCAGTTCTGATTAAGAATCGGAGGTTCGAGAAACTGGACATTTTCGCCGACCAGCCATACTTTTATTTCCCCGATAGCGGGCGCTTCGATCAGACCGGCACCTTTACTGGCTACCCCATCTTTTGCTCCCCCTGTGGCTCGCTCGACAAGGAGCGCAACAACCGCCTCAACCTCGGTCGGGCGAGCGTGACCGGCGATCTAATCAAGGAAAGAGCTTACCGCAAAGATCTCAACATCGATCTACTGATGGAGTCGGATCTGATTCTTTTCCTGCGGTCCGTCCTTCATCCCCGCCACTCTGAGCAATAATGGTCCCCGCGCACGCTTGTTCATGCCGAATACTCCAGGGCTCTTGAAATCTTCGCGAAGGCAGCCTCTCATTCGTACTTTAGCCGTCTCGCAACACTACTGAAGATAGGAAGCAGAAACGAGTTGATCCAGGCGTACAGAGCGGCTGAAGCACGCGGTGAGGCGATTCTATCTCGTTCCCCCTTATCGGTTGACTTCCCAACCCTCATAAACCTGGACAAGCTCGATACACAGCCATGATCCGCGAACCGGCTGGAGCCAGGCGGAGGTCTAAGAATCTAACTGGCCCACACCCTCCGTTGAGTTTGGCCAAACAAAAGCATCTTTGGCGACCGGGCAGGCAGCAAAGGCGAGTCGGAGAATCCGCCCGCCGCATGGCCGAGAAAGAGGCGGCACGAATTCCGTGGCCGCAATTGATCGAGGCCCGCGAATTATATGTGAGGTGGCAAGCGTTCGTACATTGGGTTCGAGCCATTGAGGATACCGAAGGTGCCTTTCCGGAGTGGCTGGCTGAAATCGTTGAAAAGCGCTGTCCGGGCTTCCTGCAATTCGTAGCGGAACAAATGCTGCTTGATCGACGGAGTTCACCCTTCTTCTGGTATCACCTTGAACGCTGGATCAGCGAACACTTTTTCAGCCGGGCTTGGCGGGAAGGCTGGATGAATGCTGTGGGCTACTACGCCGTTCGAGATCTCGCTTGCCTCCGCGATCACGCTTATTGGGAATATTGTGAAAGCCAGTGGAGGCGCTCGGAGCCATCCGCTTATCCGTCGTTCCGCGAGTGGCGGAAAGCCTCGGAGCATTGCGATGACCGGGTTATCGATGCATGTGAAATGCGCGAGACGGAACGGGAACTTATTAAGGCCAGTCTTCGGATCAGCCCCGGCGTGTTGCGCAAGGCGGTTGATCGTTATGTCGAATGGCAAGTCTTTGCTTACTGGGCACGCACGGCTCTCGAATCCGGCCATCCATTGCCCGGCCCGGTTGAGCGTGAGCTGAGGCAACGGTGCCCTGGTTTTTTATAGACCGAAGCAGCCGCGCAAGCCCGGCATTCAAATGAAGAACCGTACCAGCGCTTCAATCGGATGATGCGCTGGATTGAGGATCACGAGTTTGCTCGCGCCAAGAAGCAGGGTTGGCTCGCCACGCTTGTCTATCAGGCACGCCTTCATCCACAGCGTGCGCGAGTGGTGGACTACTGGCATCACTGGGAGGCGTTGCGGTCAAAGCATACTCGTTCCCGGTATCCGCCCTTTGAAAAGTGGCGGGCTACTGCCGACGCTTATATGTTTGAGCCGGAGGAAAGCTAGACGCCGTGCGGGTTTGGATCATCAGTCGATGCATCCGCAGAGGCCAGAACCGCGATGCAGCATTTGACGTGGCGAAAATAACCATTCCCTGGAATCACGCGCCCGCAGCTCGGACATGATTTCCGCTCAGCTAAATGCTGGCGAAGCCCTCTCCAGGCCTCCGGCTGCCTCTTCTTTTCCTCGAGCCAATCAAGTACGTGCGGATCACACTCATCTGCGTTGATCTTCTCAGGATGCTCCTCACAAAACGTCTCTACCGCTTCCGAACTGATTCGCACGCCTAACCGAGCACCGGCTTTGCGTTTCCCTTGGCCGTTCGGCTCGCCAAACAGACCTTTTTGAAACCAGGCGCGCACGATGCTGTCGCTGACGCCCAGCAATTTGGATATTCGGTGAAGGCTGTAGTCCTTGGGGATGCGCACTTTGGACTTCACTCCGTTGCTGGATAACTTCTGGCGCACCGCCGCCTCGCTCCTTTTGAGCTTCCGCGCGATGCTGCGCGCCTGCTTCATTTCCGCCTCCCATAAGAGTTTCCCTTCCTCACCGCCCGTCCACGGCCTTGGCGGTCCCAACTGCGTCAAGAGTCCCAGTTGGGCGGCCTTGTACCAAATCGACCGTGGCTTCCAGCCCGGGTAGCGGGCAAGCAGTTCCTTGACTGCCCGGCGCGCTCCCGCCCGGCCCCGGGCATATTGGGCACGTAGAAACTCGATGTCTTCCTCGGTCCAGACGGTGTGCCGCCACGGAGCTTCGCGGTTGCCGTTTCGCAGCCAGCGAAGGCGATCCCAAATCTCGCTGCGCTTTCGCCCTGGCCAACCTTTTAGGATCGCTTCAATGGCCGTGTGGACTTCCTGCCGCGTCCCTTGCGCAACCGAGCGGAGAATCTCATCGATCTCGTTGATCCGCGGAAGATTCCGCAACGGTATGGGCGCATCTTCGGGTGAACGAGGGACCGGCTCATCTTCCGCCATGGTAGTTACTCCCGGGGCGCCCTCCACGCTTCCTCGCCAGACCCGCTGGCTGCTACCGTAATAGCTCCCTGAAACCGCCAAACGTTACACTCCTTCTACAAGAATTCGCCGCGCCCTGATTACCGGGATAGAATGGGAGTCGGCGACCGGGGCGACTGGCCCCCATGGGAAAGCAACGAGAGTAAAATCGGTGACCACCCCTGCCGATCCCGACCCTCCGTCTGAAATTCAGCTTGAGTTGCCTTTTGCCTCCAGGCAGCCCGGTGAGCAGGGAATCCGCGCCCTGTTCAGCGACGATGGCGCCCGCGCGTGGATTTCGCAGTTGTGGAGTCTTCACCAAGGCTTGTTGCTGGAACTGGCCCACTTTCACCTGCGCGATTGGGATCGCGCTCAGGAAGTGGTTCAGGATGCGTGGGTAGACTTCCTGAAGAGCCTTCACCGGTTTGAGGGGCGGTGCGCGGCAAAGACCTGGCTGGTGCAAATCCTGAAGCGCTGCATCAAGAAAGAGCAGCGGCGGTCGATTTTCAGCCGGGCACGCGAAGCATTAATTGGGGTTGTCGAAGCGGGTCGTGACGAGCATCATGGTGGGATAGCGGCGTCGAGGGGAAATGAGAGCCCGGAGCACGCGCTTCTTGCGCAGGAGCACCTGGAACAGATTATGCGGGCGGGCCGCGCTCTCCCCAAACGGCAGGCCGAAGTCTGGATCTTGAGGGACGTGTATGAATGGACCTCGGAGGAAGTTTCTGCCGCTCTCGCCCTCAGCCCGGCAAACCAGCGGATTTTGCTGCACCGCGCGCGACAAAAGTTGAGAGTGGAGTTGCAGCACTACTTCAGGGAGGCGCTGCCAGCCCGGTCTGGTGGCACTCAATCTCATGACTTGCAAAAATCTTGAAGGCCTGATTACGGACTATCTTGAAGAAGCCCTCTGGCCGCCTGCCCGGGCAGACTTTGAGGCGCACTTGGCGGCGTGTCCAGATTGCCGGAAACGCCTTGACGAGACGCGCGCTTTGATTGCGGCTTCGCATGACCTGGGCGGGAAGATAAATCAGGATTGGCGCGCTCGCGCCGGTGAGACTGAATACCAGTTCATGGAAAACCTGCAGGCCAGAGCCCTGAAGGAATCAAGCGCCGCAAAGAAGCCTTATCGGAAGCTGGCTCCCGCCGCTGCCGCAATGGTAGTTATTGCGATTGCAGCTGGCGTCTGGTTCCATGTGCAAACCGACAGAAGGGCCGCTCTGCCTCAGAATCTTACCGTCGACCTGAGCCGTTGGCTGCGCCTTCGTGGTGCGGAACAACCTTCGCAGGCGCCAGTTGAACTTAAGCGCGCCCGCCTGAATCTTACGATTCGCCAGCCTATCGGCACGGATTCAGGGGAATTTCAGGTGGCCATTTCGAACGGCAGCAGAGTGCTGGTGCAGGCAGCGGGCCAGGGAAAGCTCAAGAACGGCATCACGACAGTGCGGGTGCAAATGGATTGTAGCAAGCTCCATCCAGGCAAATACACCCTGGCCATACGGCGCAACAACGAAAGCTGGGAGGAATACCCGGTGATCGTGCGATGACGGCTATACATGACCTTAAGGACCCCACCTGCTCGTTTGAGTTGAATGTCCCCATTTTCCCTCGACTCGTGGCTGGTCTTCATGGGTCTTCATGCCCGCTCATCGTGCACGACGCATGTGGTTTCAAATGCTGCTCTCGGAAATTGAGTATCCTGATTCAGTGTTAATATGTCCTGTTTGATCGCACGGATACCCAAGGCACCCACATTCCTACCTCACCGCTGACCATCCTGTAATCAATCTGTTAAGCGCGCTGCACCCCATCACGGGGAAAAGGCAGACCCCCCAATTTCGGAAATCAACGTGCAGCCAGAAGCGCCTCGCGGAGGGTTTCAAGTGGCCATTGCTGAGCATTCGAAAGGCCGGGTTGCGGAAATTTGACAGGAATTCCGTTCCGCCGGAGGATGACCCTGGTACAGTTCACGGTGCGCCAGGGCTGAAGAGGTCACATGACGTGGAAATGGAAGCTGACCTTGCGGACGTCGTGGATCGCGCAGTGCGCGCGACGGGCCGGGCTACAGTAACGCCCTCAGCTATGGGAGGGAAAGGCTGGAACGAAAGGCCCATTGCCATGAGCAACTGGTTCCTGGCACAGCCTTTGGCTTGGGCGGATTCTTGGGAAGGTGCGTATGGCAAGGTTGGTCGCGTCTGAAGGAAGGCAGTCCGAAACGCAAGGATCTCAGTTGACACTGGAAGCCGCATCGTCATTGCCTGCGCAGGCTGAGCGCCGCCTGAGTGGCGAGTCGCACGGAATCGAAATACTCCTTACCAGCAAGGAAGCATCCCAAGTTCTAAAAATTCATCCCAAAGTGCTTGAACGGATGGCGAAGCGCGGCGAAGTGTCAGCGCTCAAGGTTGGAAAGTTCTGGCGGTATCGCGCAACAACGCTGGACGCCTGGATCAATTCAAGACTACAATCAGGTCGCCAACCGTGCCGCATGGAGACTTCATTTTGAAAAGGAGAAACCATGACGGCTCGATATCAGTACGGAAATTTGACAACTCGAAAGCGGAAGAAAGGGCCGGACGTTTGGCAATTCCGCTGGATGGAGAACGGGAAACCCAAATCAGTGTTAATTGGAACGGTTAAGAAATATCCGACTCAAGCAGATGCGGAAAGAGCGGTTGAACACCTCCGCATTAAGGTTAACTCACAAAATCCACAGCAGCAGTTTCACGCAGCAACAGTGGGGGGCCTGATTGACAGGTTCATAGAAGAGTATGCACCGAGGCATTGCCGCAAACCGACGCAGAGGGTTTATAACAGTCTCTTTGAGAACCACATCAGGCCGAAGTGGGGAGCCGAGTTTGTCCAAAACGTCAAGACGATGGCCGTCGAGGACTGGCTTGGATCTTATCCCCACTCCCGGCAAATTAAATCGCACGTTCGAAACCTGATGCACACGCTCTACCAGGCCGCCATTCGCTGGGAGATGGTCGAACGGAATCCAGTCGATCTCGTTCGCCAATCGAGAAAGCGCCTCAAGACCCCGCGCGTTCTTACCCCGGCGGAATTTAAGGCGCTGCTGGCGGAGCTCGCTGAGCCCTACAAGACGATGGTGGTAACGATTGCTTGCCTGGGGCTGCGGGTCTGCGAACTGATGGGCCTGCAGTGGGGAGACATCGATTTTGAAAGCCTCACTGTAAGGATACAACGCAGCTTCGTAGAGGGTGAGTTATATCCAACCAAGAACGAGGCGTCCGCCAGTGACCTGCCTCTTGACCCGGACCTGGCCGAAATATTCTTGAATCACAAAGGACGTTCCTCCTACTCGGCCGATTCGGACTTTGTTTTCGCCGGCGATTCGGGTAATCCCCGTTGGCCGGAATCAATGCTCACTGACCACATCAAACCGGCCGCGACCAAAGCCGGAGTCGGGAATATCGGCTGGCACACATTCCGGCACTCGTATTCAACCCTGCTTCACTCCCTCGGTACGACGCCCGCAGTGCAAAAGGAACTGCTGCGCCATGCCGATATCCAAACCACGATGAATATCTACACCCAAGCCGTCACGCCGGCCAAGAGGGAAGCGGCTTCCAAGGTCGTAGATATCTTGTGGCGAAAGTGACTTGTACCAACTTGTACTTTCCTGAAGACGGTCAACGGAGCTTAAGTCCTTTAGAATGAATGGTACGCCTGGAGGGATTCGAACCCCCGACCTGTTGCTCCGGAGGCAACCGCTCTATCCATCTGAGCTACAGGCGCACAATTTCCAAAGTTTACTCTGCAACCTCGTACCGGTCAAGGCCACTGCGAGCGGTTGGCAGCGGCGCAAATTGTTGGAGCGCCGCTCTGTGAGCGGCGAAATTGCTGAAAAATCAAAACCGGCGGTCCCAGTCAGGGCAAGCTCTGACCGCCGCTACAGCAAAGTGCGTCACTACACGACGGGTCGGCATTGCCGTCCCTCTAGCTGCTAGCTTGGCCAGCCGATTCATTTCGCAGGCCCTCGACGTGGTTTCCACTTGTCAAAAAACTCTTTGAACGCGGATGGATTCATGTGACTTGCATCCTCAAACTGGCCGTGATCTTGCGCATAAAGAAGGCGGCCCCGCGAGTCGAGCACGGCCAGCGCCGGGATTCCGTACTTGAGAGGCACATGATACTTTTGCGCGAGGTCCCGGTTCTCATCGAATTCTCCCACATTAATTTTAACCACCACGAAGTTGTGCTCGATCAAAGATGCCAGCCCCGGCTTTTCCATCTGAGACTCCAGCACGTGACAGTCAAAACACCAATTCGCGCCAAAATCTAGGACGATGTGCTTGTGCGAGCGCGAAGCCTGCGCAATGGCTGCTGAGATCAATTGGTGAGCGTTGGCATTCTCATCGTAGAGCGTGGCGGCTTGCGCAATCTGCAGAGTTGCAAGGGCGGCCATCAACGCTGTCAACATCATCGAAACTCTGCGCGCCATAAAGTCCTCCCTCTTGGAGTCTTCCAAACTGCATCATTCCTGGAAATTGAAAGAGTGACTCGGTGATTTCATTTTAGCTCTGGGTGTAGACCTGGACAAGGGGATCATCGCCTATTCCCGGTTGCAGGGGTTACGGAAGCGATGATTCGATGGTGACTCAACTTGGCGATTCTTTGTCAGTTTGTTCCTTTACGGTCATTCCCGCGAAGCTTGTTCCCGCCTTCGCGGGGATGACGGCGGCGAACAATGTCAGGAGACATCAAGCTGAGTCACTACCGATGATTTGCTCCCAGGCCACCGGGCCGGAGACGGCAAACTCGATGGGTTGGAGTCAAGTAGTGGCGCCGCTTCAGCAAGCGAACAAACCGCGCCACGACCTGGAGTTAAGTTGGATTGACTTTTTTTGCCATGATGCGTTATAAAATTCGAGGCGGCGTTATTCGAACCAACAACAAGTAACAATTCTGAAGTTTGCATTGGGTGAACCCAAGGGGGATTTTTCCGGCAGGGAACTTCCTATCCGCTCCAATCCCTCATTCTCAGGGTTTAAAAAAGGTCGGATTCTCCGCCTGCCGGTCAGCGCTACCCCACGGCGTTCTTTTGTGCCACTGAGTTTTGTCTTTTTGACTTGCCGTTGGGTTATTCGGGCGGGAGGAATAAAAGATGAATCGTGTCAAAAGCAATCTGCTCATCTCTTCTGCGGCCATTCTACTATTTGCGTCATTCGGTTGGAGCCAAGCCACAACCTCGTTGCGAGGCACGGTGACCGATGCGTCAGGCGCAGTGATCCCCGGTGCGAAGGTGACCACAACTGGACGACCGGCCTGCCGTTCAACGTGGACAACGGCTTCTATTTCCCAACGGACTGGCAGCTTGAGGGCACTGCGTCGCTGACCGGTCCTTTGCCACAAACCGGGACCACGAAGTTTGGTGATGGCGTTGTGAATGTATTTCCCAATCCCCAATCGGCCCTGGCCTCTTTCAGCAACACGCTGCCCGGATCGTCCGGCATCCGCAACGTATTGCGGCAGGACGGCTTCTTTACTCTGGACGGCAATCTGGCCAAGCGTTGGATCATGCCCTGGAGCGACAAGCAATCCGTCCAGTTCCGCTGGGAGGTTTTTAACATTCCGAACGCCAACCGGTTCAGTATCTACAATTACGGTAACACCCCAGTGCTCCCGGAAATTGACATTGCCAGTTCCTTTGGTAATTACACGCAGTTGCTTACCAATCCTCGCGTCATGCAGTTCGTACTGAGGTATGAATTTTAGGCGGCTCCCGGCGGATCGGTGAATCCCCGGACGGAGAATGACATCCGAAATTCTCTGGCTGGCTCGTAGCAACCGGTCTAAGATAAATGGCCCTACGAAGTATCAATGGGTCTGCGGCCTTTGGAATGGCGGGTTCGAACTGGGCAGGAGGATGGGAAGTGACTCAGTTTGATGTTTCCTGACAATGTTCGCTGCCGTCATCCCCTCGAAAGCGGGGATCCATGCCATAGACGAGCCTTTTCCTCGCACGAGTTCAGACTATCACTCCGGTTTGCGGACTGGATTCCCGCTTTCGCGGGAATGGCGGTAAAGGAACAAACTGATAAGGAATCGCCAAACTGAATCACAACCGGGAAATGGATGATCTCCATGCCCAACGATACGAATGTGGACTTTCAAAATCGAGTGGCGCTGGTTACGGGCGGGACGGGCGCGCTGGGTAGCGCCGTCGCTCTGAATCTTCTGAAGAGCGGCGCCCGCGTGGCCGTCACTTATACCTCGGAGGTGGAATGGCGGACATTGACGGGACAGGTGGCGGAGGATGAAGAACGGCTGGAGGGCCTTCGTGTGGATCTGACGAGCCCGGCCGAAGTTGATTCGGCGATTCAAGGACTCAAAAGCCGCCGGGGGCGCGTGGATTTTCTGGTTGCAGCGGCCGGTGGTTTTGCGGCGGGCAAGAGCTTTCAGACGGATGAAGCCGCATGGGACCGCATGTGGAATCTCAATCTGAAAACCTTGGTCAATGCGCTTCGAGCCGTCGTGCCAGCGATGGCAGCCCAAAACTTCGGGCGGATTGTAACCGTATCGAGCGGCGCCATTTTGGGACAACCCGGCGCCGGCATCGCCGCCTACGCCGTCTCTAAAAGCGCCGTACGCCAGCTCAGCGAGATTTTGGCGGAAGAACTTAAGGGTTTGGATATCGCCGTTCACTGCGTGTTGCCGGGCACGATGGATACTCCGCCGAACCGCCGTGCCATGCCCGATGCAGACTTTTCCAAGTGGGTGAAGGTTGAAAGAGTGGCGGCTGTCATTCACGAACTTTTGCTCTCCGTCCCGGACAGTCCGAATCCCCTCGCTGTCCCCGTGCTTGATTAGCAATCTGCATTCTGGTCTGGACCGCCAAGTGAATCCTCGAATCTACGCAATGACCAAATTGAAATGATGTGAAGGCGCGTTGACTTGGATATGTGACGGCTTGAGGCAGCCCTGCCGGGCGTGGGTCTGTCGCCGGACTCTTGAAATTTTGCTGGGGGCCGCGAAAACGCTCCACTACTTGCGGTCTAACCTCAATACTGTTCAGTTAAGGCGAGTTTCATGATCTTGATCTCAGAGGCGTCGCCTGACCCCTCACCCCGGCCCTCTCCCCGCAAGCGGAGAGAGGGGGAACCGCGCAGCGGCGGGTGAGGGGCTCTGGTTCAACTGTGGGCATTATTCTCGACCGGACCTTAAGTGAACAGCATTGGGTCTAACCTGCTGCCCGCAGCCACGAATTGCTGCTGATGTTGTATAATCAGGTTTTCGATTCCACAACCCGGCGCCCGGCGTGCCGCTTTTCGCACACCGCAGCCGCAAGGATGTAACCCCAATCGCCAAGATGAAATTTCCCCGCAGAACTTTTCTCCAATCATCATCCCTATTGCTTGGAACCCAGCTTCTGGAAGCCCTCAGCATGCCGCTCCGCAAGTGGACTGGGCCGCTCACGCTGAACGCATCGCCGCTTCCCACGCCGCCGAACGCTTCACCCGTGACTTACGTGGACGTGGCCAAGCAAGCCGGTGTGACCGTTGAAAATGTTTGGGGCGGGGTCCTGCACAAGAAGTACATCATTGAAGCGAAAGGCAGCGGCCTGGCTTTCTTCGACTACGACATGGATGGTTGGCTCGATATTTATCTGACTAACGGCACCCGCCTCGACGCCAAATGGCCGCCCGGCCAGGCGCCCACCTCCCATTTGCTCAAGAATAACCGCGATGGCACTTTTAGCGATGTCACGGCAAAGTCGGGCTTGGCGCGAACCGGATGGGGCGTCGGCGTTTGCGTGGGCGACTACGATAACGACGGCTGGGACGACCTCTTCTGTACCTATTGGGGCCACAACTTCCTTTGGCACAACAATGGCAATGGAACCTTCACTGACGTCACGAAGAAGGCGGGATTGTATGACGAAAAGGTGAGGTGGAACTCCGGCTGCACCTGGATTGATTATGACCGGGACGGACATCTGGACCTTTTTGTCGCTAACTACATAGATCTCGATATATCCAAGATTCCGGCGCCCGGAGAAAACGGTTATTGCCAGTGGAAGGGCATCCCGGTGATGTGCGGCCCGCGCGGCTTGCCCGGGGGTAGCAACATCCTGTATCACAACAACGGCGACGGAACCTTCACGAACGTCTCGGAAAAATCCGGCATCCTAAAAACCGGCCCACGTTATTCCATTACTGCCGTTGCCTATGATTTTGACAATGACGGCTGGCCGGATATTTACGTGGCCGTGGATTCCGAGCCAAGCATCCTGCTCCACAACAATAAAAATGGGACCTTTACGGACGTCGCGGTAATGGCCGGAAGCGCCTACAACGAGGATGGGCAGGAGCAGGCCGGCATGGGTGTGGGCGTGGCCGATTACGATTGCGACGGCTACTTTGACATTTTTAAGACCAATTTCTCCGACGACACCTGCGACCTTTACCGTAACAATGGAGACGGCACCTTTACAGATGTCACGTTCGTCTCCGGCGTGGGCGTGAATACGCAGTTCGTAGGCTGGGGATGCGGCTTCTTGGATTACGACAACGATGGCTGGGCTGACATCTTCCAGGTGAACGGCCATGTTTATCCGGAGATCGATAGCTTCCATCTGGACCAGACCTTCAAAATGCCCCGCGTCATGTATCACAACCTCGGCAACGGTAAGTTCAAGGATGTCTCGAAAGAGCTTGGACCTGGCGTCACGGAAAAATTCTCAAGCCGTGGATGTGCCTTTGGTGATTACGACAACGATGGCGATATGGATATGCTGGTCCTCAACATGAACGATCCGCCGTCGCTGCTCCGCAATGAGGGGGGCAATAAGAACAACTGGATCAAGCTCAAGCTCATCGGGACCAAGTGTAACCGCACCGCCATCGGCGCTCGCGCTTATGTAACCATCGGAAAGCATCGCCAAATGGACGAGGTTCACAGCGGCACCAGCGTTATGTCCCAAAGTGATTTGCGGCTTCACTTTGGGATCGGCCAGGCGAAGATGGTGGATTTGATCGAAGTGAAATGGCCCACTACGCAAAAGGTTGAAATCTTCCGTAACATTCCCGCCAACCAGATTCTCACCATCCGCGAGGGCTTCGGCATCATCAAGAAAAATAGGCCCGGCCGGTAAGCATCCCCGCCACGGCCACTTTCTCCAATTACATCCCGTAAAACGAAGTGGGTTGATTATTCAAGTACTGTTGATATACTGGTAAAACCCCGTAAATGCCTCGGGGGATGCCGCAGGGACAGACATGCCCTGACATGGAGGATTCTACTGGGTTACACGCGGACATCGAATCTTCTCCCCGATTGACCCAAATTTTGGGGTTTGTTATGAGACTGAACGACTGGCCATCTCCCAAACAGGAATTTGGCCCTAATCGCGCCAGGGATCGAGATAGGTTCCCTCGCCGTCTGCCTCCACTTCCCGCGACAGTGATGACCTTCAGAGTCGAGGTAATTGGACGCCACGCGAGGTCTGAAAAGCGCAGCATGCGCGTTAAAAGATTGTTTAGTGGGAAAACCCAAACTCGATTGAAAACAAAGGACGACTCGAGGACCAAACCCATCCAAAGCCACTAGCAAAGCCATTGAAAAATTGGTTAAGCATTTTATTATCATGAAGTTGAATCGATTTTAGGGGAAAAGCCAATCAATTGCTTAAGAATCAACTATTTAGTAAAAGCGTGAGAAATCTGAGGCGTAGACATTGGCGTGATTTCGCCGACCTTCGGCTGCTTGCCAGAGTCGAAGGGATCATTCTGTGAAGAACAGGGTCCGACAATTCGAGCGTGAATTAACTCGTTTCACATCGTAAAACTTCGGTATATAAAGTCCAATGATCGATCCCCTGAAACGAATTCGTGAAAGGAAGTCCGGCACAAGTGGCCTGTCTCCCGGTGCGGCAGGCTCAGCGGCTGCGCCTGCCCTCGCGCCGGACCACCGGGAAGGGCGTCTTATGACCTTATGGTTCAACAAGAAGGATCAATCCGCCGATAGTGGTAAAATAATGGACCGTCTCGACGCCAACCCGTCCGGATTAATGACAGGACAGGAATCAGATTCCCCTGCTTCCGAAAAGCGCAGAACTACGCGCCTTTCTATTGCCGTTCCCGTGACGGTCAGCGGCAAAGATGCCGGGGGTGAAGCTTTTCAGGAAGAGACGAACACGCTTAACATCAACAAACACGGCGCCTTACTGGCTCTGCACCGCCGGGTTGACGTTGGCAGCGAACTGACTATTGAGAATCGCTTCCTGGAGCTATCGCTGCGCGCGCGTGTGGTTTCCTTCCGGGATCGAATCACACCGGCTGATCCGGACCACGTTGGCATCGAGTTGGTGGAACTGAAGAACATCTGGGGAATCCAATAT
>Ga0102924_1004640_pt1 | contig 13716 bp, 14 predicted proteins | sample PaiPotPPM11metaG_FD_80116 | JGI IMG/M metagenome (GOLD analysis project Ga0102924, IMG submission 80116) | Iron sulfur acid spring bacterial and archeal communities from Banff, Canada, to study Microbial Dark Matter (Phase II) - Paint Pots PPM... ... | reverse complement strand
CACGGCCCAGAGGTCCGTCTGCTCGTCGATCTCGCTGGCCTTCGCGAACGCCTGCTCCGGCGACATGAAGGCGGGCGTTCCGAGCAGCATCCCGGTTCCCGTCGCGTTCGCGCTGCTCGCGGCCGCGTCGCGCACGCGGGCGATGCCGGCGTTAGAGCGCTACGGAAATTTGCTCGATTACCCCGATCGGCGAGGTGCCCCGTGCTCGAGGTCCCTCTTGGGAAATAAGATAGAGGTGGGCCGCTCCGGTGCGGCGAGCGCCTCGAGGATCGCAGTGGCCGTGGCAGGGAGAAAGGGAGCAAGCGACCGACCATTGGCCCCCAGCGCGAACGCAGCGTGATAGAGGATCGCTCGCGCGCGCCTCAGTCGATCTGCCTGGCGAGCGTCCAGGGCGCGGTGTCCGCCAGGTGCTTTTTTCGCAGCCGCGACGACATCCTCGGGGCGCCGCCGCACACCGGGGCGCACGCCCGCGGCGCCGCGGCTGTGTCAACCCAAAGTAGAAATGTCGGGTCGGGCACAAAGTAGAGATGTCGGTTGACGGAAGCATCGGCGCGTGCCCCGGTCCGTCACCTTTTTCCCCACCTCGCTGCGTCTCATCGAAGAGCAGCCACGCCCGACAGGCGAGCCATGTCTGTCAAGACAGCGGGTACGCCCGAAGTGGACGCCGTAGAGCGGCCGCAGGACGCGGAGCTGCCGCTACTTCACGATTTCAACCGGACCCGGGGGCGCTTCACCGCGCGGGAATCGGTTCGGTGTGCCGAGCGTTTCTGCGGGTCACAGACGCGGCGACGAATCGGCGCGAGCAGGAGGTTGGGGGACATGGCCACGCGAGGAATGGCTTTCTTGGCGCTGGCGCTGACGGCGTGCGACTCGTCGTCCACACGAGCCGTCGAACGGTTGGCGACGGGATCGGTGCCCGCGGCAAACACGTCGAAGTCTTCACCCCCGCCGCCGCCCGGCATCGAAGTCGGTGACATGGACGCCAGCGTGGACCCGTGTTCGGACTTCTACGATTACGCCAACGGCGCGTGGCGCGCGGCGAACCCCATTCCGGCGACCATGGACCGTTGGAGCCGCCGGTGGGCTGAGGTCGAAGCGACGAAGGGCAGGCTCCGGGCGATCCTCGAGGAGGTCTCGGCGCGGCGTGACTGGCCGATCGGCAGCATCGAACAGATCATCGGCGACTACTATGCCACCTGCATCGACGAGCCTCGCGCGAACGAACTGGGCCTCGCCCCGTTGCTGCCGATCTTGCGCGAGCTCGATGCCGTGACGAGCGCGCGGGACGTGTCGCAATGGCTCGCGCGGCTCGACGCGCTGGCCATTGCGACTCCCTTGGGGCTCGACGGCGCGCTCGACGTGCACGACCCTGCCCGCGCCATCGCGAACCTGAGCGCGAGCGGCCTCGGGTTGCCGGACCGAGACTACTACCTGAACCCCGAGCCGCGGTTCGCCGATGCTCGCGAGAAGTATCGCTTGCACGTCGCGAAGATCTTCGCACTGACGGGGCTCTCGGCGCCAGACGCGCACGCCGCGGCCGAGGCGGTCTTCGCCATGGAGAGACAACTCGCCCAGGCGTCACTCGACAACGTCGCCCTGCGTGATCCCAGGAGCGACGATCACCGCGTTACGCTCGCAGAGCTCTCCCGACTCGCCCCTCACGTCGATTGGAAGCACTATCTCGGCGAGGCTCACGTCGAGGTCTCCGAGCTGAACGTCGAACAGCCGGCTTTCTTGAGAGAGGTAGATCGACAGCTCGCGCGAACGCCGCTCGCCACGTGGAAGACGTACCTGAAGTGGAAGGTACTCGATTCCGCCGCGGAGTCTTTGTCCGCGCCGTTCGTGGACGAAGACTTCGCGTTCTTCCGGGCCTACCTGGGCGGCGCAAAGGAGCGTAAGCCCCGCTGGGAACGTTGCGTGGAATCGACCAACGAGTGGCTCGGCGAGGCGCTCGGGAAGAAGTACGTCGAGCGCTACTTCCCCGCCGCGGCGAAGGCGCGAATGCTTCAGGTTCTGCGGAACCTTCTCCTGGCGATGAGGGATACGCTCGAAGGCCTGACGTGGATGACGCCCGAGACGAAGCAGAGGGCGCTCGAGAAACTAGCCGCTTTGCATGTGCAGGTTGGCTACCCCGACACGTGGAAGGATTACAGCTCGCTGAAGCTGGGCCGCGACGGGCTCTGGGCGAACGCCGCCACCGTTCGCAGATTCGCCGTCGCGGAGAGTCGCGCCAGGATCGGCAGGCCCGTGGATCGTGGGCGGTGGAACTACGCCACGCCGCCCACGTCGAATGCCTACTACGACCCGCCTCTCAATGAGATCGTTTTCCCGGCAGGCATCCTGCAGCCGCCCGCCTTCCGCCTCGATGCACCCGACGCCGTGAACTATGGGGCCATCGGCGTCTACGCTGGGCACGAGATCAGCCATGCGTTCGACGACGAAGGCGCCCAGTACGATGCCACCGGCCGACTGCGCAACTGGTGGACCGAGGCCGACCTGAAGGAGTTCCGGAAGCGGAGCCAGTGCGTGGTGGACCAGTTCGAGGGCTACTTCATAGAGCCGGGCATTCACCACAACGGCAAACTCGTGCTTGGGGAGTCGCTGAGCGACCTCGCTGGCATCAAGCTGGCGTGGCTGGCCTTCAAGAGAGCGCAGGAGACGCGAGCGCCGACGATGCCGACCTTGAGTCCGTTCTCGCCGGACCAGCAGTTTTTCATTTCGTGGGGGCAGTTCTTCGGCGACGCCATCCGGCCGGAGACCCAGCGGCTCATGGTGCAGGGAGACCAGCACCCGATCTCGAAGTTCCGCGTTCTCGGCCCGCTCTCGAACCTCTCCGCATTCCAGGAGACCTTTGCCTGCAAGGACGGCGCTCCAATGGTCCGCCCGACTCGCTGCGAGGTCTGGTAGCCACACCCGACCTTCAGCTCGTGAGGCCTTCTCCTTCCACGCGAGCGCCTGCCGCCCGTACCGGCCATCGTGGTCACCCGTTCCGCACGATCGTGATCACGCGTTTCAGGCGAGCCGCACGTCGACCACGGCGCGGCGAAGCATCTCGGGGTCCAGGTCGGGCTCGACCTAGGCTTGCCCATCACCGGCAGCGCGGCGTCGGATGTCGGCCTCGAGTCGATCCTTCTGGCGCAGTGTCATCTTGGTCGAGGAGTGCAGCGCCGCGGCATCGCGCGCGACCTGCCGGTCGAGGGTGAACGATACTCGCACCTCGCGCGTGTTGTTGTGGATAGCGGTGATGCGGCCGACGCGCGCGGGTGCGCCGACGGGCGTCTCGTAGGCAAACAGCGCCGGCAGTTTCATCAGCTCGTTACGGACGGATTCGTCGAGCAGCTTGAGCCGCGCGCGGAGCTTGTCGTCCATGTATTCGAGATAGCGCGTCAGGTCGTAGACGTAGTTCGGCTTGTCCCACGCGCTGTCTTCCGCCGTCACGAGCAGGTTGTACATCGGTGCCCGCGCCTTCCTACGAAGCGCCATCAGCGGAGCGCCCGCCAGCTTGCTTCAGGTTATGTTCGATGGTCCAGCGCAGCGCCGTGGCCATGGTCGTGAAGTTCGCGACGCGAACCGGGGGCAGGGCCGCCTCGTCGGGCGCATGCGCCGCGAGGTTCCGGAGCTGTTGCAGCCCGCGCACGCCGTTCGCGGTCTCGGGCTGGAGAGCGCCCTTGCTCACGAGGTCATCGAGCAGTTTCGACAGCGGCACCGTGTTCGGGACCGGTCCCGCCGCTTCGCGCAGCAGGCGCTCGATGTCGTGCCATGCCGTCCGGATGGTCCCGGCCGCCGCCGCGCTGGGCGACACGTTCCCGTCGCCGGCGACTAGCGGCAGCGCTTTCTCGGCCGGGATGTTCGCCACGATCCGCTGGACTTCCTCCTCTTGCTTCGCGAACTCGAACTCCCACCCGGCGGCTTTCAATTTCTGGAGGCGGATGCCCTGGATCAGAAGGCTCACGGGCTTGCGTGCGAGCGCGGCGATGCCGACGCCGGCGGCGGGCCAAGCGAGCGCCTTGGTCATCTCGGCGATGAAGGTGAACAGATCCATGGTCCCCCGAGGTTGCGGTCGCCGAAGATTGCACAGCCCGACGGGCCCGGTAAGGCCCTCCTACGCGAGAGGCCGAGATCAACCGACGGAAGGTCCCGGAGCGAGCGCGCTGCAACCCTGCCCTGGCGCCGTGCAAGCGCGCGAGGGCGCGATGAGCCGTGCGGCCGAGCGTCGTTCCGCCGTCGGGGCCACGATCTTGACGCCGCGCCCGTGTGCGATCGAGCCTCCGAGCGATGCGGATGTCGTCGTACGGGAAGGTACTGGTGCCGGCCTTCCTCGATCTAGCGGTCATTGTCTTGCCCGTCGCGATCGGGGCAATCGTGGGCAAATGGCCCGAGGACGTGGCGAAGGCGCACCTGCGCCTTGCGACATCGCCCGGCGACGTCTCGTGGCCCGCGACGGCGTTCTGGTGCGGATGCGGAGCAGCCTTCGTGCTTGCCGCGCTCAACGTGATCAGGAACCGGGCGGAGGCTTCCAAGGCGGAGCGCCTCGCGAAGGCACGCGACTACGCGCTAGGCGTCCAACCCGTCGTGAATTCGCTGGTGGACCTTTGCCGGGAAGCCATCGCCACGTACGGCAAGCAGCATCCCGATGCAGCGCTCCGCGTCCTGCTCGATGCAATCGCTCAAGTCGCCTGGTTCTACGATGGGAAGCCTGCCGCCAGGTACGCGGCAAATGTGATGTTTTACGTGCCTGCGGAGCGTGCGACGGAGAACCAGTTTGTGCGGTTGTCGTTCTGGGACGGAGAGCGGACAGCGCTTCGTGGCATGCTCGATCTTCAGCATGAGTGGTCTACGGCCGTGGGCACCACGGGCGCGCGTGACGCAATGCTCACCCCCATCGCCTTACCCATCCCGAAGGACGAGAGGGCTGGCGGCAAGCACCGCGTACTTCCCGGTGCGCCTCAGGCTTTCATCCGCAGGGATTCTGACTTCAAGCAGGATTCGGCCGACCTCGTGCACTGGTGCAAGAAGTACGGCGCGTTCAGCTCGCGGGTACGTGACGAGCTGGCGCAATACCTTGCGACCCCAGCCGGGAAGACAACCCGCAGCCTCGTCTCGATCTCGATCATCCACCCCTCTCAGGCGCACGGCGACCCGATGGGCGTGCTCAACATTCACCGAAACATCCCCGGAATGCTTGGCGAAAACGCGGCCTCGTTCATCCTGGCGACGCGCCCCATCCAGGCGTTCATCGCGGAACTACTTGCAAAAAAACTAGCGCGGAAGCAGGTTTAGGTCATGTCGCTGAGGGGCACGGAAGAGATTGTGGTCGCTGGAACCGAGGGCGATGACACGCCCACGGAGTTGCGCGACGTTGCGAAGCGGATCGCCAAGATCGCCGCGAACGCGAAGCCCGTCCGCCTCGAAATCGTAGAGCGTGAGGGGCGTGGCCATTTCTCCGTCTCCCAAGAGGTCGACGAATAGCAGCGGACGGACGTCTGGGCTGGTGCTCTCGGTACTACCAGCGACAACTTGTACGGTGTGGCGCAAGCTTCCGCACAAACCTCGGGCGTGCGCGCCTGCCGGCTCGATGACCACGAAGCCAACGGCGGGCACGGTACAGGGGCCGAGGTGCGTGCTCGCCGTCCTGAGCGAAGGCGTCGACGTCGCGAGCGCGTTGTCGGCGCTCGCTGACGAGTACGAGGCCGCGGGCGAACCGCGCCGACCAGGCGATGGCGCGTTCGTTACGAGAGCGGGCGACGAGCGGGCGCGACGCGGGGGCGTTCGCGATCGTCCAGGCGAGCGCCGTCGCCGAGCTCCCGATCGGATTCGACGCGAGCTAGGCGGCGGGCGCCTTCTTCTCGCTGAACCCCACCAAGTCATCTACTGGCGGAAGGGACGGTCGACCCGGCCACGCCGCGAGCGCTTTCGCTAGCTCCATGCACCGGCCACTCTGCTGAGGACACCGGATGCAGTCGAGCACGCGAACGTAGTCGTTGAGCGTTTCGTACAGCCGCTCCGCCGAGGCTTTGGCGTCGAGATGACAGGGACGGTTCCAGGTTCCGTTCTTGTTTACGTCCACGTAGAGGGCCGCGAAGCGCGCCTTGTGCGTGTCCCCCGGAAGGTCCTCTGCCTTCTTGGCCATGCGGGCACTGATGATGGCGTCCACCTTCTCCTCCGGTTGGCCCTTCAACTCGGGATCGTTGTGGGGATCGTACTCGTAGAAGACGCCGGTGATAGCGCGTCCGATTTTCTCGCGGTGATCCCGACAGAGTTCGCACACGTCCTTGGCGGTGAGGTGCGGACCCGCGTCCTTGGTCTTGTCTCGCTGCTCGAGGAGGATCCTGTGGCGCCCGATCTCTTCCCGGGCGAAGACTGCGAGCGCGACGGCCGTCGAGTACCGGCCCTGCCACCACATGTGGATCGCGTCGCGTAGAAGCAGGCCCCCCTGTTCCGCGGCGTAGAATGCCCCGTGAAGCAAGTCCTCGGCTGTTAGCGTGTGCATCGGGACCTCCGGAAATTGGAGAACCGGCTCATATAGCTCAGCTTGCGGACTTCGCCAGCCGAGGGCAGGCCCCGCCGACTACGCGACCGCCCCGAGCACGATTTCCTGCGGCGACCGGATCGAGCTCCTCTGCAGAGCGACCTCGAATGCGCGTGCGATCGCGCGAGAGGGTCTGCCGTGGATTCGTGCATGGCGCCGTCGACTTCGGGCAGGTCATCACGAGGGCAGAGGCTGGTCCACCTCGGCGGCGGCGCCGGCGAGCTCCGCGACGACATCGACGTCGAGGCCGTCGCCCGCGAGCTCGACTGCCTGCCGCCATGGGAGGAGGTCCGCGCGATGAGCCTGGGCCGGTCCCCACGAGCCTCACCCGGAGGGACGCGCCTAAGTCGCTTCCTCGAGCCGCAAGGATTGCCAAGCGTTTGCTTGGCTCCAGTGCCCCAAGACCGCCTCGAATGCGCGTCTGGGAACGCCGGCGCCACCCTGGAGGAGCGTCCCGATATAGTGAGTGGTCCGACGCACCTCGGGCTCTCGTTGGAAGATTTCCTGATGCGCATCGGCCAGAGGCGTTCGCAGTTCCAGCTCGAACTCCTCGGGTGCGTGCGTTCTCAGCTCGGCGATCCCGTCGAGGATGGTCTCGTAGACCCAAGCCCCGTATGCCACGGCTTCGTCGCGCGGGGGGAACACCCCCTCGTGCACCACCTCATTCCGGAATCCCGTTGGGGTCCGCTTTCCGAGTTGCGCGCTCACCTTGTCATCGCCGGGCGCGTAGTTCGTCTTCGTCAGGGCGAGGTGCGTGAGGCTCACGGCTCCCCGTCTTCGCTCCGACAACTTCAGCTCCTTGCGGAGTCGCGGGATAGTGTCCTCCGGGGCACCGAGCTTTCGCGCGACGGCACGGACGTAGAAGCCCCAGAACGCCTCGAGCGCCGCGGCGAAGCTAGCGACCGCCTCGCGGTAGTAGCCGTCCCCGAGCGCGAGAGCCCCCGAGTCCATCAGCAGCTCGTACTTGGGGTTCTGCAGGATCACGTAGAACCGATGCCCGCGCTCGCATTGCACCTCGTGCTTGCCGTCATCGCTAAGGTCAACGTAGCCCGTCGGGTAACCTGCGATGCCCTCTTCGGCGCACCGGGTACATGTGAACGGAATGTGCATGCTCTCTTCGCGTACGACTTTCAAGTCGCAACGGCAACCCTGCTACGGCCTTGGTGGAGACACGAGCCGACGCCAGGGCATGCTCCGTGGGGGCGCGGACATCCGCGTGACCCGCTGCGCCCTCCGCGCTCCACTCCGGCTCGGGTGCGTGGCGTCGCCCAGCGGTTGCCCCCTCGAGGCCGGCCCCTCGCGCTACGGGGGCCTTACCTGCCGACACCGGCCAAGGTTGAACATCCACTGGTCCTGGTCATCACGCGGCGAGAGCCAGATGCGCTACAGGCGGCACCTTTGACGACGCCGGACGGCGTCGGCGGGGGCCGACAGCCACTGCGTCGCCCAGGTATCCTTCATCCGTGTCCGAGCTGCTCGTCGCGCTGGTCGAGAACGGTGTCCTGGTCGAGGATCCCGGGCCGACTCCTGTCCCGTGGTGGAGCTTCACGAAGTGTGCGCTCGCGGCCGGTGCTCTCGCCCTCGTCGCCGACGGCATATTGCGTTTGGACGCGCCGCTTGGCGATCGGCCTTTCTCGCTGCGCCAACTCCTCGAGCACCGCGCCGGCCTCCCGGACTACGGCCACCTCGGTGCGTATCAGGAAGCCGTCGAGCGACGAGAAGCGCCATGGGATACGAAGACGCTCCTGCGGCGCGTCGCCGCCGAGCGACTCCTGTTTGAGCCGGGCGCGGCGTGGGCGTACTCGAACGTGGGGTATCTCTTTATCCGCCAGCTCATCGAGGACGCGGTCGGAGAGCCCCTCGACGATGCGCTTCGTCGTCTCGTGCTAGCTCCGCTCGGTATCACTGGGGACACGCGCGTCGCGGCCACGTCCAGCGATCTGAACGCAACTGCCTGGGGAAATCCGCACGGGTACGATCCTCGCTGGGTCTATCACGGCCTCCTCATTGGACCGCCCGCCGCTGCGGCGTTGCTTCTCTGGCGGATTCTGACGGCTGATCTCCTCCCCTTGCCTCTCCGCATCGAGGTCGGCAAGGCGCGTCGACTGGACGGCCCGCCGCCGCCGAACAGACCCTGGCGGGCGCCTGCCTACGGACTCGGGATGATGGTCGACGCCGCTACGGGTGTGATCGGTCACACCGGAGGCGGGCCTGGAAGCACTGCCGCGGTCTATTGCTCCACCGCGCGAGTCCCGACGCGCGTGGCAGCGGTCTTCGCGCGGGGCGAAGATGTCGAGCGGGTGGAGCACATTGCAGCCACGCTGCTCGCGTGAGGGTCGCTCGCGACGCCCCTGCGGCTGAACACCCGCTGGTCCTGGGCATCGCGCGACGAGAGCCAGATGCGCTACAGGCGGCACCCTGAACGACGCCCGGACGGCGTCGGAGGGGCCGTCACCGGCGGCACGCTCCGGCTGGGGGACAGCGCTGTGGGCTAGGCGACAGCTTCGAGCATGATTTCCCTCGGGAAATCCTGTACGTCAAAGTTGGCAAGAACCTTCAGGCTTCTGCTGACCGGCACGGTGAGCAATCAGCAGAACGTTCTTGCTCATCGTGACGACCAGGGCTTCGTCGGTGCGCTCCGTCTCGAGGCGATCGCCTAGACCGACGCTCGCGTCCCGCCGCTCCGTGTGCTTGTGCGTGCCGAGGAGACGGCCCGGCACGACAAGAGCGCGGGGGGCGCCGCCGGGCTCACTCTCCTATGGCGAGGTATCGTCTCCACGATCCTCTCCAAGAACCGGGTTGATTCGGTAGGACAGCCGTAGACTCGAGGGGACGGTCAATCCGGCGAAAGGGAAACGATTTTCGAACCCTAGCCGCGAAAGACGAGCTGCATCGCCTAGTTACGAAATGCCGTCTGCTAGGGTTCAAATCCCTTCTCCCGCTCCAAAATCCTAGGCGACCCCCCCGTTCGATGCGGCGTTCCCCGTTTGGATCAAGCTCCGCAGCGTCGTTGAGCGCCCGCTCGCACGCGTCCCACTTCTGCGCGTTGCACGCGTCGCCGCGCGGCGCTCCTCGACGGCGAGCTCCGTATCGGGGCCTCCCCCCCGAGTTCCGCGGGCGTCGCGCGCAGGCCGTCTATGCGTCGCTGGTGGAGCTTCTTGCTTCCGCGCGCCGGGGAGACTCCACCGGCATGGACGACCCGCGTCGGCAAGGCGCCGGCACCTCTGTTTCTCGTACGGGCGGCGAAGCGATCGAAGGCGATGCGACGTGAACCGCTGAGCGGGCCCCCCGAATCGCTGAAGCGGCGCAACGTTTTCGCATGCCAGACTATCTCGACGTCATCCGCCGCCAACTCTGATTCAATTCCCGCTATCCGTCGCCACTCGTTCACCGGCGCCCGCGTCCGTGGAAGCGTTCTGGTGAACAGCCGCGCAGCCGCGTCCAACTGCTGCGCCTCTTCGACCGAGCGCGCGCGGCATTGCTCTGGAGGAGGAGGTAGACGCAATGCAGACGAATGGGAATGCGCTGGGGAGAGCCCTGGGCTGATGGGACCCGAAAGGCCCGCACAACCGACTCGCGCCCCCGCGCCTGCGCGTGTACGGTCGCTATCCGCCGGCCGGAGGGCGCACGATGAAGCGCGAGGGACCCACGCTGCGCCTTGCCGCCACCGACGTCACGACGTTCGCCGCGTGCGCGCACGCCACCACGCTGGACCTGGACGTCGCCAACGGCACCCGCCCGCGCCCCCCGCTCTACCCGGACCCGTCCGCCCAGCTCCTTCGCGACCGCGGCCTCGCGCACGAAGCCGCCTACCTCGCGAGGCTGCGAGCCTCCCGCTCCGTGGAGGAAATCCCCGACCACTCCCCCGACGCCGCCGACCGAACGCTCGACGCCATGGCGCGCGGCGTCGACATCATCTACCAGGGCACCCTGCGCGCGGGCCCGTGGCTCGGCCGCCCCGACTTCCTCGTCCGCGTCGAACGCCCCCATGGCGCGTGGCCCTGGTCCTACGAACCCGCCGACGCGAAGCTCGCCCTAACCGCCAAGGTCCACGCGCTCCTCCAGCTCTGCTTCTACGCGGAGCTCCTCGCCGACGTCCAGGGCGTCCGCCCCGCGCACATGACGCTCGTCCTCGGCGACATGCACGAGGAGACCTTCGCGACCGCCCGATACGAGGCCTACTTCCGGTGGGTCCGCCGCTGCCTCGAGCAAGCCGTCGCGTCCCCTCCCCCCACGTACCCGGAGCCCGTCGATCACTGCGACGTCTGCGACTGGTTCTCCGCCTGCGACGCGCGCCGCCACGCCGACGACCACCTGTCGCTCGTCGCGGGAATCACGACCAGCCAGCGGCGCGCGCTCGACCTTCTCGCCGTGCGCACCGTGCGCGACCTGGCCGCGACGGCGCCCGACGTTCGCGTCGAAGGCATCGGCGACTCCGCGCTCGTCCGGATTCGCGAGCAGGCGCGCATCCAGGTGCGCGGGCGGGACGAGGGAAAGCCCGTGTACGACCTGATCGCCGGCGTCGAGCCCGGGCACGGTCTGATGCGCCTGCCCGCGCCATCCCCCGGAGACCTCTTCATCGACTTCGAGGGCGACCCCTATGCGCTGGGCGACGGCATCGAGTACCTGCTCGGCATCGTCGAGCCCGCGCCCGACGGCGCCTCCGAAGCCTCGTACACCCCCTTGTGGGCGTTCGACCGCGCCGGCGAGCGCGCGGCGTTGCGTTCAAGATGCAGGTGTGCGCGCTACGTCGAGATCTGCATCGGCTCTTCGGTCGTCCCGAGGACCCGTTCGCGTCCTTCGGCGAACGCAAGCCCTGACCACGGCGTTTCGCGCGCTGCCGGAGGCGCCGGGGAGGGCCGACTATGTTAGGTCTGCCTGACGAGACGGATGGGCGCGATGCAATTAAAGGTGCTGTGCCTCGTTGTTCCGGTGGCTCTCGCTAAATGCCGGACGCCTGAAGCGTCGACGACTTCCGCGACGGCCGCGCCCGCGATGGCGGTGCGAGGCGGCCCTGATGGCGGAGCGCACGAGCGCGCTGCCCGCCTTAGGGCACTGGTGGTCGCATGGAACGCCGCAATCAATGCCCACGATGCCAACAAGCTTGCGGGACTCTACGCCGATGAAGTCGAGCTCTACGGCAAGCGCCTCTCCCGCGCGACTGCTGTTGCCGTCAAGAAGGCCTCCTTTGCGCACCACGTTCGGGACACGATCGACGACATCGCGGTGACGGATGAGGGCCGGGCTACGTTTCACAAGAACAGCCTTCAGTCGGGAGGCAAGCTGATCGAAGTGGATGCCTACCTGGATGAGGAAGGCGGCAAAATCGTCTCCGAAGGGGACACCACCACCGATACGAACCTCGCGCGCGCACGCGAAACGACGTGTGAACTTGCCGTGCTGCAGCTGGTTGAGCAGACGGCCGAAGCCAAAACGGCGACGAAGACAATTGAAGAGGGCGCGAAGTCCTCACCCCTACCGGTGAGCGTTGGCGGGTACGCCATGCCGCCGGATGTGACGGGCGCTGGCTGGGGTGTCGCGATCTGCGAGAACTACGTCGACCGAATGCCGTGCTACCACCATTTCAACGTGGATCCGGCTACCGCCACGGTCACATACACCAACGGTGGACTCGACGACCGCCCCATCGTGACCGACCCAGCGCTCGCTGCGAAGGTGCGCGCCGCGTGCAAGCCTCTTACCGCGCGGTGATCGCTCTCTTCTCTAGGATCTCCACGATAGTCATAAGCCCGTAATCATAGAACTGGTACTCGTTACTTCCGGGGGCGACGTCCCGAGCCGTGTTGAAACTGGGGGCGGCCAACATCGGATTACGCGGCCTCCTGAGAGGCGTCAACGGCCTTCGAGGCGGGCGTAGTCTCGTGTGCACGAAGAGCTGCGACGAGCTTCGGTATCCCGACGAAGCCACGCAGCTTGCGGAAGGTCTTCGCCGTCTCGACGAGGGCGACAGCGACCCAGCGCAGGACCATCGTACCGTCCTTCCACTTCGTCACGTTCTGCGTCTTCTTGCGGATGCGACTGTTGACGAATTCGATCGCGTGGGTCGTCGACAAGGTCCGCGCGAGGCCCTGGCAGCTCGAAGCGCATGACCGTGAGCGTCTCGTCGAGACCCTCGCGCAACGATCCGGCCGCCGACGGGTACCTCTTGTCGAGCTGCCGAGCGAGCGCGTTCAGCATCCGCTTCGAACTCCGTCATGAGATCGTCTCCCCCTGGTAAGTGGTGCGGGCGGCGGCGAGTCTAGCGCGCCAAGGGGCTGTCCCGTGGATCCCCGCGCCGCCGCTTAATCCACGCGAATCCATCGCGGGCCTCCTCGCCTTCGGCGCCGCGGCGATCCCGGCGATGCGCGAGTGCGTGGACTCGCTCGACTACGAGATGATTCGCCACGGCCACCGCGTCCTCGCCGGCCTCGGCGACGACGCCTCTCAGCGCTGGCTCCGCGAAGACGACGACGAGCGCATCGCCGCCTACCTCGAACGCAAGGGGCTCTCCGACGACGCGGCCCTCCCCTACCGCGTCCTCATCGCCAACGACCCGGACGAACCAAAGCAGTCCGCGTGAGTCGGGCGCGGGGCCCGGGGCGTCAGCGCGGCTGCGCGGGCGCCCCGCTCTCGCCCTCCCCGTCCGCCCGCCGGCTGCTCGCTTCCCCTGCTTGCCGGCGGCGATCGCCGCGCGCAGCGCCTTCACTTCGATGCGGCGTTCCCCGTCCGGATCGACCGCCGCAGCGTCGTACCCGCATCAGACGCTTGGCCGAAAGCTCCCTGGGCTTCATGATGCGGTTGTGGCCAGGCTGCTCGACGCAAACGAATGGCGGCTGGTGCTCACGCGCCTGTCCGAGACGCTGCCAACCACGACGCAGCGGCGCGTGACCGTCATCGGCGGTGTGGCCATGGCGCTTGGCTATGGGTCGCGCCGAACCACGAGCGATGCAGACGTGATCCTCAGGCCCGAGGAAGCATCGGAGATACTCGCAGCGGCCGCGCGCATCGCGGACGAGTTCCAGCTGCCTGCAACGTGGATGAACCAAAACGCGGTGCAAGCAGAGTGAGGTGGACCCCACTCTTCGGACCAGAGAGGCCAGCGGATAAGGTGGAGCCTGCGCGTCTCTTGTCTTCTGTATCAAATATACAAATCAAATGTAGTAGTCTCTTTTCCGTCACCACAGCCT
>Ga0102924_1004635_pt1 | contig 13737 bp, 10 predicted proteins | sample PaiPotPPM11metaG_FD_80116 | JGI IMG/M metagenome (GOLD analysis project Ga0102924, IMG submission 80116) | Iron sulfur acid spring bacterial and archeal communities from Banff, Canada, to study Microbial Dark Matter (Phase II) - Paint Pots PPM... ... | reverse complement strand
GAGCACCAGGAATGAAAGTTCGTCCCCCTTCAGGCATTCTTCAATTACCACCCGTGCGCCAGCATCGCCAAGCATTTTTCCAGTAAGCATCTCGGCGGCCACGGCGGCAGCTTCGTCTTTAGTCTTGCAGATGACCACACCCTTGCCGGCCGCAAGCCCATCGGCCTTGACCACCACCGGTGTGCTGAAACGCCCGAGAGCCTCTTTAACCTCGTCAGCTGAATCGCATATCGCATAGTGCGAAGTTGGGATTCGATGGCGCTGCATGAATTCCTTGGCGAAACTTTTGCTGGTCTCAAGTTGCGCAGCAGCTCTGGTTGGGCCAAAGATCGGCCAGCCCCGGCGCGTAAATTCGTCCACGATTCCGAGCTGAAGCGGCAGTTCCGGGCCAACCACTGTAAGGTCGGGCTCGAGTCGGGTTGCAAGTCCGACAATCGACTCTAGGCTCTTCAGGTCGGCAGAGACACATTCGGCCTCGCGACTGATTCCCCCATTGCCGGGCGCGCAATAAAGTTTGGTGACCCGCGGTGATTGCCGCAGTTTCCATGCCAGCGCGTGTTCGCGTCCGCCATTGCCGATGAGCAGAACTTTCATGGCCAGAGAGAACAAGGTTAGGGTGACATGGAATCTATGTCAAACCTGGAGAGGACAACCTGGAGAGGATATCTCTGGAGCCGTTGGAAATTTTGTTACGCTTCGTCGCAAGCAGCATTCGCCAAGTACTGTCGCCTCCCGCCTAAATCAGATCCAGCGGGAACGGCTGTGCGATGGCGGTTTTGGCGGTCGCACGTCAATTTGATTTAACCGAAAATTATTGTGAATGCTGCTAGCCTTTACGCTCATTCATGAACTCGCAGGGGGAAATATGAAAGAGCGCGCTTTTCCGGCATTGCTCACCGCAGGTGTCATAGTCAGCCTGATCAGTCTCGTAAACCTGGCACAAGCTTCCAGCCCTCAAGCCGTTTCACCTTATCAATTAACAGTATTCGCGTCGGCCCCAGCAGGGCTGAGCGCGCCCGACTCCATTGCCGTCCTCGACGACCACGTTTTTGTTGGATACGGCGACGGCCATGCACCCGATGGTTCGGACGGCAAGAATAGTCAAGTCGTTGAATATCAGATGGACGGAACCATCGTTCATGTTTACACGGTGCCGGGCCATAGCGACGGATTAAAGGTCGATCCGGTAACCCACAAACTCTGGGCGCTGCAAAACGAAGATGCCAATGCGAACCTCGTGGTCATTGACACGAAGTCTGGGGAGCAAAAGCTCTACAAATTCGGCCCTACGCTGCATGGCGGTGGGTATGACGATATCGTCTTCCGCGGGTGTGAGATTTACATCAGCGCGTCGAATCCAGCTAACAATCCCAATACCGGCCCGGCAATCGTTAGTGTTCACCTCGAAGGCGACAAAGTGGAAGTTCGACCCGTGTTGATGGGTAACAGTAATGCCATCGATGTTCCGACTGACGCGAGCGTCCAGTTGAACCTGCAAGACCCGGATTCCATGACGCTTGACCCTCTGGGCGACATTGTCCTCGACAGTCAGGCCGATCAGGAATTGATCGTCGTGAGCAATCCAGGTTCATCGGAGCAGCGCGCGCTGCGTCTTCCGCTCAGCTACGTAACAAACACTGGTCTAACGCCGGTTGAAACCGACGATACTGCCTTCGTTACTTCCAGCGAAGGGTTCATCCTCTTCGCGGACAAGAAACTCAATGCTGTTTACACCCTAAAGAAGAAGGCTTTCGCCCCGGGCGCTGCCTATACAGCTGCCGACGGGGGTCCGTTCGTGGGAACGGTCGACATGACCAGCGGAATTATCACGCCGATTGTGACCGGGTTAGGTAATCCGGGCGGAATGGTCTTCGTTGACACTTCAGCTACCGACAACGAAAGATTCCACTGGCAAGCTCACAATGAAGAAGATGACAGCCAGTGCCGCGATAGCAACGCCGGCTCCCGCTGATACACCTCAGGGTTTTGCGAGACCCACGGATCTGGGATTCGCATTTCCACTGTGTCGACCCCGAGCTAAAGCTCGGGGTCGCGCCGTGTCATGCGGAGCTTCCTGCGCCTAGATTGCTTCCTACTACTCCATGGGCGAGGTTTGACAAAACCGTTCCACGCTCGGAAATCCGAGGCGTGGAACGGTGTGACCCTCCAAAGCGCAACCGCATTTTTACGGGTTGACCACCTGGGTTAGCACTGCCGACGTGCTGCTGTTGTAGTTGCTGCTGCCCACATAGACTGCAGTCATGCTGTGATTTCCGACAGCAAGCTTTGAAGTCGAGAACGCTGCAATTCCCCCACTTAGGGCGTGAGAACCCAGCTTCGTCGCTCCATCCATGAAGTTCACTGTCCCAGTGGGTGTCCCCGTCGTAGAGGACTTCACCGTGGCGGTGAACGTCACCGTCTGCCCAGAAGTGGATGGGTTCAACGAGGACACGACTTTTGTTGAACTGCCCGCCTTCGTCACTTGCTGCTTCAACACCGCCGATGTGCTGGCGGCAAAGCTGGAATTTCCGGAATAGATGGCGGTGATCGAGTGGGCCGTGGACACCGTCAAAGTTGAAGTGGAGAATGTCGCCTGGCCACTGCTGACTGTACCGGTGCCCAGGGTCGCGGATCCATTCTTGAATGTCACCGCGCCGCTTTGTCAAGCAATTTGGGGAAGGCACTAGCGGTGGATTGGGGCAGGGCGAATTGAGATACGAACTGTTTGGAACGATGGGTGTCACAGTGCAGCAAGTATGATCAGCCTTTAACTGGTCGTCCTGAGAGAACGCATACGCATGCCCCCTTTTGACGGCTTTCAGTAAGATAGTCCTACAAGATGGATCGATCGACGCCAACTCCTAATAGCTCCGAACCTGTTACCACTACTGCTATCGCTCCGAGGCACGTTTCCCTCGAGGGTATGCACAGCACCATAGAGGTTCCGCACCACGCGGCGGGGTTCTGGCAGCAATGGCGTGCATTTATCGGGCCGGCAATTCTGGTCAGCGTCGGTTACATGGATCCCGGTAACTGGGGCACTGACTTGGCCGGAGGCGCGCAATACAAGTACGGCCTGTTGTGGGTCGTCGGCCTTGCTAGCCTGATGGCAATTTTCATGCAGGTGATTGCAGCCCGTCTGGGTGTGGTAACCGGCAAAGATCTCGCCCAGTGCTGCCGCGATTGGTATCCAAGCTGGACCCGTTGGCCTAACTGGCTGCTGTGCGAAATCGCCATTGGCGCCTGCGATCTGGCAGAGGTACTCGGCAGTGCCGTCGCCATCAATTTGATGTTTCACATTCCGCTTCTTTGGGCCGTCATCATTACCGGCATCGACGTGCTGTTATTGCTCGCGCTGCAGCGTTACGGAATGCGGACTATTGAGGCCGTCGTTCTTGTGCTTATTGTGACCATCGCGGTCTGCTATCTGATAGAGATTTTTGTGCTTCCCCAAACCCGCCCGAATTTTCTGGAGATGGGACGAGCGCTGATCAGCCCGAGCTTTCGTCAGGCTGGGATGATCTATATTGCCATCGGCATGATTGGCGCCACGGTGATGCCGCACAATTTGTATCTGCATTCGGCTCTTGTTCAGAGTCGCAAGCTGCAGAAGGACGAGCATTCGATTCGAAGCGCGATCCGCTTCAACATGATTGATTCAACCACCGCGCTGACTGTCGCTTTCCTGGTGAATGCGGCCATCTTGGTATTGGCGGCTTTGGTTTTTTACGGAAGGACAAGCGTGCAGGTCGCCGGTGGCCACGTCATCACGTTCAGTCCTAATAGCGATTGGATCCGCATTGCCTATTTAACGCTTGCTCCCCTGCTGGGAACGACGCTGGCGAGCACGTTGTTCGTGGTGGCCCTGTTGGCCAGCGGCCAAAGCAGCACCATCACCGGCACGCTGGCTGGGCAGGTTGTGATGGAAGGCTTTATGCACTGGCGCATTCAGCCCTGGCTTCGTCGCCTGATCACACGCTCTCTGGCTATCATTCCAGCCGTGTTGATTATCGGGGTCCGAGGCGATGCCAGCGTCAACGATTTGCTCACCCTGAGTCAGGTTGTGCTGGCGCTGCAACTCCCGTTCGCCATGTTTCCGCTTTTACACTTCACCAGTTCGGGCGCGAAGATGGGCAGGTGGAGAAACGGCTGGTTATTGATGGCAGGCGGTTGGGGCAGCGCGGTCTTGATTACTGCTCTCGATATTTGGGGACTTCCGGATTCGCTGCGCTCGGCGTGGCACGTAATTGTCGGCGGGTAGAGAGGCCGAACATGTACAAAACCATTCTTGTGACCGTCGATGGAACGCCAACCGACCGGGCCATCATCGACCATGTGAAGCAGCTCGCGAAATTGGCGCATGGTCGCGTCGTGTTATTACATGTGGCCGATGGATGGGCGGCGCGGACGTACGGCGGAGATGCGGTCAGCCGGGAGATCGCGGAGGACACCGACTACTTAAAACAAGTTCGCTCTGAGTTTGAAGCGTCCGGCATCTCCGCAGACGCCGAACTGGCATATGGAGATCCGGCAAAAGAAATTATCCGCTGGGTCAAGCAAAAGGGCTGCGACCTGGTGGCAATGAGCACGCATGGCCATCGGTTCTTTGCGGATCTGTTTCTTGGAACAACTGCGAGCCGCGTCCAGCACAATGTCAGCGTGCCGGTCCTGCTGCTGAGAGCGAAGTAGTGACTCTGTGCCGACGCAGATTCCCCGGCAAACGACTAAACTAGACTTTGCTCCTCCACACAACAAATTCATGAGGAAGGCTGGTACATGAATAGCTTTCATTCCCGTTCTACGCTGAAAATCAGCAGCAAAGAATACGAAATTTTTCGGCTCGACGCGCTGGATAAGCAGGGCGTTTCCACCAAGCGACTGCCGTTCTCCCTTCGCATCCTGCTCGAAAATTTGTTGCGTACCGAAGACGGGCGAAACGTAAAGGCCGAGGACATTCGCGCCCTCGCCTCATGGAACCGCAATACGAAATCGCAAAAGGAAATTGCTTTCACCCCCAGCCGCGTGCTGATGCAGGATTTCACCGGCGTGCCAGCGGTCGTTGACCTCGCGTCCATGCGGGACGCAATGGAGAAACTTGGCGGCAATCCTGCGCTTATCAATCCGCTGCAGCCGGCGGAGTTAGTGATCGACCACTCGGTTCAAGTGGATGAATTCGGCAAGGTGCAGGCGTTCGCGATGAACGCGGAACTCGAATTCCTGCGCAACAAGGAGCGCTATGCGTTTCTGCGCTGGGGGCAGACGGCGTTCCGCAATATGGCCATCGTGCCCCCGGACACGGGCATTGTGCACCAAGTAAATCTGGAGTATCTAGCGCGCGTCGTGTTTGTGAATGAGGCGAACGGGAAGCGAGTCGCGTATCCGGATACCCTAGTCGGCACCGACTCGCACACTACGATGATCAATGGGCTTGGCGTGTTGGGATGGGGTGTCGGCGGAATTGAAGCCGAAGCCGCAATGCTGGGGCAGCCGGTTTCCATGCTGATTCCGCAAGTGGTCGGCGTGAAGCTCACAGGCCGCTTGCGCGAGGGCGCAACTGCAACCGACCTGGTGCTCACGATCACGGAAATGCTTCGCAAGCACGGAGTCGTAGGCAAGTTCGTGGAATATTTCGGCCCGGGGCTGAAAGACCTGCCTCTGGCCGATCGCGCGACCATTGGAAACATGTCGCCTGAATACGGCGCCACTTGCGGAATTTTCCCCATCGACAGCGAAACCCTAACGTATTTGCGCCTGACAGGGCGCACCGATGAGCAGATCGCTTTGGTCGAAGCCTATAGTCGGGAGCAGGGGCTCTTTCACGATGAGAACACGCCTGAGGCGGAATATTCCGAGCTGCTTGGCTTGGACCTGGACACGGTCGAGCCTAGCCTCGCCGGACCGAAGCGCCCTCAGGACCGGGTCCCGCTTTCGGGGGCAAAGGAATCTTTTGAGAGTGCGCTGCCTTCCTTGATCAAAACCAGCAAAGGGCAGGCTGCAGAGGCTGTCTCCGGCAACGGCCATTTGAGTCACGGCAAAGTTGTGATCGCGGCCATCACCAGTTGCACCAATACTTCGAATCCGTCGGTGATGCTGGCTGCCGGCCTGCTCGCGAAAAAGGCCGTCGAGCGTGGGCTACAGGTTCCCGAGTGGGTGAAGACTTCACTCGCGCCGGGATCAAAAGTTGTTCGCGACTACCTCGACAACGCCGGGCTGATGCCATATCTCGAGAAGTTGAAGTTTCACGTCGTTGGATATGGCTGCACCACCTGCATTGGGAACTCGGGTCCGCTGCCGCCGGAAATTTCTGAAGAAATCGATCGCAAAAACCTGGTGGTCGCGTCGGTGCTCTCAGGGAACCGAAATTTTGAAGGTCGAATCAATCCCGATGTTCGCGCCAATTACTTGATGTCTCCACCGCTGGTTGTGGCATTCGCCTTGGCCGGACGAATCGACGTCGATCTGCGAAAGGACGCGCTGGGCAAGGACCGCGAGGGCAATCCGGTTTATCTCGCCGATATTTGGCCAACCCAGCGCGAGGTAGATGAAGTCGTACAGCATTCGATTTCATCCTCCATGTTCGTGAAGAGTTACGCCGACGTCTTCGAAGGAGACGAGCATTGGCGTTCGCTAGAAGTTCCGGAAGGCGAGACCTACGCCTGGGACGCGAGCTCAACCTACATACAGCGCGCGCCGTACTTTGACGAAATGTCATCAAAGCCGGCTCCGGTTAGCGACATCCGCAAAGCGCGTGTGCTGGCGGTGCTGGGGGACAGCGTGACCACTGACCATATTTCCCCGGCAGGCTCAATCAAGAAAGACAGTCCCGCTGGAAAATATTTGCAGGAGCACGGAGTGAAGCCGGCGGACTTCAATTCTTACGGTTCGCGACGCGGTAATCACGAAGTCATGGTGCGCGGGACCTTTGCCAATGTCCGCCTGCGCAACAAAATGGTGCCGAACCTGGAGGGCGGATTCACCAAACACCTGCCGGATGGCGCGGAGATGACCATCTTCGAAGCGTCGGAAAAATATATCTCCGATGGCGTGCCGCTCGTCATTATTGCCGGCAAGGAGTACGGTTCCGGTTCATCCCGCGATTGGGCCGCAAAAGGTCCGCTGCTGCTCGGAGTTCACGCGGTCGTCGCCGAAAGCTACGAGCGCATTCATCGCTCCAATCTTGTTGGCATGGGCATTCTGCCTCTGCAATTCCTGGCGGATCAGAGCGCGGAGTCGCTGGGGCTGACCGGGGAAGAGGTATTCGAAATCGGCGGTATCCGCAATGTAGTGGAGAAATTTTCCGCTGGGCAGCAAATTAAGGTCCGCGCCAAAACCGGCAAGGAGTCCAAAGAATTCGATGCCCTCGTCCGCATCGATACCCCCCAGGAAGCTCTCTATTACGCAAACGGCGGGATTTTGCAGTATGTGTTGAGACAGTTGCTTGCGGATAAACCCCAATCGGTGCACGCCTAAAGCCCGGCCTGCTGGTCTCCGCAACACGAGGACGGCAACTGTGGGTCTATTCGGCTGATATAATCAAGCCTGCTTTCATGCCCCAGAATCGCCTGATTCGCTCCACCACAGTTCTTTGTGTCCGCCGGAATGGCACCGTTGTCATGGCCGGAGACGGCCAAGTCACGCTTGGCGAAAGCATCATTAAGCATTCGGCGAAGAAAATCCGGCGGCTTTATCAGGACAAGATTCTGGCAGGTTTCGCCGGGTCGACTGCCGATGCGTTTTCGCTCTTCAGCCGGTTTGAGGCGAAGCTGGAGCAGTATCATGGCAACGTTGGCCGCGGGGCGGTCGAACTGGCCAAGGATTGGCGTACGGACAAGTTTTTGCGACACTTGGAAGCCCTACTGCTCGTTTCTGACAAAGAGCAGACTTTTTTGCTGAGTGGTCAGGGTGATGTGATTGAGCCGGACGGTGGCATCGCGGCCATCGGCAGCGGCGGCCCATACGCTCATGCAGCTGCACAGGCTCTGGCTGACCACACGCAACTTTCGGCCCGCCAGATCGCGGAGGAGGCAATGAAAATCGCCGGAAAAATGTGCATCTACACGAATGAGAAAGTTACGATAGAGGAATTGTGATTAGCCTTTGGTCGTTGTCCTTGGCCGTTGACCAAAGCCCTAGACCTAAAAGGCTGATTCGCCAAGCCAACGACGAACGACCGACGACCAACGACCGATATGGCCATTTACCTGCCTGCTAGCGCCGAAGAAGAACAGCTCGCACTTGACGAGCTCACGCCGCGTGAGATCGTTGTCGAGCTCGACAAGCACGTCGTCGGGCAAAAGGACGCGAAGCGAGCCGTGGCTATTGCTTTGCGCAACCGCATGCGCCGGCAGAAGCTTCCTGAAGATCTTGCCGAGGAAGTGATTCCCAAGAACATCATCATGATCGGCCCTACGGGTGTGGGCAAAACCGAAATTGCGCGCAGGCTGGCCAAACTTGCAAATTCGCCGTTCCTGAAGGTAGAGGCCTCGAAGTTCACAGAAGTCGGGTACGTCGGCCGCGACGTCGAGTCGATGATCCGCGATCTGCTGGAGATCGCGATTGATAACGTTCGCGAGGAAAAACTCGAAGACGTCGCGGACAAAGCTGAGCTGAACGCTGAAGAGCGATTGCTGGATATTCTGCTTCCTCCTGCGGCTCCGGCGGCGCATCCCGAGCCGGGTTTCACGCTGGAAGCTTCTTCGGGCGATTCCTATTCGCGAACCCGCGAAAAACTGCGCCAGCAACTGCGCGAGGGCAAGCTCGACGAACGCGTGGTGGAAATAGAAACGCGGGAGCGGAATTTTCCGTCGTTCGAAATCATCTCCAACCAGGGCGTCGAGGAGATGGACGTCAACATCAAGGACATGTTGCCCAACATCTTCGGCCAGCGCACCAAGAAGCGGAAGATGAAGGTCAACGAGGCGTTTGAATACCTGATCCAGGAAGAAGAGCAGCGGCTGATCGATATGGACCAGGTCACGCGCGTTGCCATCGACCGGGTGGAAGACTCGGGAATTATCTTCCTCGACGAGATCGACAAGATCGCCGGCCGCGAAGGCGGGCATGGCCCGGACGTCTCTCGCGAAGGTGTGCAGCGCGACATCCTTCCCATTGTTGAAGGCACGACCGTAAACAGCCGGTACGGGATGGTCCGCACCGACCACATCCTGTTTATCGCCGCCGGAGCTTTCCATGTTTCAAAGCCCAGCGACCTTATTCCCGAACTGCAGGGTCGTTTTCCGATTCGAGTGGAATTGCAGTCGCTCACCATGGACGATTTCATCCGCATTCTGACGGAACCGAAATCTTCGCTGGTCAAGCAATACACCGCACTGCTTGAGACCGAAGGCGTGAAGCTGGAATTCACCAAAGATGCGCTGGCAGAGATTGCGCGTTTTGCGTTCCGCGTGAACGAGGGTACCGAAAATATCGGCGCGCGGCGACTGCACACGATCATGGAGCGCGTGTTAGATGACATCAGCTTCTCTGCGCCGGAAAGAAAGGGCGAGCACATCACGGTGGATGCCGAATACGTCAGCAAGGCCCTGTCCGACATCGTTAAAGACCAGGATTTGAGCCGGTATATCCTCTAGCGACTCTTTTTAGCTGAATCCACTTTATGGCTGGAACTTGGAGGCGCGGGCGTCCCCGCCCGCGCCTCCACGAATGTTTTCTAGTATTTCGAAGTGTTAATCTTTTTCGCGACAGATGAGATTCAGCAAACTGAAACTGGGACTGGGCGTCGCCGCCCTTGCCTTGCTTGCAAGTTGCGGTACTCCTGGGATTCCAGAACCGCCCTCGCTTGAACTAGCGCGCCCGGTAAGAGATCTCAGGGCGGTGCGCAAAGGGAACGAAGTTCATCTCGCATGGTCGGTGCCGGAAGAAACCACTGACCATCAAACTTTCCGGCATGTGGGTCCCACGCGGATCTGCCGTAATATCGGATCGCTACTGCACGGTTGCGGAACGCTAGTCGCTGAGCTGCCAACGCCAACAGCTGGATCAAAGCAGCAACGTGTGTTGGCCCGCCGAAGAGCGCCAAAATCACAGAAAGCGACACCCCCGCAGGCCGCCTATACCGACCAGCTTTCACCCAGCCTACAGATGCAGTCGCCCACCTCGAACCTGGTGTACGCGGTCAGCGTGGTGAACTCGTATGGCAGGAGTGCGGGTCTGTCCAACCAAGTGCAGGTTCCATCCGCGCCCACTCTGCCTGCGCCTGAAAATCTTCGCGCGCGTCTTACCGCCGAAGGAGTCGTGCTTTCATGGGATCCGGTTTCTCCTTCGCGAGAAATTCCGGGCGTGCGGTATGCATATCGTGTTTATCGTCGCGATGTGCAGACGAACAAAGATTCGGTCGCAGGCGAAGTTCAGCTCGCTGGAGATCCCAACTCTACGCTGCTCGACACCGGCTTCGAGTGGGAAAAAGCTTACGACTATCGCGTCACAGTTGCGACGTTGGTTGAGCAGGCAAGTGGGCCCGAGCAGGTGGAAGGCGACGACAGCGCGCCCGTCCAAGTTATGGCGCGCGACGTCTTCCCGCCGAAACCGCCCACCGGCTTGCAGGCAGTCTTCTCCGGTCCAGGTCAGAAGCCTTTCATCGATCTTGTTTGGGCAGGAAATGGCGAGGCAGATTTAGCCGGATATAACGTTTATCGCCATGAGGCAGGCGGTGAGCCCGTCAAAATAAATACAGAGCTGGTGAAGACGCCGGCTTTTCGTGACTCCGACGTGGTTCCCGGTCGACAATATTTTTATTCGATTTCAGCAGTTGACGCGCGCGGAAACGAAAGCCTGCGATCAGAAGAAGCGAACGAAACTGTTCCCTAGTACTAATATCCGGCTACTTTAACCAGAAGATCACCAGAGCTATGGCGGCGGCGGATATCGCGGCAGTGGTCAACCATCCGAGGATATTGAGCGCCCTGGTATTAACCCACCTCCCCATGATTCGTCGGTTATTGGTCATTCGCATCAGCAACAGCATCAGGAAAGGCGTCGAAAGGCCTTGCACGATTCCGGCCCATACCAGGGCTTTGATGGGATTCAAACCGAGAAAATTCATGCCCATCGCGATAGCAGTGATAATGACTATCGCCGCGTAGAAGGCCCGGGACTGCCGTGCGGGGGTATGAAGGCCATGCCTCAAATTGAATGTTTGACAAAAGTCGTATGCTGCTCCAGCGGTCATTACCGGAATGGCAATGAAGCCGACACCAATTACTCCAAGCGCGAACAAGAGTTCGGCGAACTTCCCCGCCAAAGGTTGCAATGCCTGCGCCGCTTCGGCCGCCGTGTTGATGTCAAATTTGCCGGCACGGAATAGAGTAGCGCCGGTTGACAAGATAATGAAGTACATCACCAGGCTGGAGAAAAACATTCCGAAGCCGATGTCGTGAGCAGAGTGACTGAGTTCGGCTTTGGTCGTTCCCATTCGGTCAACCAGCCGTCTGCGGCCCATCGAAATATCTTCCTCAACCTCCTGGTTCGATTGCCAGGTGTAGAGGTACGCAGAAAGCGAACTGCCAATCACCGCCACAACAATTTCCACAAATTGACGATTCAGTCGAATGGTTGGAATAAAAGTTCCCTTGAGCGTGGAAATTAGTCCGGGATGGGCCAGCAAAGCGGACCCGAGATAAGCCAACAACGCCAGCGCAAGCCAACGAAATATGTTTCGGATTATGGTGTACGATCCCCAGATCTGGAGAGCGAGTACGCAAGCGGTGATCACAACGACGATGACCGCAGCGGGAATCGGTACTAACAGCCTGAGAGCAGCAGCCATTCCGCCGATGTCTGCGCCCGCCTCGATCGTGTTTCCCACGAGCACTGCTCCTAACATCATGAGCAGCAACCAACGCGGATAGTGCTGGCGGATTATCGCGAACAACCCTTGCCCCGTGACTTGGCCGAGCTTGGAAGAGAGATACACGACGGCGAACATCATGGGGAGCGCCACCGGCGCAATCCACAGAAGGGCTGGGCCGAACTTCGCGCCGGCGGTAGCATAGGTGCCGATAGCGGATGGATCGTCGTCTGCGGCGCCTGTAATCAGTCCAAGTCCGATAGAGCGAAAAACACCTTTGGGGACGGGTGTGGGCGCGTGGGCTTGGTACCTCTCTTCTGATGCAGGATCGTGCTTTCGCCGCTCGACCTCCACCGGGCCGGGGGGCGGCGTTCTTAATTCCTTGCGCCGAATTGATGGTCCAATCGCCACGTGATTTTTTGTTCCTGTCGCGTCAACAGGCAGATTTCGAGGTATGCAGTTAAGCGTGTGTCCGCTTCCTTGATCCCGAAGCTATGGGCAAATCCCCGGTTCTCGCCAAATCAACAGTTTGAGATGCTCTGTTCGAGCTTGGGTTTGTTTCCTGCAGTTCTGATTTGCTTGCTTTCGCCGCAGGTCTCTGGCATAATCCCCTGACGTTCGAGTTCCAAGGCTGAAATAATTACTGCGAAAAACATGAAATATTGCCGCTTCGAATACAACGGGTCGTCTCACTTTGGATGTATTGAAACCATCGCCGGACGCGAGGAGATCACGCGAACTCTGGCGTTTCCTCCAGATAAGAATGCGCTGGACTCTGGAGCAAAGAAGATTCCTCATATTCCGCTTGACGAAGCTACGCTGTTGGCTCCGGTCGAGCCGTCCAAAATTGTTTGTGTCGGACGGAATTATCGGGAGCATGCGGCTGAACTTGGGCACGACGTTCCGGCTGAGCCGCTGATTTTTCTAAAACCTCCGTCGGCGATAGTCGGCCCAAAGCAAACGATCTTGCGTCCCAAGATTTCAGCTCGGGTCGACCATGAAGGCGAGTTGGGGGCCGTGATCGGCAAGACATGCCGGAATCTCAGAGTGGATGAAGACGTCAGGCCGTACATTCTGGGCTACACCTGCGTGAATGACGTCACAGCTCGGGATTTGCAGAATAAAGATGGCCAGTGGACCCGCGCAAAAGGATTCGACACGTTCTGTCCGGTTGGGCCCGTTGTGACAGACTCGCTTGACCCGTGGGCCGGAGTTGAGGTGGAAACGCGAGTGAATGGGAAAATAAAACAGCAAGGCAATACTCGCGATTTTATTTTTGCACTGGACGTAGTGATTCGCCATATTGCGCAGGTGATGACGCTGTTGCCCGGAGACCTGATTGCGACCGGGACTCCAAGCGGAGTCGGGCCGCTAGTGGCAGGAGACAAAGTAGAAGTCAGAGTCGAAGGAGTTGGGACGTTGCGAAACGTGGTGAGTGATTGATCCGCAAGATTGCATTGGCGGAAATCAACTAGCGCTTCATTCGGATTTCAACCGCCGTGCCTTCGGGCAAATCTCCATCCAGCAGTTCGATTTTTCCGTCACGCACGATCCCTTTGAATTCTTTTTGTATTTGCTGACTTGGTGCCGGCTGCGGCGAGCGAAACGGAGTCTTCCCAGAACCCTTGTCTATGGCTTCATTTGCCAGATCATCAGCTTCGCGATTGTGCCCGCGCAAGACATGCTCAATGTCAAACCATTCCAATTTGTTAATCAGTTGGCGGGCGCGTGCGTGTAGATCGCGCAGCGTCGGTTCCTTCACCTTGTAGATGCCCTTTATCTGGCGTACTAGCAGTTCCGAGTCGCTGATAACTTTCAGCGCCTTGGGGCCGTGTTCAATCGCGTATTCGAGCGCGCCAATAAGCGCCTGATACTCCGCGAAATTATTGGTCTGCTTTCCAAGATATTGGCTCAGCGCCGCAACCTTGTGT
>Ga0102924_1004632_pt1 | contig 13747 bp, 6 predicted proteins | sample PaiPotPPM11metaG_FD_80116 | JGI IMG/M metagenome (GOLD analysis project Ga0102924, IMG submission 80116) | Iron sulfur acid spring bacterial and archeal communities from Banff, Canada, to study Microbial Dark Matter (Phase II) - Paint Pots PPM... ... | reverse complement strand
GCGTTTTGCTTCGCCTGTGGACACCCCATGCAGGCTGCTGCGGGTGGTTTCACGATTAGCTCTGCTACCGGATCGCTTGTTCGGAATCACCTGCTCAAGGAGCGCTACCGTATTCTTGAGCAGGTCGGGAAGGGCGGCTTCGGAGCGGTCTACCAGGCGGCTGATACGCTCTTTGGCTACCGGCTCGTGGCCGTCAAGGAGATGGGGCAGAGCCGCCTGAGTCCGCAGGAGTTGGCCTCGGCAATCGAGGCTTTCAAACGTGAAGCGCACCTGCTCGCGGGCCTCCAACATCCCAATATTCCCACCATCAATGACTACTTTGGCGAAGCCGGACACTGGTATTTCGTAATGGACTTCATTGATGGCGAGACACTCGAGGAATACCTGCGGAAATCCAGGGGAGGATACCTGCCGGTTGAGAAGGTACTTGACATTGGCGTGCAGCTCTGCACCGTCCTGGACTATTTGCACACCCGCCAGCCGCCCATCATCTTCCGTGACCTCAAACCTGCGAACATTTTGCTGACCTCATCCGGGCGCATCTATCTGATTGACTTTGGTATAGCTCGACACTTCAAGCCAGGACAGTCTAGAGATACCGTTGCTTTTGGCTCACCTGGCTACGCTCCCCCGGAGCAATACGGCAAAGGGCAGACCACGCCGCGCGCAGACATTTACGCCCTGGGTGCCACGCTCCACCAATTGCTCACAGGGGATGACCCAACTCAAACGCCATTTCGCTTTGCGCCCTTGCAGTTACGCAGCCAGACGACTCCTATTGGTCTCGATACTTTGATTTCCAGTATGCTTGAGATAGATGAGAAGAGAAGACCAGCTAGCGCTTCCGAGGTCATACTCGAACTACAGCGCTGTGTTGCTCAGCGTACAGGCAGTCCAGCGTGGATTCGACCACCTGGAATCACTCATATATACCCGTCTCCAGCTGTTCCCAGACCGTCCTATCCACACGCGCACCGTGGTACAGGTGGCGCAACACCGGGAAGCATCCTCGTCAAATATTACGGCCATGCCGATAGAGTGCGATCTGTGGCCTGGTCGCCCGATGGCGCGCATATCGTCTCGGCAGGGGAAGATAAAACCGCGCAGGTATGGGAGGCGGCCTCTGGAGATCATCTCTTCACCTATACAGGTCACACTGATCGGGTGAATGCCGTAGCCTGGTCGCCCGATAGCGCGCTCATCACTTCTGCAAGTAGTGATGCTACTGTGCAGATATGGGAGGCAGATACTGGAATCTACCTCTTCACCTGCAGCGGTCATACTGGTCGAGTGAATGCCGTAGCCTGGTCGCCCGATGGCAAGTACATCGCATCAGCCAGTGATGACAAGACCGTAAGGTTGTGGGATGCCACTACCGGTCATCATCTTTTTACGTATCGCAGTCACTCCGATTGGGTACGCGCGCTGGCGTGGTCGCCCGACGGCAAACATATTGCCTCGGTCGGCGATGATTCCACAGTGCATGTCTGGGAGGCGACAACCAGGCGCAACAAGTTCTTCAGCAAACATGTCTATCGCGGCGATTCCCAGCAAATGCGTGCCGTGGCATGGTCGCCCGATGGTAAGCTCATCGCTTCTGCTGGAGATGACAAGACGGTACATGTCTGGCACTTTCCCGCCAGGAAGCCCACCTTGATCTACCGCGACCATGCGGATGGACTACACGCTGTAGCCTGGTCTCCCGATGGCAAATACATTGCTTCAGCGGCGGGAAGCAGTGTTGATTATTATGCAGATAATTCAGTGCGCATCTGGAATGCGGCCAGCGGAGAGACGCTTTTTATCTTTCGCTGTCATGCTGATTATGTGCTTGCCCTGGCCTGGTCCCCTTCCGGCCAGCAAATCGCATCGGCTTCATCGGATCACTCGGTGTCGGTATGGCGAACGATATGAATCAATTCCTGCCAGGCCGCTCCACATTCAGGACAAACCTGTTTCATCTCCATCCGTGCATGTGTCCTTCTCTAGACAAAAGAACGCCCGGTCTTACAGTAAGACCGGGCGCGTTTGTTGTCGATAGACTCCTGAATAACCTACAGCGGGTGCAGGAACACGTACAGGGGAGCCAGTACCAGGGTGATGGTGCTGAGCAGCTTGATGAGTACGTGCAGCGAAGGACCGGCGGTATCCTTGAAAGGATCGCCAACGGTGTCGCCAACGACGCCCGCTTTGTGCGGCTCGCTCTTCTTGCCCAGGATGGTGCCGTTTGGATCGAGGCGGTCAACCATCTCTCCCTCGGCATTGACGCGCAGGTAGCCAGCCTCGATGTATTTCTTGGCATTGTCCCACGCGCCACCGCCGTTGTTGAGGAAGAGGGCCAGCACGATGCCGCCCATTGTGCCAACCATCAACATGCCGGCTTCGGCCTCCGGGCCGAGAATGGAGCCAACGGCTATGGGGGTCAGCACCGCTACGACGCCGGGTAGTACCATAGCGCGCAGCGCGCCACGTGTACTGATGTCCACGCAGCGAGCATAGTCGGGATCGACGCGGTCGGCGGGATCTTCGGCCATGATCTTAGGATTGGCGCGGAACTGGCGGCGCACTTCTTCGATCATACGCTTGGCGGCAGCGCCAACGGCGCGGATTGCCAGCGAGCTGAAGAAGAAGATCAGCGTAATGCCGATCAGAGCCGCGATGAATACCGGAATGCTGGACAGGTTAACGATATAGACCGATGTTTTGTGACTGAAATTGAAGAGTTGATCCAGGTAGGCGCTGAACAGCAGGAACGCCGCAAGAGCTGCCGAACCAATGCCATAGCCTTTTGTCAACGCTTTGGTCGTGTTGCCCACACCGTCCAGCGCGTCGGTAATGTCACGCACGGACTCGGCCTGGCCGCTCATCTCGGTGATGCCACCGGCGTTGTCGGTGATAGGACCGAAAGTGTCCATTGCCAGGATGTACGCGGTACTCATCAGCATACCCATCGTGGCAACGGCTGTACCGAAGATACCGCCTGAGTTGACGACCGCGGAGACCGAGGGGATATGTACCTGGCTGCCAAGGAAGTACGAGAGACCCAGGGCAGCGGAAATCGCCAGCACTGGTAGAGCCACGCACTCAAAGCCGACCGCGATACCGGTGATGATGGTTGTGGCCGGGCCGGTCAGCGTGGCGGCTGCGATTTCACGTACCGGACGCCATGTGCCAGCTGTGTAATACTGCGTGATATACACGAAGGCGATGCTGAGCAGGATGCCGGTGGTACCGGCAAGACCAAACCATACCCAGCCGGGCAGACTGTTGGAGGTGACAATCACAGTGCCAGCGCCGGTGTTTACACCGCCTAGCAGCAAGTAGCTGACCAGGAACACGCCGATGATAGAGATGCCACAGGTGATGAAATAGCCAATATTGAGCTGGTGCATGGCGATTTCACCGGGGTCTTTGCCGGCGGCTTTGTCAGGCTCGGTAACGATGGAGGGGCGAATCCAGAGCAGCCCTATTGCCGAGGCGATCAGGCCGAAGGCGCGCACGACCAATGGGAAGAGAATCCAGCCCAGATTATGGGTGAAAGAGTAGAGCGCGACACCCAGGATCATCGCACCGATATTTTCGGCGGCGGTGGACTCGAAGAGGTCCGCGCCACGACCGGCGCAGTCGCCCACGTTGTCACCCACCAGGTCAGCAATAACAGCAGGGTTGCGCGGGTCATCTTCGGGAATGCCGGCTTCAATTTTGCCCACGAGGTCAGCGCCTACGTCAGCGGCTTTCGTATAGATACCGCCGCCGAGCTGGGCGAACAGCGCCACGAAACTTGCACCAAAGCCGAAACCCACGATCAAGGATGGGGCTACCGCCGGGTTGGTCAGACCGCCATAGGCGGTGAATACCAGGGAAACGCCCAGCAGGGAAAGTGAGACGACCAGGAAACCGGAGACCGCGCCTCCGCGCAGCGAGACCATCAACGCCTCGCCCAGGCTGCGGGTGGCGGCGCTGGCAGTACGGGCATTGGAACGCACTGCCACGTCCATGCCGATGTAGCCGGCAATACCGGAACAAATCGCGCCAATCAGGAATGCCAGTGAGGTATGCCAGGCCAGGCTGAACCTGTCTGCCGAGCTGCCCTGACCAAGCAGAGCAAGCACTACCCCGACGATGATGGCAGCGAATACGGCGAGAATGGCGATAGTTCGATATTGTCTGTTGAGGAAAGCCCTGGCGCCTTGAAATATGGCATCTGCGACTTTCTGCATTTCAGGGGTGCCGCGATCCTTGCTCAGTACGAACCTGGCAAGGTAAACCGCGAAAAGCACCGCCAGTACCCCGACGACAAGGGGTACGATAATATAGTTGCTCACGTTAGATTGCGCCCTCCTTAGGCAATTGATAAAAATAGCAATGGATCAACATTGATCCTTAGCAGAGACTCTGCTCGCTCGTCCTTGTTAAGCCGAAAAGCAATCTGCCCAGGCGACTATGATGGTCGCCTTCCTTCTCTTGTTTGAGACGTTTAGATTACGCCTTAGTGTAACATAGTGTTTGCTCTTTGACAACTAGCTTTCGTAACATAAAGTAAGCACGAAAAAGCCATGCGCGTTCGTCATAAATTTGAACCGTTAAACAGGTGTTACACATAAAGCGACTAAAGTTGCGCTTGAATGCGCCCCAATAGTGGCACAAGCTGTTTTTTGCGGGAGACGAGACCATCTACCACCAGCGAATGCCCATCGGCTTCGAGAGAACTTCCCAGCGTTTCTGCGACGGCGCGTTCGCCTCCAGAGACAAGCAATGTACACTTCATATTGATTATATCAACTATCATGAAGAGAAAGGAAGTGTAGCCCCGTTCATGGGCGAGGCGCTGCATAGTTTGCAGCAATTCCGCGCTGCGCTTCTCGATGGTGGCCGGGCTGGCGGTTTCAACCGTACCGATGGCAAACTTTGTGTCGCGCACGCTAAATTCTTTGAAGTCGGCGGTCAACAACGCTTCCACGCTGCGCGAGTTCAGATTCGCCGCTGCCGCCTCGAAAATCTCCTGCCCGTAGCGCTCGATATCTTCGCCTGCGATGTGCGCCAGTTCGGCGGCGATGCGCTCGTCACGCGGTGTGCAGGTGGGCGAACGCAAAATCAGCGTATCATAAAGCAGCCCTGCCAACAACATGCCGGCGACTTCGCGTGGAATGGCGATATCTGCCTCGTGGTACAGGCCCGCAATAATAGTGCCGGTGCAGCCCACCGGGTCGGCGCGAAACATGATTGGCCGGTTGGTATGCACATCGGCAATACGATGATGATCGATAATGCCCAGTAAATCCGCCTCACTGATGCCGTCTACCGCCTGCGATTGCTCGTTGTGATCGACAAGGATGATGCGCTTGGGACGCGCATTGATAAGGTCGGTGCGCGAAAGATAGCCAACTAGCTTCCCCTCGTTATTCACCACCGGCAGCGAGCGCCTGCGAACCAGCGTATGTTGCACTTCGCTCATCAGGTCTTCTGGATGGCAGGAATTAAACTCGCGGTTCATGTACTCCGAAGTGCTGATGCTCAGATTTATCAGGCGCACAGCAGTGAATGTATGATGCGCGGTGCTGATGACCAGCACGCCGCTTTTACGCGCCGCCGCCAGCGCGCGTTCGGACACCAGCAGATCGCCGGTAATCACCAGCGCTGCCGCACCGCTTTCGATAGCTTTGAGCTGCGCATCCTCGCGATCTCCCAGCACAACCAGGCAGCCAGGCTCGATATAATCCGCCATCGTTTCAGCCTGCATCGCTCCCACCAGTACGCGGTTGCCCAGCTTGCGCCTGCCGTCCACCAGCACGCGCCCCCGCAGCACGCGCACCAGGTTTTCGCGGTTCAAGGTCACGCGATTGACGACGCGTGGATCAAGATCGTTAAAAAAGAGTTTGGCGAAATCTTCGGTGGCGATAATGCCATGCACTTTATTTTCATGATCGACAACGGGCATGGAACGCCGGTCGTGCTCCTGCAATAACTGACCGGCCTCCAGTAACGGCTGTTCGAGGTAGGCCGATATGACCCCGCGCCGCATAACATCGCGCACCTGGAGATACACATCATCTATCGCTTCAGGCGGCTCAACCTGGTACCGCTCCAGCACAAAGCGCACTTCCGGCTTCAAATCGCCATTGTGAGCCGCGATCGCCTCTTCTTCCCCCTGTATCCGCAGCAGCCGCGCATACGCATAAGCCGAGGCCACAGAATCCAGGTCAGAGTTCTTATGCCCAATCACATAGATTGGCCGTGCCATTGTTCCTCCCCTTTTGGGACTTCTTCACGCTTTGTATGATAGCCCTCACCCAGCCTCCGTGCTGGTGTAAGCGATTTTACATGTTCAGATGCATTCACATTCATTCAAGTTTGTTCAAGCTGTAAACTGTCAAATTCTCTGTCAACGGAGAAGGTGTTCTTTCGGCCTTGCAAAGGCTTCCATATCTATCGTACACCTCTTTTTGTTGGGCCGCAAGAGAGATGTTGAATCAGTATTCTGCACCTGCTGTAAGGGAGACTTCGACTGATACCTCGATTGAGCACTTCTATCACCACTAAAAAAAGAGGCCCGGATGTGTAGCTGTTAGAAACACATCCGGGTCTCTTTCACATGTGCTATGCACAGTCCGGTGGATAAGTACTACTTCTTACCCTGCTGAGTGATACCTACCAACCGTACTCGCTGGCCTTCTTCGGGGAAAACAGGCTCATTTCGTTCATTCAAGAATTTCCAGCTAACTTTGTTCTGTTCGCCGGGCAATTTCTCAATACGGACGCTTACCCATTGCCCTTTTATGAAAAGTTCCAGCTTCTCCCCACCATTAAAACGATACTCTTCCTTACCGGGCTGACCGACAATTTTGTATCGTCCGAGTTTGAGATCATGAATCAGCTGTCCTTCAGCTTCCATTCGATACCTCCTAAATAAGTAGTTTTGACGGGTAGCCTTACTGCTACCTGAAATCAGTATACCCATCCTCTCCAAATGCCTTCAAACACATCCGAGGGTTCATTTTAAGATAATAGTACGAGGCTTCAGGTAGCCACCAGGTGAGTGCAGGCGAGTTCATAGTTTGTGTGAGCGAAAGCTCATTTTTCTGTGAGCGGCAGCGTAAATGAAAAAGTAGAGCCTTCACCCTTGACTCCGCTGCTCTTGACCGTGATAGTCCCTTGCATAGCCTCGACGAGTTGCCGCGTAATAAAGAGGCCCAGGCCGCTTCCCCGCACCTTGCTATTTAAATCGCGTTCCAGGCGCACGAATTTGTCAAAGATCTCTTCTTGCCTGTCAGGCGGAATGCCTGGTCCCTGGTCCCTTACGCTGATGCGGGCCATATGCGACTCTTGTTCCACGATAGCCGTGACGCGGATAGTAGTATGCGGTGGCGAATAGCGCACGGCATTGGCAAGCAAATTATGCAGCACCTGCTTCAAGCGCGTTTCATCGGCCAGGACTGCGATGCTTGCGTCGATATTAATCTCGATAGATTGCTGCCCCTGTGCAACCCAGGGTTCAAAGAGTTCGCTCAGGGCTGTGGTAGTTTCCTTCAAGACGATGCGCGTACAGCGTAGACCCGCCGCATCTACTTTAAGACGGCTGGCGTCCATAACGTTGGCTTGCAGCAGCACTAACTCATCGCAGGCTCGGCAGGCTTTATCGAGAAAAGAACGGCGCATCTCCGGACCTATATCCTCCATTTCACGCAGCACCTCGAGGTAGCCCTGTACTATGGTAAGAGGAGTGCGCAGCTCGTGGCTGGCGGTTATGAGAAACGCATCTTTGAGCTGGTCAAGCTCGCTCAGCCGGGTATAGGCGATGCGTAATTCCTCGTAAAGATCCGCGTTTTCGCGAGCGGCGGCAGTCTGTTCCTCGAGACTGCTCAACAAGCGTGGATAGGCAGAGCCGATCAGACCGATAAGCAGAAAAACCAGCGTAGCCACGCCAACTATAATAGTCCACTCTCCAGTAGGAATGAGGCTATCATTCCATGACAGGCTGATCGTCGTCCAGATGCCGAGTATGCTTGCCGCTCCTCCAACGCCACAACAGAGGTAGAGCAGCCAGGCAGGCGCATTGAGCTGCTCAGGTCTTTTCGCGAGTAGTTCGCGGAAGCGGTGTAAGAGCAGCGGCAAATCGATGAATAGAAACATCATAGAGATGCACCAGATGACGGTAATCGTCGCCTGGGAGACGTTATAGACCTCGGCAGATAAATCTGCTCCTGCAGCCGGGTAGAGCGCTGGCGCGATAAAGTAGGTGACGAGAGAAATAACCAACACAATAACGGTCTGTACGATGATGGCCTGGTGTGGCGCTGCGTGACGATTTACTTTCGCCAGGGCGGAAGGCAGCCGGTGGTCCAGGGCCGAGACAAATAAGATGCGCGCGAAGGCAAGATTATAGACGACGACAACAAATACGAAGAAGGTGGCGAAGATGAGGCCGACCAGGACAGCCAGGGGAGTGCCAAAGACCATACTGACGGCAGTGAGGGTGGAAAAGGGCAAACTGGAAGCGTTCTGTTGCTGTGGCACTACCACCATCACACCAAATGTGCCTAGCAAATAAGCCAGCAGGACGATCCAGGGACCCCAGCGCAGAAAGAGCGCTGGCGCGTTGGGTTGCCGGGTTTCAGCGGCCATGTTGAGGGGAACTTCAACGCCAAGCAATGCCAGCACAATTACACCATACAAAACGATGTTCGGCCCGCCAAAGCTCAGGGCACTGCCCGTGAAGGAAACCTGGGAAGGGTGGCCCTTGAGGAGCCAGACGGCTCCTGCCAGACCAACAACCAGAATGGCTATGACATACACCAGGATAACCCCTTTGATAAGGCGCATCAGCAGACGCAGCGGCAATGTCGAGAGCCAACCGGCTGCGAGCAGAATGACGAGTACCAGAACACCCTGTTGCCAGGGCGCGGGCCAGGCAGCTCCGGCATGTATTCCCCAGATTTGCACAACGATGCCTTGCAGCAGCGTCAGGACACCATCACTGGCAGATAATAACACCAGCACGCCGGGAAACCAGGCGCAGAACCCGGCGAAAAATCCTAGCAGAGGACCCATTGCGCGATGTGTCCAGACGTAGATAGAGCCATCGACCGGCATAAAGCGGTTAAGCTGCCCCGTGACGATGGCGCCGGGCAGCAGAAACGTCACCGCGCCCAGAACCCAGTAGAAGTAGGTCGCCGGTCCCGCTCCCTGGGTGGCCTGAACGACAGAGGCGTTGGGAATGAAAAGCACAATGGCGATGAAAATGGCGAACATATCAAGACGAGAGAGGACACGCGGTAAGAGTTCGTTGGTACGTTGCTCCGAGCGCAATGGCTCACCCAATGCGCTTTGTAAAACGGTAGGAGTGTATTCTCCCTCTGGCTTCTTCACCACTGACGTTGCCCCACTCTCGCGTTTGCAGAACGGCTCATTACAGGGAAGGTTTGTCTGTAGTATAACAGATGTATTAAGGAAGGTAAATATTTTAGCAAGGATGGGACAGGCTTTTTGATAGGAGAGGATTTCAGGTCATGCCTGGGGCGGGTGCTACAATGAGGCTGTTTTGTTGATAGAACGCTCAGGAGTGGCCGCGCTTACGGTCGCTCCTGAGCGTATTGATCGATGCGTTGTTAATGGCCGCTGGCAACACCGGCCAGAACATTGTAGAAATCTACAAGATTGGGGGTGCCGAGGCCGGTTGCGAAGTCCCATCCAGGCGCAGCATTGAAGCCGAGATTGGATCCCTGCGTCACGTCGTAGTAGGGAGACAGGTGGCCCGCGTGGTTTGCCACGTAGTAGAAAACGAGCGGACCGGCGAAGAACACATGGTACTTTTGTATAAGCGCCTGGTTCACCAGCGCCATCCCTGCCGCCCAGATGGGCGTAGCTGCGCTTGTGCCACCGCCTGCGCCGGTACCATCGGGGAAGGTTTGCCACTGACCGCCAAAGTAGAGCGGCAGGTTGAGCGCGACCGCGGAAACGTCCGGCACCTCGCGGAAGCCGCGCGAGTCGCTATTTTGCACCCCTTTGCCCGTCTGGAAGCCTGGCAGCTGGAAGAAGTTGCTGTTCCCTCCGCCGCTGCCCCAGGAATTGGTGCATTGCGTGGTATCCGAGCCATCCGACCAGGAGACTTCGCTCCCACGTTTGCCCTGCGCATTGATCTGCAACATTGTGCCACCCACTCCCACTGCATTTGGATCGCTGGCCGGGAAGCTGACCGAGAAGCTGCCGTACACGTGATCCATAAATGCGCCGCAGTCTCCACTTGCCACAAAGACGGTCATATTCTCTTTTTGTGTGAGCAAGGCTATGAGTTGATCGATGCCTTTGAGGTAGTTAAAGCTTTGAAAGTTTTCAGCGCCCTCCAGGCTGATGCTGACGATGCTGCCGGCTCCGCTGTTTTTGGTATTGTCATCGACGATCTGTTGCAGTTCATCGACAATGCCAGCGCCTACGTCGGGGTTGCCGGTCTGGTAGTCGATGATATTGGCATCGGGAGCCAGCCCCTCGATCTGCTCGATATCCAGCGCCGATTCCTCGCCGGGCTGTGCCGGCGCGCCATCGATATTTTTGACGAGAATATGCCCGCGATATCCGACGCATTGCCCGTAGTTGGCGACATCACTTTGCGGGAAGCCATCGATCTCAACCAGGTTGATAGTCATGCCCTGACCGAGGAAGCCGGCGTGTGCGAATTGATCGTACCCGTAGGTATGTGCCACTCCTGCCGGAAAATCCTCGCCAGCCGGCGCTTTGCAGTTTGCTTGCGCGCTGGCGTGTGTAAGACCAGCAGCGAGTGTATACCCCGACGCTTGCAAGCCAGTTTGTAACTGGCTGTAGGAATCCAGCCCTGTCACCGACACAAGATTGTTGACGATAAAGCTGGGCAGTCGAGGCGCTGTGGCTGGCGCATAGAATGTGCGCCCCTTGTATGTGTGTATCACGAAATGCGTCTGGAACAGCAGGCCCATGCTTCGTGCCTTCCCATCGACCGTCACAGAGGTATGCAGTTTGCTCAACGCCAGCGAGACGCCCGAAATGCCCAGTTCAGCCTTGATCTGCGCGAACGTTGCGTCACTGATGCCGATCTGATTCGCCAGGTGTGATAGGTCTTGCTGTTTATTTGATAGTTTATTGAGCTGGTCCTGCTGGCTCTGGTTCACCTTGAACAGCAGGCGCACATGCATAAGCGTCGTATCCGCCAGTGGCCCGACGACCGGCGAGTTCAGGGCATCAGCGGGTATGCCGAGATCGATGCTTGAAAATGCCAGGTGCACCGTGGGTGATGGCTTTGATGGGACAGTATTAGTGGACGAATCGCAGCCCGCCAGTATCAGCGCGAGCAGAAGCACCAAAATGACCGGCTTCAAAAAACCAGGCCGATTGGTGCGAAAAATGGATAGCGCGGGTTTCATGAAAAAGTTTCCTTTCATTCCAGAGATCCCTACCTTCTGCTTTCTACATTACTCCCAGTATAAAAGAAGCCCCGTTTCAGAGACGTTTCATCGAACATTTTTTAGCCATCAGTTACGTTCTGACGTTGAAATGTGCCAGCGTTGCCTGCATCCACGGTATTTGCCGTATTTGCTCTAAACTGAGCGTTGTTGGGAGTGGTGGACGGATATGTTCTTCCGTAGCTCCTACGCGCGTGCAGGACTTATGAAAGATATCACAAACCGCGTAGTAGTTACTGAGTCCAGCCATCACAATGGGCGATGTCGCATCGGCAATCTGTTTGCGCCCGTCGGGCAAGGTCAAGACCCGCCGTGACCCATGCGCAGGATGGGAGCAATGGCGGCACTGAGTGGTTAATTGGAATGTCTTCCATCCGGGCAAGAAGCGGGACATAAGCAGTAAGTGATGCATGTGCGTAAAAATATCTGCCTTGAAATCGTAATCAATCCCATTGATGACCACCGTAAAACCGGCCTGCTGTAAAGCTAAAAGTCCTTCAACGGCTTCAAGATGGGTTTGATTGGTGCATAATTGCACCTCGTCGATGCAGATATATTCTGCGCTGGCAGGCGTAATACCTTTTTCAGCGAGTTGATCTTTGATATCGCGCAAACTATTGGAGGTCAAAACATGAGCTGGCGTTTTCTTTTCGGCGAATGCCCGGCTCACGATAAAGCCGCTATCAGGGGTGTCGCCTCTGTTCTCATCTCCTATACCATTTTGTGGGATCAGGAAGGCGACCCGGCCTCCCTGCTTCTGCATATACCAGGCAAACAGTTTCATGTTTTTGGTTTTTTCTGTTTGCATACTTTCGGCATGAATAAATAAAACAGGCGCTATCCCCAGCGATTTCACTTCGTGATAGGCCCGAATCATCTGCATCTGTAGCTCTTGTGGCGAGGGTACCACCAGCATATCCAGGGCGTTTGCCTGTTCATACGCCAGGTAGCGTGGGTGTTTCGGAACATCCAGGCTGTAGGGATCGTACAGTTCCCAGGGCCGCTCTAACAACACATCCGCTCGTTCATAGGAACCTGGAAACCACTCTTGCATTCTTTCTCTCTCCTCGCTCGCTATAGTGACATTACTATATCAAACGACTCAAAGCTATTCTATTGTTTAGTACTATTGTTGAGTTGAAACTATTATACTCCAATGTATCCACTTCATGTGTGTCTACCTTTTCGCGGTTCGTAAGAAGGAGAGAAGAAGTCTGCGGGCTGGTCGCCGCAGGCGACCAGCCCGCAGACTTCTTCTCTCTCAAATCGCCGCCGCAGGCGGCAAGTAAATTTGCACGTCGAGTTTCTTAACCCAAAAGTAGCCATTTCTCCCTATTTTTAGAAAACCCATGAATAGAAATAAAACAACATGGTACACTTGAGCCTGGAAGTTAAAGTAACTGGGGAAGAAAATGTGCGAACGTTAGAAATATTGATTGAACAGACAGTTCCGGGCGAGGCGCGTCCGATGGAACTCGCTGCCCATGCGCCTGTTTCCGCGCTCGTGCCGGCCATCGTAGATGAACTGCAATTGCCGCGCACCGATTTGCTGGGGAATCCCCTGGTGTATGTGTTGCGCTACGCGCCAGCTGGTCCCGTGCTGCCTGATGATAAAAGCCTGGTTGGCGCGGGCATTCATTCCGGCACAAAGCTGGCGCTGGATTCGTATGTGCTAGATGGGTCGGTAGCGACCTTAATGCAGAACCGTCAAGGCCAGGGATCGCGTCAATCTGCCTTCTATGCCTCGGATACCCTGGCCGACTCTACCGCTTTTCCGGCTCTGGATGTACACACCTCCGGGTCGCTGTATGCTGTGCCGCGTAAAAAGCATAAGCGCTGGTCGCGGCGCGCATTTCTGCTGCTGGGAGGAACGGCCCTGGGCGCGGGAGCAGTTGGCGCAGTATACGCCGCCAATCATCATGTATTCTCTTTCTTGAACGCGGGTCAGAAGCAGGTCGTAAAAACAAGCCTCGCGCCGCTGACAACCCCCGCGCGTGTCTCCGTCACAAGCGGGCCATTCACGCCGCCTGCTTCGGCCAGGGCCGCGCTGGTATTCACGCAGCACCAGCAAACGGTGCGCTCAGTGGCCTGGTCGCCCGATAGCAAGACGCTAGCCAGTGGCGCCAACGATCGGCTGCTGATGACCTGGAATATGGATGGCATGGTGCAGGGACAGCAGAATCTGCCAGCGCCGGTGCGAGCCGCAGCCTGGTCGCCCGATGGTCAATGGCTGGCTGCTGGTTCAGCGAACCAGGTAGCATTGTTCAACGCCACGAACGGCCTGGCGCAGCAGCAGCTAGTGGACGCGCATAACAAGG
>Ga0102924_1004630_pt1 | contig 13753 bp, 9 predicted proteins | sample PaiPotPPM11metaG_FD_80116 | JGI IMG/M metagenome (GOLD analysis project Ga0102924, IMG submission 80116) | Iron sulfur acid spring bacterial and archeal communities from Banff, Canada, to study Microbial Dark Matter (Phase II) - Paint Pots PPM... ... | reverse complement strand
GTAAAAAGCTGTGTGGAGGGGTCTTAGAAAGCTTGATCCTACCTGCTCTATTATACCATATCTCACCCATTATTACGAACTTCTGGCCTCTTTGGCTGGTCTTTCGACCCGCTTCTGGTGGGCCTTCAGGCCCGTTCAGGCGGGACTGCCGTACATGTTACATTTTGGACCAACTTCCTGTGTTTAAAATGGCCCTTCAGCCCCTATGTTTTGGCGCTAACCTGTGGTATTATTAAATGCAGGAACGGAATTTAAGGGGAATATCTTTTCCTACTGCTTTCTTCGTAATATGTTACATCTGAAGACTCTGATCACGAACTACTGATTCGAACACCTGAGTGCTGAGTATCTGGCGGTCGCACTGGTATTCGGAATGAGATCATAGGGGATAGGGGAGATTAGCGAACATGGCCTTACCTTTCACCGAGCAACAATGCTTCTTCATTGCAATTCTTGCGTTTATCGTGATTGGGTTTATGCGAGGATGGCGCAGAGAGCTTGTCTCTCTTGTCTTCATTCTCCTGGCTAGCTTCCTTGTACACCAGGACACCAGTAATACGGTCGGTAATTTCATTAGTCGTTTGCCATCAGTGATCGGATATGCAGCAGGAGCCTCTTCCACTCCGCAAACAGCACCTAATATGACATTTCTAGGTGGCCCTTTCTGGTCACTTATGATCTTTATTGCAATCGTAGGCCTGGGTTATTATGTCGGCAATAAGGCTTTTCCACAGCCAGCAACACCACAGGAGCGCTTTGTCGGGATCGTACCCGCTGTGCTCGGCGGTGCCTTTATCCTTGGCTATCTGAGCTCCTATTTCAGGGCTACAGGAGGGCAGGCCGCGCTCATTGTAGATGTGCAATCACCAGATCCGATGAACTACCTGTCAGTTATCTTTTTTATTGCTATCGTGGCCGTCCTTGTCGCATTTTTCGCTGCCCATAGGAAGAGTGCCGCGAAAAAATAAGCGTATACATACCAGTAGACCGAACAGAGAAGACAGAGAGAGGCCTGATGATGCATATAATCATACACAAAGCCACGCGAGCAATACTTCTGTCACATGTGGAGCGTACAAGTATACAGAGGTATACAGATATGTACGCTTCTCTCTTCCTGGTCAACAAGATGTTGAGGTAATGCGAATGGCTGATACAATAAAAAAAGGCTCGAAGAATAAGACTCCGAACGCGAACCCAAATGCGCGGGCGGGCGGGCGTCTTTTTGGTGTGGCACAGTTCTGGCGCGATCGTCGCAGCCATTCCTGGCAATTTCCTGGGCAGCAACCAGGCGAGGATGTGCTCAGCGTCGTACGTAAGCACTGGTGGTTCCTGTTCTTTCCCTCCTGGCCATTGCTGCTCTCAGTTGTGTTATTCGTTGCGGCAATCATCTACTCAGCGGCCTATCAGGGACCACAGACCGTGAGCATCAGTGTAATAGTCATTACGTTTCTGGCTGTGCTAGCGACGGGTGTCTGGTTTACATACAGTCAATGGGCAAAATGGTGGTACGACACATACATCGTTACCAATAAAAGAATCATTCATTCTCATGGCCTCCTGGAGCCATCGCGACAACAGACACCAATTGAGAAGGTGCAGCAGGTGGGGACAGGCATTGATAAACTGTTGGGCCTGTTACTCAACTTCGGCACCGTGCATGTCTATCTGACCGGTGGTGATTTCTTAATTCAGGATGTACCCAACCCACGTAAGGTCCGCGACGCTATCCAGGGGATTACCGATCGCTTAAAAGCGGCGAAACCTCCGGCGCCAGATGTGCCCAAACCGAAAGATGCCGATCTGGCAGCGGTCCTCGATGCACTGGGTAAAGGGCGCGATGTGCCGAAATTGCCGAATGCCGATGAAGATCTACCTCCACTGCGCACTGGGGACGGTTTCCTGGGTCCACGGCGTACCTTTGGCGGCATCTTCCGTATCCCCTGTAACGTACGCTATGTTTCAGGCGAATACACCGTTAAATACATTCAACGCTCTCATTATTCACTGTACAAGAGCATCGCGATCCCACTGCTCCTGCTGGTGATCCTGGTCCCAACCACACTATTGGGTCCGGGGACAGGCATTGTTCCATTCAGCATCTGGGCGTTCTGGTGGCCATTGATGGGCTTTATCATTCTTGGCTTGCTGGTAGCCATCTTTCTGATCTATAGCAACCATGTAGATGATGTGTTTATCCTGACAAACCGGCGTATCATCGATATCGAGCGGCACTTTGTCTTCTTCTTTGAGACCCGTCTGGAGACCGAGTACAAAAACATACGCGATATCCGTGTCAAAATACCCAGTGTGATCACGCGCTTTCTGGATGTCGGCAATGTCTATGTTGAGACACCCGGCAGCAGTCCCGATGTGGTACTCTCATACGTCGATCGCCCTTTTATTCTGCAAGATGAGATTCTGGGTATCAAAGCGCACAAAGACAAAGAGGATGCCGCCAAAAAAGAGAACCTGGACAAGAAGAACCTGCACGCCTGGTTCAGTACAGTCGTCTCTAAAATGGAGGAGACCGCCAGAGGTCGTGGCACACCTGATCTGCGCTCAATGGATCTTCTCTCGGCAATGGCCTGTGCGCAAGAGCTTGGGCTCGATGTGTCCGTACGCGGCGAGGCGGTCGATGATCCGCACATGCCGCCCGGACATGTTGTCTATCAGAACCCTCCCCCTGGTACAGTCATGGAGGCCGGAAGTAGCGTCGAGATCGTATTAAGCAAGCGCTCATCAATGGTGAACACGCACGTACTGGAATAAGCTTGTATTCAGTATCCTGGGTCTATAACAAAACGGCGGAGACGACATATGGTCGCCTCCGCCGTTTTCATCTGTACCTGCAGTTCTATGTGACTCTAGCGATTACCGACGCGTACGAGCAGGGCAACGCACTCGATATGATATGTCTGGGGAAACATATCGACAGGCTGGGCCGAGACAAGTCGATAGCGTCCACCAGCACAGAATGTCGCAATATCACGAGCCAGCGTACTGGGGTCGCATGAGACATAGCAGATGGCACGTGGGGCCATCGTCATAATCGCCTGCAACGCCTTAGGATGGCATCCGGCGCGTGGTGGATCGACCAGCGCCACATCGATACGTTCGTGACGATAGTGTAACTGATTCAGGACCCGTTCCAGGGTCCCTTCAAGTGCCGTAATATTGTTCTGATTATTGAGCGCACAGCCAGCCCGTGCATCCATAACAGCGCTCGGTTGTGACTCGACCCCAATGACACGTGAGGCCTGGGAAGCCAGGAAGGTAGAGAAGAGTCCGACACCACTGTATCCATCCAGCACAACCTCATGACGCTGCGGCTTAAGTGCCTCCATCGCCTGTTCTACCAGCGTTGACGTCTGGATCGGATTCACCTGGAAGAAAGAGTCAGCAGAGATACGGAAGCGGCGTCCCAGCACGATATCCGTCAGGAACTCCTGACCAACAAAGACGCGACCAAAGCGACCACCAACGCGCTCAATAATCACACCCACGATACCAGGAGCGATCGTCATCAGTTCCTGCGCAAGCTGCTGTGGATTCTCAATCATCGATCCCGGTCGAGCATTCAGAATTAAGAGCGTCGGTACCGCCTTCACATCATGCGGAGCGATCCCGGTTGCAGCATTGCTCACCGCACCGATAGCACCACGAATCGTCACACTCTGAAGCATCTGGCCAAGCTCATCGCCAAAATAGTCGATCAATTTCCTGCGCACAAGTTGATATACTTGATCTAATGCGGGATGGAGCAGGCCACACTCTTCCAGATCCTGGACTACATGGCTCTCAGCGAACTGGAAGCCAATCTCACCAGCGGAGCCCACCTTAAATACAGCATAGTTGCGATAATGCCAGGGTGGAACATTCGCAGGCATCCCAATCGTAGGATGAACGAGGGCATCAGTCTGTTTACCGATACGAACCAGCAACTGGCGCACAATATGTGCCTTCCAGGTCAACTGTGCCGGATAGGCAATATGTTGCCACTGACAACCACTATCAGTGAGCTCAGGAAAAGCTGGCTCGACCCGCTCGGGTCCGGGACGCAGGATCTCCAAAAGCTCAGCACGTGCATGACCGCGACGTTCCTCAACAATATCCACACGAACCCTCTCTCCCGGAATCCCTCCCGGAACAAACAGCACGCGTCCCTCATAGCGCCCTACGGCGTCGCCTCCGTAGGCAAGGTCTGTAAGTTCAACATCAATGCTCATGATCACCTCGGCGGCACCCAACGACATCCACATCGTCTAGCCGTCCCATCTTTCCAGCGTTTTTGTATTTTTCAATTCTTACTACTACATAACCCCAACAATTGGACAGGATTGAGAGTGAACTCGCACGAGTACTTGCTTACCAGATGATTGGTCGTTTGGGTTGGCTATAGAGTCGTGTACCGAAGCGGCTTAAGAAGACGGCCCCTAGCCCGATCATGCCCGCCAACAAGCTAATAATCCAGCCAATATAGGGGAGCGATCCTAAAAACGCCAGGACGGCTAAACCCACAACGATCTGCACCATGCGTGTATTCTGATTGGGGGCAATCCGCTGTACAATCATATCTCCGACGATCCAGCCGACAGAGACTGTACCTAAGGCCCAGGCCGCAATAAAGCCAACTGCGACCAGTATGGCAAACGGAATAGCAATAATGAGAGCGATCAGTACCACTAAGATAATTGGTGCGAGCAACATACTCAGCAGACCCAGGGCAAGACTACGCCGCAGCTTGCTTTTCGCCGTTGTGCGGACCATCATGACATGCTCTGGTAACAACGTTGTCAAGACAATACCCAACATCACCCAGGTGATTATATACCAGAAACGCAGCTGAACCCCGGCATTATTCCCCAATAACATATCCAAGCCTCCCGTGCAGTGAAAAACACTGCCGTGAAGCTGCATACCATCTCCCTCTGTCCAATTCCCTCCACAAACATGTATATCCCCATTGACATGGGCGCGATCAGGGGTGAAAAGGTTCCCTCCATAAAGAGAAATGTTCCCATCCACAACGCCATCAACGATGACGTTTCCACCAAAAGCTACCACATCCCCTGTGACCTCACCATGAATCACGACCTGCCCCCCAAAAGAGGTCACGTCCCCACATACTACCTCTCCTCTGCTCACCTCCACCACACCACCAAAGTTCGGCTTACGCTGCGTCCCCTGGCAACCGTTGTCCAATCCACGATGCTCTGTTCCTTCCAGAGACCGCGACTGATCCGTTTGCGCGGCGTGCGCAGTGGGCGTCCCACTGATAAGTGCTTCTATTCCCCCAACTATTAAGAACGCTGCTAAGAGCAGAAGCCTCGGCAGCGTGAGCATGAATCGTTGTCTTAGCGAGACCTTTTGCATACTAGAACTCCCTATCATGACCTACCGGCCTGCCCGGCGGTCATGACCTTCGCCTCCGGCTACGCCTCTTTCGGAGGACGCATTAAGCGAAGCCACATCCCCATCATGACGACCACTACAAATGCCAATCCTGAGAGCAGAAAGTTGTCGCGTGTGATATACGCCAACTCATTTTGTAGATATTCTCCCAGAACAACCATTGTATCAATTCCTACTTCGAGGAATGTGAGCGCCTTGATCGCAATAGTGGTTTGCAGGACCATTACGATCAAAAACAGTAGCGGTATGCTGCTGACAAGGAGGAAGCTTAGTGCTACTCCGACAGTTCCAGCTTTGCGCATTCGCGCAACCCGTGTCTGCTGCTGCTGCCGAATGTGGTCGAGCTGTGCAGTGATCTGCTTTTGTTGTTGTACCGCTCGCATGATCTGGTCGGTCGAGACACTTGACCTTGACGTCTGGGCCACTGGAGTTATTGTCCTCTTCACACTGGGGGAAGAGACGAACAAGGATTCGAGTTGCTTTTCGCTTTGCTCACAGGCACGACACTCTGCGCAGTGCGCGAGATGTTCTTGCAGTGCCTCGGCTTGCGATGGCTCTAGATCGCCATCACGCTGAGCGCTGAGCCATTCTCTAGCGTCGCGACAGCGCATCGATCTGTCCCTCCTCGCTTGGTTGCTGCTGCTGCTGCTGCATATAGCGGGCTAATAACTCACGGGCACGATGTAGTCGTGCCTTGACCAGCGCCGGTGTGAGCGTCAATGCGTTGGCAATCTCTTCATATGAGAAGTCATGCCAGTAACGCAGCACGATCACGGCACGGTATTTTGCGGGAAGGCGTTGCAGGTAGGTCTGGATCTCGTCTTGCTGCTCACCCTGTAGCGCTGACTGTTCGGGGCTGACCCCCACATCGACGATCCACTCTAAAAACGGCACATCCTCCAATGGCAAGGCCAGGAAACGACGCCTGCGCAGTTGGTCGATCGCCAGGTGCGATGCAATGGAAAGTAACCAGGTGCTGAATTTATGGACAGGTTTATATGTCGCAAGCTGTGTATACGCTCGCACAAAGGTCTCCTGCGTGATATCCTCAGCCTCAGTCGTATTCCCAAGCATGCGGTACGCGAGGTTCTGTACGGCATCTTTGTAACGCTCAACGAGCGTCGCGAAGAGGTCCTGGTCGCCATCGAGAATACATTCGACGAGCGCGGTATCGCCCATCGATGCTACCGCGGCACCCGTACGGCTACTAGAGACCGGGCTAACGACCTCCTGTACCCCACCGGTACCAGCTAACGACCCACTATTCGAACTACGACGCACCTTTTTAGCTGGTGTTCCAAGGGCACCTGTCCCTATACCACCCAGTATATTTGAAGCGTTTACCGTTGATTCTAGCATTTTACACCGCTCATGTATTCTTCATAATCCAGTTGAGATCATTCGGGAACGACAGACTGCATCTTCTATGGTCTTTTACGAGCAGCGGATAAAAAAGTTGTAATCTTTTGTTGCAGTGTAACACGAGTATCTTTCCCTGACAAGTAGGTAGATGTTTCATCTATCTCTGCATTTTATGAACAAAACATCATAAAAACGACACTCGCCTGTACTCTTTTATACGCCTGTTTCCCGTTTGTTTATCACGAAGGTAAGCGATGGCAAGCCCGCGCAATCTCACTGGATAAACATTCTCTATTATTACGAGGATTCATCATCCTCTACTCTATCTTCGGAAAATCTATCTTCGGAAAAGAGAGAAATTATCTTCCCTATCATAGGACTGTTGAGCCTAAAGGTAAAGGTCCAGAACTTTCGGCTCCATACAACTACTCTTTATAAGGTATAGACGTAGCAATTTGTCTCTCTCAAATATTGTAACAAATTACAAGCCCTATTCTATTGCCTGATTCAGCATTTCCTGCCATAGAATGCCATGTTATTCAAATTGTGATCAGGCTGAGAAGAGAGATCAGGCCGAGAGAAGTATGTCTTTGAAAGTCAGGAGATCTTACAAAAAAAATAGCAAAGATTGAAGCCTTGAAGTGGATTGTTATTCATGAAGTAGCTTTTAGAGAAGAAAATGGGGCGAGAGGGAGTCGAACCCTCACGCCCTTGCGGACAGGAGATTTTAAGTCTCCGGCGTCTACCATTCCGCCATCGCCCCGGGTTGTCTTGCTGTACAGCTATGCGCTGTAAGCAAGTTCGATAATATCATGCTTCACCCCGACAGTCAATAACTTTCTCGACCTTTTTTTCCGCTTTTCCAAAGATACGTTGTATTACTTATATGAGAGGGCGAACACGAGGCCACTCCTTGCTTCTTTACTGCTCGCACTTGCATCCTGGCCTCCTATATGCTCGTGTCCGCCCTTCTCTTTTTACTTTTCTTGTTTTATGTAAATTTCGATACTCTTTCCCGAAGATACTTTCAATAGTATAAAAGACCATTTTATTCCGCTGAATATTGACGCGCACTGCTATCTAAGGCATAATACGTTGTGTAAATTTTTATTCATTCAGGTAACATGCGCTGAGCAACTCAGGGTCTCAGAATCACTTCTGGATACTCTCTGTCACTCTTACGGCCATCCATTACGGCTCATGCTACTGCTATCGTTGATAGTAATTCGATATATCTAGCATTCAATCAGGTAACAAGCAAGATGACAAACGGCACCGAAAACATACAGATGTCCCCTGACCAGCTTTTGCGGGGACGCTACGAGGTAATTGTTGTAGGAGCGGGACATGCGGGCTGTGAGGCGGCGCTGGCGAGCGCTCGCATGGGCCGCAAGACACTGCTGCTGACGATGAATCTGGATAGCGTGGCGTTGATGCCTTGCAATCCTTCTATGGGCGGTCCCGCTAAGGGCCATCTGATTAAGGAGATCGATGCGCTGGGCGGCGAGATCGGACGCAATACCGATCGGACGTTTATTCAGATCCGTATGCTCAATACGAGTAAGGGTCCGGCAGTCCAGGCACTGCGAGCACAGTGTGATAAGCAGGCGTACCGTCTGGCGATGAAGTTTGTGCTGGAGAGCCAGCCAAATCTAGATATGCGCCAGGCTACCATTACACAGTTATTGCATGAAACCCTCGGTGAGGGACGCTATAAGATGACTGGTGTGGTCACCAGCAATGGCTGGCGCTATGAGGCTCCTTCGATCATTCTGACGACTGGCACCTTTATCAATGGCCGTCTGGTGGTGGGAGAGAAGACGCAGCCTGGTGGACGTGCTGGTGAGGGTCCGGCACTGGGCATCTCTGATTCGCTACGTGCGATGGGACTGGAGGTACGCCGCTTTAAGACGGGGACACCACCACGTATCGATGCACGCTCGATCGATTATAGTAAGACAGAGCCACAGCCCGGTAGCCGCGTACCACTCTATTTCTCGCGGGATCGCGCAGCCCGTGAGGATGTACAGCTCCCTGGCGGTAAACCCAATCCTGTCTATCCTACGACGGCGGAGGATCTGCACGGCTGGCGACCACAGTTGCCCTGCTATCTCGTACGCACGTCGGAGAAGACGCATCAGGTCATTCGTGACAATCTACATCGCTCACCGCTCTATACGGGCGTCATTGAGGGCGTCGGACCACGCTACTGTCCCTCCATCGAAGATAAGATTGTGCGCTTCGCCGATAAGACGTCACATCAGATCTTTCTGGAGCCAGAAGGTTGGCGCACAGGTGAGGTCTATGTACAGGGTATGAATACCAGTCTGCCAGAAGATGTACAGATCGCAATGCTGCATAGCATTCCTGGTCTGGAGCGAGCAGAGATGATGCGCGTTGGCTACGCAGTCGAATATGACTTTGTGCCGCCATATCAGCTCTTCCCCAGTATGCAGACAAAGCCGGTGACAGGTCTCTTCCTGGCCGGTCAGATCAATGGGACCTCTGGCTATGAGGAGGCGGCAGCGCAAGGGATTATGGCCGGTATCAATGCCGCACTTTTTGCCCGCGATGCTGGTACTTTTGTCCTGGGTCGCCACGAGGCCTATATCGGTGTATTGATTGATGATCTGGTCACGCGACCACTGAGCGAGCCTTATCGCTTGCATACATCACGCGCCGAGCATCGCCTCCTGCTACGTCCGGATAGCGCGGATCTGCGTCTGAGCGATCACGCGTACCAGCTGGGACTGATCGATGAGACACGCTATCTAGAGGTCGTGCAAAAGCGTGCTGCGATCATCCAGGCTATCGATCATCTGGATCAGCTCTCATTCACTTCGTCACGCCTCGTTGAGCAGTGCGCGGAAGAGGCGGGCATCGCTCCATTGGGTCAGTTGATGACGGGCCGTGAACTATTGCGCCGTCCTGAGGTTCACTACCAGCAACTCGCGACCTTCGCGCAGCGCGTCGAAGCTGAGAAAGAGCAGGCTCTCCTAACATTTCAGAGTACGTTGCAGTCTGAAGCAGTAGCGTTGGTAGTCGAGGCAGCGTCAGATACAGTCACTGTTGATACTCTCGTTGATACAATAACTACCACCGCTCTGACACTGCCGTTCCTGGAGGATGAGGCGGCTGAAGAGGTGGATATGCAGGTCAAGTACGAGACCTACATTCGTAAACAGGAGCAGATGGTGCACCGTACACGACGTCTGGAAGAGATGCGCATCCCGGAGACACTGGATTATCAGACTGTTCCGCATCTGCGCACCGAGGCGCGCCAGAAGTTGCTACGTACACTACCGCGTACAGTAGGACAGGCGGCACGAGTAGAAGGCGTGACCCCTGCCGACGTTGCGATACTGATGATCTACGTAGAGAAATTACGTGCATTAAAGGCTTCATCTTGACACTACACGCATGGAACGTGTACCATACACATATTACTCAGTTATAATGTATCAATATGCCACAGAACCAGAGATGTACGTTCCCCCCTACTTGCGTCTCTGGCTCTCGTTTGCATATATGTTCGATTCACGATGCAAGTACAAGGAAGGATACTAGAGAGTACGGGGATGGGTGGCAAAATGCTGGTATCGAGAAGAGGGGAAGACTGTGTACATTCTAGTCGTTGATGACGATCGGTTTGCGAATACGCTGGTACAATTCGTTCTCAGTAAAGAGGGCTACGAGGTCGAAACGGCAGACAATCCTCGTGGCGCTCTGCAAATGATTCAGAAGCGAGAACCGGACCTGTTGATATTGGATGTAACAATGCCCTATATCAACGGCTTCGAGTTTTCAGCGAAGCTACGCGCTGAAGGCTATGAGATCCCGCTTATTTTTATGACCGCTCAGGATACTATTGAGGCGAAACTGCAGGGCTTTCATATCGGTGCAGATGACTACATTTGCAAACCATACAATCACCAGGAGCTTGTGGCACGCGTACAGGCTGTTCTGCGCCGCATCAAGAAGAATGGCAAAGTTGGCAACCAGAGCCTACGTGGTGGACAGGTAGAGCTATTCCCGGCCGAGTTAAAGGTAACGGTCAACGGTCAATCCCCCATTACGTTGACACCTACCGAAATGCATGTGTTACGGGTGTTAATGAATAGCGCAGGCCAGGTAGTCAATAGAGACCAGTTGTTGGCGGAAGTATGGAATGATAATGAAAATAACAGCAATATCGTTGATGTCTATATCCGCCGCTTACGTATGAAATTGGAGACAGATCCGGATAGACCGCAATACATTGTGTCAGTACGAGGGATAGGCTATAAGTTTGTAGGGAAATAGTAGAAGTAGGGAAGGCTGGGGTTAGGGTGCGGAAGCGTACACAAAAACAGACACAAACCACGGATATCGACACAATCGACACTATCGACACAAATAATTGTTCTTTTCACACACAACGTTCTCAGGTGTTTACTGAACTGGTGACACATACCTCTGATTTGATGATTGTCTTACGTGAGGATTTTCGGATGGTCGATGCGAACCTCGCGGCATCCCAACACCTGGAATTGAGTACTGAGGAGGTGATGGGGAAAACAGGGCAAACAGGGCAGGCGGGGCACGACTGCCGTACGATACTGGGCTGCCAGAACCTCAATCGGATGGTGCTGTGTGGTACCTCCAGTTGTCCACTGGTTCGCGCACAACGACAGGGCTCGCTGCCAAATGAGGAGTTAATCCTGGGTACCGATCCTGAACACTCCTATGAGGTATCTGCCAGCATCACGCCTGTGACCATCGATGATACCTTCTACGCTATCTTCACGGCACGCGATATGTCCGCGCTCAAAGTTATCAATAGCGTTCGCTCAAACTTCGTCTCGATGATCTCACATGAGCTACGTACACCCCTCAATTCGGTCCATGGCTTTATCGATCTCCTCTTGCAGGGTCATATGGGCGCGATGACAGATGAGCAGCATACCTACCTTGGCTATACTCAAGAAGGGGTCCAGCAACTCATCGCGATCGTTGAAGATATCCTCTTTATGACACGCTCGGATCTCGGACAGTTTGAAGTAAAGCAGCAGGAGATCCATCCGCTCAGCCTGGTACACCAGGTGACACGCAGTCTGAAACCACAGGCGACCAGGGCCGAGGTCGCCCTCTATTCTACGCTCAGTGACGATGTGCCGGCACTTTCGATCGATCCTCAACGCATCAAGCAAGTCTTAAGCAATCTCGTCGCAAATGCTATCAAATTCACGCCACCAGGCGGAACGGTTACGATCAGTTCACGCCGTCACGATGAGCACTTCGAGATGATCTCAGTTGAGGATACTGGCTATGGTATCCCGCCCGAGGATCGTCAGCATGTCTTTGAGCGTTTCTATCAGTCCAACCATAGCCAGCAATCAAAGATGGGCGGCTATGGTCTGGGACTCGCCATCGCGAAGTTGATTGTGGAGCAGCACGGTGGAACAATCGGCTTTGATACGGTTATCAATAAAGGTACCACCTTCTATTTTACCGTCCCGCTCTTCGTACAAAGACAATCCACTTGATGCAGTGAAAACAACCAGAACCTGTCTCCATCCTTGAACAGTAAAGGATGCAGTCAGGATCTGGTCTGCTACCCTTACAGCGGGATATTGCCGTGCTTTTTCGGCGGATTCGTGTCACGCTTATTCTTGAGCATCTCAAGGGCACTAATGATCTTCTTACGCGTGTCATGAGGGGGGATCACTTCGTCGATATAGCCACGGCTGGCTGCAATATAGGGATTGGTGAACTTCTCATTATATTCGGCAATCAGTTCTTTACGACGCTGATCAGAATCCTCTGCTCGCTCGATCTCGTCTTTAAAGAGGATGTTGACCGCTGCTTCTGGTCCCATTACGGCGATCTCAGCAGTTGGCCAGGCATAGTTAATATCACCGCGAATATGCTTGCTACTCATCACGTCGTAGGCTCCGCCATAGGCCTTGCGCGTGATGATAGTAATCTTGGGCACCGTGGCCTCACAGTAGGCATACAGCAGCTTCGCGCCGTGACGAATAATGCCATTATGCTCCTGCGCTGTTCCTGGCAGGAAACCCGGTACATCGACCAGCGTGATTAGCGGAATATTAAAACAATCGCAGAAGCGTACGAAACGTGCGGCCTTATCTGAAGCATTGATATCCAGTACTCCGGCCAGCGCCCGTGGCTGTTGCGCGACAATGCCGACCGAGCGACCATTCATACGTGAAAAACCGATAATGATGTTCTGTGCAAACGCCTCCTGTACTTCGAAGAAGTTGCCTTCATCTACTATGTGGCGGATGACATCTTTCATGTCGTAGGCTTTGCTGGGATTATCGGGGATGATGGTATCCAGTTCGGTAATCAGGCGCTCAGGCTCTTCACTTGAAGTGAGCAGCGGGGGATCATCCAGATTGTTCGAGGGGAGATAGCTGAGCAGCTGGCGAATTGCACGGATACAATGTGCTTCACTGGGATAGGCGAAGTGCGCGACGCCGCTGATCGCATTATGGACAGTAGCACCACCCAGATCTTCAAACGAGACGTCCTCATGTGTGACCGCCTTGACGACGTTAGGACCAGTGACAAACATATAGCTCGTCTCTTCGACCATAAAGATAAAATCAGTGATCGCAGGTGAGTAGACCGCACCGCCAGCGCAGGGCCCCAGCACAGCCGAAATCTGGGGCACGACACCCGAGGCCAGTGTGTTGCGCAGAAAAATATCAGCATACGCACCCAGGCTCACGACACCCTCTTGAATACGCGCCCCACCAGAGTCGTTGAGGCCGATAATAGGTGCGCCATTCTTCATCGCCAGATCCATGACCTTACAGATCTTCTCCGCATGGGCTTCAGAGAGTGAGCCGCCGAAGACCGTGAAATCTTGCGAGAAGAAATAGACCAGGCGTCCCTCAACCTTGCCATAACCAGTGACGACGCCATCCCCCGGATACTTCTGCTCGGCGAGTCCAAAGTCACTGGTTCGATG
>Ga0102924_1004629_pt1 | contig 13754 bp, 9 predicted proteins | sample PaiPotPPM11metaG_FD_80116 | JGI IMG/M metagenome (GOLD analysis project Ga0102924, IMG submission 80116) | Iron sulfur acid spring bacterial and archeal communities from Banff, Canada, to study Microbial Dark Matter (Phase II) - Paint Pots PPM... ... | reverse complement strand
GCAAAACCTGCCTGGGCCTGGAATACTTTTGTTTCGAGGGTGATGGCTTATGGACTTCGAGCGACGAGGAGCTGGTGAAAGTCGGAAGCAAGGATCTGCTGCAACTCAAGATGTGTCAGCCAGAAGAGATTCTCGGAGGGTTCGTGGTGCGCCAGCCCAAGGCGTATCCGGTCTACGATGATGACTATAAGCTGCATGTGCGCACGATCCGCGATTACCTCGAAGCGCATGCCAGCAATCTGCAACTGGTGGGGCGCAACGGTATGCACCACTACAATAACCAGGACCATTCGATGATGAGCGCCCTGTGCGCTGCACGCAACATCGCCATCGACGCGAGACTCGACCCCTGGAGCGTCAACACCGATGCCGAATATCACGAGGGAACGCGTGACGAAGAAGACGCATCAGGACGCCTCGTTCCACAACGAGCCATGGCGGCTGAAAAATAAGCGTATGGGTGAGCGAACAAGAATATCATTCAGAAGATGTAATTATTCAAAAAGGAAGGCAACTGAATAGTTACATCTTTTGAATGATATCGAAATATCTCATAATTATCGACTTATAAATTAAGCAACAAAGATGGATAGCATACATCTAAAGCAACTAGGCTATCGGAGGGATATCAAGATATGCAACAATTTCTACGACGCCGCCTGAATGATGGCGTCTTCTTCATCGTGTTGATGGTCATACTTGGTGGATTCGCATTGTTGCTTCACATCAATCCCACCCACTCGTCTACAATGAATGCAGTTGATGGTCGAATAAATCTAATTTTACAAGCACAAGCCTGGTTACATGGCCGTTTAGATATCGGAGTACCAGTTCATGATTCGATCATCCTCAATGGCAAGGTCTATATCATCTATGCCCCACTGCCAGCGTTGCTAATGGTCCCATTCGTGGCTGTACTGGGTGATAAATTCAGCGATATCTGGTTTACTTGGGCGTTTGCGGCCTTGAATATCATTCTGCTGTTTCGAACGCTTGAGGTAATGCGCGTGCGCAGTATCACCAGACGCACACCACTGGAAAATGGGATCATGGCCCTGACCTTTGGTTTTGGCACCATTGCCTTGTGGCTCTGCCTGGGAGGTGAGGTATGGTTCACAATCCAAACGATCAGCATCTTCGGAATCATGCTTACGCTTCATAGCACCCTCGGTAGGCGTTGGCCACTAGCGACGCTAGGTGTAGGCATAGTGATGCTTACTCGCACATCTGAGGCGCTGATCGGTCTTGTTCCCCTCATCGTCTATCTGCACGATTTAGGGGTTGGGCGCCGCATTGGGCACCAATGGCACCTACTGCCACAACGCTGGCCATCACTGCGTGAATTGGCCATCATACTCACGCCATTCGCGGTTGCTGCACTCATCTTACTAGTTCATAACAAACTCTACTTTGCCAACCCTTTGAGTACCGGTTATGATATTCAGAACCAACAAGATTATCCAGGCATCCGATACGGTATCTTAAGCTGGCATTATATCTGGCCCAATGTTGTCGTGGATTTTCTCCGCTGGCCAAGCTTCTCTTTCACTGGCATCAACGATGTGCATCCACAGCCTGACCTATTTATCGATGGAATGGGAACGAGTATGTTCTTCAGCACTCCACTGCTGGCAATTTTTCTCTTCGCCCCCCAAGGGAAGACACCACAACCCTGGTTACGTTCTACCTTTTGGATAACAGTCGCAATTATCCTCCTATCAGTTCTGGCCTTTTGCGCAGCTGGTTGGTCTCAGGTCGGAGCACGCTACGTGCTTCCACTCTATCCACTGCTCTTTTTGCTCCTGGCGCAACGGGCTGCTCCCTTAGATATGCGCTGGATAAGCCTGGCAGGCTTGAGTATTTTTATCAACCTCTTGCTCGCCCACACGTTCTGGTACAAGGAACCTGGCAAGGTATTCGTAGCTGGAAGTGCGGGTGTCGTCTTACTCGCCTGCCTACTTGCTCTCATTCTGCTCCACAGGCAAAGGCAACAGCAGGAAGAGATCGCTCCGCTTGCTCCGGAAATGATCCCTGCTGGGTCGACTGCTCGCGATGAATCGCCTGAGAAGCAACCGCTACTCAAGTAAGAAAAGTTTCTCCCATATCAGATGGAGGAGCGCAATCTGTAACCGTTGTGATCTATTTTACATGATGAAAGTGCCGAAGAAATGAAAAAGGAAGTATTTACAAAATACGTGCCATTGGCACTGTTAGGGCTTCTCATCCTCATTGGACTAATAACTGTCTTTACTAAAGCAAGTGATTATGGTCTTACAATAGATGAAGGATTGCAAGACCAATATGGTCACTCTATTCTGAAATGGTATACGACGTTTGGTAAAGATACAAGTTTTTTGACCGCGTATAATCCTAACTTATTCATGCCAGAGCATGGGGGGATTTTTGATGGATTTGTAGCTGGAGTTCAGCATCTCACAAAAGAGCAATGGCATACGAGAGCAGTCGTAAATGGCCTGGCAGGAGTCATAGGCATCATAGCCATTGCACTATGTGGTTTTGAGATAGCAGGCTATTGGGGAGCGCTGCTTGCCGCTGTTGGTTTGTGGCTCTATCCAAGGTATTATGGAGCTATTTTCAATAATCCCAAGGATATTCCCGCTGCCGTGACAATGACATTTGCCTTGTGGGCGGTCCTTTTGCTCGTGAAACAATGGAGCCACAAAAAGAAATATATCATAAATAGTATGCTGGTAGGCTTTTTCATAGGCCTGGCTGCGGCCATTAGAGTCAACGCTATTATCTGGTATGCCATGCTCGCACTACCTCTTGGAGCCTGGTGGATATTCAACGGTAAACGTGCATTGCGTGAGAAAAAGTTTCGCACCGCTCTTTTACAACAAGGATCGTCAGCAGCCCTGATCGGTATTATATCTCTGTTGACGATGATGGCGTTCTGGCCTTACATCTTTCTGAATCCATTTGCAAATTTATATAACAGCGTACAGGTCATAAGCCATTACCCCATAAACGGCCCTGTGCTCTATGACGGAAAGGTATTTCTCATCAGTGATCTCCCTAGAACGTATGCACTCAAATGGCTCTACATAGGTTCTCCACCCAGCCTGTTATTATTTGCTGCACTCGGTGTGGCTATCGCCTGTATTTGGAGCGTGAAGAAAAAAGCACTGGACCCAAAGATAGCTATGGTGATACTATCCTTGGTTGCTCCATTAGGAGCAATTATTGTGCTCCATTCTACATTGTATGATGCGCTCAGGCAGTTTCTCTTTATTGTGCCCCCAATCATCCTGCTGGCGGCATATGGTCTTGTGAAAATGTTCAGCTATCTAGTGGACAAAGAACAGAGGCTTATTGCAGCAGGTCTCGTCGTGCTAGCCCTTGCCAGCTATGGGCTTGTTATCAAAGACATGGTCGATTTGTATCCATATGAGTACACATACTTTAGTCCGTTGGTAGGTGGGTTTGCCAATGCTGGACATCAATTTGAATCAGACTACTGGCTGACATGCGATGCACAAGCAGCTGAGTGGCTAGCCCAAAATTATACAAGGTACACGGTTAAACAATCTCCCACAGTAGAAGCTAACTGGTATGCATTTCAGGTGAGTCCCTATTTGCCTGGTGCTTTTAAGGTGACCGACCAGAACAACGATCCAAACCTGGACCCGGACTTTTTTATCTCAGGTACACGTAACCAACTCGATCAACAATTTCCTGCGTATAAAGTCATCCACACTGTGGAGGTACAGGGTGTGCGTCTTTGTACGGTGAAAGCTAAAGCCTAACATAGTTTCTTTTCTGGATAACGTAGTAAGAGCAGCCCCAAAAAGGACTGCCCTTACTACGATTCATCTGGCTCCATGATCCATGACAGCCCCGTTTGCCCTTAAACGCTGTGTCATGCCCAATCTCGCAAGGCGGTAGCCCAGACTGTCGGTTTACTTCTACCTTGCCTCCGGCATATCCATCCCTAATGCGTAATCCTCATTCTCCATCGTTCTACGCGATTCTTATTTAATGATGTATATTCCTCATCATCATCTAAAACAGGTTTATCTTCTTCTACTGAATATGTGAACATTTTGTTGATGGAAAAATTGGCATTGGTCCCTTCATTTCTTATCTTGATCCGCCTGTTTCCGGTTTGGAGATAGGTATAACGATATGGTCTTTCCCATCATTGGTTTGTAGTACAGTAGGAGGAGAAGTATCAAAAGCGCCCGTTTCAAAGGAAATTCCTAGTGGATTGAATACTTTCGGCTTCCAAATAAGCGGGCGAATTGTATAGGACGCTACTTGCATATCCAACAATGTGGGATTTTGATTATCAATGGGCAGCGGGAAGGCCCTCAACAATTGATCTCCTGCCTGTATCGACGTCAATAAGCATTCCTGATCACTTGCTTGCTGGTCACCGTTGGTTATATTGTAAGCATAGGCTGTCCGATAGGAGGTTAGTGCCGAACGCAAAACGTTCCAACGTGTGACCACCCATGGAACATTCTGGAAATTGAACTGCTGTACGTCGAGGGGTTGCATTTCCTGCGGCAAGATTGCCTTTGCAGTAGCCTTTGCAGCATGAGCTTCCACGATAAAAAGCTTGAAAGAATCGCTGCTTCCAGTATCTTTTGGTTCATCAACCAATGTAGCTGATGCAAAGTGCGAGAGTAGTGTATCTGTCAAGGTATTATACGGTCCTTCCAGCAAGACAGCAGGTCCATCTGTGGGATTAGGCAGTATAAGACAATTGTCACTAAAGACAGTGGTAGGAGTATTCATATGTTCAGCCAGGTAGCTCATATTTGACATGTGATAGTAGTCAGCATATATCGATACATATATTCGTTTTAGATGCCGTTGCTGTGCAAGCTGCTCGGCCTCACCCAATGCATTTTGCAAAGCATTAAGCTTATAGGAGTAATCACGGCCAAAATGGTTATCGCTGAGATTGCCACGGGCTACATCCACTATATACCCCATGCTAGATATTATTTGAACAGCGATAACCAGAATAGCTAGCAAGTAAATAACGAAGCGTCCAATTTGTTTCCACCCATTGAATTGTTGCAACCATTTGACGACCCTTGCAAATAAGAGAGCTATCAAGATATACTGTCCTGGCAGGAAAAAGATAAGATAAGAAGCATTCACAGGGATAGAATGATGAGAGAGAGCCACTAAAGGTATCACTTGCCAAACCAGTAATATCAGCAAGCCACAGCGATATGTATCAGCGCGGAAATTGCTCCACCAACCTCGTAAATGTCTCCAGAGACCAGTAGATACATGCTCTTTTTGTGTTTGGCTACCCTTGCTGCGCAATCCTAGTGCCTGACCGAATACCATAAGATCAGCAAGGATAAGCAAAGGAGTCATTATATTGTTTATCCACTCAATAAGCTGATTAAGCGGATATATCGGAGACTGCGGAACAGGTAAATAGCCATCAAGGTACGACTGATAAAAGGATATAGCCTGATTATCAATAAGCCCAGGTCGTTTCAACGCGCTAAGCATGATAGAAATATCATTAAATCTGTCATGTACCTCCCACAACAGATAGGGAGCGTAAAGAAGCAATAGCCCCAAGCATGCCAATACTAAATCGCGCCAACGAATTGTCCCTGGAGCGAGTACTATAGCCACAAGGAGAGCAGCTACTAGGAAACTACTAGAGCTATGCATTTGAACCATTAAGCCAAGCAAGCAGACGGCAGGAAAGAACCAGCCTTTACGACGATCAACGACACCTTTAAAAAGTACTATAATAAAAAGTGGTACGAAGAAGATGAGTAAATTCTGATTCCAGATCAAACGTGAAAAATTAACAGACATTTGGAAAGCAGCAAAGAACAATGCAGCAAGGATTCCTGCAAATCGTCCATAATAGCGGCAGGTAAATAAGTAGGTAAGAAGAACAGCTACAATACCCAATAGTGCCATCATGATTGTTCCCCATAGCGGATTAGCACTAAATGCGGCAGGTAGCATATAGATGTAGATAACAGCAGGTGGATTAAGACTTCCTAAGGAGGAAAAATTGGCCGTAACAGGCAACATTCCATGGTGTACAGCATCATACGCCATGCGGTAAACATTTGCCTGGTCTATATCAAACGAAGTTGTGTTAATTCTGTACAAACGTAAGATACTGGCTATGAGGATTATCGGGTACATTTCCCCCAAAAACAGCCATGGTTGAAGTTGAAACCACCATGTTTGGAGTAGAGGCTTATTTTGGGATAATGGCGCAGTTTCTTTCTGCATTACAAGCTTCATTATAAAAATACACTCCTTGTAATACTCATAGTTGCTTTGATTACACGTAGAAAGACATAGTTAAGCTGAAAGCAAACATGGCATCGCCGACAAAAAGGTTCCGAGCTTAAGTCAGAAACTATTTCATGAAGTTGATAATACCTGTTACTATTGTCAGCTTCATGAAATAGTTAAAGAAAGATATTGAAGTAACCTGGAGCTATACCCTTACACTCAACACCTTCTGCTGCAATTCCCGCAGCATGACCAGAGCTTGCTTGGTCATCACCCACAGCAATGGCACAGCCAAATAGGTAGCTATTATCAGACTATACGCCACAAAAGCCTGATGCTGAAGTACCATTATCCGAAATGTATGCATAACGAAAGGGCGCCAGAGTACGCTGTAGAGCGGATGGTAGTCGCATAGATAACCCAAAGCATAATTATTAGCGCCGCAGATACTTGCCAAATCGCCCTGCCATATATCTGTCATAGCTCCATTGATGCCCACGTATAACGAATACCCCAGAAAGACCAACGTCAACAGATTCGCAAAAAACGAAGCACTCGGTTTGCGCAGGCGTACTGCCAGGACAAAGGAGGCCGGGATCGAAGCAAAAAGGAAAAACCTGGGTCCCCAAGTCCATCCACCATCCCACGCCCACCAGGGCGAGTAAATCAATACCAAGCCCACAACGAAGCTGATCCACAGTAGATAGACCTTGTACAATTTATCCTGATTCCCCCCCTCCAGTCTGAAGATATATTTCTTCACTGGTAGAAACAAAGCAGGCATAAAGAAGATGAGTCCTTTACCAAAAGCAAAAAGGATCGAGATCAACCCCATTAGGAACGGCGTATTAAAAGCTTGCCCCTGGTAGCCTTCATTCAAAGGACTTCCACGGAAAATCCAGTTATCAGCTATAACCAACCCAACTGCAGCGACACCAACCAGAATGTAACGCAGCCGTTTGCTCATCGTTACCTGGCTCAATACCATTGCCCCTGCCGCTACCAGGCTCGCAGGTGTATTGGCTATTCCTACTGCTACCGCGATCCATCCTCCCAATTCCCACAGCAGGTATGCCACCAAAGTACCCATCCCGACTAGCAAAGCAGTAAAAATTTCTCCCCCATAGTAGGTCATAAGATTGCCAAACATTGATGCAACCAGCAGGATGAGAATAAATTTCCGTAATACGCTGGCATCCATTCGCTTGCGCAGGAGGAAATAAACGAGCAAAAGTACCGTAAACACAAGGAAAACATTGTACTTGGCCATCCACCAATCAGAACCAGAGTTAAAGTAATGACCTATTAACCAGAGCGGAATGGAAAATGCAGGACCAATCATAGAGTATTGCATATCTGAGATTTTTCCATGTAGCATCAGGTCGTTAATCGCGCTCGCCCGTACACCGCCATCATAGAAACCCCGTGTTGGCAACCAAGAGATTGCAGCATATGCGCCGATGGCTATTAAACACAGGTCAAATATCTCCAACAGTAGCGGCCCAGACCACCGGCTCACAGGTTGTTTTTCGCTCACTGCTGCGCTTTCAACACGCTCAATTGCAGTGTTTTCAGCTCTCATGAACTTATACCTTCCCATTTATTTATGCACTGACATTTCGTCCAACATCCAAGTATTCTGCTTTAGCCTCTGTGTTCTATTGACAAAAACGATCACAAAGCAGAATAAGCAAAGAACGAAAATTTCAAGATATCACCCTTATTGTGCTATTTTTTGAAAGCCTTCCATCTTGGATTGATTCTGTTGCTCCTCGTTCGCCGGTTGAGTAGGGGCGACATAGTGGAAGCGCTTTTTAAAGCGGCGACGGAAGAGCATTGCTAGCGCTGGCCAGCCATCTTTCCAAGGTGCGAGCTTCTTCTCTTTGCGCGGCTTATAGCTAATAGGTACCTCAAGAATTTTGCAACCCGCCTGCACAATACAAGCCGTGATCTCTGGCTCGATCTCGAAACGGCGGCCCTCCATGGGCAACGCGCGTGCCAGGGGTCCAGGAATCAGTTTATAGCAGGTTTCCATATCATGAATATGGCAACCATACAGGATATTCGTCATGGTGGTCAAGAAACGGTTGCCCCAGCGCGTAGTAAATTTCTGCCCCTCAAAGTTACGCCTACCATAGACAGCCACCCATGGGTTAGCCGCCGATTCCCATTTGCGCACTAGCTCCGGTAAATCCTGAGGATCGTACTCCATGTCGGCGTCCTGAATGGTAACCAGCTCACCACTCACTAGCCCAAAGCCAGTGCGCAGGCCCGCGCCCTTACCCATATTGCTCTCATGCCGAATGTAACGATAAGTGTCAAACGGCGCTTGCTGGCGCAATTCCTGAAGAATTGACCATGTCCTATCTTTTGACGCATCGTCGACCACAATGACTTCCATATCAAGTGGCACCTGTGCTAGTTCGGCTAGCGCGTTCGCAATGGTGGCCTCCTCATTATAGACCGGAACGATGATTGAAATACGCATGAATATACCTCGCTTTACCCCAAAGAGATATGCTAAACTCCAGAGTTAAAAACTCTCTCGCACGGTTGTACTACCCGTAGGTCACCATAAGTCATCTCTAGGAAGAGACTATTTGTCAGGAACCATCGCCGGTAATGTTTGTGGTACCACAACACTTTCTTTGACCTTCTTTTGTTGATTCCGGCGCAAGCCATCGCTGATTCTCATGAAAGGCTTTTCTATGAGAACATAGCCTAAGAAGGAGAAAGAAGGAACAGCGATTATGACCCATAGCAGGTTCAGGCAAAAAACTCTAAACGGGCTCCAATTTTGTATAAAGGGAGCCATTGCATTTGCGAATGGAAGAAGGATTGGGTTGTGCCATAGGTACATGCTAAAAGATACTACCCCAATCCAGCGTAGGAGAGACCATTCGAATATGCGTTTGAGTATGAAGCCACCAAAGAGAACTGCCAGGACTAAGCTACCGTATCCAAGAGCTAATCCGAATTCATGGAAGGTATTGTATGCATCACCATACAAGAACACCGCAAAAGGATCGCTCGAAGGCGGGACTAGGAGTTCAGAATTCCAGAAAGCCATTCCTGCAAGCCATAGGATGCTGCTTACCAGGAACACGGGGCTAAGTCGGCGCAAGATGGTATTCCATTTTCCTGACGGAGTATTGCTTGCCATGATATAGCACAAAGCCGCCAACATACCAATCGCAAAATCTTCGAGGAACTTGCCATGTAGTCCTGGTCCTCCGCAACCGTACAGCAGAGCGCGAGCCACTTTGAGCGCGATGGATGGGATACCAAAGTTCTCCGTAGGATGATTGGTGATGTAGTAACCCGCGTACCTCGTTGCAATGCCCCAGGCCATTACTCCACAGAGGCAGAGAACCAGCGTCCATACTCGTCGTTTCAGTGAGCCACGCTGTACGACGAAGCGTAGTGCCAGAGCTAACCACGGCAAAAGCATGTAGAACTGCCATTCAACAGCAAGGGACCAGAAGGGAGAATTAAGCTGTTGAAAAGTTTTCTGTGAAAAATCCATGGTAAAGGTCAAAAATAGAAGAAGCTCTTTCCAATGATCTGGTTGGAGATACACTGGTTGGGCTAGTAGAACGATCAGGAACAGCGAAAGATAATAAGCAGGAACGATACGTAGTATGCGTCGAAGGTAAAACATACGTACCGAAGGCCACCCATTATCAAATAAGAGAGACTTGATATACGGAAGGAAGAGGAGAAAACCCGAAAGCACAAAGAAGAGTGTCACTCCGCCATAACCTGTATAGATAATTGCCACAATGTGCGGATCTAACCAAGGAATAGTTGCCACCCCCGATTTCACACTGAGGTGATAAAAGACGACAGTGAGAATAGCCAACGCGCGTACGCCATCCAGCACTGCAATATTGCTTTTAGGTTTGGTACCGTCCAAAATAAGGGTCAACGACTCTTTCGCTCGGTGAACGAGGCCTTTTGTGTTAACAGTTTCATTCTGTACAGGTGATATAGATGGTGTATTAGAAATATCACCTTGTGCAGGTTGTACGGATGTCACAGGAAGCATCAAATATCCCTCCTTAACTTAAATACACGTATGTTTAATCTTGCGAAGACAAACTCAACGTTCATAACGAATGAGAGAAATATTTGCCTCGTTCTTTACAAAAACAAGATAAATAGTACTAGTTCTCTTCTATGGCGGATGATTGCTCCACAGTCAATATTCTTACGATTTCAGCGCTATTTGTTCTTCTCGATGCCATTTGCGCGCAAACATAAAGAGCTCACGGAATGCCCGGACGATTACTGCTGGTTTGGCGCCCGTGGCTTGCCCTCCTTTGCGTGGCAGGTGGCGCACTCCAACCTCGGCGTAGGTATAGCCAGCACGCTTCAGTTTGTAGAGGATCTCAGCATTAATCATGGCACCACGCGTCTCCAGGCGATGCTCCTGGAAAAAGGGAGCACGATAGAGTTTAAATGCGCAGTCGACATCACGCACGCGCAGTTTAAAAATCGAGCTGACCAGCAATTTCCAACCCCAGGCGTTGAGCTTGCGCATCCGTGTATCTTGACGATCAATGCGATACCCTAGCACCGCATCATATTGCTCAATCAGTGGGAAAAATTGCTCTAGATCATGGATATCGAACTGCCCATCAGAGTCCATGAAGAAAACCAGGTCCTTTGTAAAGGCCTCGAACCCGCTTACGAGAGCTGCGCCATACCCCTTATTCACCTCGTGGTTGATAAGACGTACATGAGGATCAGTAGCAGCAATGCTCGCGACAATCTCCCTCGTTCTATCTTGACTGCCATCGTTCACGACGACAATTTCAAAGTCCTGTGTCCAGGTCGCCACCGCTTCACTGGTATGGCGCACAGTCTCAGCGATTACCACTTCTTCATTATGTGCAGGCATAATCACAGAAAGGCTGTAGGGAAGCATAGTCACGTTTGTGCTTCTTATTCCTTCTTTCGGCAATACGCCAAATATATTCTCTGTATCATTCATTGCGTTAATCTCGCGTTCCGTGATCTCTGAACCAAACTACAAATACACATCTGTGCAAAAATGAGACTTCTCTCTTACTTTTGCCCAACAGGTGCCTGCTCCTCCTGTTGACTTTCCAGCAAGAAGTGATCCTGTGGAACTGCTGCAAGAGCTGTTGCTTGTGCCTGGTTCGGCATAGGCAATTTGCTGAAGCGCGCGCGCAGGACATAGGTAAAAGCTTCCAGGACTATCGCACGCGACATCTTGGATTTGCCCACGCGTCGGTCCATAAAGACGATCGGCGTTTCAACGATTTTAAAGCCCCGCTTGTGTACTCGATAGGCCAGCTCGACCTGGAAACCATAGCCCTGCGACTCAACCGTGTCTAGATCGATGCTCTCCAACACCTCGCGCCGATAGCAGCGAAAGCCGGCGGTGCAATCGTGGATGGGCATACGCAGAACGACACGCGCAAAAATATTGCCGCAGCCACTAATCAGGCGACGACCAACTGACCAGTTGGGTGTGCTGCCTCCTGGAATGTAGCGCGAGCCGATCACCAGGTCGGCCTGCTCAATTTTCGCGAGAAAATCAGGCAGGAAGCGGGGATCGTGCGAAAAATCCGCGTCCATCTCGAAGGCTGCGTCGTAATTGTTGGAGATTGCATATTTAAAACCAGCGATATAAGCCGTGCCGAGGCCCAGTTTTCCACTGCGATGCAACACATGCACACGGGAATCCTCTTTGCTCATTGTATCGGCCAATTCTCCTGTACCATCGGGAGAGTTGTCATCAACAACCAATATATCGCTGGTGGGTGCGTAGGAAAAAATCTCCTGAAGCAAAGACGGGAGATTTTCCAGCTCATTATAGGTTGGGATGATGATTAACATGTGCATTAAACGTACGCCTCCATCGGATAGCGACAAAATCATAATAAATCGACAGGAGAAGTGCCGACAGACGATCCTCCTGTCTTTCCTCAATTAATGTCCCGGTACGACGGGAGATGGCCCCGGCACAGGGACGCTCCCTGGAAGGGGTGAACCAGCACTTGAACCGGACTGAAAGGTCAGCGTCTCGGTCCCCAGCGTAATCAACTGAAAAGCAGTGGGATTGGTCACCTGGTACTCTGTATAAAATGCCTGAGCCAGCGTTGTTGAACCTGTACTGTCGGTAACCGCCGTATTGTTTTTCAGCGTGATAGCAGGCGTATGGAGCGCCGGGCCTGTAGCCGACAGAGTAAGGGTTCCAAGGGATGTTGGCTTACTTGTGGAAGTGGGTACCCCATTTCCCTGAATAACCTGTGTAGTGAAAGTGGTGTTCCCCGTTTTGACGTCATACCACTCATAAGGTGACGGCACAACGTGAGCGATATCAAACACATAATGAGTAGGTGCCGGGGCACCGGGAGCAGGTCGCGCGACGAATTGAAACGTGACAGTCATCGTGTGATCATTCACAAGGCTCACTGTCTCGTTGAGCTGCCAGGCATCGGCACTGATTGTGCTGTAAACCTGGGGTTTTTTCTGATCGGTATCGTACCCATGTTGATTGTTCCAGAGTTCCTGGACATCCCCATCGACTGAGGCCGTAGAACTCCACTCGGCATACGAGAGCATATTAATGCCAGCATAGCGCAAAGCCGGGCGATCAATGCCAGATGTTTCCTGAAAACGATACCCAAAATTTCCCTGGTTAAAAGCGACCAGGCCGAGAAACTGGTTATTGGTAACTTGTGACGCTTTCAATACGCTGGAAAAATTGACGTAAACAAGGAGTAACACGCCGAGTACGAGGACTGTCGGCGTAATGACCTTTGAAATAAAATCGCGCAAGCCAGGCGTAAACGGACGGCGACGACGTGACATAGCTATTAAAATCCTCTCTAGGATAAAATTGATCAATCCACAAGCACTGCATCTGATTGCCAGAGCCTCAAAGAACTCATTGGTAGAGTCTCACTCAAGTTAAGGTGTCCACTCTCTCTGTCAATTCGTGGTCGCCCGCCAGATGTCGCGTTACGATGCCAGACGGCAGGGGCGTATCAGGCGGTTTGACAACATTCTGTTGAGATCCTACATGGTCTGAGCTTTCGGCAGAACGCTGAAAGCGTTTGGGCCAGCGCGCCGGCCAGAACATTGCAATAAGCACCAGGCCAAAGAAACTGAAACCCAAAACAAGCGTGATCCGTTCCTGCCAGTCAGGGTGTTTCCAGGGAAACATTGACCATTCAAAGCCGGTAAGTCCGCCGGCAAGTCCCGTGGCTGTGATATCTGCTCGGCTCTTCCAGATCATATGATAGAAAAGCCAGAAAAAGCGATCTATAGGCACATGCATAATTGCGTATGCAAGCGGGATCATCCAGAGCAGGCGGTAGATCCAGCGCCAGGCTCCCTTCAAACGATATGCTTCCAGCCAGGCGAAAGGAACAATCATCAACGCGTACTGCTCGTTAATGAGTTTGGAGCCGATAAAGAAGCCCAGGAGCGTCACAATAATCATTCGATTAAGGGTCATCTCG
>Ga0102924_1004625_pt1 | contig 13762 bp, 8 predicted proteins | sample PaiPotPPM11metaG_FD_80116 | JGI IMG/M metagenome (GOLD analysis project Ga0102924, IMG submission 80116) | Iron sulfur acid spring bacterial and archeal communities from Banff, Canada, to study Microbial Dark Matter (Phase II) - Paint Pots PPM... ... | reverse complement strand
TTCAGCGGGTCCGGATGCGTTTCGGATTAGATCCGAGTTACGACACACCCCTCCCGCTCATCCGATAAAACCAAAACCGGTAGGCGGTGGAGTGCGACATGAGGGTTCAGAATACCACATGACCCGGGGATGCACAAGGGGGGGGCGGCGGTTTTCGGTTGTCAGTTTTCGGTTTTCGGCAAACAACGCCGCGAGTGGGCCGGGCGTCCCCTCTTGTCGCTTCCGCGTCAGCGGCGGCGGACGCTCTGGACACACGGCCCGCTGTCGCGGGCCGCTGACAGGCTGGGAGCCTGTCACTACTCGGCGAACCGTTTTGGCCACTTAGTCAGTATTTCCGCAGGATGCCGACCACGCGGCCCTGCACCCGCACCCTTGCCACCGGAAGGCGGATGGGCTGCATGGCGGCGTTGGCGGGCTGCAGGCGGATCATGTCGCCCTTCTCGCGGTAGAAACGCTTCAGCGTGGCCTCGTTCTCGTCCACCAGCGCCACCACCAGTTGCCCATTGCCGGCCTGCTCGGTCTTCTCGACCAGCACGAAGTCGCCCTCCACGATGTGGTCGTCGACCATGCTGTCGCCACGCACCTCGAGGACGAAGACCTCGCGGTCGCCGGTGACGTCCTGCAGCGAGATCGAGTCCTGGCTCTCGATCGCCTCGATGGGCTTGCCGGCGGCGATGCGGCCCAGCAGCGGCAGCACCCCGGCGGCGCGGCGCTGCGCCCGCCGCCGTTCCGCCGGCGGTTCGGTGAGGTCGATCGAGCGGCTGCGATGGAACCCGCGACGGATGAAGCCTTTTTCCTCCAGCGTCACCAGGTGCTTGTGCACGGTGGCCAGCGAGGAGAGCTGCACGCCGGTGGCGATCTCCTCGCAGCTCGGCGAGAACCCGTTCTCGTGGACGAAGCCGCGGATGAAGCTCAGAACCTCGTGCTGCCGCTTGGTGAGTGCCATGGAAACGCCTCCTGACCCGCCCGAGCGTAGGCGAAGCAAAGGCGAAAGTCAACGCTCCACAGGCAGGTGGGGGTGTGGGTTTCGGCACCGGGCCCGGAAAAGGGATTTTAGGCGGCTGGAGGGTGGCTGCGAAATCGTCCTTTAAGATGAAGTTGATGCTGCTACCCGGCCCGCTTGTGGCGATGATGCGGCGCGCCCGGTGCCTGGGGCTGGTTGCGATCTTGGCGTGGACCGCGGTTCCCGGCGTCGCACAGCGCCTGGAAGGCGGCGTGGCGGGACGCGTCAGCGACCTCTCGGGCGCCGCCCTGGCCGGGGCGACGGTTCGCGTCGCGGCGCCCGGGTTGGGGACGGTTCGCACCGCGGTCAGCGGCCCCAACGGCGAGTTCCGCATCAGTGCGCTCGCTCCCGGCGACTACCGGGTCACCATCCGCCACGCCGGCTTCTCCACCCTGGTGCTCACCCCGGTTGTCGTCCGCGTCGCCACCACTGAGCAGGTGCAGCCGATCCTTAAACCGGAGCGGTTGGAGCAGGCGGTGCAGATCGTCGAGAGCGGTCCGCAGCCGCTCGATGTGACTTCGAACGCGCTGGCCGCGGTGGTGGACCGAACCGAACTGGCCGAGCTGCCGCTGGCAGCGCGCAGCTTCGCCAACATCGCCTACCTCGCCCCCACCACGGCGCCGGTCGAGCCCTCCGACCCGACCAAGGCCCGCATCACCGCCGTCTCGTTCGGCGGCAGCTCCGGCTTGAACGTCGACCTCTCCGTCGATGGTGGTGACGACAACGACGACTACATCGGCGGCTTCCTGCAAAACGTCTCGCCCGACGCCATGCAGGAGTTTGTGGTGCGCACCGTGCAAATGGACGCCGACACCTCGCGTACCAACGGCGGCTCGGTGGTGATTGCCACGCAGCGGGGCGGGGAGCAGTGGCACGGCGAGGCCGGCCTCTACGGCCGCGACCAGCGCTGGAGCGCCCGCAACCGGCTCGATAACCCGGCGCCCAACCCGCGCTCGCCCTACTCCCGTCTGGACGGCAGCGGGGGGCTGGGCGGGCCGCTGCGCCCGGGGCGGCTCTGGGCCTTCGTGTCCTTGGAGGGCGTGCGGGAGAACGCTGGCGTGGCCTATGGCGCGCACAGCCTCGCCGAGTTCCATGCCCTGGCGCAGTTGGCGGCCGCGGGCCAGATCCCCGGTGTGCCGACTATCGCGGTGCCGAGCGCCACCCCGGTTCCGTTCCGCGACCTGCTCGCGGATGCGCGCCTCGACTGGACGCAGTCGCCGCGCTCCGCCTGGTTCCTGCGCGCCGCCTCGGACCGTAATCAAACTCGCAACGACCTGGTGCAGCAGGCGACGCTGCCCTCGACCGGCGCGTGGACCCAGTCCCACTACATCAACGTCCTGCTCCACCACGCCTTCGTCTTCTCCCCCACGCTGGTCGGCGCCCTGACCCTGGAAGCCGCCGGGTTCCGCCAACAGCGGCGGCGCAACTCGCACCTCGGCTTGGCGCTCGCCTTCCCCTTCAGCTCGAACTTCCTCACCACCTCGGGCTTCGAGACCTTCGGCGACAACCAGTTCGTCACCCCGATCACCGCCTTCCCCATCCAGCGGCAGCAACAGAAGTATCAATTACGTTACGACCTCGACGCCACGCGCGGCGCACATGCCTGGCGCTGGGGGGTGAACCTGGTTCACGAACCGGTGCTGAGCGGCGTGCTGGCCAGCGACGCCACGCGGCTGGTGGTCTTCCCGCAGGATCCCAGCGCCTACCTGGCGAGCGGCGCGAGCCTCGCCCCCATCATCAGCGCCACCCCGGTGACGGGCGGGGGTAACGGTGCCTTCGCGCAACGTGTGCAGCGCGTCGGCTTTTACGGACAGGACAGTTGGCAGTGGACGCCACGCCTGACCGTGAACTACGGCCTGCGTTACGACACCACCTTCGGTCTGTTCCGCGCTTCGGGCCACAGCCAGTACCTCAACCCGGCGGTGGCGGCGGTCGCCGCCGAGCACTTGGCGCTCACCTCGGGCGTTCCGCATGACTTCCGGAAAGCGTGGGCCCCGCGGCTGGGCCTGGCTTTCACCCCCGACCGCGCGGGTCGTACCGTATGGCGCGCCGGCTTCGGGCTTTATTACAACGACCTGGCGCAGAACGGCTGGGTGAACGCGTTTCAAGCGGTCAACACCGCCCCGCCCGCCGCGCTCCAGCCCGGCGATCAGGGCGCGATGATCGACCCGCGCTACCACACCCCCTACGCCATTCAGGCCAGCGCCGCGGTCGAGCACCGGTTTTCGGAAACTTGGACGGTGCAGTCACAGTTCCAGCACCAGCAGGGGGTGCATCAGTACCGGCGCTACGAGTACGTGGCCGGCGCCACGCTGCCCGCCAGCGCGCCCAACCTCAGCGTCTTCCGCACCGACAACCGCTCGCGGTATGACGCCCTTTCGGTCCTCGTCCGCGGTCGGTGGGGGCGCCGCCTCGACTTGGTGGCGCATTACACGCTGGCCAACGCCACCACCTGGGGCGGCACGGTGGGCGAGCTCTTCGACTACGTGAACGGCGTGCGCGACGTCAACCACGCCTTCGGCCCCGGCGACCACGGCCCTTCCGGCGAGGACGTGCGCCACCGTTTCGCGCTGGCCGGCACCTGGGCGCTCCCGCACGGCTTTCAACTGGCCACTCTCGCGCAGCTTGAGAGTGCGCGGCCCTACACGCTTTCCACCTCGGTGGACCTGAATCAGGATGGCGTGGCCAGCAACGATCGCGCCGTGATCAACGGCGTGGCGACCGGCTTGGATGCGTTTCGCGGCGCGCCCTTCGCACAGGTCGACCTGCGCCTCAGCCGCGAGTTCACGCTCAGTGAACGCGGCCGGCTGCAGGGGTTCGCCGAGGTCTTCAACCTCTTGAACCGCAGCAACCCCGGCAACAACTACGTCACCAACCTGGCCGCCCTGCCCACCCCGGTCAACAGCCTGGTGAATGCAACCGCGTTCTGCCTGAATGCGGATTGTTCGCAGACGCGCCCGATCCGCAGCTTGAGCGAACTGCGCGTACCCGCCGGGGCGCTGGGCGACTTCTTCGGCCCCGGCACCACGGTCGGCGTTCCCTTGGCCCTGCAACTCGGCGTGCGCTGGCGGTTTTGAGGGGAATTTCAGTTGTCGCTGGCCCCAGGGGGCGTCTGCGCCCCAGCGTCCCGCGCCGATGAATCGGCACACGTGCAACGGGCCCTGTTCCGCGGGGTGCGCGGCTAGGGTGCGTGCAGAAAGTCGCGCGCCACCTCGGCCGGGTCGCGATGCCCGAGGTCAACCGCGGCGTTCATGGCCTGCATGGTGCGCGTGTCGAGCCGCCCGGCGAGGCGGCTGAAGGCCGGGCGCAGCGCCGCCGCGGCGCTGGGACGGTAGGCGAAGAACGCCTGGTAGGCGGGGAAGTAGTGCCGGTCGTCGCGCAACTGCACCAAGCCCAGCGCCGCGATGCGGCCATCCGTGCTGTTGCCGGCGATGAGGTCGACCTGGCCCTGCGCCAGCGCCGTGTAGAGCAGGCCGAGGTCCATGACGCGCGGCGGCGCGTTGAAGTCCAACTGGTAGGCGCGCGTCCAACCGGCGAAGCCGTCCTGGCGCTCCATGAACTCGTAGCCAAAACCCGGCCGCAGCCGCCCGGCCACCTGGCGTAGATCGCTCATGGCGTGCAGGCCCCAGCGCGCGGCATCCGCGGGGCGGACGAGGATGGCGAAGGTGTCGTCGAAACCCAGGGGCGGACTGACCGCGAGCCCCAGCCGCTGGTACTGCTCGCGCACCGCGCTCCAAGCCGCGGCCGGGTCGCTGATCGGGGCCTGCTTGAAGATCGCCGTCAACGCCGTCCCGGTGTACTCCGGGTAGACGTCGATCTGGCCGCGCAGCAGGGCTTGGTGACAAAGGAACGTGCCGCCCAGGTCCAATCGCCGCGTCACCGCCGACGGCCGCGGGTCCTTCACCCCCGGGTTCTCGATCGCCTGCGCCAGCAGCTCACCCAGCACCAACTGTTCGGTGAAGTTCTTCGAGCCCACGACCACGTGAGGCCGGGCGCGACAACCCACCGCGGCGAGCAGCAGCAGGCCGGCGAGGAGTGCCGCAGTCCCTCTCATCGCCGTCCTCGTGGCCGCCCTCATCGCCGCCCCAGGCGTCTCTCGACCCAGCCGAGGCCGCCGTCGGCGGCCAAGGCCAGCAGGGCGGCGGGGACCGCGCCGGCCAGAATCAGCCGGTTGTCCACCGTGGCCAGACCGCGGAAGATATAGGAACCGAAGCCGCCGGCGCCGATGGCGGCGGCGATGGTCGCCGTGCCCACCGCGATGACGGTCGCCACGCGCAGACCGCTGAAGATGACCGGCAGCGCCAGCGGCAGCTCCATCTGCCAGAGCCGCTGCTGCGGGGTCATGCCCATGGCGTCGGCCGCCTCCCGCACCGCCGGGTCGATGCCGGTGATGCCGGTGTGGGTGGCGCGGATGATGGGCAGCAGCGCGTAGAGCAGCAACGCCACAATCGCCGGCGTGGTGCCGATGCCGCCCAGCAGCGGCAGCGGGATGAGAAAGCCGAACAGCGCCAGCGACGGGATGGTCTGCACCACGTTGGCCGCGCCCAGCACCCAGCGCTGCGCGCGCCGGCTGCGCACCGCCCACACCCCGAGCGGCACGCCCAGCGTCGCCGCCAACAGCGTGCTCACCCCCACCAGCAACAGGTGTTCGCCCAGCAACCCCAGCGCTTCGCCGCGGTGTTGGATCAAGTAGGCCAGCCACCCCATGGCGGCATTGTAGTGCGGCGATCGGCGTGAGTGGTGAGCGGGCCGCCGCCCGCCACGCCGCGCCTGCCACCACCTCGGCTACACTCGGCGGTGCCATGACTCTCTTCCGCCCTGCCTTGTGCCTGGGGTTGCTGGCCGCCACGCTCGCCGCCCAGACGCGGCCCTACGTGGCGACCTGGGCCTCGCTCGATACGCGCCCCACGCCCGCCTGGTACGACCAGGCCAAGTTCGGCGTCTTCATTCACTGGGGCGTGTACTCGGTACCGGCGTTTGCCGACCCCAAGGCGTCCGGCGGCGAGGCCTACTCCGAGTGGTACTGGAAGCACCTCGAAGACAAGAACGGCCCCACCGCCCGCTTTCATGCCCGCGTCTTCGGGCCGCAGACCCGCTACCCGGACTTCGCCGCGCGCTTCAAGGCCGAGCTCTTCGATCCGGCGCAGTGGGCCGACGTGCTGGCGCGTTCCGGGGCGAAGTACGTCGTGCTGACCTCGAAGTACCACGACGGCTTCGCGCTCTGGCCCAGCCCGCAGAGCTGGAACTGGAACAGCATGGACGTGGGGCCGCACCGCGACCTGGCCGGCGACCTGGCTGCCGCGGTCAAGGCGCGAGGTCTGCAGATGGGCTTCTACTACTCGCTCTACGAGTGGTACAACCCGCTGTACCACAGCAATCCCGCAGCGTATGTCGCGGAGCACATGCTGCCGCAGTTGAAAGACCTGGTGATGCGCTACCACCCGACCGTGCTGTGGACCGACGGGGAGTGGGAGCAGCCCAGCAGCGTCTGGCGCTCGCCGGAGTTCCTGGCCTGGCTCTTCAACGACTCCCCGGTCAAGGACACGGTGGCGGTCAACGACCGCTGGGGCAAGGAGACGCGCAGCGTGCACGGCGGCTTCTACACCACCGAGTACGGCAAGTACAACAATCCGGCCGTGAGCATCGGGGCGCAGCACAAGTGGGAGGAGTGCCGCGGCATGGGCCAGTCGTTCGGCTACAACCGCATGGAGACGCCCGCCGACTACAAGTCGGCCCACGACCTGGTCTGGCTGCTGCTCAGCACGGTCAGCCGCGGCGGCAACCTGCTGCTCGACATCGGCCCCACCGCCGACGGTCGCATTCCGGTGATCATGCAGCAACGCTTGCTCGACATGGGCGGCTGGCTGGCACGCAACGGCGAAGCCGTCTACGACTCCCATCCCTGGCGCGTGGCCGCCGACGGTCCGCACGTGGCCTACACCACGCGCGCGGGCGCGGTCTACGCCCTGGTGGACGGTTGGCCGGGCCGCACCCTACTCCTACCCGCTCCCAAGAGTTCGTCGCAAACCACGGTCAGCCTGCTCGGCACCGCCGGCGACCTGCCGTGGCACGCCACCGCCGCCGGCTTGGCCATCGATCTGCCCCCCGCCCCGGCAGACACCACGGCAACGCCAATCTATGTTTTTAGATTGAACGCCGTGGAGTAGACGACCGGCGGCGATGCACCGGAAGCGGTTGTGGGTTGACGCAACCGGCGCGCCTCATCACTCGACACTCATCACTCATCACTCGTCCATCACTCATCACTTTTTTTAAGGATGCTGTTTTCCGGGTCGATCAGCAGCGTGGTGCCGCGCGCGGCGGTGGTGAAGCTGAACTCGGCGGCGTGGCCCTCGACCACGACGCGGCCGAGGGGCACGCGGGTGGTGCCGTCGCTCAGGAAGAGCGGCACCGGCATGAGGAAGGAGTCGGCGACCTCCAGTTGGCGCAGGGTGCCGGTGACGCGGCGCAACCCGCGCTCGTCGCTCCAGCGGACGTTGCCGAGCTGGTAGCGGGGCAGCTCGGTGCTGTCCAGCCATTCATGAAAGAACCAGCTCAGGCGGCCGTCCTGGGTGAGGTCGAGCGCGGTGGGAAGGCGGGTCTCGAAGGCGCGTTGCAGGTCGGCCGAGGTGGCGAGGCGGCCCTCGAACCGTTCCCGAAAGCCGCGCAGGTCGGCGAAAAAGCGGCTGTCGGGATCGGGCGCGGTCGGGTCGCGCAGCAGCTCGCGCAGCATGTGGATGACCCAGGTGCCCTTGTCGTAGATCACCGTGTTGTAGGCGTCCGGGACCTGCGACGTGTTGAGGCGCAGGCCCAGGGTGAGCGGCCCGGCGGCGGCGTAAGGGCGGCCTTGGCGCGTGGGCCGCAGCAGCTCGCGCCGGTAGCGGGCCAGCAACGCGGCGCCGGGCGCGCTCTGATCGCCGGCCGACGACGTGGCGCTGTCCGCGTACAGCAGCGCGGCGTAGTTCGCGAGCGCTTCCGCCATCCACTGGTCGTGGTAGTCGCGCCACCCGACCGCGTTGCCCCACCACTGGTGGGCGATCTCGTGCGCCGGCATGAGGGTGTCGAAGAGCTGCTGCGCGGCCGGGCTTAAGCCGGAGCGGTCGATCTCGGCGCGCGTCAGGAAGGCGTAGGGGGCGAGGTAGATGAGTCCCGGCCAGCCCTGCCCGAAGCGGAAGGGCATCTGCGTGATGGCCAGCTGGGTATAGGGAAAGGGGCCGAAGCGCGGCTGGTAAAAGGCGATGATGCGCGCCACTTTGCCGGCAAATGCCTGCAGCCGCACCGGGTCGGCAGGCGTGAGGGCGGCGGCCGGCGCGGGCGGCGGGTTCAGGGCGGCGTAGACCGCGACCGCGGTGGGCGGGCGTCCGGGCACGCTGCTGGGCGCCGTTGCTTGGGCGATCTGGAAGGCGCCCAGGTTGAAGCCGACCACCCGCAACGGCAGCACCGAGATCCAGCGGGCGATCTTCCTTCCCGCCGGCGCCGCCCCGGTCGGTGGAGCGGCGTCGCCGCTGGCAACCAGGGTGAGCGGTTCCGGATAGGTAAAGGTCAGGTCGTGCGTGGCTGCTTCCAAGCCGTGATTGGGATACCAATCGGCGCGTTCCTCCACGCCGTACTCGCCCTGCCCGGCGGCGACGATGATCCTGCCGGCGTAGGAGAAGCGCAAGCGTGAGGCTTCACCGGGGGACAGCGGTTGCGGCATCAGCACCGCGACCTGGTTGCCGGAGGGCGCCGCGGTTCCGGCCGTGGTTTGAAACTCCCCCGACTGCACGAAAGGCAACGTGGCGCCGCTGTCGTCGCGAACCCCGGTCAAGCGCAACGCCGGCGAGAGTTCAAAAAAGAGCAGCCGGTCGCCGCTGCTGCCGACCGGGTTCGCGCCGCCTTGGCCGCCGTGAAAGCGGATGGTGCAGGCGCCGCTGAGGCCGAGGTCGGCGGCGATGTCGGTGCGGACCTGGTACGCGTCCACCGTCAGGCTGGGCGCCGCCGGAGGTTGGCGGCCCTGGCGCACCGAGCGCATAACGAAACTCAACCAGACGTCGTCGAACGGTCCGCTGTCGCGCAGGCCGGAGCGCGACACCTGGATCTGTTCGGACTGGGCGCGATCCACCAGGACATCGAAGGTGCCCAGGTGAAGGCCGCTGAGGCGCGCGTAAAAATATGGCGTGCGGCCATGGTTGAGCAGTTCCGCCAGCAGCCGCAAACCTTGCCCGTAGTTGAGGTTGCGCACCGGCTGGGCCCAGGTCGCCAGCAGCGTCGCGGCGGCTGCGTGGTCAACCGGCACCGTGCTCTCCGCCGCCCCCGGCCGGAACGCCGCGTCGGTGAAGCGAAAGTAGGCGGAGGAGAACTGCTCGTCCAGCACGCCCAATCCGGTGAAGTTGACCAGGGCGCTGCGGTTGGCGGCGTCCGGGGGCTCGACCAGGACCTCGCCCTTCCCCTCGAAGATGGCGCCCGTGAGCCGCCCTTCAAGATCGTTCATCAAGGCCAGGGTGCCGTGATGCAGCGTGATGTGGACATCCTCGTCGTCGATATCGAGGCCATCGATGCGGTAGACCCGGCTATCGGATAACTGGGTCTGGCGAACTTCGGCCAGCAGGGTGGCCGCCGTTCCCCCGGGGTGCGCCTGCGCCGCCAGCGCGGTCGAAAGAAAAAGTAAAGCCGCCAAGACCGCGAGCCGCATGGCACAGCATCGGGGGAGAGGCCCAACAAGTCAATCGCCGCAATGTTGCGCCCCTTCAAAGCCGGCGTTGTGGAAATATAAGACGTTAGTAGTATTTCTAGCCGAGCTGTCTTGCTATCAGGATTTTTCTCCTGTGTCGATGCGTCATTATCGCGGGCCGCGCTAGGGCCGCAGCCGCCAGGCGAGGCTGTAAGCGGGCCGTGACACCTCCGACAGAGCAACTCCCCGCAACTTGGAGGTCCGGCGTGGCCGCTCCTACCCCTTGGGCTTTAAATAACTTGATGTCAAGCTGTCGTAGCGCGGAAACATCGATGCGCGTTGTGACAGATAGCGTGATGGTTCCTGAGGTGCTGTCTCCAGAATGCAAGGGGTTGGGCTGGCATCTACAGCGGTGCTTCCTGCGCTGGATGCTCCTAGCTCTTGGCTGGGCTTGATGTGGCAGGACTCCTGGCTTGAGCGACACATGGAATTGGCTGTGGTGACAGGAATTTGAGCCCGTTAAAGAATCCCGGGTTTCAGGGCGCGGCCAGTCGGAGGGGGTTGGAGACAAGTTTCGGACCACCCTCCGGCCGCCGCTTGCACAACTCAACCACGGGACAGTTGACGCGGGAAACTTTTTCAGTCGTTTCGTACTACCAGATCTTGTGATGTTCATCAACATCGGTCCATGGGTCGTAGTGCGGAAACATGGAAACTTGCGTGACAGCAAGCAAAGGGGACGCGACACTTAATCAATTTCCCGTACCACGACCGAACCAACCGATTTTTGTCTGTTGGCCCCCATGGTCGCCAAGTCGGGGATGTCGGCCGCCGGGACTGGGATGGCTAAAGGACGCAGGCGGCGTGGTGGGAGGGTTTCACGCGTTTGGCAGGTGTTGATTTGCCTCCTTTGTTTGCAGAGCTTTAGGCCTGTCACTACGGATGGCGGGTGAGGACCGTCACCGGGGGCTCACTCTTGAACCGCTGTGCGGCCAGTTACCCAGGCGGCCCGTTCTCTGTCACGTATCCGGTAGGCAGCGTATCCAATCGTCAGGCGTGAAAAGCGGCCGCGATATTGCGTGAAAGCAGAGTTTCTGCTTCGTGACGGTATTGCGCGAGGAGGCACCGATCGATCCACGGGACTCCCCTAGATCGGGTGGTTCACTGCTCTCGCGGTGCACCCTGGGCTTGGGTGGAGCTGGGGTTGCCGGCGGCCCGTGACAGCTGGTTGGGGTTTCGGCCGTGAAAGCGGCCGCGTGTTTAGGTTCATGAATTTATGGCTGGATCGGGTTTGCTTTTCCGTTTGCTTCGGTGCAATGACGGGATGACCCGTCGGGCTTGGGGTACGGGCTGGTAGCGTGCCTCGACCGTTCCCCACAAAAATACGTGACACTCTGGGCGTGACACGGTGGCGGGTGTTGCGCAGGGAGGGTGTTGGGCGCTGGTTTGGAAGAACACCGTGCCCGGCAAGCGACTGACACGCCGCAGGCATCCGCGCGGGTTCGATCCGCATCGGGAGTGGGATGCCTTCCGTTCTCTTGGCGCGGCGCAACCGGGCCCTGTTACAGGAAACCGCGGCGCGCCTGGGCCGGCGCCAGCCAGCCTTGCTGGCCATCTGGCGGGCATGGCCGCGGTGGCAGAAGCTGGCACCGCAGGTTCAAAAGGCCTTGGAGCGGATCCTGGTGCGCCCCAGCCTCACTCAAATTGAGGCCGGCGCCTATGCCGTCCACGCCGAGAACGTCAACTACTACAGTCGTCGCTTAGCCAAGTTGCGTTTGCCCTTGGTGGTGGTCAGCCAGGCGGTCGAGCGTTTTGCCGAGGCCGCCGCCGCGGTGCTACCGGCCGAGGCCGACGGCGCCGCCGCCGTGGTCATGGAGTCGTTCCTGCGCTCCGTCATGCTGCAGATCGGGCAGGCCTACGATGAGGTGCAGCGCGGGGCGGTGGCGACCCTGCTCGAAGTCCTGGATGCGGAGCTGGATGCCGAAAGCCTCGACGACCTGTTGCGGCGGCTGCTGTCGGTGGCGGCCAAGGCCTTCCATGCCCGCTGGGCTGGCATCCTGCTGAGTGAGTCCTGGCTGCCGGACTCGGGCGTCGAAAAGGGATCGCACTTGGTGTTGCACGCCCTGCACGGGGTGGAACGGGAGCTGGTGGTCCCCGAGCTGGGCGCGGGGCAGTTTTTTCAGGAGGTCGTCCGGCGCGGGCGTCCGGCGATGTTGCTGGACGCCGCCAACGACCCCCGCATTGTCCAGCCCTACTTCCGCTCCTTGAACATCGCCACCGTCTGGGCGATCCCCCTGCGGCGCCGGGCAGCCATGCCGGGCGGGTCGCGGGCCGGGGTGCTGGGCGTGCTGCACGTCGACTTCGACCGGCGCTATGCCTGGCTGCCGCAGGAGTTGGACCTGCTGGGGGCCTTGGCCGAGCGCTCCTCGCTGGCGCTGGAGCGGGCCCGCCTGGTGGACTTGTTGCAGGCCAAGCAGCTGCAAATCCGCGAACTGTCGGAGGAACTGCTGCGCGCCCAGGACGATGAGCGGCGGCGCATCAGCCGCGACCTGCACGACGACACCGGGCAGGCGCTGCTCACCATCCGACTCCGCTTGGAGTTGGCGCGGCGTCAACCCGACCCCGGCAAGCATCGCCAGGAGGTGGATGCCGCGCTGGTCCTGGTGGACCGCAGCGTCCAGGACCTGCGCCGCATCATCGCCCGGCTGTCCCCGCTGGCGCTCGAAGAACTGGGGCTGGCCGCGGCGTTGCGCGCCGATGCGCGCACGTTCTCCGAGACCTGGGGTGTGCACACCTCGGTCCGCATCGCGCCCCTGCGGGCCCGTTTCCCGCCCGCCTTGGAGCTTCTGTTGTATCGCCTGGTGCAGGAGGCCCTGACCAACATCGCCAAGCACGCCGCCGCCACCCGCGCCTGGGTCCGGATTACGGGCCGCCCGCAGGCGGTCTTTGTGACCATCTCCGACAACGGGGTGGGCCCGGGGACGGCCGACGTGGCCCCCAAGCCCGGAGCGCAGCCCAAGCCGTCTCTCGGCGCCGCCCACTTCGGCCTGGCCGGCATGCGACAACGAACCGAGATGGCTGGAGGAAAATTCCACTTCGGGCCGCGACCCAGCGGCGGAGCCCGGATCGCCATCGAGATTCCCCTCCCGGAAAAGGGTCGGATTGGGGGAAGGGAGTAAGGCGGACTAGGATGGACCTTGCCGGTACACTGCGGCCCGCGATTCACGTCGGGTGCATCCAAATAAAGTTATGTCCAAAATGCGCATCCTGCTCACGGACGACCACATGCTGTTCCGCCAAGGCCTGAAGACGCTCCTGCAAGCCGAGATGGACATGGAGGTGGTCGGTGAGGCCCGCAACGGCGACGAGGCGGTCATCCGGGCGCAGGAGCTCCGCCCCGATATTGTTCTGATGGACATCGGCATGCCGGGACTGGCCAGCTTCGAGGCGGTGCGGCAAATCCGCAAGCTGCGTCCTGAGACCCGCGTGTTGTTCCTCACCATGTACGACGACGAGGACTACCTGACGCAGTGCCTGGAAGCGGGCGGCTCGGGCTACGTCCTGAAGGACACGCCGGCCGACCAGGTCATCGCCGCCATCCGCGAGGTCCGGCGGGGCGGCAAGTACCTCAGCCCGCGCGTCCTCTCCAAGCTGGTCGAGGACTTCCGCACCCGCAACCCCGCCGAGCGGTTGAAACCCCGCATCTCCACCCTCACGCCGCGGGAACGCGAGACCATCAAGTATCTTGCCGAGGGGCTGTCGGTCAAGGAGATCGCCGTCCACCTCAACCTCAGCGTCAAGACCGTCGAGGCGCACAAGTTCAACCTCATGCGCAAGCTCGACATTCACAACAAGGCGCAACTGGTACAGTTCGCCATCAAGCAGAAAATCATCAAGATCGCCTGAGCCGCCCCGCCGCATCACCCCTGACGTTGGTTGACCAGCCCCGCCAGCGACTCGCGGTAGGGGGCGCGCGCGACCCCGGCCTCGGTGATGATGCCGCTGACGTAGCGATGCGGCGTGACGTCGAAGGTCGGGTTGGCGACGGGGATGCCCGCCGGGGTCAGCGGGTGGCCGTTCCAGTGGGTGACCTCGCGCGCGGCGCGCTC
>Ga0102924_1004621_pt1 | contig 13768 bp, 15 predicted proteins | sample PaiPotPPM11metaG_FD_80116 | JGI IMG/M metagenome (GOLD analysis project Ga0102924, IMG submission 80116) | Iron sulfur acid spring bacterial and archeal communities from Banff, Canada, to study Microbial Dark Matter (Phase II) - Paint Pots PPM... ... | reverse complement strand
CGCTTGGCTTTATCGCGAGGCATCCGCTTCCCAAGCACCGTGGAGCCTCGCTTGGTCTATCCTTGCTCTCGACCTCTACGGCAACCCCGTGGAATCGGTCCAGCAAAGCCTCGCGTGCTTGGCGGAATCGGATCCGTTCGATGACACAGCGACATTGGCCGTTGTCTTGCTGGCGCTCGATTGCACGACGTCGGGCAACCCTTTCAATGTGCTGCTATGACGCGCCGCGCTATATCCGAAAGATCGCAATGGACAGCCACTGGCGTCGCGGCCTCGGTTCCGTTCCTTGTGCCGCGCTACGACCGCGACCGCAGGCCAGCGCGCTCGCGTGTGGCCATTCTGCCTGCCAGCGAGTACTCGGAGAAACTTTCGGAAATCGTCTGGGAAGGGCTGAAATTGTTTGGCCTGAATGTCGCGGGAAGGTCCGTTCTTCTCAAGGCTAACTTGGTCGATTACATCCTGGGGGCCGAAATCAATACGGACCCGATGCTCACCGTAGGGGCGGCGGAGTGCTTCCGGCGTTTGGGCGCCAAACGAGTTATCGTCGCCGAAGGCCCCGGCCATCAGCGCGACACCCAACTGCTACTATGGGCAACTCACCTCGGCCAAAAACTTAAAGAGCATGGCATTCCGTTTGTCGATCTCAACCGCGATGCCGTTGTGAAGACCCGTCTGCGGGCTGATTATAGCGGCCTCAAACACCTTTGGCTGCCGCGTACTGTGCTCGAAGCAGATTTCATCGTATCCATGCCCAAGGTAAAAACTCACCACTGGGCCGGTGTGACGCTGAGCATGAAGAATATGTTCGGCGTGGTGCCGGGCATCAAATACGGCTGGCCAAAGAATATGCTCCATTGGCGGGGCATTCAGCAATGCATTGTCGATCTCGCAGCCACGGCCCCCATCCATTTTGTAATTGCGGATGCAATTGTATGCATGGAGGGCAACGGACCGTTGGCCGGAACCAGCCGGAGGCTAAATCAAATCGTCCTTTCGGACGATCCAGTAGCCGCGGACGCAACGTGCGCGAGACTTATGGGGCTTGTCCCCGAACGGGTTCCTCACATCACGGAGACCGCAAAATTCCTCGGTAATATGTCGTCAGACAGGATTGTGCAACTTGCGTCCGCGGTCATCTCTCCTGCGGCTCCCTTTGAGGTTGTACCCGAGTTCGAGCACCTGCGGACCAAGCGGGGCCGCGGATTGGCTGCACGGGGCACGTTCAGGATGCGGATTTTCGGCCAGCGCACATCGTACAGTAGAAGCGACCATCAATCTTGATCGCCTCATGTACGAACACCGGTGCCTTGCACTCTGCGCAATGCTCCGAGGGGATTTGCCCCAACCGATTCACGGCATCAGTAACTAGGTCGCCCATGAGTTCAAGAGACAATTCTCCTGGCTCAGAATTGAGGATCGCGCTCAATTCCTGGGTTGCTATTTCGCTTTGCTCTTCAGGCGAAATCTTCCTCGCTTTACTCAGCCGTCTCATTCCACTCCTAACCCGGCGTAGCCGGAACCAAACAGGTTCTGAATGCCGAGTGCTATGATCCATCCGAGGAGGTGAATTCTCGGATGGGCCTGCAACTATTGACCGAACGCCGGAGCGAGCAGATTGCCGGGGTGCTTTCCTGTTACGACCGTATGGTGATTCAAGGCACCTTGCCCGGGCTGTGTTACGCCGAAGGGATGACGGGGTATCTCTACGCTCATCAGGTCCGTATCTTCGACTACGCCCAGTGGGCACAGCCGTTGCGCGAAACGCTGCGCGAGAACGCTGAGCGCCTGGCGGCCGACAATGGCCTGGAGATCGAATTCATCCGCCGCCCCAAGAGCTTCCGCAAGGAGGACAAGATTCATCAAGTGTTGAAGCAGCGCGGCGATCACCCCGGGCTGGTGTGGATTTTCTCCGTCATGGAACCCTGTTCCACGTATCGTCCCTGGCACGACAAGACCACGGGCAAAACCTACCTGCGCCCCGACGATGGCAAGTGCCTGCACTACTACTTCTACTTCATCGATGAAGAACTCGGGCGGTGCTACGTTCGCGTGCCCACCTGGTGTCCCTTCCGGCTGCAGATTTATCTCAACGGGCATCATCGTCTGGCCTGCCGTCTGAAGCACCAACAGATCGACTCCACCCGGCTCGACAACGCTTTCGTCGAGATCGAAGACTTCGAGCGCGCCCAGAAGATCGCCGATGATTAGCCGGTGGAGAAGCTGCACCGCAAACTGGACGAGTGGGCCGAGCGTTACTGCCCGGTGGTTCGCCAGTTCGAGGTGAGCTACCACTGGAGCCTGGATCAAGTCGAGTTTTCGACCGATCTGGTCTTCCGCCACCGCGAGGACTTGCAGGCCATCTATGGTTGCTTGACCCGCACCGCCATTCACACCGTGAAACCCGACAACATCGCCACCTTCCTGGGCCGCAAGCTCAGTCCGCTCTACCAGGGGGAGATGGGCAACCGCTTCAACACCCGGATCGAAGGGACTCGGATCAAACACACCATGGGACCCGTCTCGATCAAGATGTATGACAAGTTCGGACAGATATTGAGAATCGAAGTCACCGTGAATAATGTTTCCTTTTTCCAGCACTACCGCACGGTAGAACAGAGGGACGGGACCGCCGTCACCAAGTGGGCCCCGATGAAGAAGAGTATCTATAGCCTGCCCGCTTTGCGCGAAGTTTTGCAGGCCGCCAACCGGCGTTACCTGGAATTTCTCTCCGCCCTGCACGACCCCACGGCCGGGATCGAGCGCCTGCAGAAGGTCAGCGAGCCGGTGCGGGAAAACGAACGCTCCTATCGGGGCTTGAACTTTTTCTCCGCCCAAGACCAGACCCTCATCGAAACCCTGGCGCGCGGAGAGTTTAACCTGCGGGGCTTCCAGAACAAGAGCCTGCGCGCTCTGCTGAGCGAGAAAACCAGCGGCCAAGTCTCGCGCCTGCTCAAGCGGCTGCGCTTGCACGGTCTGGTCAAAAAAGTTGGGCACACCTATCGCTATTACCTGACGGTGTTCGGCAAGCAGGTGATCGCCAGCGGCTTGAAACTCAAGAACCTGGTTCTCATTCCCGACTTGGCGCGGGCTTCTACACGCTGAACAAAACTTTCTGCCTGGTTTGGTCAGAATCTGTTTTCATAGGTACTAAGCAAGTATTGCTTAACGTCGGGCGGCGCGGGCTTGTTCTTGTTAACGTGCAAATACCACCAAGCCCGCAACAGCGTTGGCATCCCGCGGGTAAGGAAAAAAAGAACAAGAAGAAAAATGAGGATGCTCGCCACGATTTCCAATCTCGGGACGATTCCGTTCACGCTCAATTCCTTTCTCACACGGCACGCGAGCCTATTCGACATCGGCAACGCCGCCGTCTTGATAGCAAGAGACCAGGAATAATTCCCTCACTTTGTTCGGCCAAATGGTTTGGCATCCGACGCATCTCTCGGTCAACCAGGGGGTGGTATCGACGACCCAAATCGTCTCGATTTCCGCTAGCTTTGGGAACTCTGGCCCCACCGACTCCATTGCTTCCGTGATCTCCGGATCCGACCACGGCGTTGCACACTCAATCAGGAGCATGCGCCGGTCCGCTCGCGTGTCAGCGAGCTTCGAGACCTTAGCGTCCAGGGCCTTCCGAACCACCCCCTGGCACGCGTCGTCCGGCAGTATCCGCATGACCCACACAACCCCGCCGGGTATCCACTTCGTTAAATCCATCGAGTGGACGGTCACGGGTAGGTCGAAATTGAGCCCCGGGATTCTGTGTTCACTCTTGCCGTCCGGCAACGCAGAGCGCACGCCTTTGAACCACTCGATCACCTTCTTGCCCGCGAGTTTCCAATCGAAGCCCTTTGGGACTGATAACACGGGGACATAAACAACAACCTTGCGGCCCGGCACGCAAAGTGTTTTGTCGGACCAGAGTTGTTCAAAAATCTTGTTGAAGGGAACATCGTCCCACTTCTGTCCTTCAAACATCTCAAGAAGTGTATGCTCAATGGCTAGCTCGGTAAGTCTATCTCGTTGATTTTGCGGCACGGTTGGCAACCGTAAGTTACTGAAAATCGCGTTCGGAACGCTCAAGTTGTACCGATCTTGTACTCGTGATCGTTTGCGAAGTGAACAAACGGTCCGGCGCACAGATCACAATATAGTGGCTGTGACTACCGTAGGCGAGGGCGTAGCTTCTTAAGAAGCTCTGTGGGCGAGGTCACTCTTGCTGATAGCTTACTTTGCGGGAAATCTTTTGGATTCAAAGTGACCAGGAAGGCGGCCCTGCCCTCTTGAGCACACTCACAAAAGCAATTGTCGCCCGGATCGGGAGAGATCTCGATGATTCCGGCGACAGCTACTTCATCTGCCTCTTGCCTGAGCATATTGATCAGTCGGCCCGCTACGTTTGGGCGAACGTTCAACCGCTTCGCCACCTCTTTGTACTCCTCCAGGATTTCATCCGTCACGAGCCAAACAAATCTACCCCTCTCAACCCATTCGTGAAGCACATCGGCACTGCTGTTCTTTCCCGGCACATACGAACCCTTGAAGGCCGCTATGCCCGAAATCACCACTGATGTGTCCACAACGACTTTACGCCCGCGCCGCTTCTGGCTCTGCTTCAACGGTGACCTCTGGCTTTTGCTTTTTCTCGTTTCGGTACTGCCGGATAGCCTTCAGAACCTCCTCTGCGGAGACGTCCCCCATGCTCTCCGCCGCTTCTCTCAGAGTGGCCAAGAACTCTTTCTTCCAGCCGCGCCGCTTTCTCCCCCGGGGCAGGTCTTTATACAGGTCAACCACCTGAAGTCTCTCCTCCAATTGCCGTGCCAGCGCTCGAAATGGAACCTTCACTTCGACTGCAATACCTCCGGGGGAAGGCCGTGATTTGAACACGATCACGTCTGCTTTCTCATCCGGCAAAGAGGCAAAACGATCCACGAGAGCGTTCGTAAACTCAGAGAGCAATTCCGTGTTTGTGCCAAGCGCCTTCTTCAGGAATAGCGCGACCTTAGCGGCATACAGAGCCTTGGCATCAAAGACAATCAGGCCTGCGCGCCGTCGCGGCTTGAGAACCCCAAACTGGACGAGGTTCTGCAGCTCTTTGGGTGAGGTATCGAGGGCGGCGCTCGCCTGTTTCAATTTTAATTGGGCTTCCATCCTTACCTCCTTCTATTGCCATCTAAATATTAGGCGTTAAAGTGCGATGGTGTCAAGGCCTGCCCAGATATGGTCGGAACGCCCAGCGTGATTCAAATGTTTAAATTTTTGCTTTGTAGCCTCCCGGACGCACGGGGTGAGGCTCGGAATTGAACTCTGAAGCACTGCACAACCTCCTTCCGAGTTGTGTGCGTCCGTCCGGATACCCGCACCATTTGCGACTGGCAGACAAACTCAGGCAAGGTAACTCATTGACCTTGCGGGATGGTGGGCAACGCTAAATCACAGAAAAGCACGCTCAGAACGCTCAAGTTGTGCGTGTGCTCGACAAGCGCGCCCAACATCGTTGTGGACATATCGTAAAAACCACAGAATGGGGTCCGCCGTCGGGAGCGCGGGAAGCCACTCCTACCACCCGATATTCGAACAGCGTGGATTTCGGGAACTTCTCAGCCGGAAGCCTTCGTGCCACTTCGCGCCAGGGTCTCACAGCGACTCCACAGTGTCCGCGTCACCATATACCTTGGCACCTCCGCGCTCTCCCTTTGCCGCCGAACCAAGCCCAAACACGTCAGCCTGTTGATTTTACTGGCTGTTCCCTGCGTCTACCATCACGATATGTGCCCTGTTTCGCTGATTTTGCTCCCACTTTGCTTTCATCTGGCCGGCGCCACGCGGTCAACCGCCCGCGGGGCTTCAGTTGAAAAGGGTTCCAGCTCAACACCTAGGCCGATCCATGAGGTTGCTATCCATCTGCCGCTTTTCCAATTGCAGCAACCCCTAGCCTGGATAATTCGTGATTTTGGAGCAGTAGTGTCCTAACGTAAGTCGAATAGATTCAATTGGGTACTGGACTCCGTGTCCTGTGACGTGTTGGTGAAATTGGATAACCCCTCTAAAATCGGGGTTTTTTCGAAAACCGTAACGCTGAAAATTTGGAGCATTTCGTGGAGACTCAAGTCGAGCCCCAGTTGCTTTTTGACGATGGCCACCAGTACATAAATCGAGAGGGCAACCCAGACTTGGGTCTTCACGGCGTTCTCGGAGGTGCCGTAGAAAGCCTCGATGCGCAGGTGCTGTTTGATCCAGCGGAAGAACAACTCGACCTGCCAGCGGGCCCGATACAATTGGGCGATGGTCAGCGGGGGAAGGAGAAAATTGTTGGTCAGAAAGGTCAGGCGCGAATCCTTGTCGGCGTCGAAGTATGCGATCCGGCGCAGCGCGTCGGGGTACCGCTGAGATGTCCGCACCCCGGTCAGCGCAATCGTTTGGTCGCACCGCACGCGGGTCGATCGATCGACGGGGCGCGAGGCACGCCGGTAGAACTGCATGTTCTTTTTGGCGCGCGTGATAAAGAAGGCGCAGGCTTGCGTGAAGAGATAGAGTCGAGCGAAGTCCGCATAACCGCGGTCGATCAAGTAAAAGGCCCCCGCTTCCAGCTGCAACTGGTCCAGCAGTTTGACGTCGTGTACCTGCCCGCCGGTCACATAAACACTGGTCGGAATGCTGCCCCGCAGGTCCAGCAAGGTATGCAGCTTGACCGCACTTTTGCGGCGGCGAAACTGCGCCCAGGGGAACAGCGACAGACACAAATCGATGGTGGTGGAGTCGAAGGCATAGACGGTCCCGGACAACTCCACTCCGAAGGATTCGTGGCGGTAGAGATCGCGAGCGATGCCAATCAGAAGTTGAGCGAAATCGGCGAAGATCCGCCAATCGCGATGCTCGTTGGCGTAGGCGAGGTTGCTGCGAGAAACCTGTCCCCGGAAGCCCATGTGATAGAGCTTGAGTGGCTGGGCACGAAGACAGGCTTCGATGTCGCGGAGACTTTTCCGGAAGGTAAGCTGTGCAAAGGCCAGGCAGAGAAACTGGTCCAGACAAGTAAAGCTCTGAATCTTGTAGTTGCCCCCGTAGCGCTCCACACACTGGCGAAATTGGGGCAGCGGCAGAAAATCCATGAGCTGGGAAAATACGCTTCGACCTTCGTTCATTGACCATTCCTCTTGCGTACGTGGAATGGTTGTAAGGTATCGGAAATTTCAAATCGATTATGACCCTTTTCACGAGCAGTCCCTTGAGATACAGGCGGTTACGCGGAATTTCAAATCAAACGTTAGGACACTACTGATTTTGGAGACAAGAAAAGCCTCCGGTGCTATAAAGATGTTGTCAAATCAGTCTTTGGAGCACACAAGGAGGCTTTTACGTGTCCGAGAATAGCACAACACAGCGTTTTCTGTTCGCCGATGTTTTTCCGAAACCCGTCGTCGTGGAGTTTGACCAGCGGCAGGGCAGTTCCGATGGCGGCGCGATCCTGCTGAAAGCCGCCGACCGGCGCCTGCAATTGACCCAGGCGCTGGCGGCATGCCTGGTCGACCAGCGGCAGGCCGGCAAGGTCGAGCACGAGATCGAGGAGTTGTTGGCCCAGCGGATTTACGGCATGGCGTGTGGCTATGCCGATGCTAACGATGCCGCTCGGCTGGCCCAAGACCCTATCCACAAGCTGCTGCTGGAGCGTGATCCCATTGAAGGCGCGGATTTGGCTTCGCAACCGACGCTGTCGCGATTTGAGAATAGCGTCGACCGCAAGCCGCTTTACCGGATGGGCGAGGCGTTGGCCGAGCGGGTGATCGAGCGGCACCGCCGGCGGCTGCACGGTCGTGCCCGGCGCATCACTATCGACCTGGACCCAACTGACGATCCCACGCACGGCGCTCAGCAGTTGACCTTCTTTAACAGCCATTACAATACGTGGTGCTATCTGCCGGGGGTGGGCTTTTTGAGTTTTAACGACGAGAAGGAGCAATACCTGTTCACCGCTGTGCTGCGGCCGGGCGATGCCCCGGCGAAAGCGGGCGCCATCGGCATCCTGTGGCGCATTCTGGTGCGAGTGCGGAAGGCGTTTCCGAAGGCGCGCCTGCGGGTGCGGCGGGACGGAGGATTTGCCGACCCGCTCGTGCTGACGTTCCTGGACACGATGGGAGTCGAGTATGTGGTGGCGATGGCTAAAAATGCGGTGTTGAGCCGCTTGGCTGAACCCAAGATGAAGGAGGCGCGGCGCCTCTCGGCGGAGAGCGGCCAGACCGAGCACGTCTACGGCGAAGGCCGCTATGCGGCCCAGAGCTGGCTCTCGAAGCGGCGGATGATCTTTAAAGCCGAAGTCGTGCGGCAGCCGGGGAAAGAGCCCAAAGATAACCCGCGGTTCGTCATCACCAACCTGCAGCAGAATCCGCAGTGGATTTATGAGCAGGTTTACTGCGAACGGGGCGACATTGAGAATCGCATCAAGGAACTGCACCACGGGTTGGAGATCGACCGCACGAGTTGCTCGAAGTTCTGGGCCAACCAGTTGCGGGTGCTGATGACGGCGGCGGCCTACGTGCTCATGCAGGAGTTGCGGCTGCGGGCGGCACGGACGGATTGTGGGCGGGCGCAGGTGTGGACCTTGCGCGAGCGGTTGCTGAAGTTGGGAGCCTACTTGGTCGTCTCGGTGCGCCGGGTGGTGATTCATCTTCCCGTCTCGTTCCCGTTTCTGAGCAGCTTCCGTCAGATCGCCTTGTCCTTCGGCGCTTTGAGCGGATAGCTTCTCACCTTGACTCCTGTCACATCCCGAAAAGAAGAACTCTCTTGCGCAGCGCGGAACCGGGGATAGGTGTCTGGTGAATCCGCTGGATTCGCGTCCTAGTGCCGCCAGCCAACGAGATAACCCAGCAGCGGGTGTCTGTCCGGGCTGCGAGATCACTCTCACAGTGTGCAAAACACATCCAACCCGCGCTTCGCCGCCCGTTCGTGAATAAAGCAGGTTAAGGGCTTCTCCACATTCAAAGGGACCATCCACTTCCCCACGGACAAGCCACTGCCGACTGCACTTGTTAAGAAACTGGTGAAGGCGCGGGTCGCGCAGAACGAAAGCAAGAAACGGCGCTGATCGGGCAGCCTTCGAGACCAGTGCATGACTCGAAGACGGTTGGCTGACTCCGTTACCCGAAGTCGTTAGCGTTCACCGATGTGTCTGCGCCGAACGGTTTACGGCGCACTCGGAACAAATTTTGCCACTCTCTGAGCAGAAGAGCCTACCAAACCGTATTACCCTCTCCACGGCGTCCCGCAAAATGGTACTTCTCGGGCTACGCGGAAGGTCCCGTCTCTCGGTTTGTTGCGTCGCCGTCTTTTGACCCGGCGCCAGATCAAAGGTTCGACCGGCATGGGCGCGCAGCGTGCGTTGGCCACATCTACAAAGCCGCCATGATAGGAGATTTCGCCGTAGCGGAACAGGCGTGCCAGCAAGGCGAGGCCGTGCTGCGCCAAGGCGGTGTTGACAAACGGCTCCTGCCTGTCCAATGCCTCAATGGCACTGCAACTGGGCTCATGGTCGTCGTCCAGGTCTGGATTCACCAGCTCTTCGTACAGTTCGGCCGCGGTTCTCAATCGCAACCGCGCCCGCTTGTTTTGCGCGTTCAGCGGCTCGCCCAAAACAAACTGCCCACCCGTTGCGTGGTTGCCCAAGTCGAGCCAGTACCCAGTGGTGCTCGAACCGGTAACACTCTTCGCGATGACCGCCCGCGCCGCTCGTGTGTCCACACAGCCAATCACAATATCGGGCCGTAAATGCCGCTCGCCGTAGCCGGCATAGGCGGGCGCAAGCGTCTGCGCGGTAAGCGCCTGCGGAATTGCTTGCCAGTCGAGTCCCCAGAACAGGTTGATGCGGTTCACCAGGACGATGGCCTTATTCATTCCAATTTCACTGCGGCTGAACGGCTGACGGACGCAATTGACGGGTGAAATCGTATCGCCATCCATCACCGTTACCTGCAACCCGCCAGGGTGACCCCACGCGATCATTGCTTGGTGGAGGTAAGGCAACCCGCCAAGAATGGCGCTTCCGGTTCCGCCGCAGCCCACCACCAGGATGCGCGCTTCGCGCCGTAACAGTTCTTCATGCACTCTGTGGGTTTCCATAGCTTAACGCTCCTGAACAATGAACTCTTGCAAGGTTTGCCGGGCATCGGTCAGGTAGCGGACCGGAAACTTCTTCTTCCCTTGCAGACTATTCCACAGGCCGACGAACCCGCGCGGGTGAGTTGTGAGCCGCGCGGCTCCTAAAGGATGGGTAAATTCGCTTTGAAAGAAGGAAGTTATCCAAGCCGGTACGGAATCAACTGAGGTACTTTCGGGTGCGCGTACCGTTCCGAGGCAGACCCGGCCGCTATCGCCTGCGACGTTCCAGTACGGCGCCGTCTTGAGCCGGGTATTGGCTTCGGGGCGAGCATCACTTTCGAGCGCCCGAACAAATAGCTCTCGGTCACAAACCCTAAACACAAGCGCAGGATGAGGAAACATGCGGCCATTCAGCTTTCTCGCTCCCTCGTCTGCCCCGCCGAAAAACATGATTCGGCGTGATGCACGAATCCACCAGACGATCATCTCCGGCGTTCGCGCCAGGATATTCGCGGGCAGAACCTCCGGAGCGACCCGGGACCCCAGCCCCTCCGCGAGCCGCCGAAGGAAGGCCAGCGAAAGCGGCTGGGCCGGAGCGAGCAGCGGAGCGCCCTCGGCCTTTAGCAGGACGTCGTGCAGCGTGGCAAATGCCGCGTGCTCATCCGCATAGACCAGCAGGGCGTGACGAAGCACCGGGTTACAGCTTTCGCCAATCTCGACATGGGCTTCCATTTCTGAATCTCTCAACCTTCCTCATTGTTTCCAGGGCACATTTCTGCCAGCCGGCTTGCCGCGGCCATCGTCTCGCAGAGGACGCCCAGAATATTATTAAAGGCATGCTGGGCGCTCGCCGGATCGCCTGGATTGATTTCCACAATGAAATTCGGCTCCGGGCCGGCCTCCATCATGGTTTGGCTCTCATCATCGAAGCAAGCTGCGATGGCATCATGACGCTTGAAGCTTACCAGCAGTGCCGGCAAGGGCGGGTTCGAATCCATGAAGGCCTCCCGCGTCGCTTCGCTAATCTCCGCGGGACTGACTTTCTGCGAGATCCTCTCCAAATCGAGCGCAGCGTTCAGCAAACGGCCGAGAATCTCGTCCTTGGTCTTACCAGCAATCCCCCGCACGGTTCGTGGCTCGAGCGGCTTCTCTTTCATACATGCCGGGATGCAGTCCTCGACATCGGGAAATTCATACTGCTCCGGGTTTTCTTCCCCGTCGACCCATTCCCGCAACATTTCCAGACGGGCCAAGGCGTCGTCGTAATCGTAGACCCGTATCCAACGCCGCACCGCGCCCACGAATAGATGGTAGAAAGACACCGGCAACCGGGGGTGAACCGTTGCCAGCAGCTCAAGCGTTGGACCGATCACGACATACCCAGCCGAATCCGGACTCACGATGAGATACAGCAGGTCGGGGTGAGTGCCTTCGTTGCTATACGGGTCCGGCGTGTTGCTGATTGTGGCGTCCAGGGCAAATTGTTGCCGGATGATGCCGCCATCGTGGCAGACTATCCAGCGTTTGAGTGTTGCCAGGATGTAGCCTGATGGGCTGCGGCCGCCGTGTTCCCAGTCGGACGGATCGGCGATCCCCAGCTCGGTCAGCGTTTGGGCTAGCAGGATCGCTCGCCGGTCCTCACCGGCGATTCGGTATTCGACCGGCGCTCCGTCGAGCCTCGGCAGAATGGCGCCGCTTCCTTGCCCCATCAGACCGGCAGCAGCCAGCCGGGTGGTGGCGCGATCTCGCCGTGCCCGCGGCGGTAGGATTCCGCCTGGATTGCACTTCGCAAAATTATTGAGGCTTGCTTCCATTCCTCACTCCGCATAAATCTCGCCGTCACAGTTTGACAATCCGGGTGGCGGCCCTCGGCGAGTTCTCGCAATTCGCCAAGGACCGCCTCCCGCGCGAGATTCGATGGATTTTTCGGCTTCCGCATGGCCTCAGCCTTTCGCGCCGATGGCCCGCACGAAGTCGTATCGAAGTTTCTCGCCCACGGCTTCAGGACCGTTAATCGCGGCAGTGGCAAGCTCCGGATATTGGGTTGAGTAAGCTGATTTTATTTCTTCGGGTGTAAGGGCCGGATTAATATCCGGGAGCTTCAATCCCATGTAAGAAAATTCACGAACGGCAGGGGTGATTTTCACAGTCGCAGGCCTCCTTGCTGAGGTTGAACGGATTCGGTGGCTTCAAACAAGCCGGCAGTACTGGGTTCTGTGGAATTCACCGGAGCAGTTGCATCGGCCGGCTGATCGGAGGGCGTTGAGGCCGACGTGGAATTTGGCGTCTTGCTCTTCCGTTTCTCCTCGGCCTTACGCTTCGCTTCTTCCTGAGCGGCTTTGGCCGCGGCTTCCATTACGGCTTTCGCCTCGGCCAGGGTGCTGCCCAGCCGTTGGTGAGCGTCAACGTAGCCGGCCAGCTCGCGGGCGAAGTCCCGGTCCAGTTCTTCCGGCGTTCCCACGAAACTGAGGGGCGTGGTCAGGGCGGTGTTTTCACTGTCGCTTGCGCGCTTTGGCAGAATGTTGACGCGCAAGGTGATATCACTCTCGCGCGCCACCGTGATTAGCACGGTGCGCTGCGCGAGTAGGGGCATGAGTTCAGTAAACACGATAGATCCTCCTTGGGTTGGAATTGAGCTTTTGGCTTACGGAATGATGAACGGAGAGCCTGGGGGCACGGACGGGCTATGCAGACTTCATGGGGGGATTGGTTACGCTGGCTGTAGCCCTTGCATTCGTACTCGGGGCGGTGTCTTGAAGGCATCCCGGTCCCAATGCGCGAGTCAATCTGTTGTGGCCGCCGGTTGAGGAAGCGCTTCGCCGGTCAGTTCAAGTTTGGCAAACCGGCTACGCGCATCGCGTGAAAATCACGACGCGGGGCCTAACCACCCGTTCTCTCAGTTCTCAATCTCCCAAGAAACGCCTTGACCTGGGTCACAAGCTCGCCTTACAAAGGGGTTTATGTCTCTCGTTTACGTATTCGTGGCGTCGAAGATGGAAGCGCAACCGATCCTTGCCTTATGCACTCCGAGCGGTCCTGCGGGGCCGAAAACAACCGCCGTGATCGTTGACCGGGGCGAAAATCGCTTCGCTGTGATTATCACCGGGATGGGGATGGCGAATGCCAAGGCCAAGGCAATAGCTGCGCTGGGGTTGGCTTCTGCTGGCTCAAGCGGCGGGCCGCCAACGGCGCAGAAGCCCGATGCGGTGCTGGCGGTCGGGCTGTGCGGCGGACTGACCCAAGCCTTGCCGGAACAGCGCATCGTTGCCTATACGGAGTGCCTTTCTGCTGAACCTAACAGAGCGCCGCCGGTCTATTGCTCCCCGACCCTTACAGAAGCTATCGTCGGAACTCTTCAGCGGCATGGTATCACTTGCGACCGCGTGACCGGCATCATGTCAACACGCATCGCGACCACGAAGAGCGACAGGCTTGCCTTAGCGAAGTCCGGCGCGACGGCTGTGGATATGGAGAGCTATGAAATTATTTCTGCCGCGGTGCGTGCTGGAGTACCTGCGGCTGTCCTGCGCATTGCCTCCGATTCGGTGGATACTGCAATGCCCGACTTCAACCCCGCTGTGAACGCCGAAGGCGGGCTCGACGGGCCCAAAGCGCTGTGGATTGCCATTCAGTCGCCGCTCGAGACCCTCCGCCTGCTTGCTGCAAACAAGCGTGCGAT
>Ga0102924_1004620_pt1 | contig 13769 bp, 11 predicted proteins | sample PaiPotPPM11metaG_FD_80116 | JGI IMG/M metagenome (GOLD analysis project Ga0102924, IMG submission 80116) | Iron sulfur acid spring bacterial and archeal communities from Banff, Canada, to study Microbial Dark Matter (Phase II) - Paint Pots PPM... ... | reverse complement strand
TGTTCCTGGACGGCGGTCCGTTGTTCTTGGACGGCGGCCCGTTGTTCTTGGACGGCGGCCCGTTGTTCTTGGACGGCGGCCCGTTGTTCCTGGACGGCGGCCCGTTGTTCCTGGACGGCGGCCCGTTGTTCTTGGTCGCTGGGTCTCTTCTCTCGATCGTCGGTTCTCTTTCTCTTGTCAGAGGACCGATGACGAATGTCGGCCGCCCGTTGATCGTCGGCGACGGACCTGTGATCACGAATCCAGGCCCGCTTCTCTTTCGGCGCGGTCGAGTGACAGAGAGCAACGGGCGTCTTGCTCCGGATCGCGGACCGTCGTCTCTGGTCAAAGCGCCTTTCTCCTTTGATGGAGGGCGGCTGTCCGAGATTCTCGGTCCGTCGTCCCTTGTCGGCGGTCCGTTGACGTCCGACATCGGACGGGTTCTCGAAGTCACAGGACCGCTACCCGATGTCGAAGGTTGCCTTCCAAAGAACAACGGCCCCTTTCCCGCTGGAGGCGATCGGGAAGCTTCAGTCGGAGCGCCGCGCATCAGGAAAGGCGTGCGCTTCACTCGCGCTGACGATCCGGTGCGAAGCTATTTCGTCCTGCTCGCCTCGTTAAATCGGGAGGGGCGCAATCCCGCCGCCGGTGCGGGCGGCCGTCGCGCACCGCGAATGATGTATCTCGTGGGCCACACGTGTCGTTCGGTCGCCACGGCCTGCGGGCGACACTCCGTACGCGACGCTCGTCTTTGGCCGTCGATGCACGGCGCGTCTTCTGGCGCAGGCCTTGCTCCGTCCCGGCGTCGGCGCCCGAGTGTGTCGAGACGCCCTTGGAGTCAGCTTGCTGCGCTTCCCTCCTCACGCCGGTCTCCTGAACGCCGTCAACGCGGCGGGCATATGCCTCGAAGGTGTGGCTCGCGCCTCCGACGCAGACGAGGCACGGCAGTCGCAGCCTGCGATTGTCGGCCCTCGCTCTCGCATCGCGTGGGGCGTTCGGCTGAACGGAAGCGTGGGCTGGGCGGGCATGCCCGAGGGCAGCGGCCCCACCGCGCGCGCGGGAATCGACGGCGAGTATTGGCTGTCGAAGAACGTCGGCGTCGGGGGAGAACTCGCTCTCGAGTACCTCACCATTTTCGACTGGTGTGGCGGGTCGAAGTGCGTCGACGGAAAGGCCACTCGAGTGTCGCTTGCACCCGCGATCGCGGTGCGCGGCAGTGGCCCGAAGAGCTTTCCGGTGGCGAGCCTGGCTGGGCCATGCCTGGGGCCATAGCGAGGTGGGTGTGACCGAAGACGTCGGCTATCCAAAGCACAGCGGCTGGGGAAGCGACGCCGCGGTGCCCTACGCATCGCTGAGCGCGGTCTGGCTTTTCCATCTGCAGCACGTGGGCGCGGGCTGCGGCGCGTTGGAGCTCGCCCCGCTGGTTCGCGTGGATTGGTTTCCCTTCGCCGACTCCGCTTCGAATGCGTTCTCGTCGGGCTCCTTCGCCTGGACCTTCACGACGGGCTTCGCGCTGGGGTGGGGCGGTGCCGGTCGCCCCGGCGACTGAATCAGCGGGCAATTGCGAACGCTGGTTCAGCGTGTCTTCCGTGGACTGGAGACTCCGCTTCGCGGGCGGGAGCCTCCTCGGCCTCTTCGGTCGGTTCCATTCAGGTACCCCCGACGCGATTCGAACGCGTGACCTACCGGTTAGGAACCGGTTGCTCTATCCAACTGAGCTACGGGGGCAATGTTCGACTTGTCTATCGCGGCCGACCTTCCTCGACGACCAGGCGAGCACCTTAGTACCGCGGCGGACCCGCTTCTAGCGCCGTTCGTCTCGAGCATCGAGGATGCCCCTCGGCTCTCGCGTCGCTCTGCCCCTCCGCTACTTGCCCTTTTTCCGTTTTGGGTCCGCGGGCGCCGGGGCCTTCGCCTCCTGCGCCTGGCGGATGGCGTCCGCGTAGGTCTCGAACAGCTTGGCCATATCGGCTCTTCCGACCGCCGCCGGGAGCCGAAGGTGCGACCCCGAGCTCGGCATCGTGCGGATGAGCATCCGCAAGTAGTCGGAGGCGTTCAGCCCCTCCTTCTCGGCGAGGAGCTTCAGGAGCTTCAACTCGTCGTCGGAGAGGAGGAGATGGAAGCTGTTGTTCCGTTCGATGGCCATGGCTGGATGATGGCCATCATATGGCCGCCTGGCCGTTCCGTCGAGCGCGGAGTGAATGGCGGCCGCCTTCCGCCCGTCGAACGTGCTACGGAGCGGGAGGACGATGAAGTCGCTCATGGCAGGATGCGCAGCCGCCGTCGTGCTCGCGGGTGGGCTATTTCTCGGCCACGACGCCGCGGCAGCCGGGTCGTCACGACCGGGGAGAGCCCACCACCGCCAGGCGGACGGGGACTCTGGTTTTCTGGACGTCTCCTCGGAGCCCCCGGCCAAAGTTCTCATCGACGATGCCGATACGGGCAAGGTCACACCCCTGCAGCACTTCCCGCTGAAGGCCGGGCACCACAGGCTGACGCTCGTCACGGCCGACGGTACCCACAAGCGCACCATCGGCTTCACGGTCGACGCGGGGCAGACCACCAAACTGAGCGTCCACCTCACTTCGTGAGAGATGAAAGCTAGTCTTCGTCGGGCACCCCGCCGGCTGCGCGTGCCAGGTCCTCCTGCTTCACGCGTTCGGCATTGAACTTCGCTGCGCGGTCGCGCATCTGGCCGATGACCTTCTCGGCGGGCGGCATCTCGCCCTGGATCCACCGCAGCGGGTTGATGCGCGACACGACGAAGGACCGCAGGTACGGGCTCGTGAGGCCTCGCTCCTTGAGCCTGGCGATCGCGGCGGAGACCTTGTCTTCGAGGTCGAGCACGGCGGCGGCGAGCTTCTCGTGCTCGCGTATTGCGTTACGCAGCGGCTCGTCGGAGAAGTGCTCGGTCCGTCGCAGCACGGGGTGGTACGCGCCCCCGGCGAAACGGGGCAGCTTCTCGTAGCAGGCGCCGAGCGTCACGAGCGCGGGATCCTCGAGGTAGAAAGTGAACGCCGACTCGGCGCGCGAGCCGTCCTCGTCCAAAAGGCCGCGGTAGATGCGGATGACTTCGAGCGAACGCTCCTTCAGGTTGTGCGCTTTCTCGGTGTTCAGCGCGAGGATCTGCCAGGCGACCTCGCGGTCGGGGACGACGAGCGTCGTGATGGCGCGCGCGCCGAGGCGACGCATCGCCTCCAGGCGGTGGCGGCCGTTCGGCGTCCAGAAGCCGCTCTCCGGCGCCGTGACCGCGATGATCGGGTCGAGGAAGCGTTCGGTCTTCGCGACGACCTCGGCAAGCCGCTTGTGATGCGCCTCGGAGAGATCGCGCTGGAAGGGTGTGGGTTCGACCTTCGCGATGGGCAGCACGGCGACGACGAGCGAATGCCCGCCGAGCGGGTCCTTGTAGCATCCGACGACCGCGCCGCCCTCGCTTTCGATGCGCTCGGTGAGCTCGCGGACGTCCGACCCGTCCGAGAGGCACTCGCGCGGCTCGAGCCCGGCGGATTCGGCCTTTGCCTTGCGCGGAGCCCGTCGGCGCGCCGGTGCGCGCGGCCCGCCCTTCGCTTTCTTTGCGGCCATGAGCCGCTCATAGCAAAAAACGGCTACTTCCTCTCGATCCCGAGTCCAGGCGTGCTCGGCATGAAATACCGAGGACCCTCGGCGACGTACCCTCCCGCGTACGGATCGAAGGCCAGCAGCCACGCCGTGTCGAGATCGACGAAGTCTGCGCCCCCGAGCGCGCAAGCAAGATGCGCGGCGGCGGTCATTCCGAGGCGTGTCTCCACCATCCCGCCGACCATGATCTTCAGGCCCGCCCTCTGCGCTTCGAGGCCCAGGGCGAGGGCCGCTTCGAATCCTCCGAGCTTGGCCAGCTTCAAGTTCACGCCATCGGCCGCTTTCTTCGCGACGATCGCGCGGAGGTCGGCGAGCGTCTTCACCGATTCGTCGGCCACGACGGGCTCGTCGAGCTCCGCGGCGACCTGTGCCATGCCGTCGAGGTCGTCTGCCGCACACGGCTGCTCCCAGCACTCGACGGGGATCTCGATGCGTTCGCACGCGCGCGCGAGCGCGAGGGCCTGTGCGGGCGTGTACCCGGCGTTGGCGTCGACGCGCAACGTTGCCTGCGGCGCGGCGCGCGCGATGGCCTCGAGCGCGCGGACGTCGGCGTCCACGTCCTTGCCGACCTTGACCTTGAGCGACCGAAAGCCGCGCTGCGCCCATTCGCGGGCCAGCGCGGCCATCTTCGGGTGGTCGGCGATCGCCACGGTCACGTCGGTCTCGAGCGTGGTCGTCTGCCAGCCGCGCTGGGAGTCGAGGAACGCGCGGAGCGGCACGCCTCCGAGGCGCGCCATCGCATCGAGGACCGCGGTCTCGAGGCCGGCTCGTGCGACGGGGCGGAGCCCGTCGAGCGCGGAGATGTCGAAGCGTGGCGCGGCGACCGCACCGGTTTCGCTGGGGTGGCCCCCGAGCTCGCGAAGGACGTCTTCCTGCGTCTCGCGCGTAACCGGCGGCAAACACGCGGCCTCCCCCAGTCCCAGGCTGGTCCGGCCGCGCCAGCGGACGCGCGCTTCGACCTCGACCGCCTGCGTCGTGTCCATCGTGCCGCTCGCGATGACGAACGGCTCGATCAACGGCACCGAAAGGGGCCGTACGGCCAGCGATTCGATGCTGGCTTCGCGAAGATCTCGCGTCAGTCGGTGCACGCCACGTTGTCGTATGGATCGTCCGCGGCGTCTACCGGTTCGGGGGTGCGCGTCACCGGCTTCTGCGGGGCCCCTTCATTGCGCGCGGGGTCGACGCGCGTCGCGTCATCGGATGGGGTGCGCTGGTTCGAGGTCGGAGTCGCGTTGGGCATGACGGTGTGCGAGAGCAAGGCACATGCCTTGCTCGAACTCGTTTCGGCTGAGCGAACGGGGCGGCCCTTTCTGCTTCGTCCGGTACTCGCGCCCGCCGGTGCCGCGAACGCTGCTTCGCTTCGCGCAGAGAAGGGCGTGTCGCGCCGCGCCGCGTTAATATCCGGACCTGCCATGCCTCAGGTGACGCTCTACAATTACTGGCGCTCGTCTTCGTCGCACCGCGTTCGCATCGCGCTGGCCCTCAAAGGGCTCGCGTACGACTACGTCGCGATCGACTTGCTCCGTGACGAGCACACGGGCGCCGAGCACAAGAGCCGCAGCCCGACGGGCTATGTCCCTTGTTTGTCGATCGACGGCGTTTCGTACGTCGAATCGGTGGCGATCGTCGAGCTTCTGGACGAACGCTTCCCGTCGCCGCCCCTCTACCCGAAGGACCCGCACGGCAGGGCTCGGGTGCGCGCGATCGTCGAGATCGTCAACAGCGGTATCCAGCCGATGCAGAACCGCAACGTCCTCTTCTTCGTCTCTCCAGACGCAGACGCCCAGAAGAAGTGGGTGCAGCACTTCGTCGCGCGCGGGCTCTCTGCGCTCGAGGCGGCGCTGGCGAGCGTGGAGGGGGAGGGGGTGCACGGCGCGTTTGCGTACGGCGACGTTCCTACGGCCGCCGATGTCTTCCTGGTTCCGCAGGTGTTCTCGGCGCGGCGCTTTCATGTCGACGTCGCGCCGTTCGCCCGCATCTCGCGCGCGTTCGACGCGGCGATGCACCTCGAGGCCTTCCGGAAGGCGGCTCCGGACCTCCAGCCGGACGCCGTTCGCGCCTGAGGCGCAGCCGCCCGGCGCCCCGCGGGGAGCCAAAGCTCTCGACGAGCTCGATTCTCCGGCGACATCGGGGTTCCTCGATTTAGGATCGCGCGCTGCGTGCGCCGCTGGCTCCTTGCATCGATTGCCGTTGTCCTCGTTCCCGTTCCGGCGCGTGCGCAAGCCGTCCGCACGTGGGGCGCGGAGCCCGATGCGCGCCCTGCGCCGAGCGCCGCCGGGCCTCCCCCTGAGCCCCCACCCGCGACGATCGGCACCCCAGTCGCCGGCTCCACCGCCGCTCCTCCGACGCCCTCGGCGGCGGAAGCGTCGACCGCCCCGATCGTCCGCACGCCGGGAGCGGTCGGGCTCAAGTACACGCTCGAGGGGATCGAGGTCCGCGGCAACACGACGACGCTGGCGCGTGTCGTCCTGCGTTACGTACCGTTTCGGGCGGGCGATGTCCTGGACGTGGCCGATCCGGAGCTCGAGGCGACGCGCTTTCGCCTGCTCGGCACCGGATTCTTTCGCGATGTGCAGCTCTCGCTTCGCCGTGGCACCCGGCGTGGATACGTCGTTCTCGTCGTCGACGTATCCGAACGAAATACGATCGTCGTCGACGATCTCTGGCTGGGGCTGTCGGCCGACGTCGTTCCGGGCGGAATTCCGCGGCCGCTGACCGCGTACGGCGGCGCGCGCGTGACCGAGACGAACCTCGCCGGCACCGGTGTGGCCCTCGGCGGAGCCTTCGCCGTCGCTGATCAGCAGCTCGCTCTTCGCGTGCGCCTCGCGGACCCCCAGTTCTTGCGCACCAACTGGGTGGCGGAGGCCGAGCTCCTCTACAGCGCCGCGCGCGACTTCTTCGGCAACCGCGACGTACTCGTCGACGACCCGACGCAGCCCGCGGAGGACTTCGCGGTGGCGCAGTACAAGCGCTTCGGCGGCCGCATCGGGGCGGGTCACGATCTCGGCATCTCGTCGCAGCTCTTCCTCGAGTATCGCCTGGAGAGGATCGACGCCTCGCTGCCGCGGGCGGCGAGCGATGACCGCGGTGAGGACGTGGAGCCGATCGACTTCATGCTCCCGGACGGGTCGAGCATCCTGTCGACGCTTCGCGCGACCTTCGTCAACGATACGCGAGACGAGCCGTTCTTGCCCACACGCGGGCACCGGTTCGAGGCCAGCCTGGACGCCTCGCTGACGCCGCTCGGCAGCGATTACACGTACACGAAGCTGCAGCTCCACGCGGCGAAGTGGTTCGCACTCCCCTGGGGTCACGTCCTCCAGCTGCAGGGGTTTGCCGGGGGGGTCTTCGGGAACGCCCCGCTCTTCGAGCGCTTCTACGTCGGCGATCTGAGCGACCTCCTACCCGATCGCGTGCTCGATTTGAGCTTCGATCGCCGACCGGCGCCCAATTTCCTGAACACCGATATCGTCGAGATTCGCTACGGCGACTACGCGGCCAAGGTCGACGCCGAGTACCGCGTTCCGCTCTACCGAGGAAGCCGGTCGATCTACGGCGTGGACTTCTTCGGCGGGTTCGGCTTCTACGGTCTCGCCAACGAACAGGACTTCGTCGAGCACGCGCGCGGGTACACGGGCTTCAGCACCTGGCCGATCGATCTGACGTTCAACGCCGGTCTGCGGATCGAGACGCAGGCGGGCGGGTTCGTTCTGGGCGTTTCCAATCTGGTGGGCCTGATTCCGGTCCGGGGACAGCAGCAGGGGGCGGCACGGCCATGACCACCCTGCGTTCGGGGCGGTGGGTCGTCCGCGCGTTCGCGCTCGTCGCGTGGGCCCTGGCTCCGGGCGGAGCCGACGCGCAGCCGACGACCCAGTCGCAGCAGCCGACGCGTCCTGCCGCCCTCCCTCCGAGGCAAGCGAACTACGCCTGGGACAAGGACCTGCTGCGCGCGAGCTTCTCGTATCGTGACGTGCTCGCCGATCCGGAGCTGATGAAGAAGCTGTCGAGCGGGTTGCCCACGGTCATCGCGATGCGCGCGTACGTGTATCGCGAGGGCGCGGACACGCCGGTTGCGCTGGCCCCTCGCGTGTGCCGGGTGGTCTACGACCTGTGGGACGAGGTGTACCGCGTCCACATCAGCGAACCTGAGCGCGAGCGCGACCAGGCGGCCGTGCTCGACGGAGTGCTCCGCCTGTGCACCGACGCTCGCGACTTGGCTGTCGTGCGCCGGGCGCTGCTCACCGCGGGCCAGGCGTACTTCCTGGGCGTCGTGGTGGACGTCAACCCCGTATCGCCGGAGATGATCGAGCAGATGAGGCGTTGGATGTCCCGTCCCACCGGCAGCACCGGCATCGGCCCGAGCGACGCCCTCTTCGGCAGCTTCGTCCAGCTTTTCGTGCGCCAGATCGCCACGAGTGACAAGACGCTCACGTTCCGGACGCAGAGCGTCGTCCCCTGAGGGGCTGTCTCGAATTCGGTTCGCGCGGAGCCTTTTCGAAGGGCGGGCACGGCGAGACCATGCTCATCGGCCGGACAGGCGCGTTCCCGACAGACCGGGCGCCCTCGTGCCGCTACTCTCGCCTCGTGAGTCCGCGACGTCGCGCGTTCCCATGGCTCGGATGGCTCGCGCTCGTCGCGTACGGGGTGGCGCTATGCGCTTCTGCGCCCCCGTGGCCAGACGACTGGGACGGCGTCGGATTCGTCGAGTCGGTGCACGACTTCGATCTCGCGAACTTCCGGCCACACGCGCCCGGCTATCCGGTCTACGTGGCTCTGCTTCGTGTGGCCAACCTGGTCGCGCGCGACCCGATGCGTGCGTGCGTCGTGGTCGCGGCATGCAGCGGCGTGCTCGCGATCGGGCTCGTGTGGTTGACGGTGCGCCGGCTCGCCGGGGCGTGGGCTGCGTGGACGGTGGCGGGGACAGTCGCCGTATTGCCGATCGTCTGGCGCGCGTTCAGCGGCGTCGGAAGCGAGGGCCCGGCGTTCGCGTGTGGCGCGGCTTGCGCGTGGGGTCTCGCGATTCCGCGCGGCGAGCGCTCGCCGGCGTGGAAGCACGCGGTGGCGCTCGGCTTGGGGGTTGGACTCGGGCTCGGCGTGCGGCTCTCGTGGGCCCCGTTGTTCCTGGCGGCTCTGGCGCTCGCTCCCAGCGGGCAACGGTCGCGCACGTGGGCGACCGCCGCGGCGGCCTGTCTGGCGTGGGCCGTGCCGCTCGTCGCCGTCGTCGGCGCCTCGCAGCTCGCCCAGATCGCCGGCACGCACCTTCTCGGGCACGTCGAGCGGTGGGGCGGGACGGCCGCGACCCAGCCTGGCGCTGTTCGCCTCGTGTGGCTCCTGCGCGATGTGTTCGTCGACGGCTTCGGAGCGGGACCGGGCCCGCTCGGTTGGGCGATCGGGCTGCTGGTGGCGGCCGCGATCGTCGCGGCGCTGGTCGCGTGGGGCATGTCGGGCTGGCCGGACTGGCGGGCCGCGCTGGCGGTATCGGCGCCCTATCTGGCGTGGGTCGCGATCGGCCAGAATGTCCGCGACCAGCCGCGTCACGTGCTCCCCCTGGTGGCGATGCTCGGCGCAGCCGTGGCGCTCCGGGCTGCTCGATCGCCGCGGGCGCTCGGCATCGTGTGCGCGCTGGTGCTTCTCGTCTCGATGCGAACGGCGCGTGACGTGCTCGCGCGGCGCTCCATTCCTCCAGCCGGCGAGCAACTCGTCGAGCTCGCGCGGGAGCAGCCCCCGTCGGCGCGTCCTGCGGTGTTCGGCGTCGCGAGTGTGCGATTCTTCGAGCTCAGCGAGCTCGCGAAGAACGCGTTCGCCGCCGCGTCGCTCGGGGATGTAGCGGTGCAGGTCGCGCGGCTCGATCGGCTTCCGCCGCGCGTCTGGGTGACGAGCGAGGTCGAGAGGTTAGGGGACGCGCAGTGGCCGCTCGTCCGGGTCGCGACGGTGTGCCGTCCGCCGCGCCTCGATCGCCGCGCGCCCTGTCTGGACATCGACGAGTGGATACTCCCGGGCCTGCCGCGGCAGCCGTAGGGCTCCCTCTCCCTGTCTCCCTCTCCCTGTCTCCCTCTCCCTGTCTCCCTCTCCCTGTCTCCCTCTCCCTCTCTCCCCCTGCTGCCCAATCTCTCTCGACTTCGCAAAGCGAAGTCGTTCGCCGCAAGGCGATCCGGGGGAGGCTCGGCACGAAGTGCCGAGGGGGCGGAGCCCCACTCAACCGTCCCCTCCGCCGTCGTCGTCATGCCGCAGGCATGACGACGAGGGGCGGAGGTAGTGTCCCGAGTATAGGGCCCAATAGGTCCGCGACTCGGGACACTACGGCGCGTGGAAATGAACCTGTCCCGCGAGAACACTGCCGACTTTCGCGGCCGAGATGTTCAACACGCAATCGGAGTCGCGGTCGTCGCCTGTCGAGCCGATGTACCCGTTGTCGTTGATCCCGAGCTCTCCGGTCAGAACCTGTTCGCCGAGCTGGAGGCGAGCCCCCAGGCACTCCGTCGTCTTGTCGATGATCTGGTTGCCGTCGAGGTCGTCCCAGCCGTTCAGGTACAGCTTGTTCGTCCGCGCGATCCGGTCTTCGAGGACCGCGCGGCCGAGCAGCGGGTCCCCCGGTACCGACAGCGCCTCATACGTCTCGCGCAGCGCCTGCTGCAGCCAGCCGAAGCGCTCCGCGGTCATCACGACGTCGTCCCCCCCGCCAGCGGTCCCGCGGAACATGCGCGCCGTTTCGCTCCAGAAATCGGTGAGCAGCTTGCGCGCGACGGCCCGCGCGCGCTCCTGGTACATCGCCCCGGCGGCCGTATCTCCCGAGAGAAACCATGCCTCGCCGAGGACGCGCAGCGCAGCGCCCTGCGACTCGAGCGTCGCAGGATCGGTCGTCGGGGTCCAGATGCCCCCGGACAGAGTCGCGCCGTTCGAGACGGTGCCGTCGTCCTTCGTGAGCGTCCCGTAGACGAAGTTGGCCTGCGCCATGAGCGCTTCGCGCACGCGAGCGCTGAACAGCGGCGGCGCGCCCGCGTCGCCGACAGGCGGGTGGATTGGCACCCCGTTGAGAATACCCAGCGCGTCCTTCGTCGCGTCGCCGTCGGGCGATCCGTACTGGGACACGGCCGCGTTGCACGCCATCAGGAGATGGCGCAGGCCCACCACGACGTGACCGAGGCTCACCGTCGAGACGGTGCTGCCGCGCGATATGGATCCACCGGCTATCGTTGCCGTGTCGACGATGACGTTCGTGGTCGGATCGCGGTGGATGCGGTCCAGGTCCACGAACGCGACCCGCATCACGCCGAGCGCGCGATCGTGCGGCGTGTCCTCGCCGTCGGGGCTGCCGTCGTCGGCGGCGAAGGGGTAGCCTCCGAACGCGATTAGCATTCCGAGCTGCTGGCCGACGGCGACGTTGCGGGAATCGGTCATGCCGAACAGAAGCGAGTAACCCTGGGCGAGCGCCGCCAGATCGACCGCGCGGCTGGTCGCATCTGCGATCACGAGGGAGCTCACGACGGGGTACGACGCCGCAGGCGTCCCCGGAGCGGCGGTCGTGTCTTCGGTCACGGCGATCGCCGTCGGGAACCAGACCAGCGGAGAGCCGTAATCGTAGGCGATCGCGTCCGCGATCGAGCCGACTCCGGAGAGCGTCGACCCGTCGGACGTGGCCAGCGACGAAAGGAGCCACGCCGCGGCGTTGTCGCTCTCGTCGACCATGAGCAGGCCCCACATGCCCTCGAGCGGGGTCGATCCGATGAACGTCCCCGGTTTTGCCGTGGGGGGCTCGACGCCCAGCACGTGGTTGCCCGGTCGCCCGATCGATGCGACGTCCCCCGGCGCGACGGCCGTCACGGCATTGGCGACCGAATCGTGCAACCGGCCGGTGAAGTCGATGGCCCAGAGGGCCTCCTTCCACGTCGTATAACCGAGCACCCCGGGCCCGATGACGGCCTCGCTCTGCGCGCGCCGATCGTTCAGCCGGAGGGAGTTATACCGGCACTCGTAAAGAGGGACCGGGTTGTTTCCGAACATCTGTACGCCGCCGTAGCCGGTGACGGTCGTGCACGAGTGGGCGACCGTCCTATCGGGCGTCATCGACGGATCGAAGCTGCGGTACGGATCCATGTTTGGCCAGAGGCCGGGGAACCCGAAGTCGTTCTGCGGGTTGTTCGAGCCGCCGTCGGGCAGGCTCGCGAAGCCTCCGACGTCGGTTCCGGCCGCGACGATGATCTGCGCGACGCGCGTGCGTAGCTTGTCGAACGCGGTGGTCCCCGGTAATCGCGCGACGAGCGGTCCGTTGGCGAGCGACACCCCGGCGCCCGTCTGATTGGCGACCATGTTCATGTGGTACTTCGAGTACTCGTACGACTCGACCGCCGAACTGAAGCCAAAGAGGTCGACGAACGACTCGCCGATGAGGCCCCCGTTCACCGATTGGGTAAAGTAGAGGTTCGGCGGCAGGTACCAGCGGTAATAACCGAGGAGGTTGCGGCCAGCGAAGATCTGCGCGAAAGGCTCGCCGCTCGTCTGCATCTCGCCGGCGGCGAACATCAGCTGCATCGTGTCGACGCGCGGCGTGACGAGCTCGGCATGAACGGGCGTACGCGGGCCGGCCTCCGGCGAGGGCTGGCCGTCGTAGGGGATGCGGACGTGCTCAGGCGCTGCGTCGACGGGAGTGCTGGCGTCGACGGCTGCTGCCACCGTTGCGGGCGCCTGCCCGCCGTTGCATGCCGCCGCGTCGCCGAGGAAAAGCGCTCCGAGACAGAGCGGCGGCAAGACGGCCCACGGTGCTGCGCCGGCCAGGAAAGGCCTGCTGGGCCGGCGGCCGAGAGGAGTGCGCATCGGTCGCACGCTAGTATTACGCAAGGCGTTGCCGTCCGCCCACCCCCCCCGACTCTTGGTGCGGACGGCTACCGGAGCGCGCCACGACGGCAAACCCGGCGCAACGCTCGCCGGAATTGACGACAGAGCCTTCCGATGCCTACCTAAAAGGGCCCCATGTACCGCCGCGACGAGATCGACGCGAAGCTCGCAAAGCAGTTCGCGTGGAGCTTTGTCCCTCCCGGGCAAACCGCGAGGGTGCCAGAGCACCTCCGCGCCGAGCGCAGCGAGGACGTGCCGCCGGCACGCGAGCTGGCCCCCGAGATGGCGCGCGAGCCATCCGACGAAGAGGGCAGCGCGGAGCCGGGCGAGCGCGCAGCCGAAGCATGCCGGCCCCTGTCGGAGGCGATCGCGCAGGCGTGGGAGCTGACCGACGCGGAGGCGAGTCAGCGGGTGACCAAGCGCCTGCTCGTGAGGGCGGACCGCCTCGGATTCGATTTGTCGGGCCTACAGGAGAGTCCCGTCGAAGCGGTGCGGCTCCTTCGGCTCCTCGTTCGATGGGCCCCCTGCATGACGCGTCGCCAGCGGGAGCGCAGCGAGCGCGTCGCGTCGCTCCTTCCGATCGATCACCCCGAGGCGGCGGATCTTCTCGTGGAGATCGCGCAGGTAGGCGATCGCGCGATGGCGGACGCGATCTTCTCGGCGGAGGACTGGATCCCGGAGGTCGGCGACGAGGAGAGACTCGTGGCGCGCCTGGCCGACGTCGTCGACGAGGGCCCATCGCACGCGAGTCGGGTGGTCGCGATCGAGCTCATCCAGCGGTTCGAGTCGCGCGACGCGGCGATCGCCGCGTTGCGCCGCGCGCTGCGCCTCCCGAGCTTCGGCGTGCGTGCTCGGGCGCTGAACGCGCTGGCCACCGCCTGCCCATGCGCAGTCACCGGCGACGACCTCGTCCTCGTGCTCCGCGATCTGGTCGTGCACGCGCCGCCCGACGCCCTCACCGAGGAGGAGCACGAAGAGAACGAGCGCACGTTCGCCGACGCGGTGCTCGAGGCGCTCAGGCACGTACAGCCCGACGACGCCGCGGAGGCGCTCCTCGACTGGATCGACGCCGAGTACGATGCGATCTGGCTCGACGCGGGGTGGGCGACCGAAGCCCTCGCCGTGGCGTTTCCCGAGACGTCTGCGGCGATGATTGACCACTGGCTATCCTGCTCGCAGGCGTACCAGCGGACGAAAGCCCTGGCCGCCCTCGCCCGCCTCCCGGATCCCATTGCGCTGCCGCGCTTGAAATTGGCGGCGAGCGATCCCGCGGCGTGCGTTCGGGTCGTAGCCAGGCAGCAGTGGGTCGAGCGCTTCGGGGAGCCGTGCCCCGTTGGGAC
>Ga0102924_1004618_pt1 | contig 13770 bp, 14 predicted proteins | sample PaiPotPPM11metaG_FD_80116 | JGI IMG/M metagenome (GOLD analysis project Ga0102924, IMG submission 80116) | Iron sulfur acid spring bacterial and archeal communities from Banff, Canada, to study Microbial Dark Matter (Phase II) - Paint Pots PPM... ... | reverse complement strand
TCTGAAAACTAAGTAGGTCAGTCCGACCTTACTGGAATAATGTTGCCGACTCGCATCAGAGGAGCTTAATCAAATTATCGTATCGCACAACTGCTCAACATAAGACGGCTGAATCGCAAACGATGTTAGGATTTCTGTCAGTGAAAGTCAGCAGATTTCATTTTGGAATGTCCGCTAATCAATGGGCAATTTCAGGACTCTCTCCGACAAATGTTTTCCTATGAACAGTAATATGTGAATTGGACTCATTGGTGTATTTGAATCTATTTAGCAGGCATCCCGACAAAAACGCGCCCCATCCGAAGATTATGAGTTATTATCATCCTCGATTAGGAGTGAGCAGCATTTTCTACGATTCTATAATAGTTCCAAGCATGGATATTCTCCCTCGTAGGGGCGCACGGGTTGGTTCATGGAGTAATAACTACAAAAGATAAACAAATGATATCTTGGAAAGCACATGATATAAGCGGGACCAACAACAAAAATGTGGAAATTGAAATGATCAGTAATAGCTGCTACGAGTTGCAGTTACTAATGGTACTCGCTCACATCGGCCCTATCGGGAATACCACCGATCGGATGCTAATCGATTGACCTCGGATTATACGACCGTGGTTTAAATTCCTGTTACGATGGGGATAGTAGTATGACTTCTGATGCAAAGCCTTTTTTCCAGGCTGGCAAAAACACAATAAATGTCTGAAGATAATTCTGATGGCCAGCTCGAGGATGAATTCGAGAAAGATTTGGATGATTTGGACGAGGATGAAGAAGATTCGTCAGAGGTAGAATAGTGTCGAGTATACTGCCTTTACGTTCTCGCCATTATTTATTTTGTGGTGGTCTTAGTTCATCTATTACTTTAGCTCCATCTGTATCTTTCATTGCATGCGGCCCCCATAGTCTAGGCTCATACGTATCGTTAGGAAGGTGTTCATCATTACAATAGAATATGGGAATATCCTTTTGTCTTGCTTTTTCTAATAATAGTTTATTATAGGAATAGCTTCGTGTAGGTGCGGAGCATCAAAGAATAATCCATCTTGTGATGGCATGCACAAAGGAATTAATTTTAAAGACGACAAGACTAATTGCTTTACTAAGGAGATCTAGTAAATCCTCCACATTACAGATCATAAATTTTATTCGGTCAGTTGTGTTACAAAATTTGTCCTGCAAGAAATCAAATCATAAAGCCTAAAAGAAAGATACCGTCATAAAACCTCTAGACTAGCGTTTTTAGTAAATTGAAAAGGTTCTTCGAATCATGCGCATTATGGCTAGAAAGCTTTGGATCAAAAAGTACAAGAATTGCTTACAGTATTCATCTTTCATTATTCTGCAAATTTTACAATTGACCGGAGCGTTGTTTCCATCGTTGGACCTTCTATATCCAACACCCTTTGACCAATTATTTTTCCCTTATATTCTGCGATTTGTTCTCCTAACATATTTTTATCAGGAGCTGATACTCAGGTATTTAATATAAGAGATGCTGTTGTGAGGGACGCATAGGATATTATTCTTGTTATTAACTGTCACTGTCAATATTTCTTCGGGTGGTTGAAATCAAATTATGTCCGGAACAATATGGAGTCCCTCCCCATACGACGCTTCATGCCTTAAAAATAAGCACAGAAGATTAACGCACTATGAGTCTCTTCCCAAATGAGGACATACTTACCAAGGAAATTGAATCATGGAAAGGATTCGCAGGTAGCTTGCCGGACGTGGTAGACAGAACGACGTTCACAAAAATGCTCAATGATTGTTACAAATATGCTAAAGCAATTAACGCCAAAGCCCAGCCATTTCCAGAAGAGCCTGTAATTATGGCCCTATTATTTTCACAGCATAAAATGATAGAATGGTTGCAAGGACAAATTTCTAAACGAAAACAAGTGTTCTAAAACCTTGTGCACTAATACTTGTTACGTACACAGTACGAAATATTTATATCTCGATGGTATAATACATAGTACCAGTGTGAAGCGTACGACTATCTTACATTCATGAAGCCTTCCATGTATGAAAATGAAACTTTTAAGGAACATGACAGAAGTAGAACAAGATATTGGAAAAATAAAGTAAATAAATAAAATACACGATCATATCAATTCACATCAAGACTGAAAGATGCAACCGATAACTTTCAAATGTATAATTTTTGGTACACCCATCAGGTTTAGTTGGAGTTGAACTTTTTCATCAGGGTTTAACTTACATTTAAGATGGTAACGCACACACACAATATTAACAATAAAAACATTTTAAGGCTTCGAGTTCACTTTCAAAACATGAGAAGGGCTACTTTTCTCCAACTTGATTAGGTTGTCATGCTTCTTTAGATGATTCAGTCTGGCTAATCTTCATTAAAAGCGGTTCAGCACATACGATCATTCTATTGTTGCTATTATTGTCGTCTTTCGATTGAATCTAGTCTAGTTGTTAATGCGATAAGCTGATCTGATAAATGCGCTACCGCATCATCTTTCATTTTGTCACGATCGCTCATGGATTGGTTTTGTTGTTCTAATCCTTCTACCTTGCTCTGTATGTCCGCCGTATTTCGATACACAGCAAAGATAAGATCATTTTGTGTTCTTTCCGGTGTTCTATATTCTGTGAGCCTGAAAATGATAATCCACCATTCTCAAGAACATTATAAACAGGAATGTGTCATATAGTTTCTGAAATTCGTTGTGAAAACTAACTCTAGTCTTCATAGATGTATTGGAGACTTGAACGGTTGACTGATAATTATTTAAATGGTTAACAGCCATAGTCTTATATTCTTTGTTGGAAAGGTCTAAGAAGACAAATCGTATTGAGGGCCCAAGAGATAGGCGAAGGAAGTGTTTGTGATATTCCGAGGCATTTCCTCGCTTACTATCAAAGATGTTGTAGATGCTTGAGCAGGGAATTTTATTATGGAAGAATTGACCCTTGTGATGTAGCATTCTCCAATGATGACGGTCGTGTCTGCAATACCACATTCATATTCATTATTTGGTCATGCCTGTTCACAGTGAGCACTACGTTATCTCCAACAGATTTATGCACATCGATGTAACTGATGAGATCATCTATACCCCTCAAACTATGTCCATCAATCCCTGTTATAATGTCACCGACATGTTGCGTATTAGAAAATTCGTCTTGTGTTACTCCTTGTAAACCTGCTTTGTCCGCAGGACTACCAGCTTGAATTGAACCGACAACTACTCCCTTGTAGTTCCTTGATAGACCTACGGTCTGTGCCAAGACAGGGGTCACGCTACCTCCAGATATTCCAAGCCAAGCATGACTGTAGCATCCATGTTCAATTAATGCTGGTACTTCACGTATGATGGTGTTTGATGGAATTGCAAACCCAATACCGGAAAACTCGCCTGTAGAAGAACTAATTGCAGTATTCATTCCTAATACTTGTCCGTGCATATTCAGCAAGGGACCTCCAGAATTACCCGGATTAATCGCAGCATCAGTCTGAATTCCATTTGGTATAGAGAATCCTGTGTTTGGGTCTGGCAACAAACGCCCCATTTGACTGACAATACCGGTTGTCATCGTATCACTAAGTCCAAATGGATTACCAATTGCTATCACTTGTTGTCCAACTTGCAAACTAGATGAATTGGCAATCACAAGTGGTAAAACATTTTCAGTCGAGAAATTGTCAGTTATTTGAATTATCGCAATATCACTAAATGGATCAGTACCAATCACCTTTGCTACATAGGTATTTCCATCAACAAATGTTACATCAACTGTTTTAGCGTTTCCAACTACATGATTATTGGTAATGACATAACCTTGCTTATCGTATATAAATCCAGATCCCAATCTAATAGAATGTCCTTCTATAGGGTTACCATTTATGATAATCTGTATGTTAGGATTTGATATTGTGCTTGTGATCTGAACTACAGAATTTTCCACTTGTTTGAATATACCTGTTAGAGATAAGATTTGTGAGGAGTTACGGGAGCTTGATGGCTTAGTAAAGGAAGTAGCAGTAACAGTTGCACCTGCACAATCACCATTATTATTATTTTGTCCTGTTATTTGTTTTTGCAGCTGCTTTGCTCCATTTATTATTGTAGAGAGAACTGGCAGTAGTAACTGTTGTGGTTGCTGGCCTATGAGTGATAGTATTCGGCTATTGGTGATAGACTGAATCGCAATAACAGCTACAAGAATAACAACTACCGCAATCAAAGATAATTCTCTGGCTTTGGTCATTGTGAATCGTTTAGAATTAGTACGAATATAGTGTCGTCGACATATAAATATAAGTTTGTTATCGATATTTATGTCTGGTTTTTAGGATGTTTGATGTAGTGTTTGACTCTAAACTGTGGAGTTATATCCTCAGCATTCATGCTGGTCGAATCTTGAACAGTTCTTGGTCACTGTGGAGTAGAACTAAGTATTTCATTGGAAATGAAGGTATCTCTTATGATTAAATCATTTGAAATAGAAATTAGGATCGTCGTACTTTGATTTCAAAGTGATTGTAACTTATCTAGTGCGGACAAAGCGCTTTTTGTAGTGTGTTCGTCGAATGTATCGCATATCTTTTATAACAATAATCTTAACATTAATCCAACATATCAGCACAAAATGTGACAACCGATAAAGAAAAAAACGATAAGAAAAAAATTTTGATAGTAGATGATGAAACAGATGTTTGTTTGACAATAAAGGTGGTTTTAGAAGGTAATGGATTTAAAGTTGATACGTTCGTTGATCCTACTTTGGCGCTGGAGAATTTCAAAAGCAGCAGGTATGATCTATTAATTCTGGATATCAAAATGCCAGTAATGAATGGCTTTCAATTATATGCACAAATGAAGAAAATAGATATTAATATCACGGCTCTTTTTCTGACAGCTCTAACCGACTTACAAGAGTACGAAGCATTTAAAAAAGAAGTCTTTCCTAAAGAAGGCCAAAGACACATTATTCAAAAGCCAATTGAAAATGAAGACATGTTAGTAAGAATAAACGCAATAATATAAGCTCTAGATAAATACAGACCTAAAAATAAGTAATCCTTAAAATCATTCCAACACACGCTCCCCCGAATTGGTAAGAGAGAATGATAATCCAATCTCTTCTCCCGATCCGCTTTTTGTATTAAGTGAAATGAAACGTGTATGTATGCTTGGTTGAAGATTCTGTTTCAGTTTCAATAGCCAAGTAAGTTACTACCAGTTTTACATTGTCGTATAATGAACTTGTGCGAAGTTAGCCATTTTTTTCCCTCGTCGAGTCCAACATAGCGGACTTGCGTAAAGAAGGCCATTACTTAACGTTTGTGACAGATAGAGAGTTCTTGAGATGCAGAAGCGTCACTTCTTTACATCGTCGAGCGATTGTGGGTTAAAGATGCCTGTGGGTTCACTAGAAATAATCTTGTTTCTGGCAAGTGACTTCGGTACGCTTCTACTGAAGTCTATTCCATTCTCTGCGTTATAATGAACCTTTTATAGTAGATCTCATGGTAGCAATTCGTCATACTATACCCCAGAGTTTCGGGTACAGATTCTATTATTCACTTTGGCTTGTAGTCTTAGATGTCCATACTTTACCTGCATCTTTTAGTCTGGTTATCATTCTAGATTCACCCTCACGGAAACGTCTTTTATCATTATCATTATCTAAGTTCAATGGAGGAATTTCAGTTGGTTTTCCCGCATCGTCAAGGGCTACTACGGTAACAAATGCAGTCCCAGTTAGAACTCGTTTACCGTTGTCAAGATCTTCTGCATGCACTGTAACTTCAACTTCCATAGAAGATCTTTTCGCATAGTTAAGCCTTGCAGAAAGTATCAATGCATTTCCAATATATACTGGCTTTAAAAATGTCATCTTGTCAATACTTGCAGTCACAGTGTTCGCATGCGTTGCATGTCTATTGGCAACAAGATTTGCGATAAGATCTACATGTTTTAGTATGGTACCACCGAAAACATTCCCTTTTGGATTGGCATCTGAAGGCAACATAATGATAGTAGTCTCTGATTGGGATTCATCTGGCCGCTTACCTTTCTTGAAATAGTTATTTGATTTCATATTTACAAATATCGCATATTAGACATCTCCAACCATTGAGTATTACATACGACTGAGCAGTCGGCATGGATTGTTATAGCTATGCTGCCTTAATAAGCCATTTATTCTACATGCAGGTCTGACACAATATTATGGAAGCTGTCAAGGAAAAGGAACATCTCCTACCTTGAATTTTTGCTTAATCTTGTTTATTATCTTCTGGGCAAGATCATGTGATTTAGTGTTATCGTTATGATGATTGCTGGTGCTGCTGGTGCTGCTGGTACTGCTGGTGCTAGTACCATGATGCGTGTGAGCCGTCCCGCTGTTTGAACCGATGGCAGAATTTGTGTCGGCTTTGTTGTTGGTAGAAGGTTCTGATGTTGATGAGGTCCCATTATTTGATGGGACTGAGGACAAATGTAAGACAGAGGGAACACTGGAAGTAGTGCTATTATCGTTGGTAAGCGGTTGTGATGTTGCGTTAACAGTACTGTGATCTGGCGTTGCATAAAGAGCATTTACGTGTAATGAGAAAATCCAACTTATTGAGACAAGAAGGATCATAATAGCAACCGTTGATTCTAATCTGAGAATTCTTATGTCAAACACCCTCCACAAGAGACGTATGACGAAACTATATAAAGGCGTTAAATACCAATCTAATTGAAAATTATCTAGAATATACTTCTGATACTTAGTTCTAATACATTTGACTTTATATGGCACAAGAATTCCTAAGAAGCAAAAAAGTCCCATCTTGGAAGTGGACATTATATCCTTTAACCTTCTGCTAATAGGTTCTTGTTCTTACAAGAGCTATAGAATCTAAGATTTTGGTGAGTGGTTGCGATAAATGTAAATGTCAGATGTGGATGAATAACATATTCTGTCTCGGAGGTCGTATATATAATTTTTTTCGAAATGCCAAAATCCTCATAGGCTTCATTGAGCATTTTTGGAATCTCGTTCATTCTGCAAAGCTAGGCTTCGAATTACCCTTCCCTAAATTTATTTGGCATAACTTACCAAAGAAGATCATCATTGTTAGCTTGTTTATTGAATTAGACGTGACGTTACACTATTTGATTCTACGTAATTTGTCATAACTGCTGTTAGCTGTGGTATTTTATTATCTTTTATTGTAGTCACTAATTGCTCAGTACCAAAGCGTTTTACAACAAATCCCTTGGAAAAGAGGATGTCTTTATCAAAGTTCCGTTGGCAGTGTAAACTTTCGTTACGGCATTTATTGTTTTGTTGAGAATTGGATTGAATAAAATAATATTAGATGGTTCCAGGGCTGTTCAACTTTAAGCCTGGTTATCTTCTTCGGTCGAATCTTGGTGAGTGCGAGGAGATACAATAGCCACAGGAATCAGTATTAGGTCTTTTATGGCAAATGCACTCGCACCTACCGCCTATTGAATAATTTTTTCTTTTCAATGACCTTATCTCAAAGTCATACCTGTATTAAAGATACTGATCCTAATCGATCGGTTATCTACTTATCACAAAGTTGCCTGACTTTCACATAGACTTTTTGAGGTACTTTCGTTTCTTTGAATAACCTCACTTTTCGCTGACCATCGGCTGACCTAGAATCAAACGTTTCTTTATCACTTCCATTATGAGGAATAATCGAGTATGGTCTATCCATAAACTTCTGAAACCTCTGAGCATCGAAGAAAAGATTAGCTCAAGGGCCAGAAAAGAGCTTCAACTGTAGGAAAAATGTTTTAGTTAATACCTCTTACTCATATTGCACTGGAGTACATCAAGCCAATTAGTGGGTGCTTTGAGACTGGCCTAAGAGATGAAGCCTTAAGAATAATCGGAGATTTTTGGAACGCAAGCGTAGGAAATGCGAGAGGTGTCAAGGGCTGCTATCGGTCAAGAGCCTAGATAACAGCCCTCGCATACCAACGAACAGATGTACGAATTTTACACAGCCACAAATACAACAGCCTCGCATACCAACGAACAGATGTACGAATTTTACCCAGGAGATAAGAAATACCAAGAGCTTTTGCATAAGGTTAAATCAGCGATGTATGGAGAATCAGAGACAGCTGATCTAGTGTTTCCAAATATAAAATGAAAAAAAATCTGGTTGATATTGATATTGCCACGAGTCTAATTCCAGACGAATACATTATTGCCAAAGACAACCAATAATGGCAGTGTTTTGCAGATTGTTTGCAATTTGAGGAGGAAAAGTAGATGGTTGAAGGAGATGGTTCCCGAGTTAGAAAGAGAAAATTAGGTGAGTGACAAATATGCAATCATATTCTAAGGTTTAACCATAGATCCGAAGAAAAATCTTCATACACAATAAACTGGCGAGGCAGGTGTACAAATAATGAAGGGGATTGATGTAATATCTTATAGAGACAGAATCCTCAGGAGTTATATCATTCCAAAATAATTTCACGTTTCACTTATGACGGAATCACTTTCTGTTCTACCTTCGGATTATTCAGTTATCATTTATCTATTGTTCTTGTTTGTGGTAGTAATATTTGGGATAAGGAGATGGATAAAACGGAAGACAAAGTTGAGAGCTATGATTGGCATGCTTATAACCATTACATCAACCTACGTGTGGTTGTCTTCGCATTCTCTTCCTCATTATTTGACTACGGGACAACAAAAAGCCATTGCAATATCGCTTTTGTTCATCGCTCTGGCAATCCTATATCGTGGACCGGCACGCATTAAGAAACAGAATAGGGTTTCTTTTCCAGGCGGTGTGAAGGCGGTAGTCCTCCGTAGACAGAAGTACAGGTGTGCCATCTGCAAAGAAAAACTCGAGTTGTACGGAAGAGACTTTCATCACAAGAATGGTGATAGATCCAATAATAAACCCTCTAACTGTCAAGTATTGTGTCCTCAGTGTCACAGGAGAAATCATGCAGAAGAGTTAAAATTAGATGTTAGGTAGAATGATATTTCGCCTAGCGGCGTTGGCTTGATCTATCTTACCAGCGGTTTGTCGTAGGACTTCTGGCCACTGATTTGGCCGTTTTTGACAGATCCAAACCCAAACGTGCTGACAACTAGAATATATCATGATGTGAGGCATTACTAACGACAACCTATTTTAGCGCTAGAAAATTACTTTTATATTCCCCATCACAAAGTAAAAGCTGTGTGGTGGTCGGCAATGATGTTGAGAATAGAAACCGTAAATCATCAATATTGATACTCGATGATGACTTTGATATCGTCACAGTAATAAAATTAGGTCTTCAAAAGTACCGTTCGTTTGACGTTTATGCATTTACAGACCCAGCTTTGGCATTGGAACATTTTAAGGTAAATGCTTCGAACTATCGTCTGGTTATATCTGATATTAGAATGCCACAGATGAATGGATTTGAGTTTATAAAAAAAGTTAAAGAAATAAAACCCGAAGTTAAGGTCTTTTTTATGACTGCATTTGAAATTAATGACATTGAATTTAGGAGAGTTTTACCTTCCATGAGAATAGATGAATTCATTCAAAAGCCAGTATCGCTGGAGAAATTGACTACCTTAGTACGAAATCATACCACTATCAGTTAAAAGAGACAGGGCATTAATACTTATAAGGATGCTAGATTTTTCTAAACTTGATATCTTTTTGCAACATATATCTACCAAACCATAACTGTGTATATCCATTATGTGTACTCATTTGAACCAATTCCATGCCCGTAGTTTTCCTGATTTTCTCTAGTGCTTTAGCATCTGCGAAGAAATCATTTGTATTGAATATAAGAAATTCTTTATTTCCATCTTTTATATATTCAAAACCGCAATCTTTTCTACAGTCTAAAGTATCCCATATCCCCTCCTCACATTCATCTATTGGTAGTTGCATTGACTGGTTTGTATTACTCATTATTCCTCGGTTATCACTGTAAATTTCATATAACAGGTGATTTATAGGTTTTAAATAAATCTTATACTTGTGTATTAATCTTATACATAAAACAGATACCTGCGTTATCATAAAGTATGATTGAATGGATCTGCTTTTGTGTTCTGGTAGTTTCTGGCGTGCTATAGCTTCAAATAACTTTTCGGCGCTTTAACATACTGATTAGGATCTGTCTACTGCTAACGAAATCAAGTCACAACTGGAGAAGAATTGGATTAAATTCCTTAACGATAATTCTGCTAAGTTCTCGCTAAAGACGCTTTCTGGTGCTACGCCACCTTCGGTATTTGTTGGACGTTATGGTTACCCTAAGGTAAAGGTTGGGCCGATGGTGCCACCGCTACATGGAGACACAACAATACTGGATAAGCCAGAGATGTGGCTCGGCAAAAGCATTGAAGAAATTGTTAATTATCGACTATCTCTTGTGCGAGGAGTATCGAATATTGATATTCATAGCACGTCTGGAAAATACGTAGAATCTTTGCAAGAGTTAGCTATGACCAGTAAATCAGTCGAAAGTGAAGCTACCTTCGAAAAAACACCCATTGCAGACATGGCTATGGCTTTAGATACCGATTCAGCCCCTTTCGGCCCTATTGCCCCCTTAAAGACATTTAAAGCGTCATCCTCACTCTCTGTAGATCAAAGACTAGAAGATGTTTTTTATGACAAGGATTTGCGTGCGAGTGAAGGTATAGTCAATCTTTATCAAGGTGGAGTAGAAGTCAGTAGAATCCACCGAGTTCTTAGCATCGGGATGTTAGGATTGCAAAAAAGAAGAAGATTGGTGCCTACAAGATGGAGTATCTCTGCTACCGATGACGTCATTTCAGCCAGTTTGATAAAAGAGATCGAGACATTTCCAACAATTGATTTCTTTGAGGTTTACAAATATACTCATTTAAGTAATTATTATTCGGTAATTTTAATTCCAGATGACATATGGAGTTTCGAAATGCAAGAAGCGTGGTATGATAATAATGGAAATTTAGGAGTTGGAATAGATTTTGAAAATGCTAATGGTTTAGATCACTATCCTTCTATAGCAGGTGCATACTTTGCTGCCAGACTGGGTGTAGCTGAACATCTTTTCAAAATAAGACATAAGGCAGGGGCGTTGATTCTAAGAGAAATTCGTCCAGAATATGTTATGCCACTAGGAGTATGGCAGATAAGAGAGGGAATAAGGCAAGCACTTGATGGAGAAGCAAAACAGTTTGACGATTTCCACAATGCATTGTCGTTCGCATGTGTTAATCTATCCATATCTAAAAATGAATGGATTAGAAATAGTAAAACCTATAAGAATACGAAAGAACAAATGAGAATTACAGACTTCTTTAAAAGACAGCTTTGAAGACGTGGCTAAAAATGGACTCAGGATAGCAAAGATGTTATGCAGTTGCCCGCTCCTCTATTTTCACCTGCTTCTAGACGAAGCAGAAATATTCTTGTCTGGAAGAATCTTTTTTTCCAAAGGTTACGGCATGAAGTAAACATGGGGATATCGTGAAATTTGCGAGTGAATGACGGACGTTACCCCCCCAATAACAGAAGCAGCTTTTTAGGAGATGTCGTAATGGCCATTGATTGAAACAAAGCGGAAATACACGAAGATAAAGTTTATCAAAGTCAGCTCCTAAATGTGAGCTAACTTGTGACTAGGAACTGTCATTCAAATATCTACAAATATACTTCCATTCTTCTCACTCACAGGATATAAGACTAAATCGCCTGCCTTTCTCCATTCTGGATTCTGCTCTAACCATGTATCTTGTTTTTTCCATGATTTCATATTCTCCAATTTTCCTGTAAAAACATTGAACTCGTAACCGTGCATATAACACACTATATTATCTCCTTTTAATTCCCCTTTTGAGAGTGAGGCTCCTCTGTGTGGACAGGAATTGTTGAGGGCAAATAATTTTCCGTTTCTTCTTCCTACTACAATGTCAGTATCATCAACGGTAAAGAGCTGAAGGGTGTTATCCTTTATTTTTTCACTACTGCAGATCCTGCGTAGTATGTGATTCCGGGGCATTCTCTGTTCTTTCTCCTGTCATTGCATTGCAGATATCATATCATAAAAGTCCTCTGTTTATAGCGATGACATCAATTTCCGGACAAGTCAATGTTACAATGCCAACGCCGTCTCTTTAGTGACACAAAGTAAGGTTCGTTTCACGACATTGCACACATTATTGTAACTATAAGAGAACACCTAGGTTTATCATAAGCTGTTCTTCTGTTTTATCAGTTCAAATTCTCCATCAGCAAAGGTGAATTTAGTATTGAAGTCATGTTCCCATTCCTCTTGTATGAGCTTTTTGTTGAATTCTTCTTTTGGAACCCTATTTCCAGCTATCTTTGCTTCATCGCTAACTGTTTCGGCCCAAATGACTTCGCCATCATCTTCTACTGCAAGAAGTCCATATGGTCTATTTGTATTCCTGAATAGTTTAACCGGACCCATTTTTGTAAATACAGTTGTCTCTAATAATAAGATAGCAGGAAACGACGAGAAACAATCGAGGTCACAATCGTTAGCTAGCTACCTCATTCTTTAGAGTGCATTAACATCATATATGAACGAAACATATCATTGCAATCCATCTAATGTGGCTTTCCCAGACAAAAATACGGCGATAGAACACTTGGATGCTACTGGTCATGTCTTAAATGTAATAACTGAGTGGAAATAACATTAGCAGACATTAATGAAATATTAATGATATCATGACTCTTTGGTATCTTATTTACATTGTTGTAGGAATAATAGTCTTGATAGTACTCCTAAAGATATTGTTTGGGTTATTCTAGCAACTACTTCTATCAAGAAAGATTTGGGATCATTTAATTTCCTTCAACTGAACGCTATACAAAATCATCCTTCTGCTGCCATATCTGTGTAAAGTCATTAATCCTACCTCAATGTGCGTTCTTAATGTAGCCATTAGTAAGGTGAATCCTTCTTTAAGAATTTATAATATTGATTGGGTGATAGAACAAGCCACGAAAAATAATGTACAGACAAATGAAAGATGTCTATAAGAGTACAACCCATTTAGCTAACTAGTATGAATAGGTTGTTGTTTGTCTAATCAATTGTGAATGCGGGGGCTATAATCTCAACATTGTTTCGTTGGTCATATTACTATTACCGCATATGACCGCCTCTAAGATGCAACTATGCGACTCGTTTATCGCCTTCCCCATCGGTTGTAACATACTCAGTGTCTGATTAACGATTTTATCTACTCTGTTTTTTTCTTGTGGTGTAGGGTAATGAACACTTACTTCGACTATGACCAAGGTCAACTCTGACACCCCGGCAGTCTTGTTAACATGAACTATGTTAGCTGCAGTTGCATGAGGAGAATTAGAAGAAGTAGCAATAGCATTGGCCGCTGATAATTCTGGTGGTGATAGTGATTGCGGTAATCTTTGTTGTGCAATCGCCATTTGAAAACCATATATAAAAACAAGAGAATCTAACAAAACAGCAACCAAGAACATCGACACAACTACCCTAGAATTTAAGGAAAAGATCAAATCTTGCCTCCGTATCCTCTTCAGCAAAACTATCTATGTATGCTATATTTGAGGTGCTTCACAGCAAGCGCTAAAAATCTAGGAGAATTTGTTGGTATATTGAAAGACTAATATATTCATCAGAAAGATTATAGTTACAACATAATTACCTTATTCTGCTTTATATGTTAAGAAGAATAATACTTTTAAGAGCACAGATATCTTTTATTGATAGTACCGACATAGTG
>Ga0102924_1004617_pt1 | contig 13773 bp, 15 predicted proteins | sample PaiPotPPM11metaG_FD_80116 | JGI IMG/M metagenome (GOLD analysis project Ga0102924, IMG submission 80116) | Iron sulfur acid spring bacterial and archeal communities from Banff, Canada, to study Microbial Dark Matter (Phase II) - Paint Pots PPM... ... | reverse complement strand
GCCACGACCTCGGTCCCGGGCGGGGCGGGCACGGCGAGGGGGCGCTGCGTCACGGCGCAGACGGCCACACGCTGGTCATCGGCGTGCCGCCCGGGACCGAGGTCGTGGCGGGGGAGGACGACGGGGAGGACCTGACCGGGCGCCGCTGGGAGCTGCTCGCCGACGGCCAGCGGGCCACCGTCGCGCGCGGCGGCGGCGGCGGCAAGGGCAACAAGCGCTTTGCTACCGCCACCCGTCAGGCGCCGCGCTTTGCCGAGCGCGGGCTGCCCGGCGAGGAAGGCTGGCTTGAGCTGCAGCTGAAGCTGCTCGCAGACGTCGGCCTGGTCGGCCTACCCAACGCCGGCAAGTCCTCGCTGCTGTCGCGTCTCACGCGCGCTGCGCCCAGGGTGGCCTCATATCCCTTCACCACCCTTTCGCCCGTGCTCGGCGTGCTCGAAGGCGAGGAACGCCAGCTGATCATCGCCGACATCCCCGGCCTGATCGAAGGCGCCAGCGAGGGGGCCGGCCTGGGGCACGACTTTCTCGCCCACGTCGAGCGCACGCGCCTGCTCGTGCACGTGCTCGACGTCGCGCCCGAGCTGACCGGCGACGCCGACGCCGACCCGGCCGCCAACTTCGCCACGATCGAGCGCGAGCTGGTCGCCCACGACGAGCGCCTGGCCCGGCTGCCGCGCGTGCTTGTGCTGTCCAAGGCAGACCTCGTCACCGCCGAGCAGGCGCAGCGCGCGGTCGCCGTATGGCGCGATCGCCTGGGCGCGGACGTCCCGGTGATCGCAACCTCCAGTGCCACTGGCCAGGGGATCTCAGAGCTCGCCGCCGAGCTGTTGCAGAACGTCGCGCCGCGCGACGCCGTGCCTGCCGGCTCGCAGGCCGGCGCGGCAAACGGCGGACGCACGGCGGCGTCCGTCGGCGCGATCGGCGAGGAGGACTTGGCCGAGTACATGGTCTTCCGGCCCGTCGGCGACCGCGATGTGGCATCGGGATTCCGCGTCGAAGCACTGCGGCCCGGCGCATTTGCCGTACGGGGGAGGGGCATCGAGCGGCTGTTCGCGCGCTATGACGTCGACAACGAGGACGCCATGGCCTACCTGGAGGGCCGCCTACGCAGGATCGGTGTGATCGGCGCGCTGGAGAGCCACGGGTTCCAGCCCGGCGACGAGATCGAGATCGCCGGCGTCACCTTCGAGCTGGACCCGCACGAGCCCTAGCAGCGTGGCCCGCGTCGTTCGTTCGGCGATGACAAATGTCAACGACCTATGAGTTATAATAGGCCCATGTCGGTAGCCGCATCACTGCTCAGGGACGCTCGCACGCGTGTTGGGCTCACCCAGGCCCAGCTCGCCAGGCGGCTCGGCGTCAGCCAGGCAGCGGTCGCCAAGCTGGAGGGTCCGCAGGCCAATCCCACGATCGCCACCCTGGAACATGCACTGCGAATGACCGGGCAAAGGCTGGCGCTCACCGCCGAGCCGCTCGCCCGAGGAATAGACGAGACGCTCGTGATCGAGCAGCTGAGGCTGACGCCCGACCAGAGGCTCGCGCAGCTGGAAAGCATGTACGAGGCAGGGCGCCAGCTGACCATCGCGGGCGAAAGGTCCCGTGGCGAACTGGCCTGACTACCACCCGGTGACATTGGTGCGGGCACTGGTTGACGAGGGCGTCGACTTCGTGATCGTGGGTGGCATAGCGGTGGTCCTTCAGGCGATGCCGCGCTTCACCAAGGATCTCGACATCTGTTACGCGCCCGCGCAGGACAATCTCGACGCGCTTGGGAGGGTCCTGGTGGCACTCAAAGCGCGTCTACGAGGAGTGTCAGAGGACGTGCCGTTCGTGCCCGACGGGCACGCGCTGCGCCGCACACAGATCGTTTGCCTGACCACACCCTCCGGTGACATCGACCTGCTCGTCAATCCGGATGGCGCTCCCGGGTATGACGCTCTGCGCCGACGCGCCGATCTCATGGAGCTGGCCGGCCACGAGGTCCGGGTCGCGTCGATCGAGGACATGCTCGCCATGAAGCGCGCCGCCGGGCGTCCGCAGGACCTTGTCGACCTCGAATCGTTGGAAGTCGCTCAAGAACGTCGACGCGCCGATTCCAAACAGCGCAGCTGACGCACTCGCGCCCTCACAGCGCCAGCGTCTACGCTCCTGACGCCATGACACGCCTGGTCATCAAGCTTGGCTCGAGCGTCGTCGCCGACGCGACCGGCGAGCCGCGCGCCGACGTACTCGCGCGCCTGTGCGATGTGTTCGCGCGCGTGCACGGCGAGGGAACCGAGGTGATCGTCGTCACCAGTGGCGCCATCGCGCGCGGCATGCGCGTGATGGACTTGCCCCAGCGGCCCAGCACGATCGGCGAGCTGCAGGCCGCCAGCGCGGTCGGCCAGGGCAAGCTCTATCGCATCTATGACGAGCTGCTGCGCGAGCGTGGCGTCACCAGCGCTCAGGTGCTGCTCACCTTCTTCGACATGAGCGCGCGCACCCACTACCTCAACGCGCGCCAGACGCTCACCACTCTGCTCGACTGGCGGGTGCTGCCGGTAATCAACGAGAACGACACGACCGCCACCGACGAGATCTCCTTCGGCGACAACGACTTCCTCGCCGCGCAGGTCGCCGTGCTGGTCGCCGCCGACGAACTGCTGCTGCTGACCGATATCGACGGCCTCTACAGCGCCGACCCAAGGCTGTACCCCGACGCCAAGATCGTCGCCCAGGTCGACGACTTCGCAGCGCTGGAGACTCTGGAGATCGGTCACACCACCTCTCCGCTCGGCTCCGGCGGGATGCGCTCCAAGGTGGTCGCCGCCGACATGGCCACCGCCGCCGGCATCCCCACGGTGATCTGCAACGGCGTGCGCGATGGCGCACTCACAACTGTGCTGGCCGGCGAGCGTGAGGGCACGCGCTTCGCCGCGCGCGAGGCCCGTTACAGCTCCTTCAAGCTGTGGCTCAAGTACGCCAAGCCGTCGCGCGGTGAGCTCGTCATCGATCCCGGCGCCGCGCGTGCCGTGCGCGAGGGCAGCGCCAGCCTGCTGCCCGTCGGTGTCACCGAAGTCAAGGGAGACTTCGATGCCGGCGACGCCGTCAACATCATCGAACGCGACACCGCAGCCGGGGGGACGCTGAGGCCCGTCGCAAAGGGCATCTGCAATTACTCAGCCGACGAGCTGCGCCGCGTGATCGGCCTGAAGTCGCCAGACGTGAGGGCGATCCTGCCGCGCGCCAGCGAGGAGGCCGTCCACCGCGACTACCTCGTCGTCGACTGATCCCGCGCACCGGCGCGCGCAGGCGACCGCCCCGGCGTACCACCCCCGTCGGGCTCTACCCTTTACAGACCATGGCCACCATCGCCACATCCGTCGCCGACACCTGCGCCGCGGCCAAGCGCGCCGCGCGCACGCTCGCCCAGCTCGACACATCCGTCAAGGATGCAGCGCTTCAGGCCATCGCCGCCGCGCTGGTCGCTCGCGCCGACGAGGTGCTCGCCGCCAACGAGCTCGACATGCAGGCTGCCGATCGGAGATCGGCCAGCGAAGCCGACATAGGCGATGCGCTGCTCGACCGCCTGCGCCTGGACGAGACGCGTCTGGCTGCAATCGCCGCTGCCGTGCGCCAGATCGCCGCACTCGCCGACCCCGTCGGCGAGGTCATCGACGGCCACCGCCTGCCAAACGGCCTGGACGTGCGCAAGGTGCGCGTTCCGCTCGGCGTCGTCGCGGTGGTCTACGAGGCCCGCCCCAACGTCACCATCGATGCCGCCGCGCTGTGTTTGAAGTCCGGCAACGCGATCGTGCTGCGCGGCTCCTCATCCGCGGTGCACTCAAACGCCGTGCTCGCCCGGATCGCCGCCGAGGCCGCCGTCGCCGCCGGGCTGCCCGACGGCTGCGTCAGCCTCGTCGCCGGCGGCGGGCGCGAGGAGCTCGCCGAGCTGGCCACCCAGCGCGACAGCGTCGACCTGATCATCCCCCGCGGCGGCGAGGGCCTCAAGGACGCGTTGCAGGCCGTCGCCACCGTGCCCGTCATCTACGCCGCCTCCGGCAACTGCCACGTATACGTCGACGCCTGCGCCGACATCGAGCAGGCGCGCGCGATCGTCATCAACGCCAAGACCCAGCGCCCCGGCGTGTGCAACGCCGCCGAGACGCTGCTCGTGCACGAGAGCATTGCCGCCGCCTTTCTGCCGGCCATGCTTGACGCGCTCGCCGACGCCGGGGTGACCGTGCGCGCAGACGAGCGCACCCGGGCGCTGGCGGCCTCGCTCTGGGAGGACGACAGCTCGCGCGCAGCAGCAGGGAACGGCGCGACCACCGGCGCCGCCGGCAGGCGGGCGCCCCATCAAAAAATTATCGAGGACGCAACCGAGCAGGACTGGGCCACGGAGTACCTCGCGCCGATCCTCGCCGTCGCTGTGGTCGACTGCGTCGAGGATGCCATCGAGCACATCGCGCGCTATGGCAGCGGGCACTCCGAGGCGATCGTCACGCGCGACACCGCCGCAGCGCGCGCCTTCCAACTCGGTGTTGATGCCGCCTGCGTGTATGTCAACGCGTCCACGCGCTTCACCGACGGAGGCGAGTTCGGGATGGGCGCCGAGATCGGCAACTCCACACAGAAGCTGCACGCGCGTGGGCCCATCGGGCTGCGCGAGCTGTGCACGTCCAAGTACCTCATCGAGGGCGACGGGCACGTCCGCGCCTGAGTCGCTGGGCATCCTTGGCGGGACGTTCAACCCCCCGCACCTCGGCCATCTCGCTTTGGCCTGCCAGGCGCTGTCCGAGCTGGGCCTGACGCGTGTCCTGGTGATGCCCGCCCACATCCCGCCGCACAAGCCCGCCCGCGACAGCGGGCCGGGCTGGTCCGATCCGGGTCCTGAGCACCGCCTGCGCATGTGCCAGCTGCTGGTCGCCCGCCAGGAGGGGGTGTCAGCGTGCTCCCTGGAGATCGAGCGCCGCGGGCCGTCGTACACCGTCGATACCCTCAGTGCCATCCATGCCAGTCACCCGCACGCTCGTCTGACGTTCATCGTGGGAGCCGACACCGCCAGCACGCTCGCAAGCTGGCGCCGGCCGGCCGAGCTGCTCGAGCTCGCAGACCTGGCGGTCGCCGCGCGGCCTGGGTCGGCCGGGCGCGAGCGCGTGCTCGACACCGTCGCAGGCATCGCTCGGCGCGGCAATGCCCCCGCGGTTACCTTCCTGCACATGCCCGCCATCGACGTGTCGTCATCGCAGGTGCGCGACCGCGCCGCCCGCGGCGAGCCGATCGACGACCTCGTCGGGCCCGCTGTAGCGGCCTACGTCGCCGAGCATCGCCTCTACCGCGCGCCTGTTGCCGCCGGCGCGCACACCGAGGCGCGCGGCCAATGACCGTCGACGCACAGGCAAGCACCCGCGCGCTGAGCCCCGAGCAGCTCGTCGCCGAGATCAGCCGCTACGCCGCCGACAAGAAGGCCGTCGACGTGGTCGAGCTCGACCTGCGCGGCGTGCTTGGCTACACCGACTACTTCCTCGTCTGCTCCGGCAATACCGCCCGCCAGGCCAAGGCCATCCACGACGGCATCCTCGAGGGTCTCAAGCGCGAGCACGGTCTACTGCCGCGTCGCGTCGAGGGCACGCCCGACGCCGGCTGGATCCTGATCGACTGCCTCGACGTGGTCGTGCACATCTTCACCCCCCAGACGCGCGAGTTCTACCGCCTGGAGCAGCTGTGGGGCGAGGCGCCCGCGCGCGCAGCCGGCAAGAGCGCGTAGCCGGCTGGGGGAGTCAGAGACACCAGCAGTTGGAATTCCGGCAAATACCGCAGCGTGCGGCTGAACTGTCGGATTCAGGTTGACCAGCCGCATCTCTCGTCGTTACGGTCAGTCGGACAGCGCCGCCGAAGGCGCGGCGCGAGGGAGAAGAGGGGAACTCATGCACTACTCGATCGCACGTCGCGGGGCGTCTCGCCTCGCGCTCGTCGCCGCTGCGCTCGCCGCCGCCGCGCTTGTCTATGGCCTCGCCGCGCTCGCGCCCGCCGCGCGCGCCTCCGGACCCGGCGAAGGCGCACCCTGGACGGTCAGCCTCGGCGACTCCTACATATCCGGCGAGGCCGGCCGCTGGGCCGGCAACACCAACGAAAGCTCATCCGAGATCGACGCGCTCGGCGAAACCGCCTACTACGACAACTCGGGCGACACCGGCGAACTGATCGAAGGCTGTCACCGCTCCAAATCCGCCGAGGTCCACATCGGCGGCGGCGTCGAAGGCGAGAACCTCGCTTGCTCAGGCGCCAAGACCGCCAGCTTTAGCGAGGAAGGCGACTTCAAGCCCGGCCTCGACTTCTACAACTCCGGCGGCCACGAAGGCCAGGCGCTGATGCTCCAGCACTTCGCCGCCGCGCACAATGTCAAGCTCGTCGCCGTCTCCATCGGCGGCAACAATTTCAACTTCGCCAGCATCGTGCAGACCTGCGTCGAGGACTGGCTGCTGTCGCCCGAATGGTGGCCCGACTACTGCAGCGAAGAAAGCTCCGTCACCAACAACTTCAGCTCCAGCAACGTCAACAAAGTCAAGGGCGAAATCGAGACCGGGATCAAAAACGTGGCGCAGGCGATGACCAACGCCGGCTACTCCGCCTCGCAGTACACGATCCTCGTCCAGGACTACCCGTCGCCGATCCCCAACGGCTCGGAATTCCGCTACTCCCAAAGCGGCTACACGCGCCAGACCGTCGGCGGCTGCGGCTTCTGGAACAAAGACGCCAACTACGCCAACTCCACCATGCTGCCCACCATCGACAACGCCGTATTCGCCGCCGGCGAAGCCACCGGGCTGTCCAACATCAAGTACATGCAGCTGTCCTCCGCGTTCAACAAACACCGCTTGTGCGAAAAGGGCGTGGGGCTGCTCGAGGAAGAGGGCCTTACCTCCTGGAAAGCCGCCGAAGCGGTCAACAAGACCGAGTGGATCAACCAAATCCGCACCATCACCGCGATCTTCCCTCCGTATGAGATCCAGGAAGACCTGCACCCCAACTACTGGGCGCAGTTGGCGCTGCGCAACTGCCTCACGCAGGCCTACAACAGCGGTACGCCCAAGGGCGGCACCTGCACGATCTCTGGATCGGGCCTCAACTCGGCCGGCGAGCCCAACATGTCGCTGCACTGAGGCTGCTGTCGCTGCGCTGACGGCTGCGAAGATGGGCCGGTGAGCACGAGCACACCGGCCCGCAGCCGTCCCACGCGCCTGACCGCCGTGCTGCGCGACGGCGAGCGGGTCACCTCGCTGGAGCTGTTCTTCGACCTGGTGTTCGTGCTGGCGATTGCCATTTTTTGATGCAAGGAGCCAAGTACAATGTCCGATATGGCAAGGATGCTCGCAATCATCTACGCGGCAAAGAGCAGCGCCGACGAGAAGGACTCGATCGGAACGCAGCTCGCTGACGGCTGCGCGCTCGCGGCTGGCGAAGGCCGTGAGGTCGCCGGGGAATACCACGAGGAATCCAAGACGGCGTACTCGGGCAGCCGTGGCGACGAGCTTGTAAAGGCGTGTGAGCACGCGGCAGCCCTCGCCGCGGAAGGCCACGACGTTGCCCTGATCGTCCAGCACACCGACAGGCTGGCTCGCGGCGATGCGGTCAAGGGTAAGCACCTCGTCGAGTACCAGCTTTGGTCGATGAAGGCTGGCGTCACCCTGCGCTCGAAGCAGGACCCGCGCGCCTGCGAGTCGATCCTCGACGCCGCGCTGATGGGCACGCGCAACCACGAAGACAGCGCGCGCAAGGCGAAGGCGACGAAGGACGGGCAGCACCGGACGGTCGAGCGCGGCGAATGGCGCGGCGGCATCCTGCCCGCCGGGTACGACGTGCGCTACGAGCACGACGAGCGCGGACGGATCACCGGGCGGACCATCGTCTACCACGGCGAGGACCGCGAGACTTACGAGCTGATCTGGCGGCTCGCGCTCAGCGGCGCTTCCGAGCAGAAGATCGGCCTCGAACTCAACCGGCGCGGCTACATGACCCGGCCGGTGCGCAAGGCGCACAAGCGCCAGCCATTCAGCGTCGGGCGCGTGAGCCAGATCCTCAACAACCCCTTCTACGCGGGGATGCAGCCGCTGAACGGCGAGCTTTCGCCCGGCGAGTGGCCGACCTACGTCAGCTTCGAGGACTGGACGCGCCTAAAGGACGAGCGCGCCGCGCGCTGCAAAGCCACGAAACGCAAGCGCGGGCGGCCAGTCGAGGGCTACCTACTCAGCGAACTGGCGACGTGCGCGACGTGCGGAAGCGCCGCGCAGGGTCGCAGCACGTACACGCGCAAGAAGGACGGCGTGCGCAGCCGCGCCTACGTCTGCCGCGCCCACCGCGAATACCTTGAGGAAGACGAGAACTACTGCCCCGCGATGCCGTGGAATGCGGAGGCCGTGGACCGCGCCGTGATCGGCGAACTCGGACGCCTGCTCAGCAACATGGACGACCTCCGCACGCAGCTCGAATCCGGCCAGCGCGCGGAACGCGAGAAGCTGAAGCGAGTGGTCGCGGAGGCCAGCGAGGATGCGGCTGCTGCCGAGCGTGCGGCGGAGCGGGCCACGGCGGAATTCGCGGACGCCGAGGATGCCGACGAGCGCGCGCTGCTCAAGGACGCCGCCAAGTCCAAGAGGGCCGAGGCGAAGCGAGCCGAGGCGCGAGTGGACGCTGCGCTCGATGCGCTGGCCGATGCCAAGGATGAGGAGGTCGATCCCGAGGCCGCGATGTACGCGCTGTACCAACGCCTCGCCAGTCAGCTTGCCGAGGCGGGCGAGGACATGAAGGTGCTCAACGCGGCGCTGCGCGAGAGCTTCGTGCGCTTCGAGTTGCACGGCGACGGCCGGATCGTGCCGACGATCAGCCCCAGCGCCGCAGCGCAGTTTGTGCGTAGCTCGGACGTAAACCTACGCATGAGCCTTGGTGACGAGCTTCTGCGGTTGCCCGCCTTTGTAGTCGCATAGCGTCCGGCGCTGCCTGATTGACCGCGCTCGCCGACGAGCGCTGCGAGATGCGATCTCGCCGTGCGTCGTGGTCAACCAGCCTTAGCCAGAATGTCGATCAGTCCCTTGGTCAGCGCGACGGTCTGCTTGCGCGTGAGGTATCCGGTGCTGGCAGCGAACAGGACCGCCTGCGGCACAGCCGACATGGGTAGCTCGCCTCCGCGCGCACGCTTGCCGTTCTTGTCGGGCCAGGCGTACTTCAAGGAGCGCGCCTTGTTGTCCCACGATGACCTGCCCAGCAGCAGCTCGTCTCCGGCTACGCCTTTCACTGGCTCTTGTAGCTCGACCTTCATGCTCCGACCCCGTTTCTTTGTCAGCATCTACGAACAGTTGGGCTCTATAGTCCGCAGCATGGCAGACTCGCAAGAACCACCGATGATCCACATCGATCAGATCGCCGGAGACGAGCACTGGTCGGTGAAAATCCCGGTCGATCGTGCCGACTTCGAGCCTGGAGCCGACAAGGCGGCTGCTGTCAAACGCATGGGCGAACTTGCCTACGACACGGTTGAGAAGGAATTGCAGCGCCGCGAGAGAAAGCGAGCCCGGCGTATGGCGTCGCGCGTGCTGGGCGACGATGGCCCGAAGCAGGACGAGGGATAGAGTCTCTGTAAGTCAATCCTTTCGTATGCACCATTTCCGGCACGGGCGTTTCGCGCAAGCGAGCGCCCGTGTTCGTTTGTGGGCAAGATACAATGAACATGAAATGGTCATTATGGGAAGAGGATTGATGTGGACGACGATGACGACCGAATCGCGATAGACGTCAGCAGGCCCGACCTGCTCCACGAGCACGCGGACGAGGCGGTCGCAGCACTCGCAGCGAGGAACGATCCGACGTTCCCTCGGGTGATGGTGCGCGGCAACGAACTGATCCGGCGGACGGAGCGCGGCGAGTTGGAGGCATTCACGAAAGCCAGCCTGCGCGACGAGCTATCGCGGATCATCATCTTCTGCACGACGGGCAAGGAGGGCGAGCGCGTCCCCGTCAAGGTGCCGTCCGACGTGGTGGACACCATCCTGGCGCGCGACTCGGCCGAGTACGCAGGGATAGCGCGCGTGGATCGAGTCATCGACGTGCCGGTGCTCGGGGCTGACGGCAGGCTTATCGACACCCCCGGCCACCACCCCGGATCGCGCGTCCTGTACGTGCCGGACCCGGACCTTGACCTACCGGCGACTGTCGGGGAAATCGGCACGCATGAGGACGTGTGGCACGCGAGGGATCTCCTGATGGATGAACTGCTCGGGGACTTCGGCTTCGAGGATGAGGCGTCGAAGGCGAACGCCCTCGCGCTCCTGATCCTGCCGTTCGTGCGCGAGTACATCGGGGACCATCCGACGCCGATGCACCTTGTGACCGCGCCGGAAGTCGGCTCGGGAAAGACCCTGCTTGCGAGGACGGCGCTGGTCCCAGGCTGCGGCGTGGTCGATCTGATGGCGAACGTGGACGACGAGGACGAGATGCGGAAGCGGATCACGTCGTCGCTGCTGGCTGGACGGCAGGCGGTCGTGCTCGACAACATCAATGACATTGCAAGCGGCGTCCTTGCGGGCGCGATCACGACGGGCCGGTGGGCTGACCGGAAACTCGGTGAAAGCCGTGAGGTCCGGCTCTCCGTCCGCAACGTGTGGGTGGCGACGGGGAACAACGTCGGCTTGACGAGCGAGCACAACCGGCGCGCTGTGCCGATCATCCTCGACCCCGGCGACGTGCGGCCGTCGGATCGACCCAAGCAGGCGTTCCGGCACGCGAACCTTGAGGCATGGGCGCGGGAGAACCGGGGCAAGCTGGTGGACGCCGCGCTGACGCTGGTCCGCAACTGGCAGAACGGCACCGTGCAAAGCGACGGGTCGGTCGTACCGCAGGCTGCGGAGCGCACGCTCGGATCGTTCGAGCGGTGGGCCGAGGTCGTCGGGGGCATCCTGGCCGCGGCTGGCGTCAAGGGCTTTCTCGGGAACCGGGACAAGCTGATGGCTATGAGTAGCGACGAGCGTGAGATCGCGCAGTGGTTCGAGGCGTGGCGTCAGCTACAGCGCGGCCCTGTGTCCCTTGAGGAACTGACCGACCTTTGCACAGCGCCGAACGGTCTTCTGTACGACGCGCTACCGGAACACATGCGGGCGAGCCGAAGCGATGTGAAGAAGCAGCTCCAGTTCTGGCTGCGTGCGAACAAGGGCGCGAAGTACGGCGCGTTGAAGCTTGTCAAGCAGGACGGTAGGCCGAATAGGTGGGACGTGACTGCACTATGAGCGCGAAACTGCACTATGACTGCACTATCAAAACTGGTGATAGTGCACATCATTTTCCCAGGCTGAGATTGACGATTCGTGAAACTGCTGTACTACTGCACTATCTTTTCGAGTCTCAGTTGACAGGTCGATTTGCACGCCTACTACGACGCAACGCGAGAACGGGCGCTCGGACTCATAGTGCAGTAGTACAGCGGTTCTCCGTTTGGGCGGCGAACACTGGGCAAATGGACTGCACTATGGCCCTTCGGGATAGTGCAGTCATAGTGCAGGGAGGGATCTAATGGGTAAGCCACGACCCGGCTTCTCGGTGTGGGACGAGCGACGCATACCGCCAGCCGACAAAGCCGCGCGTGACCGCAAGGCACTGGCGGCGCTGGGGCAGGCCAAAAGCTGGGAGTACGCGCAGCGCGTCGGATGCTCGGAGCAGACGGCCAAGAACCGACTGCGACGGCTGTACGAAGCTGGTCTAGCGACACGGCGGCGTGATCGCGGCGAGGTCGGATGGACCTACGAAGCGAAGTGACGTGATGTGTCACAGGGGGAGTGGCTTGACCCCCTGAGTTCGGTCCGGTTCTTGTGAGAGTTTCTCGCGTCCACGATGATGGGCGAGGAAGGAATTCCACGATGAAGCGACGTAGGCACACGCCGGAGCAGATCATCCGCAAGCTGCGGGAGGCCGAGCGGCTGCTCGGTGAGGGCAAGACGATCCCGGAGGTCGCCAAGGCCCTCGAGGTTTCCGAGCAGACTTTTCATCGCTGGCGCAACCAGTACGGCGGGATGAAGGCCGATGACGTCAAGCGCTTGAAGGAGCTGGAGCACGAGAACGGCCGTTTGAAGGCGATCGTGGCTGACCAGGCGCTTGAGAACCGGGCGTTGAAGGAGATCGCGTCGGGAAACTGGTAGGCCCAGTCCGTCGGCGCCGGGCGGTCGCGATGCTCCGTGACCGTCTCGGCGTCAGCGAGCGCTGGGCGTGCCGGGTTGTGGGGCAGCACCGCTCCACGCAGCGCCACGAGCCCAGGCGGGCCGCGGATGACGCAGTGCTGCGCGCCGAGCTGCGCAAGTTCTCGGAAGAGCGGCCGCGGTGGGGATACCGGCGTGCGCACCATCGACTGCGTGAGCTGGGCTGGGAGATCAACCGCAAGCGGGTGGCGCGCCTGTGGCGCGAGGAGGGCTTGCGGGTACCTGTGCGCAAGCGCAAGCGCCGGCGGCTCGGGGACTCGACGGTCCCGGCCGAGCGACTGCGTGCTGAGCAGCCCAACCACGTGTGGGCGTTCGACTTCCAGTTCGACCAGACCGCCGACGGGCGGGTGCTGAAGCTGCTGAACATCGTCGATGAGTTCACACGCGAGGCGCTGGTGATGCTGGTCGACCGCTCAATCGACGCCGACACGGTCGTCGCGACGCTGGAGCGGCTGTGCGCCCAGCGCGGCGCCCCAGAGCTCCTGCGATGCGACAACGGCCCGGAGATGACCGCGCACGCGCTCCGCGACTGGTGTCAACTATCGAAGACCGCGACCGTGTTCATCGAGCCGGGCTCACCGTGGCAGAACCCGTTCGTGGAGAGCTTCCACTCCCGCGTCCGTGACGAGCTGCTCGACGTCGAGGAGTTCTGCAGCCTCGCCGAGGCGCGGGTGGTGATCGGCGACTGGCGCGAGGACTACCACCTGCGCCGCCCGCACTCCGCGCTCGGAATGCTCACCCCGGCGACCTTCGCCGCCCAATGCGCCGCCAGCTCCACCGACCGCAAGGCGGCATGACCCCCGATGAGGGACGCGCCGGTCGGATCGTGCTCCGCTACGGCCTACGGCCTCCGCTCCGCCCGACCCGACCGCACCCCCAGCTACGCTCCCCTTCACTTCTATCCACCAACTCTCACACGTGGTGGACCGAAAAGCGGGGGCCGGTCAGGAGGGCGGGGACTACACACCACGCTGAACGCGAGCGCCTATGGAGGCCAAAGAAGTTCCCCAAGTAACAGGTAACGGAAAGCAGCCCCGAAGGGGCTGGGCGTTACTCGCCGTTACCGGGAGGGAGGAAGCATGGCACTAACGAACGCGGAGCGGCAGCGGAAGTTCAAGCAGCGGCGGCGGGAAGCCGAGGAGGATGCGCTGCGCAGGCAGTGGAAGCGCGAGGACAAGGTCGCTTCCGAGGCGACGAAGGCATCGACGAAGGTGACAGCACAGCGGATCGCGATCCGTTCGGGCGTCGAGCCGATCGAAGCAAGCAGGAACTTCCGCGACCGCGAGGGCAACATCCGCGACATCCGCGACATCTTGCTCATGGACTCGTGGGACACCGCGCTCGAAGACGAGCGCCAGGCACAGGCCGAAGCGGAAGGTACTTGGCCCGAAGGGTGAATCCGTCACAGTGAAAGTGTGACACGGGATAAAATCTTGCCAAAGGCAAGAGACCCAGGAGGGACAACAGAATGGCAACACAGCGCAACCCAGAAGGTAAGTCCGAAGCCGGGCCGGGTGCCCGCGTAGGTGTGAATCGGAGAGTCGGCGGCACCTCGCAG
>Ga0102924_1004615_pt1 | contig 13777 bp, 2 predicted proteins | sample PaiPotPPM11metaG_FD_80116 | JGI IMG/M metagenome (GOLD analysis project Ga0102924, IMG submission 80116) | Iron sulfur acid spring bacterial and archeal communities from Banff, Canada, to study Microbial Dark Matter (Phase II) - Paint Pots PPM... ... | reverse complement strand
GCCGGTGGCGCAGGTCGTCGCGCGCGCGCCCTTTCTGTCGCCGCGCCCGACGAAGCCGCTGGTCTTCGAGATCCCGGAGACCAGGGCCGTCCTGCCGCGGACCACGCAGCTCGGTGCGGCCGTCGCGAGAGGGGGCGCGCCTTCGCAGCGCCCCGCCCCGCCGCCGCTGCCGTCCGGGCCGCCGCGTCGATCGCCTCCGTCCGGGCCGCCGCCTCTCCTTTCGTTCGAGGCGCCGCCCGCGCTGGCGCCGAGCGCCCCGCGCCCGGCGCCGCTCCTGATCGACGTGACTCCGCTGAGCCTCGGGGTCGAGACGGTCGGCGGATTCTGCGACCGACTCATCGACGCGAACACGCCCGTCCCTTGCGACCGCACGCGGACCTTCACCACCGCGAGCAGCGGGCAGACGACGGTGACCGTTCGGGTCGCGCAGGGAGAGAGCAAACGCTTCGAGGAGAACACGTTTCTCGGCGAGGTGGAGCTGTCGGGTCTCACGCCGGCGCCGCGGGGCGAGACGAAGATCGCGGTCACGTTCGTCATCGATCCCGACGGCATCCTCGACGTGAAGGCGCGCGACGACAGCACGGGCCGCGAGCAGACGGCGCGCCTTCAGCTCGTGGGCGCGCAGACGAGTCCCGCCGAGGTCGAGGAGATGCGCGCGCGCCACGCCGCCCACCCGATCGGAGAAAGCGCCGGCGTCCTACCGGCACGCCGACCGATCGCCGGTGAAGCGTAGGGCCGAGGGCGACGCGGATGGCGACCACCGACGCGCTCACTCTCTTTCTCCAGTCGCTCCCGAAGCGGAGCTACTACGAGATTCTCCGCGTGCCTCGCACGGCGAAGGCGCGCGAGGTGAAGTCGGCGTTCCACGGCTTCTCGCTCCTTTACCATCCGGATCGGCACGTCGGCGCCAGTGACGAGGTGGTCCGCCTGGCCGCCGAGATCTACAAGCGCGGGGTCGAGGCGTACGCGTGTCTGTCGCGGCCGCCGCTCCGCGAGCGCTACGATCGCGCCCTCGAAGACGGGAAGCTTCGCCTGGACGCGTCCGCGGTCGCCGAGGACCTCCCGGCGCCTCCGCCGCCGATGCGCACGCTCGAGACGATCGCGACGACCCCCCGCGGCAAACAGCACGCGCTCAAGGCGGACCGCCTCATCGCCATCGGGAAGCTGGACGACGCTCGCGTGCAGCTCGTGTCTGCGTGCCAGTGCGAGCCTTACAACGGCGAGCTGGCGGAGAGGCTCCAGGCGCTCTACGAGGCGTTGGCGCTCGAGCCGCTGTGAGGAGCGGCTCACCATCTTGGCGGCGACGAAGTCGGGGGCGTAGAGTTCCGAGGACGGAGCGATGAGCGTCGATTTCGGGCACCTGGCGCGCTGCCTCGACGTTCGCGAAGCGGACATCGCGGATGCGATCGCGTCGCGCCACGCGACGAAAGCCTTGCTCGCGCACCTGGCGGCGTGCTCGGCGCCCAACACCGGGGTGGCGAAGGTGCTCCTCGTGTTCGCGCGGATGGCGACCACGGCGTGCGACTGGATCGACGGCGACCTTCAGATCGAGCTCGTCGGAGACGACGAGGTCACGGTCGTCGAGGTGATGACCGAGCTCGGAGGCGGTCTCCGCGAGCGCCTCTTCGCGCCATTTTCGTTCCGGGCGCCGCTCGTCGAGTTCGGGCGAGCCATCGAGCGCGTGCCCCACCTCATCGCGCCGCTCGCGGTGCAGGCCAGGAGCGCCCGGCGGCTCTCGCTCTCGGCGTCGGCCACGGTACGCCGGACGACTGTCCCGCCACCGCCCATCGAGATCTCCTCGGAGAGCCTCTTCGTGCGCGTTCCGGCGCCCGCGCCGCCCGGGGCGGAGCTCGACATCGCGCCCGATCCCGACCCTCCTCCCGCGGCAGTCCCCCCGTCCGAGGAGTTCATCGCCGAGGTGGACCAGGGCTGGGACGACTGAGGAGTCAGGTCGAAAGACCCCGCTCCATCGCGTCGACCATCGCGCGTGCGTCCTCCAGCGTGGGGTCTTCCATCAGGGCGCGCTTGAGGAGCGCGAGCGCGCGCTTCGGGTCGCTCTGCCGGCGCGCGATCTCGCCCATCTGCAGGTACGCGATGGCCTTGCTCAGCGGACCTGGTTCCTTGAGGAGCGTCACCGCGCGCAGCGCGCGGTTGGCGAGGTCGAATTGCTCGAGCTCGAGGGCGCGCGCCGCGACGTCGGCGCACACCGCGCCGTTCTGCGAGTCGCAGTCGAGCGCGTAACCCAGCGCGCGCAGCTCTCCCGCGGAGTCTTCGGTGTGGCGCGCGGCGCGCGCGAGCCGCAAGTACAGCGGCGCGAGCTCGCGTGAGCGGCGACCCTTGCTGGGCGCGATCGCCTGCTCGAGAAGCGCGACACTCTCCTGCGCCCGGTCGCAGAGCGTGAGCGCGTCGGCGAGGAGGCCAACGCAATCGGGGTCGGCCGGCCGCAGGGCGTGCGCCTCTTCGAGCGGGGCGACGGCGGCGGCGGGCTCCGCCGCGCGCTCCAGGAGGATCGACCCCGCGCGAACCAGCCGGGCGAAGCGCTCGGCGACGTCGCCGGACTCGCGGGCGTCTTCGAGCGCGACGTTCGCCAGTTCCCGCCAGGCGCCCGTCCTCTCGTAGAGGCTCTCGAGGCGAGCGCGCAGCGCGCCGTTGTCGGGCGCGATCGTGCGCGCGCGCTCCAGCGCTCCGCGCGCGTCTCCGGGGCGCCCGGCGACCTCGCACGCGTGGGACAGGCGCAGCGCGGTCGCGACGATCTGCGGACCGTCCTCGAGCGCGACGAGCCGGCGCAGGACGGCGATGGCCGCGTCCCAGTGTCCAAGCCGCGACTCGAGGTCCGCCATGGCGCGCAGCGCCGGCACGTCCTTGGTGTCTTGCTTCACCAGCTCGATGAGGATCGTACGCGCGGTCCCGACTTCACCGGTGTAAGGCAGCACGTGGGCCAATCGCAGCGCGACGGCGCGGGAGGACGCGGCGTCTCCGGCCTCGCGCGCCGCGTTGCGCGCCGCCTCGAGCTGGGCCGCGAGCGCGCCGGCGTAGACGGGCTCCTCGAGCGAGAACGCCTGCTCGAGATCGGCGAGCGACCCGCCGGCGTCGCCGGCGGCGGTCCGGAGCTGCGCGCGCGCTGCGAGGAGCGGCGCACGCCGCCGATCGCCCTCGGGCACGCGCTCGATCGCCGCGTTGAGCTCCGCCAGGGCGCCCTCACGGTCGCCGGCTTCGACGAGCATGTCGACGTAGTCACGGAGCAGGGTGGCGTCGTCGGGAGCCATCTCGCGGGCCCGTCGAAGGACCGCCGCGGCGTTCTTCGGATCGTCGAGACGCGAGCGCCAGAGCGTCCCCGCCTTCCGGAGCAGCGCGATGCGCTCGTCCAGATCGACCCGGGCGCTGGCGTCGACCACCCAGAGCTCGGCCAGCTTGCGCCACTCTCCCTTCGCGAGATATGCGCTCTCGAGCCGATCGCGGACGGCGGCGCTCGCGGGGTGGGCGCGGAACCCGAGCTCGAGCGCCCGTTCGGCGCCGCGTTCGTCCCCGATCTCGGTCCGGATCGCGTAAAGGCTCAGCGCCATGTCCTCGGCCCCGGGGCCCTGCTCGACGGCGAGGCGGCGTTCGGCGAGGTCGGCGCGTTCGCCCGAGTCGGCGTCGTCGTCGAGGAGCGCGAGGAGCGCCCCCAGAAGCTCCGGGTTCTTCGCGTCCCAGTCGAGCCCCGTGTAGTACACGTTGCGCGCCTCCGCGCGATCGGTCTCGCCGAGCAAGCGCCCGAGGCGCAGGCAGAGCGACGCGACGGCGCCCGCGTCGCCCCGGTCCTTCGCCGAGTCGATCTGGCGCGCCAGGAGGGTCGCGAGCTCCGATCGGCCGCCCGTCCGCTCGAGGATCGACGCGAGCATGAGAGCGGCCTCCGGGTGGCCCGCGTCCTCGTCGACGATCTCGCGCAAGAGGGGTATGGCGTCGGCGTCGCCCACCCCGAGCTCCTGGACTAGGACGCGCACGCGCTCGAGTCGCAGGCGCGCCCGTTCGGAGGCGGCGTCGACCCTGTCGACGACCTCCGCGAGAAGGTCGACGAGCTTGCGCCACTGTCCCAGTCGGCGATAGACGCCGGCGAGCGGCTCCCACGCCTCGCGGTCGGCGGGGTCGGCCGTGTGCAGGGCTTCGTACATAGCGGCCGCGAGCTCCAGGTCGTCGAGGCGCTCCGCGGCGAGCCTCGCGACCTCGAACGCCAGTTTGCGCGCGATCTCGGGGTCCGCCACCTTCGCGGCCGACCGCTTCAGGTCGACCGCCCTGCGGACGTCGCCCGCCGCTTCGCGCAAGTCTCCCAGTGCGGCCATCGCCCAGGCGAGGTTCGCCCCGTTCTGGCTGACCGACTCCTCGCCGGCGACGAAGCGCTCGAGCAGCGACTCGGCGAGCGCCGGATCCCCGATGCGCATCGCCACTTCGACGGCCTCGCGCACAGTCTCGACGCCCCCGTTCGGGCGCTGCGCGCGCAGGCGCAGCGCGTCGACGAGGGCCCGCTCGTGACCGGGCTTGCGCCCGACGGTCTCGTACAGCTCGAGGACGCGGAGATGGGTCGGGTCGATGGCGACCGCGGCGCGGAGCGCCTCTTCGGCGCGCTCGAGCTGCGGGTCCAGGTCGATCGCCGTCTGCAGGATCTCGACGCCCTCGTCGAGGGTCTCGCGCGAGGAGAGGCGCAGGGCCGCGAGGCGATACATCGCGTCGCCCGCCGCGCGGCGGCCGGCCTCGAGGGCCTCCACCTCGATGCGCATCGAGAGCACGCGCGCCTGGCTGGCCGTGTCGCCGAGGCGCTCGTAGGCGCGATCCAGGGCCCGAAGCACCTCCGGGGAGCGCAGCCCGAGATCGACCGCTCGTTCCAGCAGCCTCGCGCTGCGCGCGCCGTCTTTCAGGTCCTCCTCGGCGACCCCTCCCAGGCGTACGAGGAGCGCGCAGGCGAGCGGGAGATCGCCCGCGTCGATTGCGCGATCGACGAGCGAGCTGGTCGCGTCCACGTAGCGGTTGGTCGCTCCCATCGCGCGGGCCAGCGCGAGCGCCGCCTCGTGAACGGCCGCCGATCCGGGGTCGGCCGCCACCGCGCGCAGCCGGACCGCGAGCGCCTGCCCGGGTCGCTGCAGGCGGTCGGCCAGCACGGTCGCGAGCTCCGCGAGAGTCCCCGACGTCGCCGCGGATTCGCCGACTCGGGCGAGCTTCGCCTCGAGGACGCGCACGAGGGTCTCGTCGTCGTTTCGCGCGCGCAGCGTGCGCTCGAGGGCCTCCTGCTCGAACTCCGTGCGCGACGCCGCCTCGAGCGCGCTCTCGAGGATCTCCGAGGCCCGCTCGGTCTCTCCTTGCTGGCGCGCGATCGCGCTCAGCTCGAGGAGCACGTCGCTCCGCGCAATCCCTCGCCCCCCCTCGGCGGCGTCCTCTTTTCGCCGCAGCACCAAGAGGAGGGCGCGGTAGCTCCTCTCGGCGCGGTCGAGCTGCCCGTCGTCCCGCGCGAGCTGAGCGAGCGCCCGCAGGATCTCGGGGTTCTGCGGATCGACGCGCGTCGCCGTGTCAAGCTCGACGAGGGCGCGCGCGCGGTTCCCCATCGCGAGCTCCAGCCGCGCGATCTGGTAATGCACGGGGGCGCGCTCCTTCGGACGGCGCCCGCCGAACGCGGCGATCATCGCCTGGAGAATGCCGCGCGCGTCGTCGAAGCGGCGCGCCCGCGCGAGGGCGTCGGCGAGCCGCAGGCGGACGGCGGCGTCGTCTGGCGCCAGGTCGCTCGCCTGCTCCAGGAGCGAAACGGCCAGATCGGGCTGGTTGCATCGGTCCGCGAGGAGGGTGGCCGCCTCGAGCAAACTGGCCATCCGCGTCGCCTTGTCCGGCGCGTGGGCCGCGGCGTCGCCGAGGAGCTGCGCGAGGAGGGACCACTGGCCCTGTTCGCGGTACAGGGCGGCGAGCCGCGCGCGAACGAGATCGGCGTCCGGGTGCTCAGCGAGCGCTCGCTCCAGGCGTTCGACCGCGCGCGGCGCGTTGCCGGCGCTCGTGAGCGCGTCGGAGAGGCGCACGATGGCGTCGATGCGCTGTTCGGCGGGCACGACCTCGACGAGGCGCTCGAGCCACGCGGCGGCCGTGGCGGCGTCGTCGCGCGCCGCGGCGAGCCTGGCGAGCGCGTCGAGAGAGCCCGCCCGCGGCTCGAGCGCGACGACTCGGGCATGGTACTCCTGCGCCGAATCCGCGTCGCCGAAGCGTTCCTCGACGAGCGCCGCGGCGCGCGACCAGAGGTCCGCCGCCCACGCCGCGTCGCCGGCCTCCTCGGCGAGCCGAGCCTGATCGGTCAGGAGCTCGCGCTGTTCGTGGGCGCGGCCGTCGGCCGCCAGCGACGACGCGAGGGCCTCGACGGTCTCGCGGTTGCGCGCGTCCTCGGCGAGCGTCGCGCGCAGCGTCTCGGCGGCCCGCGATCGGTCCCCCAGCTCGATGTGCAGGCGCGCGAGATCCAGGCGCAGCGCGGCGCGCTTCGTCAGGTCGGAGGCGGCGGCGAGCTGGCGCTCGCGGAGCTCGAGCAGCGCGCGGGTCCGCCCCTGGGCGGCGTACGTGGTCGCGAGTCGATCGACCGCCTCCTCGTCGTGCGGGTCGTCGGCGAAGAGCGCCAGGTACAGCTCGATCGCGCGCTCGTGGTCCCCCAACCGCTCGAGGGCGATGCGGGCGCCGCGCCGCTGCATGCCGCGGCGAACGGTGCGGTCGAACGGCAGCGAGGCCCCCGCGACCAGCGCGTCGACGACGGCGCGTTCGTCGCCTCCCTCCTCGAGCAGGCGAGCGAGCGTCTCGACGCCCCACTCGGCGCAGGAAGCCAGCCCCGACGGATCGCCCAGCGACACGGCGCCCGACTCCGATTCGCCCGTCCACCGTGCGCGCGCCAGGGAGAGCAGCTCTTCGAGTATGGCTCGCGCCAGCGCGCGGTCGCCGATCGCTTCGCAGGCGACTTCGATGGCCTCGCGCAGGAGCGCGAAGTCGCCGCCGGTCGCGCGCGAAAGCCGGACGAGGCTGTCGACGAGGGGGCGGCCTCGCGTCCGTCGCTGCAGCTCCGCCAGGTTCGCGAGGAGCGCGGGGTTCGCTTCGTCGTGGGAGAGCGCGCGCCGGAACGCAGCCTCCGCGGCGTCCGGGTCGGCGCGACGATCGCGGTGCCACGCGGCGACGCGCGCCTCGAGATCGCGCGCCGCTTCCCCGGACAGGCCCGCCGCCTGCGTGGCGTCGGCGAGCGCCCGCGCGGCCTCGTCCCAGGCGCCGGAGGAGCCGGCCGCGGCTTCGTACCCCAGCACGAGCTCCTCGAGGACCTCGGTCCGGGACCGTACGACGTCGGTGACGACTCGCGCGGCGATCTCCCAGCGGGCGATCGCGCCGGCGGCGAGGCGTACTGCGGCGTGCGCCGCGGCGAGGTCGGTCGTGTCGCGCACGACGTCGAGGTACGCCGCGAGCGCGCCGTGGGGGTCGTCCAGGCGAGTCTCGAGCACGACGGCGGCCTTCGCGCGCAGCGCCGCGGCGAGGGCGGGGTCGTCGTGAGCCGATGCGATGGCTTCGCGATAGCTGTCGACGAGCCCCTGCCAGGCCCCGGATGCCTCCGCGAGACGAGCGAGCTGCTGTCCGATGGCTGCGTCCCCGGGGGCGAGCGCGAACGCCCGCCGCACGGCTTCGAACGCCAGCCCCGTGTCGCCGCCGCGCGACTCGGCGAGCTCCGCGGCCTCGAGCAGCACGGCGAGCTTCTCCTGGGTGCCGTCGGCGGCCTGCAGCCTGTGCGACGTGAGCTCGAGGACGCCCTGCCAGTCGTCGCACGCTCGCAGCGCGATCAGGAGGGCGCCGATCGCCGCTCGCCTGAGCGCGTCGTCGTGCGCCAGCGCCAGCAGCCCGGCGCGAGCCGCGGCGTTGCGCGGGTCGGCCGCGAGCGCGCCGGCGTACGTCGCGACCGCCGCGGCGTCCTCGCGCATCGGGCCCCGCTGGACGTCTCCGAGCTGCCGCAGGAGCTCGGCCCGCGTGGCGTCGTCCGAGGCGTTCCGCGCTCGGCGTTCGAGGAGACTCGCCAGCTCGCCCCAGCGTTCGCCGTCGCGCAGCAGCTCGGCGAGCGCGAGCGCCGCGTCGTCGGCTTCCCCGAAGTCGTGTTCGACCTCGCGCCACGCCACGACGGCGTCGTTGCGCCGGTTCAGGACCTCCGCCAGCAGCCGGGCGCGGCGAACCCGGTCGGCGCGTTCGCGCTCGCGGTTCGGCGCCACCCGAGCGCGGAGCGCGAGCACCTCGGCGAGGCGCTCGTGGCGCGCGACCCGTTCGAGCAGGTCGGCGAGGCCGTCGAGCGCGTCGGCGTCCTGCGCGTCGTCCGCCAGGCGCTTCTCCCATGACTCGATGGCCCGAGGGAACTGCCCCAGCTGCGTCGACAGTCGAGCGGCCTGCCCCAGGGCATCGCGGCGACCCGTCCCCTCCTCGAGGCCGGCGATTCGCTCGAGGATGTCGAGGCGCTCCTCGCTGCGGCCGGAAGACTCGAGCAGCGGATCGAGCCTTCGCGCGGCGGCGAGCGTGTCCTCCGGGGTCGCGTCGGGCGCGGCGAGGACGGCTCCGAGCAAGGTCACCGCGCCGCTCGCGTCCCCCATGCGGTCCGCGCGGACCGCGGCCGCTTGCATCGTGAGCGCGATGCGAAGCGCCCCGTCCTCGCAGACCTCGGCGGCCGCCGACAGCAGCTCGGCGAACCGCTCGAGGCGCCCCGTCTGCTCCGTCAGTTGCGCCAGGCGGTCGCGCCTCGCTTCGTCGCCCGGATCGAGGACGATCGCGAGCCCTACCTGCTCGAGCGCGCTCGCCGGATCCCCGCTCTTCTCGTAGAGGTCGGCGATCGCCAGGTGCCGCGGGATGCGCTCGCCGGGGGCCTTCACCGCCTCGAGCTCCACGAGAAGGACGCGCGCGAGGTCGGCGTCGCGCCCCGTGCGCGCGTAGTGCTCGCGGAGCAGCGCGGCCGCGCGCTGTCGCACCGACGCCGGCGACGACGCGGGAGGCTCGGTGCGCCGGCGCCGCGACCGCGCGGACCGGCTCCCGTTGGCGGATGGCGCACCGGACGTGCGGCCGGCCTCCGGCGCCGGCGGCGTCGACGCGAGGACGCGCTCGAGCACCGCCCAGCTCTCCGCGGCGTCGGCTCCGCTCGAGTCGTCGCCGTCGCCGGGGATCGCCGGTTCGATCGTATCGAGCGCGGACGCGGCGTCTCCGAGCTCGTCCAGCCATAGCGCCGCGATGCGCGTGCGCGTACGCCGGCCCTCGTCGCGCCTGAGCGCGGGCAGGCGCCCCGTCAAGAGAGAGACGAGCTCGCGATAGCGCCCCTGCCGTTCGTAGAGCCTCTCGAGCGAGCCCGCGAGCTTCGCGTCTCCGGGGTTCCCCTCGTGAAGTTGCTCCAGGTACTGGATCGCGCGGTCCGGGCGGTCGGCGAAGTCCTTCGCCGTCTGAGCGGCGTCCTCGAGAAGCATCGTGCGCTTCTTCCCCGACGCGGAGGCGAGCGCGCGATCGTACAGCGCGAAGAGATCGTCCCACCGCTCCGCGGCGTCCAACAGGAGCTTGAGCCGGTCGAACGCCCAGTCCGCCGACGGATCGACCTCGAGGACCCGCTCGAGGATGCGCGCGACGCGCGCCGAATCCTCGAACCACTCCTCGTAAAACTGGACGGCGCGCTCGCCGATCGAGAGCATCTGCTCGCGCGTGAGCTGCCAGGCCAGGACCTCCTCGTAGAGCGCGGCCACCTCATCGGGGCGCCCGAGGCTGCGCGCGAGCGCCTCGGCGCGATCCCACAGCGCGGAGACGTCGGGAAGCTCGCGGGCGGCGCGCATGGCCGTGGCCAGGGCCTTCTCCGTGTTGCCCTCGCCGCGTTCGAGATCGCAGAGGCGCCCGAACCATTCCCGGCGCGCATGCGCGTCCTCGGCGTCGGCCGGGGCGTCGATCAAGCGTTGCAGTATCTGCGCGCGAGCTTCCGCGTCGTCGGTCGCTTCGCACGCTTGTTCGAGCATCGCGATGGCGCCGGCGCGCGTCGCCTTCTGAGCGAGGAGCTGCGCCGCCAGCGCGCGGGCCTCGGCGTCCGCCGGCGTGTCGGCGAGCACGGCCTGAAGCGCGACCAGGGCCTCCTGCCACCGCGTCGTGCGCGCCAGGAGCGCGCGCGCAATCTCGAGGTCGATGCCGGCGCGAGCGGCCGCCTCGGCGCGATCGCGGTGGGCGCGGAGGGCGTCGAGCCCCTCGTCCACCTCGCCGGTCGCGAGCGCGAGTCGAGCGACCGCCGCGAGCGCCTCGTCGCAGTCGGCGTCGAGCGCCAGGACACGGCGGAAGATCGCGAGCGCGCGGGCGGGATCGGAGAACTCGGCCTCCTCGGCCCTGGCCCACTCGAGCATCTTGGCCAGCCGCTGGTCGGCGGGCGCGTGCTCTGCGCGCCATTCGAGCAACCATCGATGGTCGGCGCGCCGGGCGGGCGACTCGGGGTCGGCCGCGATGCGCGCGTCGAGCGTGGCGAGGACCTCGGCGTGGTGCGCGCGACCGAGGCGCGGGTCCGCGAGCAACGCACGGCACGTGCGCGCCGCGTCGTCCGCGCGATGCGGGTCGGCCGCGACCGCACGCGACTTCGCGAGCAAGAGGCACGCGCGGTCCTCGGGATCCGACGCGGCGTCCTGGTCGATGCGCGCGAGGACCTCGTCCACTGCGAGCTCGAAGTCTCCGCCCGCTCCGGCCTCGACGCTGAGTCTCTCGAAGGACGCGAGCACGTCCGGTCGCGTCGGGGCGACGCCGAACGCGAGCGCCGCACGGCGCGCGGCGCCTTGCGGGTCTCCAAGCCGCTCCGCGAGCACCTGCGCGGCTCGCAGCCAGAGGTCCACCCGCTGCGCGTCGTCCGCCGAGTGCTCGGCGAGCCATGCATACAGACGCGGGAGATCGCTCCAGAGCTCAGCGCGCTCGCAGAGCGCCGCGAGTCGCGCGGTGAGCTCCGGGTCCTCCGGCGCGACCTTGCGCGCGCGCGCGAACAGGCGACGCGCCGTGTCGTCGTCGCCGATCGATTCGGCCAGCGCCGCGCCGCGCTTCCACGCCGCGGCTGCACCCTCGAGGTCGCCGCGGCGCTCTTCGTCGAGCGAGGCGAGTCGATCGAGCCACGCGATCTGCTCGCGCGGGTCTTGCGTCATCTCCGTCCGCCGGTGGAGGACCGCGCGCGCGAGGTCGGCGTCGTCGAGGCGCTCGGCCGCGCGCTCGACGGCATCCAGGTGCTCGGGCAAGAGCTGCGGGTCCTCGAGCAAGCGCGCGCACTGCACCCGAGCGCGATGGTCGTCCCCGTGGGCGGCGGCCACCTCGGCGAGCCTCGCCCTCGTCGAGCGCGCCTCGTCGCCCTCGGCGCGCGTCGCGTGCGCATCGAGCAACGCGCACAGCTCGCTCCAGCTCTCGCGCTGCGCGTACAGCTCCGCGAGCGCCGTGTACGCCTCCGCGTCGTCGGGGTCGTCGGCGAGGGCGGTCCCGTAGGTGGCGACGGCGGCCTCGAGGTCTCCGAGGTCGCGCCACTCGATGGCGCCGATCCGGTGCAGGAGCTCGCGGCGGTAGGCGTCTCGACCTCCCGCCGTGGGCTCACCGGAGCGCCCTTCGGTCCCTCGCCGCGCGATGGCCGCGCGATAGAGCGCCACCCGATCCTGCGGATTGCCCTGGTTGCGCAAGAGGTCGTCGATGCGCGACAAGAGCTCCTGCGACTGCGGCTCGAACGCCAGCGCTCGCCGGTACAGCGCGATCGAAGGCTGCACCTCGCCGCTCGCGGCCAGCGCCTCGGCGGCCTCCTTTGCCAGCGCGCTCAGATCGTCGCTGGTGATCTCGTGGTCGCCCACGGCGCGCGCGAGGATCGTCGCGCGGCGCTTCGGGTCGGTGCCGGCGCCCGCGATCGCGTCGAGCCGATTGAGCCACTCGCGCAGCGGCCGGCCGCCGGCGACCGCCTCCGCCAGCCCGCGACCGACCGCGTCGACGGCGCGCGTCGCCTCGCCGGCTCCGGCCTCCACCGCGAGATCCGCGGTCTCGCGCAGCGCATCGAGGCGATCGTCGAGCTCCGGCGAGAGGGTGCCGCGGAGCTCGAGCACCTTCAGCAGAGGCCCGGTCGCGCCCTCGCGCCGGTACAGCGGCTCGAGCACCCGCGCCGCCGCGAGGCGGTGGTCGCCGAGCGCCGCGAGCTTCTCGAGCGTCGTGCGCGCCGTCTTCTCGAACGGATCGAACGCGAGCGCCTCGTCGTAGGCGTCGATGGCGCCGGGCACGTCGCGCAGTCGCGCCATGCGTAGCGTCCCCAGGCGCGCCATGATCTGCGCGTGTTCGGCGCCCGTCGTCAGCGCGGCTTCCAGCGCGAGGGCCTCCGCGAGCTCCGGCCAGCGCCGCTCTCCCTCGAGCAACGGCACGAGGATCGCGAGCACGTCGGTGGCCGGGCCGAACCGGACGACGACCGCGCGGCAAGTCGCGATGGCGGCCGCGGCGTCTTTCGTCTCGGCGGCACGAACCTGGGCGGCCCGCATCAGGACCTCGCGCGCCGTCGTGTCGTCGGCCGTGTCGCGCGCCCGCTCTTCGAGGAGGCGGGCGCGCTTTTCGGGGTCGGCGCTCGCCTTGTAGAGCGGCTCGAGCGCGTCGAGCGCGCGCGCCCGAGCGCTCGTCTCCAGCAGCCGCTCGTACGCGCCGATTGCGCGCGGCACGTCGGGAAGCTTCGCGGCCTCGTCGGCCAGTCGTTCGTTGGCCTCTTGCCGGGCCGCGGCGTCCGGCTCCAGCGAGGCGAGCATCTCGAGGACGTCGCACAAGGCTCGCCGATCGCGCTCCACCTCGAGGATCTCGCGGAGGAGGCGGGCCGCGGCGAGCGCGACCTCCGGCGGCGCGTCCGCCGCGCCGACGACGCCCGCGAGCGTCGCGCGCGCGCGCTTCGCGTCGCCTGCGCGCAGGAGCATCTCGCCCATCTGGGTGCTCGCCTTGGCCTTCGACGCGGCGTCCTTCGCCGCCGCAAGCACGCGCCCGAGGGACTTCGCGGCGTCGCTCCATCGCGCCAGCCTGGCGGCGAGCTGCACGTACTGCTCGCGCACGGCGTCGTCGGTCGAGTCGAGCGCGATCGCCTGCTCGAGAGCCTCGAATGCCCCTGCGTCGTCCGCCATCCTCTCGTGGCGCAGCCTCCCGAGGCGGGCCAGGAGGGCCGCTCGCTTCGGCCCGCGCGTGTTGTCGAGCTCGATCGCCAGGTACCGGGCGATTTCCTGCGGGGTGCCGAACGCCTCCGCCGCCGTCGGCAGCGCTGCGGCCGCGCGCCCGGCCAGGCCTCGCACCACGAGGAGCTTTTGCGCCACCCGGCGCGCCTCCTCGTGCGCCGGCTCGAGCGCGAGGAGCTGCTCGATGTGAGGCATCGCTCGCTCCGGCTCGTGCAGCTTGTTCTCGTACAGGTCGACGATGCGCGCCAGGAGCTGGACGCGAGTGGGCCCGTCCGGCGGCGGCTCGGACGCGAGCGCCTGCTCGTTCAGACGTACGACGTCGCGCAGGCGGTTGGCCTTCACGTAGAGCCCTTCGAGGTGGAGGCGCGCGTCCTCGTCTCCCGGCTCGAGTCTGAGCAGCTGCTGGAGCAGCTCGACGACGCGCTCGTCCGCCGTTGCGGTCTGGCCCAGCAGGTTGGTCGCGCGCCGCAGCCAGCCTGCCTGCTCGCTGCGCGGCCGGTGCTGCGCCGCCGTCGCGTAGGTCTCGGCGAGCAGGCAGGCTGGCTGCGGCGCGCGACCAACCTGCTGGGCCAGACCGCAACGGCGGACGAGCGCGTCGTCGAGCTGCT
>Ga0102924_1004614_pt1 | contig 13779 bp, 14 predicted proteins | sample PaiPotPPM11metaG_FD_80116 | JGI IMG/M metagenome (GOLD analysis project Ga0102924, IMG submission 80116) | Iron sulfur acid spring bacterial and archeal communities from Banff, Canada, to study Microbial Dark Matter (Phase II) - Paint Pots PPM... ... | reverse complement strand
TCATGATGCAGCCGATGAGGAGGCGGGTGGACTCGAAGGGGAGGCGATTTTCGAAGGCGGTGTGGCCGGCATTGCGGAGCTGGTCGAGGTAGCTGTCGAGGAGGAGGGTGAGTTCGGAGGAGACGGCGACGAGCTGGGTGGAGCTGGCGACATGGTCGAAGATGTGCTGGAGGCGGTCCCGGTAGTGCGCGAAAAGGAGGTCGCGCGACATGGTGAGGGCTTCGCGCGTGGAGGCGGGCGTTACGAAGGGGTGGCCATCACGGTCGCCGCCGATCCAGGAGCCGAAGCTGACGAGTTGAGGGAGTTCGGCGATGTCGGGGGCGAGGCCGTACTCGTCTTCGAGCGCGCTGGCGACTTCGGCGTAGAGGACGGGCAGGGTGTCGAAGATGGAGGACTCGTAGTAGTCGAGCGCCATGCGGATCTCGTCGCGAACCTGGGGGCGGGACTGGCGGACGTCGTTGGTCTGCCAGAGGGCTGTGATCTCGGTGACGATGTCCTGCTGGAGGGATTCGAGCTGGGCGTCGGGGACGGGGATGCGGTCGACCTGCTCGAGGAGGTCGGAGATGCGGCGGCGCTTGAACATGACGGCGCGGCGGGCGACTTCCGTGGGGTGGGCGGTGAAGACGGGCGTGACGCAAATGCGCTCGAGGTAGGCGCGGGCCTGCTCGGCGGAGATGCCTGCGAGCTTCATCTGGCGGAGGGCGCCGCGGAGAGAACCGCGCTGGGGTTCGGCGTTGGGGTCGAGCTGGCTGGAGAGACGGCGGCGCTTGCGGTGGTTGGTCTCGGCGAGGTTGATGAGTTCGAAGTAGAAGGCGAAGGCGCGCGCCAGCTGGTAGGCGGAGGGTACGGTGAGGGCTTCGACACAGCGCAGGGAGTGCTGGAGCGGGTCGGCGGCGGGAGTGGGGCGAGCCTTGGGAGCGGCAGCGCGCGGGGAGGGATTGCCGTTGGCGGATTCCGAAGAGTCGGCTTCGCGGCGGGCGATGGCGGTTTGGCGGAGTTCTTCGACGCCCTCAAAGATGGGCAGGCCGGCCTGTTCGCGGAGGACTTCGCCGAGCAGCATGCCGAGCGAGCGGACGTCGCGGCGCAGAGGAACTTCCTTGAGCTCGCCGGTGGGCGCCTGGAGTTCGGCCAGACGCTGCGGCCAGTTGGAGGGAGACCAAAGGGAGGGCATTTACTGATTATGCCTGAGGGCGGCCGATGCCCCGGGAATCGCGACGCATGCAGGACGAGGGGGGCACGTTACAGGCTGGGGATGCAGGTCCTGTATTCGATCTTGATGGTCGAGCTTTCTTTGTATAGCGCCACGAAGGCTTCATAGCCGGCATCGTGAGGAGGATCGCCCTCGCGCCGGGCCGGTTCGATGTGGGAGGTGACGGCCTGGGTTTCAGAGATCCTGAAGAGCTTGGTGACCGGGTCCCTCTCGGTGACACGCTTGACCTGGATCTGGTCGACCGTGCCGGCTTTCCGGTACCAGGCCTGTTGCAGAGCTACTGCCTCAATGAACTTGAGCATCATGCCTGGCTTGATGTCGGATAGGCGAACCACGTCGATGTTCCCGGTACACGGCAAGGGAGCGTTATCGTTTGCGGGGGCCTTTTGGGGGGAGGCCGCCTGGCTGGGGCCCGGGTTGAGTGAGGCACTGATGACGATGAGAGTCAGAAACAAGAGCGAGAGGCGCATCGCAGTGTCTCCTATTTCGAGACGTTACCACGCGATGAGTGCGGGCGACTACTGCGAACCGCTTCCGACCGATCCCACGGCACGGCGCGCGTACAGACTGCACCTGCACGTGGCGGCCGTCCCCCGGGACCTGTGAGAGCGCGGTTGCGGAGATGGGGTTGCTCTGTGCGACGCTCGGCTACTGGACTACTGGACTATGCAGGCAACATATTCGGACTTGATGGTAGAGCTGTCTTTGAACATGGCGACGAAGGCATCGTAGCCGGCGTCGTGGGCGGGGCCCTTGGTGCGATTGGCAGGTTCGATGTGGGTGGTAAGGGCCTGGGTCTCGGAAAAGGTAGAGACGTGAGTGTCTGGATTGCGGTCGATGATGCGCATGACCTGGATGACATCGGAGGTGCCGGCGGTCTTGTACCAGGCCTGCTGGGCGGCGACGGCCTGGAGGAACTTGTCCATCATGCCGGGTTTGATGTCGGAGACGCGGACGATATTAAGGGTCCCTGTACAGAGAGGAGGCGCGGCGGGTTGCGTCGCGGCCGGCGTTTGGGCGAAGGCGGGGGTGAGGGTTGCGCTGAGGACAGTGAGGGCCAGCAACAGACGAGAGAGTCGCATGGGTGTGTCTCCTATGCGGAGACAGTACCACGGGGAGGTTTACCGCATGTGACTGATGGAGGAGGGCGGCGGTTTATTTTTCGCGGCGGCGCTCGTAAAAGTGGACGGTGAATCCGGCACGCGTTGCGAAATCGTGGCTCCAACCGCCGGCATCCAGGTTATGGGCGATCCATTCGGCGGGGACGAGGGTGAACGACACGCCTCGAGGCAGGTAATATTCGAAGCCGAATCCGGTTTTGGCGACGGGGTCCCAGTCTCTGTAGGTGGCCCTGGTAAAGGTCAATCTCACCTCTCCGGCTTCGCCGAAGACGAACGGCCTGATCCTGTGGATTGGGTCGAAGTCGTACCTTGGGCCCGCGGTCAAGAAGAGGCGGCGTTCGCCGGGCGTGATAGAGCTCATGTAGTAATTGGCGGCCTCGACCTGTATGCCGAGGTGGCGGTTGAAGTTGAATTCCGGCGAGGCCGACCAGCCCCACAGGGGGTGGTTGTGGCCGTATATATTTTCGCCGTCGATGTAGGAACCGCTGAGGGTGAGAGAAGCGACAGGCCCTCGCTGATAGAACGGAACAGCCTGGGAATATGCAATCGAGGGAAGGGAAAGTAGCGCTGCAATTAAGAGCTGCTTCATGAAGACTCCTTGGCCCAGATTCACGGCGGTATGCCAAGGGATGCGGCTATCGATGTGTGGGGTTGGAGGCGCGGCGTTGATTCGGCGTGTTTGCTATTGACGCCGTGAAAACGCGTTTCCGACGGCTCGCAGCTATCAGATTCGATAGGGCGTTCCAGAGGCGCAACGCGGGCCTTATGAGCGAAGGCCCTCCAGGGCCGCGCCACTCAAAACTACATGACGAGTGCGAGTTTCTCGAGTTCTTCCTGCATGCACTTGAGGGTGCAGCCGACGGATTCGATGCGGGTGACGGCTCCGCGCGCGGCGTGGTTGGAGACGCCGTAACCGCGGATGGTGAGGAAGGAAGCGACGAGTTCCGCCGCCTGCCAGGAGTCCAGGCCCGACTGCATCAACTCTGAACGCAGTGAGGAGAGATCGGTCGCATTGAATTTTTCCGCCGTGCTAGGTACTGAATAGTCTTCCATGGCCATCCTCCTTCTCGATTCGTCCGACTACTGCCAGCCCGAACTCGACGATTGAGCCTTGCGCATCCTGCAGCGAACAACTAACGGATTAGACGCCTAATCCGGGAGTGAGTTGCTAATTATTGTGCGAAAGTACTCTGGTAACACGCCATGTCACTTTCGTGTCACGGAATTGTACGCAGTTTGTCTCGCGGAAGTTCGTGAATAAGAATTAGCAGCGAATGGATGGAATTGACGCTCGTACCGTGGCTGCATGCATTGGTTTGCAGTTCTGACTTCAGGAGGCACGGGCGGGCAACAGGACGGGGATGCCATCGACGATGGGATAGCGACGGCCGCAGCCAGTGCAGCGAACGATATTCGCGTCCAGCGCGAGCGCTTGACGGCAGACAGGGCATGCAAGCCAGTGGAGAGTGTCGGGGGTAACGGCGGCCATGGGGATAGGGTACTCGTTACCAGGTGCTGGGTACTAGGTACTAGGTACTAGGTACTAGGTTCGAGGTGAGGCAAATACGGAGACTCTGACTCTGCGATTCAGAATGACGGCGGTGGGGAGGGCTGCGATGCCGATGGGAGGAGGGCGACGGTAGGGAGGCGGCTGTAGAAGGTACGATGGAAGTTGAGATGAGTGAGACGACACGGATTTTGAATGGGATTGAAATTGCCGCGGAGATAAAGGCGGAGGTTGCCGAAGAGGTGCGTGCGCTGAAGGCGGACGGCGTGACGCCGGGGCTGGTGGTGGTGCTGGTGGGGCACGTTGCGGCCTCGGAAATTTATGTACGCAGCAAGGTGAAGGCGTGCGCGGAACTGGGAATCTGGAGCGAGATGCTAACGCCGCCGGAGACGGTGACGACGGAAGAGATGCTGGCGCTGATTGCCGACCTGAATGGGCGCGATGAGGTCGATGGGATCCTGATTCAACTGCCGCTGCCCAAGCACGTGGACACGCGGCGGCTGCTGGAGGCGGTGTCGCCGGAGAAAGATGTAGATGGGTTTCATCCGGTGAATGCCGGGCGGTTGCAGAGTGGGCAGCCGGGGTTAAGGCCGTGCACTCCGGCGGGGATTCTGGAGGTTCTGCGGCGCAGCGAGCTGCCGGTTGCGGGCAAGCATGCGGTGGTGCTGGGGCGGTCGGATATTGTGGGCAAGCCGGTGGCGATGCTGCTGTTGAATGCGCATGCGACGGTAACGGTGTGCCACTCGAAGACGGTGGACATCGGGCGTTACACGCGGGATGCGGACATCCTGGTGGCGGCGATCGGCAAGCCGGGATTTGTGACGGCGGAGATGGTGAAGCCGGGAGCGACACTGATCGATGTGGGGATCAATCGCGTGACGGACGCGGCGGAGGTGGAGCGATATTTTCCGGGCGACGCGGAGCGGGCGGCGCAGTTTGCGAAGCGGGGTTCGACGCTGGTGGGGGACATTCATCCGGCGGCGTTCGCACTGGCGGGGGCGTATACGCCGGTGCCGGGAGGCGTGGGGGCGCTGACGATCGCGATGCTGATGCACAACACGGTGAAGGCGGCGAAGGCTCGGCGCGGTACGGCGTCAGGCAAGGTCTAGCGCGATGCTGCGAGTGGGTCTCACCGGCGGATTGGGCAGTGGGAAGTCGACTGTGGCGGCGCGGTTCGGGGCGTGGGGGGCGTATATGCTGTCGGCCGATGAGATTGGGCGCGGGCTGATGCAGCCAGGGCAGACTGTGTACGCGCAGATTGTGGAACGGTTTGGGCCGGGAGTGGTGGCGGCGGATAGAACTCTGGACCGGGCGGCGTTGGCGCGGATTGCGTTTGCTGAGGGACGCATTGAGGAGTTGAACGCGATTGTGCATCCGGCGACCATCGCCAGCCAGGCCGCGGCGATCGATAGGATTGCGGCGCGCGATCCTGGGGCGGTGGTGATTGTCGAGTCTGCGCTGATCTTCGAGACGAAGTATGGGGGCGAAGACGGGTGGCACCGGCGGTTCGACAAACTGATCCTGGTGCGGGCGCCGGAGGAGGTGAAGATTGCGCGGTTCGTGGCGCGGGCTTCGAGCGGGCGGACGCTGAACGAGAAGGCGCGTGGGGCGCTGGAGGCTGAGGCGCGGCGAAGGCTGGCGCAGCAATTGGAGGACGACTGGAAGGCCGAGCGGAGCGATTATGTGCTGAGAAATGATGGCTCGGTCGAGGAGTTGCTGGCGCAGGTGGATGCGCTTTGGCCGGTGCTGAGGGACGCGGCGAAGAACTAAGTGGCGGCGGCGGACGTATATCCACTGGGAGCGAAAAGCAGATTCCCTTCGGGAATGACAATCAGTTGCCTGGGCGATGGATGGCAAACGGATGCCGCGAACGAATAAAATCAGAGGTTGAGCGTCGCGCTGGGGTGTGAGCGACTTGAGGAAAGCTTCTTTGATGAAACTACGTCCGGTTTTATTGGTGGTTTTGTTGCTTGGCGGGTTCTATTACCTGACGACGCACTTTGTGTCGTCGGGCGCGCTGGCGCCGTGGCTGGGGCATGCTGCCGGCGCTGGGCCAAACACGCAGTTGGTGAGCGGGCCGACTGGGGCGTTCGACTTGACCGAGGCTTCTGCCGCGCCGACCTTCGACGAAGAAGAGCAGCAGAATATCGCGGTGTACAAGAAGGCGCTGCCGAGCGTGGTGAATATTACCGCGACCGCGGTGGCGTGGGACTTTTTCTATGGGCCGGTGCCGCAGCAGGGGCAGGGGTCGGGGTTCATCCTGAACAAGGAAGGGCTGATCCTGACCAACAACCACGTGATCGAAGGGGCGCAGCGGGGCGGGGTTGAGGTGACGCTGTTCGACAAGCACAAGTACAAGGCGACGGTGGTGACGGTGGACCGGGGACACGACCTGGCGCTGGTGAAGATTGAGGCGCCCAACCTGATTCCGGCGACGCTGGCGGAGACCAGCACGGGGCTGGCGGTGGGGCAGCGGGTGTATGCGATCGGCAACCCGTTCGGGCTGTCGGGCACGATGACGCGCGGGATTATTTCGGCGATCCGGTCGGTGAAGAGTCCGGCGTCGGGGAGTTTGATTGATGACGCGATTCAGACGGATGCGTCGGTGAATCCGGGCAATTCGGGCGGTCCCCTGCTGAATTCGCGGGGCGAGGTGATCGGGATTACCACGATGATTGCGTCGAACGGGGCGGATCAGTCGTCGGGGATCGGGTTTGCGATTCCGATCAATACGGCGAAGGCGGTGCTGGACGATTTTGCCAAGTACGGGCGGGTGCGACGGCCAACGCTGGACATTGTGACGCTGGCGATTGGGCCGGACCAGGCGGAACAGATCGGGCTGCCGGCGGATTACGGGCTGCTGATCGAGCGGGTGCTGCCGGGCGGCGCGGCGGAGAAGGCCGGCCTGCACGGCGGGACTCAGCGGGCGTACGAGGGCAATACGCCGGTGATGCTGGGCGGCGACCTGATTGTGGGGTTCGACGGGCAGGAGATTGCAAACGCGCAGGACCTGTCCGCCGCGATGAATGCGCATCGCGCGGGGGACACGGTGACGCTGAAGGTGTTTCGCGGGAAGAAGCAGCTGGAATTCAAGGTGACGCTGGGTGACGCGAAGGATACGACGCAGGGGCAACAGACTTAGGGCAGTTTATAGTTGCTAGTTGCTGGTTGTTAGTTGCTAGTTGAACTGTCTGTGAGGCGCATGCAAGGAACGACGCGGTGGCAGACGTTTGGCGCGCTGGTGGGAGCATCCCTGGTGGTTGTGTGCCTGACGGCGTGGCCGTTTGCGAAGGCGCACCTGCAGGCTATGGCGGTGATGCGCGAAGTCGGGGGGCAGCCGGTGCCGTGGGTGGCGCGGGGCCTGACGGTGCCGGTGACGACCGAGGACTTCAGCTTTCCGATTGAAGGCGCGGGCGGACCGCAGCAGGTGCGGGCGCGGATGTACCGGCCCGAGGGTATGCCGGATGCGCCGGCGATGGTGATCTTCCACGGCGTGCATCATTTGGGGATCGACGAGCCGCGGCTGATGGGTTTTGCGGCGGCGATGGCGAGCTGCGGGATTCGCGTTCTGACGCCGGAGCTGCCGGGCATCAAGGACTACCACGTGAGCCAGGATTCGGTGCAGACGATTGGCGAGTCGGCGAATTGGTTCGCGGCGCAGACCGGTGGGCCGGTTGGGGTGATGGGGCTTAGCTTTTCCGGCGGGCTGGCGCTGGTGGCGGCGGCAGACCCGATGTATCACGCGGGCTTCCGGTTTGTGATTGCGGTGGGGTCGCAGGACTCGATGAGTCGGGTGAGCGAGTACTACCTGACAGGGCGCGACGTGCGGCCGGACGGGTCGGTGGAGGTGCTGGCGGCGCATGAGTACGGGCCGCTGGTGCTGGAGTATGAGCACCTGGAGGACTTTATCCCGGCGCAGGATCTGGAGGCGGTGCGCGCGGTGCTGCGGGCGCATCTGTACGAGGACTCGAAGGCGGAGGCGACGGCGTCGCTGGGGCTGAACGAAGTGCAGAAGCGGGAGACGCTGGAGCTGATGGATGCGACGCTGCCGGCGACGCGCGCGAAGATTGCGGCGATGGTCGCGCGGCATGTGGAAGAGTTGCCGGGGTTGTCGCCGCGGGGACGGCTCGAGGCGCTGGGGACTCCGGTGTATCTGCTGCACGGCGAGGCGGACAACATTATTCCGTCGGCGGAGACGCTGTGGATGGCGCAGGAGTTGCGGCCGGAGGATTTGCAGGCGGTGCTGGTGAGCCCGGTGCTGTCGCATATCGACCTGGAGGCGACGCCGGGAGCGATGGACGAGTGGCGGCTGGTGCACTTCTTTGCGCTGGTGATGCGGACGGCGGAGACGACCGGCGGATAAGTCCCCAGGCGGCTGGACGGAGGTCGAGATGCAGAGACTTCGGTCGCCCTACTTCCCTGCTGCCGTGTTGCGGCCGAAGCGGAAGCTGGGGCCGACGGAGTAGCGGAAGGTCCAGCGACCGGTGGCGAGGATGTCGTTGAAGGGGTGGTTGTAGACGAAGTCCATTTGCGCGCGGATCCCGAAGTGAGGGCTGATGGTGTAGTCGCCGCCGCCCCCCACGCCGTAGAAGCCGGTCCAGTCCGTTTTGTATCCGGCGGGGGCGAGTTGGGCGACGATGACCTTCTGGAAGGCGTCGGCGGCGTGGGGGACGGCGTGCTCGCGCAGGGCTCCGAGGGAAGGACGCAGGAAGAGCGTGAGCCTGGCGTAATGGCGGTAGGCGAGTTGGGGGCCGGCAGCGAAGGTTTGAGTGGAGGCGTCTGTCGGAACAGCGAGGTGGTAGTTCGGAGGGAGCAGGCCAAGCGCGATGTAGCCGGCCTGGGCGGCGTTGATCTGGGCCTGCAGCGCGGCGGGAAGGAGATCGGTGGTGAGGAATTCAGAGCCGGAGGCGACGCTGTAGTCGCCGCCGAAGGAGAGCCAGCGGCGGGGATTGATCCCGGCCTGCGCGTGGAAGCCTTTTTCGTTGAGGCCGAGTTTAGGGCTGTCGATATCGGCAAAGCCGACGTAGGCGTCGTAGCGGCCAATGTAGTTTTGCTGGGCGTTGGCGGAGGCTGCGGGGATGGAGAGAAAGACGGCGACAGCAGCGTATCCAAGGAGGCAGGGGAATCCAATTCGCATCTCTGGGGCCCTCCTGAAACTGCTGCGGCATGCTTTGTGGACGGGCCACAACCAATCCGCGTCAGTTCCAGTTCGCAGACAATCTATCCGACGACTGCGACTCTTGTCATCCGCGGTCCGGAGACGCGGGGGAGGCAGCTTGCCCAAGCTGCCTCTGCGCCTGACAATGGAAGTGCATATGCCTACCCTGGTCACACTCGCTGAAATTCAGGCTGCCGCTGCGCGCATCGCGGGCGTCGCAGTACGTACGGGGCTCTACCCGGTAGATCGTGCCCGGCTGCGGGGGGCGGGCATTGAGGAGCTGCCGTTTGAGTTGTACATCAAGGCGGAGAGCGAGCAGCCGATTGGAAGCTTCAAGCTGCGCGGGGCGTACAACCGGATTGCGCAGCTGTCCGCGGACGAGCTGGCGCGAGGAGTGATTACGTACTCGAGCGGCAACCACGCGCAGGGAGTGGCGTATGCGGCGCGGGCGCTGGGGTCGAAGGCGGTGATCGTGATGCCGAACAACGCTCCGGTGGTGAAGCAGGAGGCGACCAAGGCTCTGGGCGCGGAGATTGTGCTGGTGGGGCCGGCAAGTTCGGAGCGCAAGGCGAAGGCCGAAGAGCTGGCGGCGGAGTTTGGGTATACGATCGTTCCGCCGTATGACGATCCCGCGATCATTGCCGGCCAGGGGACGTGCGGGCTGGAGATTCTGGAGCAGGTTGGCGAACTGGCGGGCGGGGTTGTGGTGCTGTCGCCGGTGTCGGGCGGCGGGCTGCTGAGTGGGATTGCGACGGCGGTGAAGCTGGCGGCTCCGGACGGGGCGCGGGTGCAGGTCTGGGGAGCCGAGCCGGAGCTGGCGGCGGACGCGAAGGAGTCGTTCGACACGAAGACGCTGGTGGAATGGCCGGCGGCGAAGACGACGCGGACAATCTGTGATGGACTGCGGACACAGTCGGTGGGGGTGCGGAACTTCGCGCATATTCTTAAGTTCGTGGACGGAATAGTGACGGTGGCGGAGGACGAGATTCGGGCGGCGATGCGGGTGATGCTGGCGGCGACCGGGCTGACGGCCGAGCCGAGCGGCGCGGCGACGCTGGCCGCGGCGCTGTTTCATTCTCGGGAGTTGCCGGCATGCGAGAAGATGGTGGCGGTGTTGAGCGGCGGGAATATCGAGCCGGAGTTGAAGGGCGAGTTGGAAGCCGGCGTTGGGACAGGTGCTTCCGCGTAAGGCGGACGGGAGTCTAAGGGGCAGTTGTCAGTTGTCAGTTGTCAGTTGTCAGTTGTCAGGTGCCAGGTGCCAGGTGCTAGTTGTCAGTTGGCGGATGGGTTCGATTATGGGAATTAGGTGGATTCAAATCCGGGTGGTGATGCTGGCGATCATTGCAGCGCTGGTTTGCGGCGTGGGGAGCGCGCAGAAATCGAAGAAACCGCCCTATGATCCCGGGGCGCGGGCGACGCTGGTGCATCCGGCGATTGTGTATGTGTCGGCGGAGGACAGCGCGACCCATGTAACCGAAGTGCTGCCCGGGCACGAGGTGGTGGTGATGGAGCGCAACGGGGCGTGGATACGGGTGTTTGCCAACACCGACGCGGGCGATGAGCAGGGTGAGACGGACAAGCCGGAGTTCAGCGTGGAGGACAATGCGACGCCGGAGTCGGGATGGATCCGGGACAAGGGCGTGGTTGGGCCGGCGACGGTGAATGGCGACCTGATTCTGTTTGGGACGGCGGCGAACTTTGAAGAACAGGCTTCGCAGCCCCATGCGCCGAAGGATGCGGCGGAGGAGGCGCACCTGCTGTACCGGCGCGTGTCGGAGTACTATCCCAACTCGCCACTGGCAGCGGAGGCTGCGTATCGCTCGGCAGATGTGCGCTGGCAGATCGACAAGGCAGATGTGCGGACGCTGCCCTCGGCGAAAGAGCAGGAGGCGTATCTGCGGCCGCAAATCTACGAAGGCGATATGCAGAAGGTGATCAAGACGTACCCGGGGTCGAAGTTTGCGGCGCTGGCGGCGTGGGACATGATCGACAACAAATTGTGCGGCGACTGGCAGGGACTGCCCAAGTGTCCGGAACTGGAGGCGGTGTTGTACGAAAAGTACGCGGACAAGTATCCCGACAGCCCCAAGGCGGCGCAGGCGCTGTACGAGGCGACCTACCGGCAGGGCGTGCTGGTGTCGATGTACCTGGTCGAGGACAATCGCAAGCGGTCGGAGCAGGCGGCGGCGGCTACGCAGGGATTAGCGACCGAGCTGCGGCAGAAGTTTCCGCAGTCGGATTTCACGGCGCGGGCGGCGAGCATCGCGTACCGGGTGCAGCAGCAGGTGCCGGTGTATGGGAATGATCGGGATTGATGAGTTGCTCGTTGCTAGGTGCTAGGTGCTAGGTGCTAGGTGCTAGGTGCTAGGTGCTAGGTGCTAGGTGCTAGGTGCTAGGTGCTAGGTGCTAGGTGCTAGGTGCTAGGAATGGATGCTCATGGCTCTGAACCGCGCTGAGGATTTCTGCATGAGGAGCTTGAAGGGCTTCGTTTTCGTCGTCGCTATGGCTTTCTTATTTTCGGGGCTGGGTGAGGCCCAGGAGCAATCCATGCGCCTGGCGTTTGAAGTTGCCACGATCAAGCCTTCTGAGGCTGGGCTGCTGAATGGAGGGATCAAGCCACTGCCCGGCGGCGACGGGTATATGGCGCAGAACGTCTCCGTACGGCTGATGATCAGTCTGATGTACCAGGTGCCGATGCGGCAGATCACGGGCGGCCCGGGCTGGCTCGACACGGATCACTACGACGTTGAAGCCAAGGCGGACCATGCCTACAGCAAGGAGGAACTGCATGCGATGTTCCGCAGTCTGCTGGAGGACCGGTTCAAGCTGAAGCTGCGTAAGGAAACGCGGGAGGGCCCGGTGTATGCGCTGACCGTCGACAAATCGGGATCGAAGATGAAGGTCAATGAGGGTCCGCAGGATTACCAGATCCCGATTACGTTCGGCAGGGATAATTCCGTGGTGGGGTCGCGCGTGTCGATGCAATATCTCTGCTGGTGGCTGGGACAGCAGCTGCAACGGGATGGGCGGCCCGTGATCGATAAAACGAAGCTGGATAAGAATTACGACTTCACGCTGACCTTCGCGCCGGAGCGGCCGCCAGAGATGGCTGCGGAGAATCCGGCGTTGCAGAACCTTCCGTCGCTCTTCGATGCTTTGAAGGAACAGCTTGGGTTAAGGCTGGATCCAGAAAAGGGGCCGGTGGAGTATTACGTGGTGGATCGGGTGGAGCGGCCGTCCGATAATTAGGGTATGGGAACGATCGGGGCGGATACGCGGCCGGTGGGGATTCGGCGGGGGACGCCCGAAGACGCGGCGGTGATTGCGGAGTTGAATGGGCAGCTGGGCTATCCAGGGACGGTGGACGAGGTGCGCCGGCGGCTGGTGGAGTTGCGGTCGCGCGAGGGTGAGCAGGCGGTGTTTGTGGCGTGCCTGGGGTCGCACGTGGTTGGGTGGGTGGATGTAGCGCTGACGTTCCATCTGCAGAGCCCGGCGTATGCGCTGATCGGGGGGCTGGTGGTGCGGGAGGGGATGCGCGGACTGGGGATCGGCAAACGGCTGTGCGAGGAGGCGGAGGCGTGGAGCCGGGCTCAGGGGGTGCCGGTGGTGCGGGTTACTTCGCGGAGCACGCGGGCGGATGCGCACCGGTTCTACCTGCGGGATGGGTACAGCGAGGTGAAGACGTCGCGGGTGTTTGAGAAGCGGTTGGATTGAAATTGCGGTGTGGGCGCAAGGGTTCACGCTCTCTTAATCAGGGTCACATTTAGAATCAGAGGATGCCTATTTACCAAGTTATTGTCCTGGCGATTGTGCAGGGACTCGCTGAGTTGCTGCCGGTTTCGAGTTCGGCCCACGTGGTTGTCGCCGAGAGCATTTTCCACAAACACTTTGGCGGGCTCCCTCCCTCAGACCCCAAGATGACGCTGCTGCTGGTGATGTTGCATACGGGCACGATGTTTGCGGTGATTGCGTACTTCTGGAAGCAGTGGAAGAACGCGTACTTTGCCAGCTCGGACGCGTTCAAGCGGTTTGCGGTGCGGCTGGTGTGGGCGACGGCGCTGACGGGCGTGGTCGGTGAGGTGCTGATCAAGCTGGTCGAGCACACGATGTTCAAAGGCGCGCCCAAGGCGGAGATTGAGCAGCTGTTCGGGCGACTGGACCTGGTGGCTCCGGCGTTGGCGGCTGCGGGCATTTTGATTTTGATCGCGGGAATGCGGGAGAAGGCAGAGGGTGCGGCACCGGCGAGCGCGGCGGGGAGCATCACGCGGCGGCCAGGCGAGAACGTGACCATGCGGCAGGCGGGGTGGATGGGCCTGGTGCAGGGACTGTGTCTGCCGTTCCGCGGATTCTCGCGGTCGGGCGCGACGATTTCGACGGGGATGCTGACGGATGCGCCGAAGGAGCGGGCGGAGAAGTTCAGCTTCGCGCTGGCCGTGGCGATTACGCCGCTGGCGATTGGGCGGGAGGCGTTGCGGCTGGTGCATGCGACGAAGGATGCTGCCGCGACGGGGACGCCAATCGATCTGCATGGGACGTTGATGTTCAGCCTGCTGGGTGCGGTGTTTTCGTTCTTCGCGGGGTTGGTGGCGCTGAAGTGGCTGTCGAGTTGGCTGGAGAACGGGCGGTGGTATCTGTTCGGGATCTATTGTTTGGTGGCCAGTGTGGCAGTGTTCGTTCTGCATACTCGGGGTTACTGATCAAGTGAGAGCTGAAGACATCATCGGGTTGAGTTTCTTCCTGATGCTCTTCGCTGGAATTGGGTTGATGCTGTACGGGACCAAGC
>Ga0102924_1004612_pt1 | contig 13781 bp, 11 predicted proteins | sample PaiPotPPM11metaG_FD_80116 | JGI IMG/M metagenome (GOLD analysis project Ga0102924, IMG submission 80116) | Iron sulfur acid spring bacterial and archeal communities from Banff, Canada, to study Microbial Dark Matter (Phase II) - Paint Pots PPM... ... | reverse complement strand
TCCCTGTGGGGAATGGACGGGGCGTCGTCGCTGCTCTGGAAATTTCACCTGCATTCGGTGATATGGAACAAAGATCTGCTTGAAGGTGCGCTGCTTCCGGTCGGAATTTCCTTCTACACGTTCCACACCATCAGCTACATCGTTGATAGCTATCGCGGCACCATCAAGCCGACCACCAACATCTTCGAGTTCGCCTGTTACGTGGCGTTGTTTCCGCAACTGGTCGCCGGGCCGATCGTGCGCTTCCGCCAAGTCGAAAACGACCTGGAACATCTGGATGCGGCAAATCGCTGCACCGGTCTCGATATCGGCTGGTCCTATTTCGTTATCGGTCTCATCAAGAAAGTCCTTATCGCTGATACGATCGCGGCAGTCATCAATCCGGGCCTTGTCTCTTTCTCAACCTTGGGTACGGCCGGTGCCTGGCTTTGCGCTCTGGGTTACACCTATCAGATTTATTTCGATTTCTCCGGATACAGCGACATGGCCGTCGGCCTCGCGCACATGTTCGGGATCCGTCTTCCGCAGAATTTCAACTCGCCATATAAGGCTCTTGATCCTTCGGATTTCTGGCGCCGCTGGCACATCTCGCTCTCGACTTGCCTGCGCGATTATCTCTATGTTCCGCTCGGCGGCAATCGCACAGGCATGTACCGCAACCTGCTTATCACCATGCTGCTCGGCGGAATCTGGCACGGCGCAAACTGGACGTTCCTGGTGTGGGGTGGTTATCACGGCGCGCTGCTGATCTTTTATAAGCTTTTCCACCAAACCTGGGACGCCCTGCCTACCCTTCTCCGCCGGGGTGCCATGTTCCTGCTATCAATCATCGGATGGGTGATTTTTCGCGCCGACTCATTCACCATGGCCGCGCAGTGGCTGGCGAAGATGTTTTATCCCACCAGCGGCTATATGTTTGCCGGAGCAGTTGTGCTAGTAGCGTGCATTGCAGTTGCAGCGGCAGTTGCGCACGCTGCACCAAACACGTTTGAGATGTCGCACCAGTGGAGTCCACAAGCGGCATGTGCCCTCGCGGCCGGCCTAGTGTGCTGTCTGGTCATGATCACCGGCGGACAGCGATCGCCATTCCTGTACTTTCAATTTTGAGCGGAGAATAGATGCCAAATCGAAATTCAATTCTCCGCTGCGGATACCTTCTGCCACGTGTGCTCCTGCTCTGGGCTTTGCTCGACGTAACGCTGCGCTTCGCGCCGCCCCAGTGGTACACGTTTCGTGTTTATGAATTCGCCGCGATAACGGGTCCGCATAATGAAGGCCAGTTCCGCACCAATTTCACGTACCAGAATTCTCGCGCCTACGGCGACCTGGCCTCTCTGGGAAACTGCATGGAATGCCGGCAGTATCGGCCTATGAATGTTCATATGGATGCGCGAGGCTTCGCCAACCCGGCTTCATCGGGTCTTTACGATGCGATTCTGGTCGGAGATTCATTCGGAGTCGGCGCTGAGCAAGCAGCGGGCGCAACTCTGGCCTCGCAAATTTCCCTTCGTACTGGCTTGTCTACCTACAATGCATGCAGGCTTGGGCGAGCTATCACCCGCGAAGATCTTCTGGCTTTGATTGATGAACTTGGCATCGCGAATGGCACCGTCCTCTTCGAGTTGATGGACAGGAGCTTGGGAACTGTTCCTTCGTCGCAAGAAGACCCCGAGAGGGAAAACCTTGATCGCTGGTCCAAAAACGCCGAGTATTCGCCCCTTGCGAACGTCTCTCTGGAAGTCGTGGGCCGCTTTTACGATGGGCGCTTAATGCCTAACCCGTATGCGGTAAACGTTGTCCGCAAGATCTTGCCTGACGGGCAGCCTATTCTTATTCAACTCGATGACGCGCGAGACGGTATACCCGACGCGCCGAGATTATGGGCACAATATTTCCGCGTTCTGAATAAAGAGCTGCGGCAGCGGAAATTCAGATTGATCGTCATTCTCGTCCCCAGCAAGTACACCGTCTATCAGCCGCTGATCAAAAATGCGCCGCAGACGAACAAGAGCCAAGCATTTGAGGAATTGCAGAAGAGACTAAACGATATGCTGGTTGTAAATACGACCGTCGCGTTGCAACAAGCCGCCGCTGAAGGCCTTGAACACGGGAGCCTGCTGTACTGGCGCGACGACACTCACTGGAACGAAGACGGTGTGCGCGTCGCCGCCGATCAACTTCAAGCGCAATACGCCGCCGGGTTCGGTGCAACCTCCGGGCCCGCCAAGGTGACATCGGTTTCGCAGAAACGTCCGCGCTGAATCACTTGCGAAAATTTTACTTGGCCCGATTCCAGTAGGCGGCCAGATCTCACATTACGAAAAATCCTCAGCGGTAGCATTACGAAATCCGATAATGCGTATCGAATCTTTCGAATTGACCGTCTGGCCATCGTCGCGTACCTTAAGTCTTTCATGCTGACTCGTCACCATCACCACCATCATCACGCGCACAGCGCGACGGCGGGGGTGTGCGGCTGATTTAGCCAGCAAACACGAGTTTCAGGCCCGCTGAAGCAACAAGCTCAGCGGGCTTTTTGTTTTTACCGACAGCAGAGCAAATTCTATGAACATCGATTTCGACAAAATGCAGGGCCTGGTTCCCGCCATTGTTCAGGACGGCAGCAACGGCGAAATCCTAATGCTCGGCTTCATGAATCATGAAGCCTGGCAGCAAACCCAAGCACTGGGATACGTCACGTTTTATAGTCGAACGCGCAACCAGCTTTGGACCAAAGGCGAGACCTCAGGCAACCGGCTGAAAGTTATCTCGGCACGCACCGACTGTGATCGCGATTCGCTTTTAATTCAGGTTGAAGTCGAAGGCGCAGGCGTGGTGTGTCACGAGGGCACACGCTCGTGCTTCACTAAAGCGATTAAGCTCGGCGCCAACCCCGTGACTGCGGAGATCACGCCATGAAGATCCGCTTAGGAATTCCCAAAGGCAGCCTGCAGGAAGCGACGCTGCAACTCTTCGCTCAGGCTGGATTACCGATTCATACCAACTCCCGTTCGTACTTTGCCTCCACCGGCGACCCGGAGATCGAGTGCATGCTGATTCGCGCGCAGGAGATGGCGCGTTATGTCGAGCACGGCGCGCTGGATGCCGGATTGACTGGCTTCGATTGGGTCATCGAGAGTCGGCTTGAAGTGGTCACGGTTTCCGACTTGATCTATGCCAAGCAAAGCCGCGGCAAAGTTCGCTGGGTGCTGGCCGTCCCGGAAAGCTCGTCATACGAAAAAGCGGAAGACCTCAACGGATGCATTATTGCGACCGAACTGGTGAACGTCAGCAGAAATTATTTTGCCGAACGCGGCGTGAACGTTCAGGTCGAATTCTCGTGGGGGGCAACCGAGGTGAAGCCTCCCATGTTGGCCGACGCCATCGTTGAGGTCACCGAAACCGGCAGCTCGCTGCGCGCCAATCACTTGCGCATCATGGACACGGTGCTCGAAAGCAATACCCAGATCATCGCCAACAAAGCCTCATGGGCGGATTGCGGCAAGCGGCGCAAGATCGAGAACCTCGCGCTGATGCTACGCGGAGCGATGGAAGCCAAAGACCGTGTCGGATTGATGCTGAACGTTCGCAAGGAAGACCTCGACGGAGTGTTGAGCGTATTGCCCGCGCTTAAGCGTCCAACCATTTCTACTCTCAGCGATCCGGAATGGCTGGCCGTCAACACCGTGATCGAAGAATCGCAGGCGTGGGAGGTGATTCCCCGCCTCAAAGAAGCTAATGCGCAAGGCATCGTCGAATATCCGCTGAATAAGGTGGTCATGTAATGCGGATGCTGGAGGGCAAAGCTGCAGACGCGTACGTGGCTGATTTAGAGACTCGCGGCTCGCGCCTGGATGATGTAGAACCCGCAGTACGGCGGATCATTGAAGATGTGCGCCACGATGGAGACCGTGCGCTTCTGAAGTATGCGCATGAATTTGATAGGCTCGAGCCGAACCAGAACTTGCGAGTGAGTGACTCCGAATTGAAGGACGCAGGGAAATGCGCGCCGGCCTCACTTAAAACTGCGCTGAGCATTGCGGCAAAGAACATTCGACAGTTTTGCGAGTGGCAAAAGCCAAAAGAATGGACTCGATCCCGTGACGGCATTTCGCTCGGTCAGTTGGCCCGTCCGCTCGATTCCGTCGGTTGCTATGTTCCGGGAGGCCGTTTTCCCCTGCTCTCGACTTTGCTGATGACGGTCATCCCAGCGCAGGTAGCCGGAGTAGAAAACATTCGCATGGTTTCGCCGCACCCCAGCTCCGAAGTTCTGGCCGCGGCTGCCATGCTGGGTGTCGGTGAGTTCTACCGTGTCGGCGGCGCACAGGCCATCGCCGCACTAGCGTATGGAACCGAAACCATTCCGCGCGTGGATAAGATTGTCGGCCCAGGAAATTTATACGTGACCGCTGCAAAAAAGTTAGTCGCGTTTGATTGCGCAATTGACATGCTGGCCGGGCCGACCGAAGTCGTAATCGTCAGTTCCAAGGGCAAGCCGTCGTTTATCGCCGCTGATCTGGTTGCGCAAGCTGAGCACGACCCGGAAACTTTGGCGGTGTTCATCACGACGTCCAAGAAACTCGCAGCGGCGGTTGCTACGCAAGTGCAGCAGGGCGGACGAGAGCCGTTACGTGAAAACACAATTGCCGAACAATCGCTTGCGAGTCGCGGCGCAATTCTGATCGCTAGGTCGCGAGAAGAGGCCTTCGCGTGGGCAAACCGTATTGCCTCCGAACACATAACCATTGACAAGAAAGACTTGTCGAAGGTGCGCAATGCGGGATCAGTTTTCGTCGGAGACTATTCGGCGCAAGCAGCTGGCGATTATGCATCTGGCCCTAACCATGTGCTGCCCACTGCCGGTGCGGCACGCTTTCGCGGCGGCCTCAGCGTGATGGATTTTGTAAAGCTGATTTCCGTCCAGGAACTGTCTTCCAGAGGTTTGGCCCGCATTGCGCCAACGGTCATTCATCTTGCCGAAACCGAGGAGCTACGAGCCCATGCCGACTCCATTCGCGTGAGGTGCCCCGGTGCTTAAACCGAGAGAAGCGGTGCGCACGCTGAAGGAATATCATCCGCCGCTCGGCAACCGCGAAGGACTACGGCTGGACTTCAACGAAAACACCTCCGGATGCTCTCCGCGCGTCTTGCGAAAGGTGCGCGAACTGGACGGCGACTCGCTCGCGTGCTATCCCGTGCGCGAGCCTGGGGAACGGGCTGTGGCTGCCGCTTTCGGAGTTTCGCCGGAAGAACTGCTTCTGACCAACGGGACCGACGAAGCCATCCACCTGATTTGCGAAACATACCTCGAGCCCGGCGACGAAGCGCTCGTAGTAGTGCCGACGTTCGCCATGTACGAGATCTACGCAGCCGCTACGGGAGCCCGAGTAGTCTCAATTCCGGCCGGTCTGGACTTCACCTTTCCCACTGCTGATGTTCTCGCCGCCATCACCAGCCGCACTCGCTTCATCGCCGTCGCGAATCCGAACAATCCTACGGCAGCTTTCGCTTCGCTTCCCGATCTCGTCAAAATTGCAAAAGCAGCCCCCGACGCCGCGCTCCTGGTCGACGAAGCCTATTTTGAATTTTGTGGCGAGACAATGTTGCCGCAATGGCGCGAGCTTCCCAATCTTTTCGTGTCCAGAACTTTCTCCAAGGCCTATGGAATGGCCGGGCTCAGGATCGGCGTATTGATGGGCAACGCCGATCAGATGCGAGTGCTACGGCGCGCCAGCTCTCCTTACAATTTGAATTCTGTTGCATTGGATTGTCTGCCGGAAGCACTGGCCGACAAAGAATTCATCAGCAATTATGTTGGCCAGGCCCTCGACGGTCGCCGCCAACTCGAATCTGAGCTTGAGGTGTGGGGCGTCCGCTTCTGGCCCAGCCGCGCGAATTTCGTTCTCATGTATCTGGGCGAGCACTGCAAAGAATTTATTTCGGCCATGCGAGCGCACGGCATTCTGGTTCGCGACCGCTCCAGCGACTACGGCTGCCAGAATTGTGTTCGCATCACAGTTGGAATTCGCGAGCACAACCGGCGGCTGGTCACTTCGTTGCGTCAGGTCTTTTCTGAAATCGGCCTGCGCCAGAAGGTGGCGCGATGAGGAAGGCTACGATTGACCGCTCGACCAAAGAAACCAGCATTCGCATTCGGCTCGTAATTGAAGGACACGGCCGCTACAAGGTTTCTACTGGCATTCGCTTTTTTGATCACATGCTGGAACTATTTGCGCATCACGGCGGATTCGACCTCAATCTTTCCGCAAAGGGCGACCTCGACGTCGATCAGCATCATACCGTGGAAGACGTGGGAATCGCGTTGGGACAAGCGTTTGCGCAGGCGCTCGGCAATAAGCGCGGAATTCTACGGGCCGGATATTTTGTGATGCCTATGGACGAAACTCTGGGATTGGCAGCCGTTGACTTTTCCGGGCGCACGGCCGCGGTTGTGGACACAAAGGTGCGCGTGCGCCTCGTCGGCGACTTGCAATCTGAGTTAGTAGAGGACTTCTTCGATGGTTTTGCACGCGGCGCGAATGCCAATGTGCACGCTCGAATACTCTATGGCCGGTCGAATCATCACAAAGTCGAAGCACTGTTCAAAGCATTCGCGCGAGCACTCCGGGCGGCCTGTTGGCATGACCAACAAATGAAACTCCTCCTTCCCAGCACAAAGGGGCTGCTGTAATGATTGCCATAGTTGACTACAAGGCCGGCAATCTCACCTCGGTGAAGAAGGCGTTCGATCATCTCGGGGTTGAGACCATCATCACTTCAGATCCGACTCAGGTATCGAAGGCTGACAAAATCGTCGTTCCGGGGGTCGGGAACTTCGCCGCAACTGAAACTCTGAACGATTCCGGCCTTCGGAATGTGATTGTGGAAAGCATCGAGCGCAGAGTTCCTTTTCTCGGCATTTGCCTTGGCATGCAATGGATGCTGGCTTCGAGCGAAGAGGCGCCCGAAGTGCATGGCCTCGCGCTCTGGCCAGGCGAGTGCAGCCGGTTTCCGCCTGGCGTGAAGTCTCCCCATGTGGGATGGAACAGTTTGCAGATCCGCAAAGTCGCCTCCGGCTTGCTGCGCGGCGTTGCGCCTGGATCGTACGTCTATTTCACACATTCTTATCGCGTTCCGCTCCTCGCGGCAACGTCTGCGGAATGCGAATATGGCGGCGGCTTTTCAGCCGTCGTGGAAAAGGACAATTTGTATGGGGTGCAATTTCATCCGGAAAAATCCGGCGCGGCGGGACTGACAATTCTGAAGAACTTTTGTGATCTGTAAATGCTGACGAAACGAATTATCGCCTGCCTCGATGTGGACGCTGGCCGCGTGGTCAAAGGCACGCAGTTCCTCGATCTGCGTGATGCCGGAGATCCGGCTGAGCTGGCCGCCGCTTACAGCGCCGCTGGCGCCGATGAGATCGTGCTGCTTGATATAACAGCAACCCATCAAAAGCGGGCGACCCTGCTCGAAATTGTTCGTCGCACTGCCAAGGAACTTTTTATCCCCTTCACGGTTGGAGGCGGCGTGCGCACCCTGCACGACGCAGCAGCAATCTTCGATGCAGGTGCAGACAAGATCAGCATCAACTCGGCTGCGATTGCCGATGCCTCGCTCATCACTTGCATCGCGCAACGTTTCGGTTCACAGGCGGTGATCGTGGCCATCGATGCGAAGCGCAACGGTGCGAAATTCGAAGCGTGGACTTCGGGCGGACGCAAACTTTCCGGCAAAGACGCGGTCGAATGGGCAAAGGAAGCCGAAAACCGCGGCGCGGGAGAGATTCTGCTCACTTCGATGGACCGCGATGGCACTGGTGACGGCTTCGATTGCGAGTTGACTCGGATAATTTCGGAAGCGGTGAGAATTCCGGTCATTGCATCCGGAGGAGCAGGAGGCGCGGAGCACTTCGTCCATGTCTTTCGCGAAGGCGCCGCGGATGCCGCGCTTGCCGCGTCGATTTTTCACTTTGGCCTGACCTCTTTGTCTGAGTTGAAGGGTCGCCTTTTTGCCGCCGGAATTCCCGTGAGGTTTCCATGCTGATTCCTTCGATCGATCTGATGGGCGGAAAAATTGTTCAGCTCATACAAGGAAAGCGCAAGGTTCTGGAGTTCGAGGATTTCGAAGCATGGGCATCCCGGTTCTCCACGTTCCCACTTGTTCAACTCATCGACCTTGACGCAGCAACGGGCCATGGCTCGAATTCAAATCTGATCGAATTCTTTGTGAGGAGACTTCCCTGCCAGGTTGGTGGTGGAATCCGTTCGCTCGCAACTGCCCGCCAGATGCTGGATCTGGGTGCGCATCGCGTGATTCTGGGTTCTGCGCTGATTCAAGATGGGAAAACAAATATGGACTTTGCCAAACAGCTCGCCTCAGAACTAGGCGAGAGCAAGCTAGTATTTGGCATCGATGCAAAAGGCGGCAAGGTTGCCATTCGCGGCTGGCGCGAGATTACAGCGATTTCCCCACTGGAAACAATCCAGACACTCGATCCATTCTGTTGCGCGTTTCTCTACACGCACATCGATACCGAAGGTCTGATGACCGGGCTTCCCCTTGAAGCAGTCCTTCCGTTGCGCCAGGCAACCGGTAAACAGCTCATCGTCGCCGGAGGCATTGCAACTTTCAAAGAAATTGAGCATCTTGACCAACTGGGAATAGACGCGGTGGTGGGCATGGCCCTCTATTCGGGGCGTTTGACTCTGCCTGATACCATTCCAATTTCCAAATGATCTTCTCCGGTAATGCCGGAGCCGGAACTCACGGTGAGCGACCCAAATATTGCTGCGCCCGGTTGGCCGGGTATTCCGCCGCGCTGGACCTCTAGCGCCAAGAGCGGCGTTGGGACGGCGCTGAACCGCAGCAGCCGCGTCTGGTTCACGCTCAGCCACGGCATCCTTAATGAAATTTATTTTCCGCGAGTTGATATGGCGTGTACCCGCGACATGGGTCTGCTGGTAACCGACGGCAACGGTTTCTTCTCCGAAGAGAAACGGCATTGCAAGTTTGAAGTTGCTCCTTTTGAGCCCGGCGTTCCCGGATTTCGTCTCGTCAACACAGAACTCGGCGGAAAATACCGGATTGAAAAAGAAGTTTTTGCCGATCCTCACCGACATGTCGTGTTGCAGAAGACTCGGTTTTCGGGGCTCGGTCCAAACGAGAAGTCGAAGCCGAATTATCACCTGTACGCCTTGCTTGCTCCTCACCTAGGCAACTTCGGCGACCACAACACTGGTTGGATTGGAGACTACAAAGGCGTTCCCATGCTGTTTGCCGAGTTCCCCGGAGGCCTTGCCTTGGCGCTCGCCTGCTCCGTTCCCTGGAAGGAAATGTCTGTCGGATTTGCAGGCTATTCCGATGGCTGGCAAGACCTTGCACACAATTTTCGGCTCACGCACGAATATCCGCGCGCCGAGAACGGTAACGTCGCGCTCACCGGAGAGATCGATCTGGCAGCTTGCGGGAACGAATTTGTTCTCGCGCTCGGTTTCGGAGGAATCTGGGCGGAGGCGGCCGAGCAAGCGCGAGCCAGCCTGCTCGAGGACTACAACAGCCTGTTTCGCGATTACGTTTCTCAATGGAAGAGCTGGCAAAAGGCCCTGATGCCGCTTGATCGCAACGTCGATCATGATCTTTATCGTTCCAGCACAGCAATGTTGCGGGCGCATGAGTCCAAGGATTTTCTTGGCGGGGTCATCGCCAGTCTCTCCATTCCCTGGGGGTTCAATAAAGGCGACGAGGACCTTGGCGGATATCACCTGGTGTGGCCGCGGGATCTAGTTGAAACGGCTGGCGGCTTTCTCGCCGCAGGTGCCGTCGGTGATGCCCTGCGCGTGCTTCATTATCTCGAAGCCACACAGGAAGCCGACGGGCGCTGGCCGCAGAACATGTGGCTAGACGGGCGAGCGTACTGGGGCGGGTCGCAGATGGATGAAGCCGCGTTTCCCATCCTGTTGGTTGATTTGCTGCGCCGCGAATCTCCGGGGGCGCTAGGAGACATGAAACGCTGGTGGTCGATGGTGCGGCGCGCAGCGGGGTTCATCGCGTGCAATGGGCCAGTGACCCAGCAGGACCGTTGGGAAGAGGATGCCGGTTATTCGCCATTTACTTTGGCAGTTGAAATTGCCGGACTGCTCGCGGCCGCGGATGTCGCCGATGTTGTGGGCGAAGCCAAAATGGCGACGTATCTTCGCGAGCTTGCCGATAACTGGAATGAGAATATCGAGCGCTGGACTTACTCGACCAACGGCGACCTGGCGCGGCAGATCGGCGTAGACGGATACTACGTCCGCATCGCGCCGCCAGAAACAGATTGCGCCGCCTCGCCAACTGAGGGATTCGTTCCCATCAAGAATCGCCCACCCGGGCAGGACCTCGAGCGCGCTTCGCACATTATTAGTCCAGATGCGCTTGCGCTGGTTCGCTTCGGTTTGCGAACCGCCGATGATCCAAAGATTCTCAATACCATCAAAGTCGTTGATGCGTTGTTGCGCGTGAAACTGCCCCAGGGCCCGTGCTGGTATCGCTACAACGACGATGGCTATGGCGAACACGCTGACGGCTCTCCGTTCGACGGTAATGGCATCGGGCGTCCGTGGCCGCTGCTTTGCGGAGAGCGGGCGCACTACGAACTTGACGCGGGGAACAAAACAGCAGCCGAGGAACTGCTCCAAACCATGAGCTTGTCGTCGAACGGTAGCCGGCTTTTGCCCGAGCAAGTCTGGGACGCAGCCGACATTTCCGACCGCGAGCTGTTCTTTGGCAAGGCTTCGGGGTCAGCCTGCCCGCTAGTTTGGGCCCATTCCGAATACATCAAGCTGGTGCGCTCGCTCAAGGACGGCAAAATCTTTGATCAGCCGCCGCAACCTGTAAAGCGTTACCGGGTTGAAAAGCAAAAAGCGGCGCATTGGGAGTGGCGTTTCAACAACAAGTGCCGCATTGTGCCCACCGGCAAAATTCTTCGAATTGCAGTTCAGTCGCCGACAATCGTGCATTGGAGCCGGGATGGCTGGCAAACATCGCAGGATCTTCCCGCAAAAGACACAGGCCTTGGGATGTATGTCGCCGACCTGCCCACAAGCACCATGGACGCCGGTCACACGTTGATTTTCACGTTTTATTGGCCCGAAGCACAGCATTGGGAAGGCGCCGATTTTTCCGTAACCATTGAAGACTAGTCAGCGCATAATGGAACCCCATGACGGAACGTGCACAGACTGCGACAGGCAAGTCGGCGTCGAAGGCGGCGGCGATTGTGCGCGAATTGTTGCAGGAGTACCATCCACGCGATTTTGCCGTCGAATATTGGGACGGGTCGCGATGGGACCCTGAACCCGGACAGTTCTGCCGCTTTACCTGGCACATTCACAACCCAAACATATTTCGCGCGTTGCTTCGTGCGGACAGGCAAGTCGCACTCGGAGAAGCCTTCATCCACGGCGATTTCGATATTTCCGGCGATATTCTCGCGATCTTCCCTGTAGCAGAGTACGTTGAGCAAAAGCATTTCGGCCCAGGCAAGAAATTAAGACTCGGAACCTTACTGCTCGGTTTGCACGCGAAGCTTCATGACAAAGAAGAAGCGGCGCACGTGGAACTGCGTGGCCGGACGCACTCCAAATTGCGCGATCGGCAGGCGGTCACTTTTCACTACGATGTCTCCAACGATTTTTACCGCTTGTGGCTCGATCCGGCGATGATCTATTCGTGCGCTTATTTCAAATCGCCCGATGACAGCCTTGAAACAGCGCAGGCACAGAAGCTGGACTACATTTGCCGCAAGCTGCGGCTTCGCTCGGGCGAGCGCCTGCTTGACATCGGCTGCGGCTGGGGCGGGCTCATCATTCACGCCGCGCGGTATTACGGGGTTCAAGCAATCGGAATCACATTAAGCGAGCAGCAGATGACTTTCTCGCAGAAGCGAATCAAAGACGCTGGGCTTTCGTCCCGCTGCGAAGTCCAATTGCTCGATTACCGCGATGCGCATCAGCTGGGCGAGTTCGACAAACTCACAAGTGTCGGCATGGTGGAGCATGTGGGAGAAAGCGCGTTACAGGAATATTTTCGCTGTTCCTTCCAACTACTCAAGCCGGGCGGGCTTTTTCTCAATCACGGAATCGCGCGCGCAGGAAATCGGCCGAAATCCGCTGAGCGAACCTTCACCGACATTTACGTATTTCCGGACGGTGAACTGATTCCCATTCCCACGACGCTAGGTTGCGCCGAAGAAGCTGGTTTTGAAGTGCGCGATGTGGAAAACCTTCGCGAACATTATTTCCTTACCTTGTGCCAGTGGCTGCGGCGCGTGGAGAACAGCATGGAGTCCGTCACGAATCTGGTCGGTGAGCTCAAATACCGAATCTGGCGTCTGTATCTAGCCGGCTCCGCGCATTATTTCCAATCTGGCAAGCTCGATCTCTATCAATCGCTATTGGTGAAGTGCGTCGACGGCCGCAGCGGGCTGTCCTTGACCAGAGGCGACTGGTACGACTGAGTTTAATTCGCTAGCGCCACCGCTTTAGTCTTGGCCAAAGATCGGCGAGTGTGCCGAATTTTGGACCTCGGCAGATGAACACGTGGATGTTCCTCTCGAGTGCGTAGGGATTATCGGCGGTAGTCCCGACGTCATCTACGTATTGGAAAAGGTGGTCGAGATCTCCTCGACGATCATCAAGAACGACCAGGCAATTGCCCGAATACCCGCGCGGCCCCCAGAGGAAAAAAGTCTTATCCCCGCTTAGTGATTGCGGTAAGCCATAGCGGCGCCCGAGGAAATCAATTGCTCCCGCCTGTCCATAATCCTGCGCAAAAATGCCGCATTCGCCGCGCTCGGCAGGGCTGAGCTGGTTCCACGCTATGGCAGTTTCATCCACGATTTCCTGCCAGCCAAACTGGTCCGCGTACCACTGTGGCAGTGCAGCGCGGGCGTGGGAGTGCTCCATGACCGGCAACTTGAACGGGAGATAATGCGTATACGCGATGAATCGATCAGGGGACAAGATCGGCACAACGACAGGCGCCAAATAGACACCGTTGGCAAGCAGGATGACCACAATTGCAGGCTTGAGCCACGCCATGCCCGGTCGCCTAAGCGCCGATTCGATCACGACCGCTCCGGCGGCCAGCAGCATGGGATAAATCGGCGCCAGATAATAGCTCTTGCCGCGTAAGACAAAAAACACGCCGTAGCAGACGAGATAACTCCAGCCCAGCATGCGATAGAGCTTCAGTGGCGGCGAGACGAAGAATGCAAGCAAACCTGCAATCCAAATGGGCGCGGTCAGCGGATTGACGAGGAGTGTCTGTTGAAGAAAGTATTGCCCTGCGGGGAGCACCACATCCCGGCCCTCAGCGCGGATGTTGTGCATGAGTTCCAGAAACGGCCAGTGGTAGTGAATATTCCACAGAAGATTAGGAAGGAAGATCAAGAATGCGACCAGCCCGGCCAGCCAAATCCACTTGTTCAGAAAAACCCGTCGCTGTTCGGTCAGAAGTAATCCAACAACAATGGCAAAACCAAAAAGTGCAATTGAATATTTTTCCTCCATGCCGATTCCCGCGATCACTCCGAACCACAGCCAATAGCGGGGATCGCCGCGCTTAATGGCGAGAATCACGAAATAAGCACAGCCCATCCACAGATTCGGTTCCAGGCAATTCGTTCCCAGCAAGCTTCCGTTAGACAAGTATTGCGGCGCGATTGCGACCGTGACAGCGCTCAGCAAAAGGGCAAAACGTTTGCCGCCGAGTTCGCGTGCGATCAAGGCGGCCTGCAC
>Ga0102924_1004610_pt1 | contig 13784 bp, 15 predicted proteins | sample PaiPotPPM11metaG_FD_80116 | JGI IMG/M metagenome (GOLD analysis project Ga0102924, IMG submission 80116) | Iron sulfur acid spring bacterial and archeal communities from Banff, Canada, to study Microbial Dark Matter (Phase II) - Paint Pots PPM... ... | reverse complement strand
TCATTATGCCGCTTGCTGCAAGGTCGGCGCGATGTCGGCGACGGTGGTGCGGTGCAGTTCGCGCACCTCGTTCGGGTCGTAGCGCCGGGCGCGGTGCATCATGCAGCGGTTGTCCCACATCACCAGGTCGCCGACCCGCCATTTCTGCGCGAACACGAATTGCCGCTGGGTCGCGTGCTCGTTGAGGTCGCGCAGGAAGGCGCGGGCCTCCGGCACCGGCCAGCCGACGATCTCGCCGGCATGGGCCGACAGGAACAACGAGCGCCGGCCGCTGCCCGGATGGCGGCGCACCAGCCGCTGCGGCACCGGCCGGTTGCGGGCGAGTTCGTCGCCGGTCCATTCGTCGAAGCCGAGCGTGCCGCGTGAATAGATCTGGCTGTGCATGCAGACGAGATCCCGGCACAGCGCCTTGGTCTCGTCGTCGAGCGCGTCCCAGGCGGCGCGCATGTCGGCGAATTCGGTGTTGCCGTCCTTCTTCGGCAGGACGCGGGCGTGCAACAGCGAATACTTGGCCGGGGTCGGCTTGAACGAGCTGTCCGAGTGCCACAGCATGTTGCCGAGGCTGAACAGCCGCCGCCGGTCTTCGCGTGCCAGGATTTCGTTCTCGCGGCCGAGGTTGGAGATGTCGGCGATCTCGGGCGCCAACCCGCGCTGCTGTTGCCGCTCGATCCCGTGAGACGTCGCGTGCTCCAGCGTGCCGAAATGGCGGCTGAACGCCAGTTGCTGGGCGTCGTCGATGCGCTGGTCGTGAAAGATCAGCACGGCGAACCGGTCCATGCCGGCAACGATCGCCGCGACCTCTTCCGGGCTCGCCGGCCGCGACAGGTCGATCCCCGATACCTCTCCGACAAAATCGGGCAACCGGTCGGGCTCGGCCGGTCGGATCTGCAAAGGCATCGCAAAGCACTCCCGTCAGATACGCTCTCGCGAAACACGATACGATTCCGCCGGCGCGCTGTCACCGGCCGGTGCCGCGCGTGATAACATTGCAGCATGGCCGACGTCGTCGATCTCCGCGATTTCTACCTGAGCCCCCTCGGCCAGGTGGCGCGGCGCATGATCCGGCGGGCGGTGCGCACGGTCTGGCCCGATCTGCGCGACATGCGGCTGCTCGGGCTCGGCTACGCGACCCCGTTCCTGTCCGCCTTTTCGTCGGATACCGAACGCACGATCGCGGTAATGCCGGCTTCGCTCGGCGTCCTCGGCTGGGCGCCCGAGGGGCGCAATGTCGTGAGCCTTGCGGATGAAGGCGAGCTGCCGTTCGCCGACTACTCGGTCGATCGGGTGCTGCTGGTGCACGGTCTTGAGACCAGCGACGAGGTGCGCCCGATGCTGAAGGAAATCTGGCGCGTGCTGGCCGGCGGCGGCCGGCTGCTGGTGATCGCCCCGAACCGGCGCGGCATCTGGGCGCGGCTCGATCGCACTCCGTTCGGTTCCGGCCGGCCCTATACCGTATCGCAGCTGTCGCAATTGCTGCGCGACGAGCAGTTCACCCCGATCGGCTCGCACGCGGCGCTGTTCGTGCCGCCGACCGCGCGGCGCATGATGCTGCGTTCGGCGCCAGCCTGGGAACGCATCGGCAAGCGCTGGTTTCCGACCGTCGCCGGGATCGTGATGGTCGAGGCCGGCAAGCAGATCTATGCCAAGCCCAACGCGGTCAGCGTCCCGCGCCGGCGCCTCGTCTATCAGCCGGCGCCGCACGGGCTGTGACGGTTCTCAGGCGGAGGGCGGCCGCAGCGGGTAGGGGCCGAACCAGTCGCCGAGCGGCACCGTGTGGGTGACCAGCCCGTCGCCCTCCCTCCACAGATGCAGCTGATAGCCGGGCGGCTCGAACATCAGCCGCAGCGACGCGCCGGGCGTGAGGTTCAGCTGAAACTGGTGCGCCGTGCTCGGTGCGGTGCCGGCGATCGTGCCGGCGAAGCGGCGCTCGATGACCCGGTGCAGGTGGCCGCAGGTGATGCGTTCGATTTGCGGGTGGCGGGCGACAATTTCGGCGAAGGCGGCAGGGTCCGCCAGCGCATACCGGTCCATGTAGTCGATGCCGGTCGAGAAGGGCGGGTGGTGCATCAGGATCATCGTCGGTCGATCGGGTGCGGCCGCGAGGGTGCGTTCGAGCCAGTCGAGCCGCTCCGGGCAGAGTTCGCCGCCGCCTTTGCCGGGGATCAGCGTGTCGAGCGCGACGAGGCGCAGCGGCCGATCCTCGACGGCGTAGTGCAGGAAACCGTCCGGCGGCAGATACCCAGTGGCGGCAAATGCGTCGCGAAACGGTTCGCGCGCATCGTGATTGCCCGGGATCGCGAAGATCGGCACCGGCAATGGCGCCAGCAGCTCGCGCAAATGCGCGTATTCCGCCGGCTCGCCCTTGTCGACCAGATCGCCGGTCAGGATCACGGCGTCGGGCCGCGGGTCCAGGGCGGCCACCGCCTGCACCGCCCGCGCCAGGAACGCCGCGGTATCGACGCGCCCATACAGCAGCTGTCCCGGCAGGCCGATATGCGGGTCCGACAGCTGCGCGATCAGCATTCGCTCTGGTCCGTTATGGCGTGCCGCGCGACAGCACGAACACGCCCTGCTCGGCCAGCAGGTTGGCGAGCCCGCCGCGCGGGTCGAGCGAGAACGGCCGGCCGTGCCGGTCGAGCGTCACGCTCTTCTCGATCCGCACGCCGATCTCGTCGCACAGCCTGACGAAATCGCGGATCGTGCACAGGTGAATGTTCGGCGTGTCGTACCAGGGGTTGCTGAGCAGCTCCGATACCGGCATCCGGCCGCGCCATAGCAGGCTCAGACGGATGTGCCAGAAGCCGAAATTGGGGAACGAGACGATCGCCTGTTTGCCGATCCGCACCAGTGTCTCGATGACCCGCCGCGGCTGCCGCGTCGCCTGCAAGGTCTGGCTCAGCACGACGACGTCGAAGGCGCCGTTCGGATAGGCTTCAAGGTCGCGGTCGGCATCGCCCTGGATCACCGACAGCCCATGCCCGACGCAGGCATTGACGCCGGACTGGCTCAATTCCATGCCGCGCGAATCGACCGCCTTCTCGCGCGCCAGATAGGCGAGGAGCGCGCCGTCGCCGCAGCCGATGTCGAGCACCCGCGAGTGCGGCGCAATCATGTCGGCGATCAGGCGCAGGTCGCGGCGCAGCTCGTCCGGCGCCGGTGCCCCGACCGGGGCGGCCACGGCCGGAAGCCGAAGCGCCTCGCTCGCGCTCATCCCGGCCACGACAGGCCGCGATGCTCGGCGCAACCGGCGAGAAAGCCGCGCAACGTGGCAAAGAATTCGGGCTCGTGCAGCAGGAACGCGTCGTGGCCCTTGTCGGTCTCGACCTCGACAAAGCTGACATTGGCGGCGACGGCGTTCAGCGCGTGCACCAGGGCGCGGCTTTCCGAGGTCGGGAACAGCCAGTCGCTGGTGAAGGAGATCACGCAGAACCGCGACTTGGCCCCGGCGAAGGCCGCCGGCAGAGAGCCGCCATGCTCGGCGGCGAGGTCGAAATAGTCCATCGCCCGGGTGATGTAGAGGTACGAATTGGCGTCGAACCGGTCGACAAAGGTGCTGCCCTGGTGGCGCAGATAGCTTTCGACCTGGAAATCGGCGTCGAACCCATAGGTCACCGCGTTGCGGTCCTGCAGGTTGCGGCCGAATTTGCGGTGCAGCGCCGCCTCGGAAAGGTAGGTGATGTGCGCCGCCATGCGGGCGACGGCGAGCCCGCGCGCCGGCTTGCGGCCAAGGCTCAGATACCGGCCGCCGCACCAACCCGGATCGGCGATGATCGCCTGCCGACCGACCTCGTGGAAGGCGATGTTCTGCGCCGAATGCCGCGCCGAGCCGGCGATCGGCACCGCCGCGAACACTGAATCGGGGTAGCTGGCGACCCATTGCAGCACCTGCATCGCTCCCATCGAGCCGCCGATGACGCAGAACAGGGTGTCGATGCCGAGATGCTCGACCAGCAGCTTCTGGGCGCGGACCATGTCGTGGATCGTGATCACCGGAAACGACAGCGCCCAGGGTTCGCCGGTCTCCGGGTTGATGTCTTTCGGCCCGGTGGTCCCCATGCAGCCGCCGAGCACATTGGCGCAGATCAGGAAGTAGCGCTCGGTATCGAGCACGCCGCCCGGGCGGACCAGGGTCGTCCACCAGCCGTCGTGGCCGGTGATCGGGTGCGGCTCGGCGGCATACTGGTCGCCGCTCAGCGCATGGCAGATCAGGACGGCGTTCGAGCGGTCGGCGTTCAGCGTGCCGTAGGTCTGATAGGCGATCGTGAACGGCCCGAAATCGACGCCGCAGTCGAGGCGCAGCGGCTCTTCGACGACCAGCCGGTGGCCGGGCCAGTCGCTTTCGGGACGCGTTTGCGAATTCGTGGCAGTCAAACTCGACACGGTCAAACTCGGTACGGGCGCTCTCGTCAAGCCGCGGCATCGGCATCGCTCATGGGCGCCGGCCGGGCCACGCCAATCGATGCCGTCCAAGGAGGCGTAGCTATGGATTGGGGGCCAGCCATGTCAATGTTTTCTTTGATTTCGACAGGCCCCGTCACTACTAGTATCGCCGCCCCACAGCCGATCGAAGCGATGTCAGAACCCCAGTCCGACCTAGAACATTTACGCCGCCGCATCGACGAGATCGACGACAGGCTGCAGGATTTATTGATCGAGCGGGTCGGGATCGTTTCCCATGTGGCAGCGCACAAGCGGGACGCCGGCTCCATCGCCCCGCACCAGCCGGCCCGCGAGGCGGAGATCATCCGCCGCCTTGTCATGCGCGGGCACGGCGCGTTCCCGCCGGCCACGCTCGTGCGCATGTGGCGCGAGCTGCTGGCGGCGACGGTGCGCCTGCAAGGGTCGTTCACGGTCGCCGTCTACCTGCCGCCGGAGATGCCCGGGTTTTGGGATCTGGCGCGCGACCATTACGGCAGCCAAAGCCCGATGCTGGCCTATCGTTCGACCGCTCAGGTGATCGGCGCCGTGACCGATGGTCAGGCCGCGGTCGGCGTCTTGCCGCTGCCGCTCGAAGGCGAGGTTGACCCGTGGTGGCGGCACATGCTGTCGGCGAAACACGAGGCGCCGCAGGTGATCGCCCGGCTGCCGTTCGGCGCCCGCGGCAATGCGCGCAGCGACGGCGCCGACGCGCTGGCGATCGGGCGCAGTGCACCGCAGCCGAGCGGCCGCGACCGCACCTTTATCGTGACCGAGAACGCCGAGGGCACCAGCCGGAGCCGGATGGTCTCGCTGCTGTCGGAGCTGGGGCTCTCCTGCACATTTGTCGCGACGTACGAACACCGCGACGGGGCCAACAATCTGATTGAGCTCGACGGGTTTGTGCCGGTTTCAGACCGGCGGCTCGCCGCGTTTCGCGAGCGGCTCGGGCCGGCCCTGTTGCGGGTGCTGCCGTTCGGCGGCTATGCGGTACCGCTCGGTCCCGCCGAGCTGAAACCGGCCGAGCGCCTGGCGCGCACGTGACAGAGGTCTGATCCGATGGCGCAGAACACGACCCCGGTGCCGCGGCCCGGCATCCTCGACATCGCCGCCTATGTCGGCGGCGAATCGAAAGCGGCCGGTGTCCAGCGGCCGATCCGGCTGGCCTCGAACGAAAGCGCGCTCGGCCCGAGCCCAAAGGCCGTCGCCGCCTACCGCGCGCTGGCCGACGACATCCACCGGTACCCGGAAGGCAGCGCCACCGAGTTGCGTGCGGCGCTCGGCCGCTACCACGGTCTCGATCCGGAGCGGATCGTCTGCGGTTCGGGCTCGGACGAGCTGATCGGCCTGCTGCTCCGCTCCTATGCCGGGCCGGGCGACGAGGTGCTGTACAGCCGGCACGGCTTCCTGATGTATCCGATCGGCGCCAAATCGGTCGGTGCGACCCCGGTCGCGGTGCCGGAAAAGGCCCTGACCGCCGATGTCGACGGCATTCTCGCGCATGTCACCGAGCGCACCCGGATCGTCTTCGTCGCCAACCCGAACAACCCGACCGGCACGTATCTTTCGGCCGAGGAGATGGCGCGGCTGCATGCCGGGCTGCCCGAGAACGTCGTGCTGGCGATCGACGCGGCCTATGCCGAATTCGTCAACCGCAACGACTACGAGCCGGGGATCGGCTTGGTCAACCGCGCCAGCAATGTCGTGATGCTGCGGACCTTCTCGAAGATCTATGCGCTGGCCGGGCTGCGGCTCGGCTGGGCCTATTGCCCGCCGGCGATTGCCGATGTGATGAACCGGGTGCGCGGTCCCTTCAACGTCACCGCCCCGGCGCTGGCGGCGGGGCTCGCCGCGATCGAGGATGTCGGCGCCTTGGCCCGCGCCCGCGCCCATAACGAGCGCTGGCTGCCGTGGTTTTCCGAGCGGCTCGCCGCGCTCGACCTGCCGCTGACCCCGAGCGTCGGCAATTTCGTGCTGCCGGAGTTTCCGGACGAACCGAAGCATAATGCCGAGGCCGCATTCGCTTTCCTGCAATCGCGCGGCATCCTGACCCGCAAGATGGCCGGCTACGGCCTGCCGAAGCATTTGCGCATCACGATCGGCACCGGCGAGGAGATGGAAACCGTCGCCGCGGCGCTCGCCGAATTCATGGCCACGGCATGAGCGCGCCGTTGTTCGAGCGGGTCGCGCTGATCGGCATCGGGCTGATCGGCTCGTCGCTTGCCCGCGTGTTGCGGCGCGACAGCCCCGGCACCGCGATTGTCGCCTGCGCCCGGCGCGACGAGACGCTCGATGCGGTGCGCCGGCTCGGCATCGCCGACGAGGCGACCGACGATCCGGCTGCCGCCGTGGCCGGCGCCGATCTGGTGGTGCTGGCAACGCCGCTTTCCGCCTATGCGGAGGTCGCGCAGCGCATCGCGCCGGCGCTGAAGCCGGGCGCGATCCTCACGGATGTCGGCTCGGTCAAGGAGGCGGTGATCCGCGAGATCGGGCCGCTGCTGCCGCCGGGCGTGCATTTCGTCCCCGGCCATCCGGTAGCCGGGACCGAGCATTCGGGCCCGGAAGCGGGCTTTGCCGAATTGTTCCGCGACCGCTGGTGCATCCTGACGCCGCCCCCCGACACCGCTCCGAAAGCGGTGGCGGCGGTCACCAGTCTTTGGGAACTGGCCGGCATGCGGGTGGTGACAATGGCCGCCGACCACCACGACAAGGTCTTGGCGGTGACCTCGCACCTGCCGCATCTGATCGCCTACACGATCGTCAGCACCGCGACCGACCTCGAAGACGATTTGAAATCGGAAGTGATCGCCTTCTCGGCCGGTGGCTTCCGCGACTTCACCCGGATCGCGGCCTCCGACCCGGTCATGTGGCGCGACATTTTCCTGCGCAACCGCGAGGCGGTGCTGGAGATGCTGCAGCGCTTCAACGAGGATTTGACGACGTTGCAGCGCGCGATTCGCTGGGGCGAGGCCGACACGCTCGAAGAGCATTTCACCCGCACCCGCGCGATCCGGCGCTCGATCATCGAGGCGAAGCAGGCCTGACTGCCGCCCCGGTCGGTGAAATGAAAACCCCGCCCGGCGAGGGGCGGGGTTTCCATTAGGTTCAGCGTTGAGCGGTCAGTACAGCTCGCGCTCGCGGCGAATTTCGTCAGGCGTATAGGCCGGGGCTTTCGCGTCGAACCGGCTCCAGCCGCTCTTCTGATAGAAGGCGGCGCGCTGCTGGATGTCGACGGCCGAGCGGTCGAGGATCGCCTCGTACCGGCTGCGGTCGCTGTCCGGCACCCGCGCGGTCACCAGTGTACCGCCGCGCCGCACGCCCTCGGCGTAGACATGCGCTTCGTCTTCGCTGACGCCCGACTGTGTCAACGCGCCGATGAGACCGCCGGCAGCGCCGCCGGCAACCGCGAGAGCTGCCGTCGAGGCCAGCCAACCGGCCGCGACCACCGGGCCGATACCGGGGATGGCGAGCAGTCCGAGGCCGGCAAGCAGGCCCGCGATGCCGCCGACCGTGGCGCCGATGCCGGCTCCCTTGGCAGCGCCCTCGGTGCGGTCGTCGACTCCGTCGTGATCCCGGTCGACGATGCGATTGCCGTCGCGATCGAGGCGGACGGCTCCGTTGTCGCGGTACCAGCCCTCGCTGTTGTTGGCGACGATGCTGATGTCGTCGGCCCGGATGCCGGCCTGCTCCAGCTCGGAAACGGCGCGAGCGGCGTCGGAATAATTATCAAACAGGCGTGAAATGACGGTCATGTACGGATCCTTTTCTGAATTTCGGGTCTGCTACCGGCCGGCCGTGCCGCGCGGCGCCGTGTTGCCGGGCGCGGTGGTGCCCTGGGCGGAATTGCCGGAGACGACATTGCCCTGGTAATCGAGGCCGACCGCAACCGGGGCGCCGTTTTGCGTCGCCTGTCCGCGCCAGATCCCGTCATCGTCCTTGCGCAGCTGCGTAACGTTGGTGAAACCGCGCGCCTCGATGCGCGACTTTGCCTCGCCCTCGGTGAAGCTGTTGCGGCCCTTGACCGGCGCGTTCAGCTGCTTGTCGGATGAATTGATCGCGCCGTTTTGCGGTCCGTTCTGAACCGGCGGCGTCTGGCCTTGGGCCATGGCCGCGCTCGCGAGAGCCGTAAAGGCGGCGGCGAGAATGATCGAATTACGCATGTTTGTTTGTCCCGAGTGTTCATTGGTGTACGAAGCAAAGGGCGCGTGTCGGGGAAAGTTCCTATTGGTATAGAAAGCGGGAATTGAGCTGCCGGAAGAGACCGGCGGCGAACGGGAGCGGTGGTGACATGCACGCGGTGATCTTCGAAGTCGAACCGGAGCCGGACCGGCGTCACGAATATCTCGATATCGCGGCGCAACTGCGCCCCGAACTCGAGAAGATCGACGGCTTCATCTCGGTCGAGCGGTTCCAGAGCTTGACCAACGAGGGCAAGATCCTGTCGCTGTCGTTCTGGCGCGACGACGAGGCGGTGGCGAACTGGCGACGGCACCAGCAGCATCGCGAGGCGCAGCTTGCCGGCCGGGCCGGCATCTTCCGCAATTATCGGCTGCGGGTGGCGGCGGTGGTGCGCGACTACGGCCTGAAGGAGCGCGAAGAGGCGCCGCAGATCATGCCGCCGCGCCCACCCAAGACAGGCTGATCCCTATCGCCAGTCGATCCGCGGCGCCGGCCCCAGCTTGGCCGGGCCGAGATACATCTGCCCGTTCTGGATCGTGAACGAGGTCTCGATCGCGGGCCTGCCGTCGGGTCCGGGTTTGGCGAAGATTGCGAGCGCCAGCTGGGCGAGACCGGCTTCGTTCTGGCGCATGCGGCCGGCCTTGACCAGCGCCGCGAACAGCTGGTCATAGCCCGCAACCGCGCCGGAGAAGGCCCCGACCGGCTGCAGGGTTTCGTCGAGCGCCAGCGTGCCGGAGCCGGTGATCCGCAGATTGCCCCAATCGAGCCCGAGATGATCGAGCTCGACCGTGCCGCCCGCCCGCCGCCAGGCCTCGGCCGCCTGGCGCGCCGGTGCCGCCGGGATGTCGCCCATCAGGGTCAGCCCGAAGCCGAGATCGTCGAGCTTGCCGCTGAACGGCGCCGGCGCCGACGGAACGCCGACGCCGTGCAGGTCGGCGGCAAAGCCGAGGCTGCGGTCATCGTGGCCGCGGGCCGGTCGGTTCGGCAGGATGACCCAGCAATTCGCCGTCACCGCGCTGAGCCGGCCGGTGGGCTCGCCGGTCGGCTCGGCACTGGCATTATCGAGGCTGAGCCACACCGTCGTGTCGCCGGCAGTCGTCACCGAAACCGCGCCCGTCGCGCTCTCGGCGGCGATGCGGGCGAACGGGATACGGCTGTCGGCCAGGGTGCTGTCGATCCCCTGCGGGGCGGCGATCGACCAGTCGCGGAAATCCGACGTCGCGATGCTGCCCGAAACGACCGGCGCGTGCAGGTCGAAATTGCCCAGCGGCGCCGTCCCGCGCAGGCGCACCTCGCTCAGTTCGAGCCGGAAGGTGAACGGATAACCGGTGACCCGCGCCGCCTGCCAGCTGGCGTCGAGCCCCTGGCCGCGCATCGCCTCGGCCCAGGCGGCAAAGCCGTCCTTCAGCTGGCCGGCGGCGATGATCCAATAGGCGGTATAGGCGCCGCCGAGCGCCAGCACGAGCAGCGCGGCCGCGACCAGCCCGAGGCGCGTCGATCGGCGCATGCGCGACGGTATACCTGCCGCGGCCCTCTATCCCGCCGCGCGGTTCATGCGGTTGCCGACGAGGTCGTCGACGACGCTCGGATCGGCCAGGGTCGAGGTGTCGCCGAGGTCGCGGTATTCGTCGGCGGCGATCTTGCGCAGGATGCGGCGCATGATCTTGCCGGAGCGCGTCTTCGGCAGGCCCGGCGCCCATTGCACGAGGTCGGGTGCGGCGATTGGGCCGATCTCTTTGCGCACCCACTGCACCAGCTCCTTGCGCAGCGTCTCGGTCGGCTCCTCTCCGACGCGCAAGGTGACATAGGCGTAGATGCCCTGGCCCTTGATGTCGTGCGGGTAGCCGACGCAGGCGGCCTCGGCGACCTTCGGATGGGCGACCAGCGCGCTTTCGATCTCGGCGGTGCCGAGGCGGTGGCCGGCGACGTTGATCACGTCATCGACCCGGCCGGTGATCCAGTAGAACCCGTCCTCGTCGCGGCGCGCGCCGTCACCGGTGAAGTAGCGGCCGGGGAAGGTCGAGAAATAGGTTTCGACAAAGCGCTTGTGGTCGCCGAACACGGTGCGCATCTGGCCGGGCCAGGAGCGCGCCAGGCACAGATTGCCCTCGCAGGCGCCTTCCAGCGTCTTGCCGTCGCCGTCGACAATGAGCGGCTCGACCCCAAAGAACGGCCGCGTCGCCGAGCCTGGCTTCAACGGCGTTGCACCGGGCAGCGGCGAGATCAGGATGCCGCCGGTCTCGGTCTGCCACCAGGTGTCGACGATCGGGCAGCGCTGCTCGCCGACATGGTCGTAGTACCACAGCCACGCTTCCGGATTGATCGGCTCGCCGACGGTGCCGAGCAGACGCAAGGATTTGCGGCTGGTCTTGCGCACATACTCCTCGCCCTCGCGCATCAGCGCGCGGATCGCGGTCGGCGCGGTGTAGAAGATCGACACCTGGTGCTTGTCGACGACCTGCCAGAAGCGTGACGCATCCGGATAGTTTGGCACGCCCTCGAACATCAGCGTCGTCGCACCGTTGGCGAGCGGGCCGTAGACGATGTAGCTGTGCCCGGTCACCCAGCCGACGTCGGCGGTGCACCAGTAGATTTCGCCCGGCCGGTAATCGAAGACGTATTCGTGCGTCATTGCGGTGTAGACGAGATACCCGCCGGTGGTGTGCAATACGCCTTTCGGCCTCCCGGTCGAGCCCGAGGTGTAGAGGATGAACAGCGGGTCCTCGGCCGACATTTCCTCGCACGGGCAATCGGGCGCGGCCTTGGCGCAGGCCTCGTGGTACCAGATGTCGCGCCCGCTGACCCAATCGACGTCGCCGCCGGTGCGCTTCACCACGAACACGGTCTTGACGTCCGGGCACTGACGCAATGCCGTGTCGGCATTGCGCTTCAGCGGCACCTTGCGGCCGCCGCGCAGCCCCTCGTCGGCGGTGATCAACGCGGTCGAGCGGCAATCCTCGATGCGGCCGGCGAGGCTGTCTGGCGAGAAGCCGCCGAACACGACCGAGTGGATCGCGCCGATCCGGGCGCAGGCCAATACCGCGACCGCGATCTCCGGGACCATCGGCAGGTAGATCGTGACCCGGTCGCCCTTCTTGACGCCCTCGGCCTTCATCGCATTGGCAAGCCGGCACACCCGCTCGTGCAGTTCGCGATAGGTGATGCGGCGGTCTTCCCCGGGGTCGTCGCCCTCCCACAGGATCGCGGTCTGGTCGCCGCGCTCGGCGAGGTGACGGTCGATGCAGTTGTAGGACGCGTTCAGCGTGCCGTCCTCGTACCAGCGGATCGACACGTCGCCTTCATAGGAGAAGTTCGCGACTTTGGTGTAGGGCCTGATCCAGTCGACCCGCTTGCCGTGCTCGCCCCAGAACTTGTCCGGGTCGGCCAGCGACTCGCGGTGCATCCGAACGTACGTCCCCTCGTCGATCTTGCCGATGCCGGGGTGGGCCGAGATCGGGATCACGCTGCGGTTGGACATCGCCCTTTTCCTCCCCTGCGCGACATGCTGCTGCCGGGCAGATATGGCGCAGCCGTGCGCAAGCTGCAAAACCTTTGTCGCTTTGCCGGCTAGCCGGAGGCGCCGGCAAGCTCCTGCAGCTTGGCGAGGTCGTGGATCGCCAGCTTCCCGCGCGCCATTGTCGCAATGCCGTCGCGCCGCAGCCGGTTCAAGGTGCGGTTGATGTGCGCGCCGGTGAGGCCCAAGGCGTCGGCCAGATGCTGGCGGCGCAGCGGGAAGGGGCAGTTGCTCGGGTCCGCATCGCCCTGGCGCCGGTAAAGGTTCAGCGCCAGAAAGGCGAGCCGGCCGAGCGCGTCGCGGCAGCCTATCGCCGTCATCAGCGATTCGACGCGCCGCGCCTCGGCGCCGAGGTGGCGGGCAAAGCGCAGCGCCAGTTCGGGCGCCGTTTCGAACGCGGTGCCGACCAGCCGCGGCTCCAGCCGCATCAGCTTGACCGGGGTCAGGCTGCGCACCGAATGCTCGAACACCCCGAGGAGGGCCGCCTGCAAGCCGATGATCTCGCCGGGCAGCATGAAATCGACGATCTGGCGGCAGCCGGCGCCGATCCGGCAATAGCGGAACGCCCAGCCGTCGCTGACGATGAACAGGCCGGCGCCGACCTCGCCGGCACTGACGATCTCGCGATTTGGCGGAAGCTCCAGCTGACGGGCCGTCATCCCGTCTACCAAACTCTGCTCGTGCGGGTTCAGCGCCCGAAATACGTCCTGCGTATGCCGTTCGCCGCGTATGTGGGTCAACACTCCACCACCGTATTAACATAGGAAAAACAGCAGGTTCTTGTATCGCCGCCGATGCGTCGGCGCAAGTTTGCCTGATTCACAATCAGATCGTGTTTGAGATAATCTTGTGGCGCAAATGGGGCAGAGATGATCGGCGTCGAATTACTCAACCTGTACTAGAGAATCACCCTTTGATGTCACCTATCCGGCAGATCACCTGCCACTCCCCGTCGCTTACCGGGCATACCGACAGCCGCGATTGCCGCAACAGAGCCATGCCGGCCAGTTCCGGGATCTGTCTCATCTCGGCAAGGCTGACCGGCTTGCCTGCGGGGACCAGCGGGGCGATATCGACAAGCCCGAATTTGCCGCTGCCGTCCGACGGGTCCAGGTAGAACGGTTTCACGATCTCAACCACGCCGACGATCTCCTTTCCCTCGTTCGAATGATAGAAGAAGGCGCGGTCGCCCTTCTTCATCGCCCGCATGTTGGCGACCGCCTGGAAGTTGCGCACGCCGTCCCAATGCGTGCGCTGGTCCTTGACCATCTGGTCCCAGGAATATTTCACCGGCTCCGACTTCAGCAGCCAATAGGCCATGCTTTCCCCCTTCAACGGACCGCGGCCGTCGCGGCCGCCGTTGCGGACGAGATGCCCGCGCTCCCAATGATGCTCACCCGGTCAGCGGGTAATCCGCCTGATCCTCGTAGATCGCCCCGGCCTTGGTCAGGTAGCTGGCGATCAGGCTGAAGCGGTCGACCGTCAAGGGCTCGGCGCGAAAGCGGGCATTGGCGGCGAGAAACTCGCTCAGCTTGTCGAGCGCCGGATTGTACAGCCGCGCCAGCTACCTGACCAAGGCCGGGGCGATCTATGAGGATCAGGCGGATTACCCGCTGACCGGGTGAGCATCATTGGGAGCGCGGGCATCTCGTCCGCAACGGCGGCCGCGACGGCC
>Ga0102924_1004608_pt1 | contig 13789 bp, 11 predicted proteins | sample PaiPotPPM11metaG_FD_80116 | JGI IMG/M metagenome (GOLD analysis project Ga0102924, IMG submission 80116) | Iron sulfur acid spring bacterial and archeal communities from Banff, Canada, to study Microbial Dark Matter (Phase II) - Paint Pots PPM... ... | reverse complement strand
TGCTAAGATCGAGCCCGCCGATCCTGACTTTCGCCGCAATCCGGGATGGAAGTCAGGCGCCGGTTCGGGTGGGCTCGGAAGCGGCCGCGGGGGGTAACATGGATCGCATACATATTGTCGGCGGCCGGCCGCTCCACGGCACCATCCCGATTTCGGGCGCGAAGAACGCCACGCTGCCGCTGATGATCGCCAGTCTCCTCACCGAGGAGACGTTGATCCTCGACAACGTGCCGCGGCTCGCCGACGTAGTGCTGCTCGAGCGCATCCTCGGCAATCACGGCGTCGATATCATGACCAGCGGCAAGCGCCGCGGCGAGACCGCCGATCACGGCCAGACGCTGCACATTTCCGCGGCCCGCATCGTCGATACCACCGCGCCTTACGAGCTCGTCTCCAAGATGCGGGCAAGCTTCTGGGTCCTGGCGCCGCTGTTGGCGCGCATGGGCGAAGCAAAGGTGTCGATGCCCGGCGGCTGCGCCATCGGCACGCGGCCGGTGGACCTGCTCATCATGGCGATGGCGCGGCTCGGCGCCGCGATCGAGATCGACAGCGGTTACGTGGTGGCGCGGGCGCCGCACGGACTGCGCGGCGGCGAGATCGTTTTTCCGAAGGTCACGGTCGGCGGCACGCACACCGCGATCATGGCGGCGTCGCTCGCCAACGGCACGACAGTGATCGAGAATGCCGCGCGCGAGCCGGAGATCGGCGACGTCGCCGATTGCCTCAACAAGATGGGCGCGCGCATCACCGGCGCCGGCACCAGCCGCATCGTGGTCGAAGGCGTTGCCAAGCTGCACGGCGCGCGCCACGCCGTGCTGCCAGACCGCATCGAGACCGGCACCTATGCCATGGCCGTCGCCATGGCCGGTGGCGATATTCTGTTGCAGAACGCGCGCCCGGAATTGCTGCAAGCCGCGCTTGACGTACTGGTGCGCACCGGCGTCACGGTGACGCCGACCAATCAGGGCATCCGTATCGCCCGCAACGGCGTGCATCTGGCGCCCGTGGACGTGACGACATCGCCGTTTCCCGAATTCCCGACCGACCTGCAGGCCCAGCTCATGGCGCTGATGACGCGCGCGCGCGGCACTTCGCACATCGTCGAGACGGTTTTCGAGAACCGCTTCATGCACGTGCAGGAGCTGGCGCGGCTCGGCGCCCGCATCCAGCTCGACGGCGAGCGCGCCACCATCGAAGGCGTCGAGCAGCTCAAGGGCGCGCCGGTGATGGCGACCGACCTGCGCGCCTCGGTGTCGCTGGTCATCGCGGCGCTGGCCGCCGAGGGCGAAACCATCGTCAATCGCGTCTATCACCTCGATCGCGGCTTCGAGCGGCTGGAAGACAAGCTCGGGCGCTGCGGCGCGGCAATTGAGCGCCTATCGGGATAGCCCGGTCCGCGGCTATGCTGGCAGGACCATGCGTCCCAACCCCTACGCTCCAGCTTTGCGGCATTTGCTTTCGGCCGCCGCCATATTCATTGCTCTCGCCATCGCCGGCAGCGCCTACGCCCAGAACTATCCGGCGCGGCCGGTGCGCCTCATTGTCGCCTTCGCGCCCGGCGGCACGGCCGATTTCACGGCGCGGATGCTTGCCGACAAGATGCAAAGCACGCTGGGGCAAGCGGTCGCCGTCGAGAACAAGCCGGGCGCCAACGGCGCCATTGCGGCGGAATACGTGGCGAAATCCGATCCCGACGGCTACACGCTGTTCTTCACCACGGTCGGCGCGGTCGCCATCAATCCGGCGCTGCGCAGTGACCTGCCGTACGATCCCTTGAAGGATTTCGCCTCGGTCGGCAAAGTTGCCGTCAATTCCACCATCCTGGTGGTGAACGCCGAGATCAAGGCGAACTCGGCCCGCGAACTCGCGGAGCTGGCGCGCAGAAAGCCCGGCGCGATCACCATCGGCATCACCGGCCATGGCGCGATTTCCGATCTCGGCCGCCAATTGTTCGAGGACGCGGCTGGCATCAAGCTGCAGGAGGTGCCGTATCGCGGCGCGGCGCCGGCGATCACCGATATTATCTCCGGCCATCTCGACGGCCTGTTCGGCGATGTGCCGACCGTGATGGCGCAGGTGCGCGCCGGCAAGCTCAAGGCGCTCGCCGCGACCTCGACCGAGCGCTCCGATATTTTCCCCGACGTTCCGACCTTCGTCGAGCAGGGCTATGCCGGCGTGGTCGGCGACAATTGGGACGCCGTGCTGGCGCCGGCCGGCACGCCGCAGCCGGTGATCGCCAAATTCAACGCAGCGATGGTGGCAGCGCTCAACGATCCGGAGCTGCGCACGCGGCTGCGCAACTCCGGAACCACGCCGGCGCCGAGCTCGCCCGAAGAGTTCGATAAATACCTGCGCGCGGAAATCGCGCGCTGGGGCAAGGTGATTCGCGATAAGGGCATCAAAGGCGGTTAGAGCATGATCCCGAAAAAGCCTGTCCCGGACTTGATCCGGGATGAAAGCCGGTTTCCCGCCTTCGCGAAGCCCGCTTCGGTGGGCGAAGCAAGGTCGGAATAGATCATGCTCAGTCAAAATACCGGTGTGCGCATCGGCACCGCGGAGCGCCATTCGACGTTTCTCAGCCAGGGCCGCGCGCTGAAGGTGGTGCTGGAACGCAGGCCCGAGCTGGCGCCGGTCGAGGTCAGCACATCCGCCCATGCCAGCGTCGAGAATGCCAACCGGCTCGATTTAGGCGATATCGAGTTCGGCTTCATGGCCGCCAACTGGATTGGCCGCGCCAAAAATGGCGAAGCGCCGTTTGCAAAAAAAATCGATCTGCGCATGGTGGCGCCGATGAATGCCGGCCCGCTGTTCTTTATCGCGCGCGCCGATTCGGCGCTACGTTCGGTGATGGACCTGCGCGGCCGGAGCGTCGTCGTCGGCCCGGAAAAAAGCGGCATGACCCAGCACGCCCGTGTCATCCTCGGCGCGCTGGGGCTGAGCTTTGCCGATATCACGCCGGTCTATCTCGATTTTGCCGCCGGCGCCGATGCGCTGGCGCGCGGCGAAGCCGACGCGCAATTGCAGTGCCCGATCCCGAACACGGTAATGACCGCGCTTGCCGAGCGCGTAATGCTTCGCGTGCTGTCCTATATGCCGGCCGAGCTCGACACCGTGTTGCGCGCCGTGCCGTTCTATCGCCGCACCGTGATGCGTCAGGGTGCGATCCGCGGCCTTGACGGCGACGTGGCCCAGCCCGCCGTCGTCAACGTGCTGGTGAGCCATCCGCGCGTGGCGGAGGAAACGGTGCGCGGCGTTGCATCGGCGATATACGCCACGCGCCACGAGCTGCCGCGATTGCATCCATTGTACGCCGGCCTCGCCGAGCTGTTCGAGCCGTTGCGCTCGGAGGGGGCGCGTGCGCTCGAATTCGGCGGCGTGGCGCTGCATCCCGGTGCGCTTGCCGCCTACTGGGCGGCCGGTTTGATAGGATAACAGTTCGTTCGTCATTCCGGATTGCCGCGACCCTCCTACGCTCGCTTCGCGAGCTTCGGAGGGTTTGAGTCCACCGAAGCGCGGAGCGCGAAGGCGGAAGCGGCAAGTCCGGAATCCATAATCACAAGCGGTGGTTATGGATTCCGGGCTACTCGCTTCGCTCGTCCCCGGAATGACGGAGAGTTGAACGGCCCCGCAGACCCAGGAGCGCTGAACTTTAGATTGCGGGGCCGTTCATGAGGATCAAACAGTTTCCTTCACGGCCGCAATCTAAAGCGTGAGCCGTTGCCGAGATGCTAACGGGCCGGTACGTAAAAATACGGCCGTCACGCGGCGAGCTCGCGCATGATGCGATACAGCCGCGCCTGGCCTTCGAAGCCGATGCCGGGACGATCGGACAACGTGAGATAGCCGTCCTCGAGTTCGGCATCGTCGGCGAAGCCGCCGAAATCGCCGAACACGCCGGGGTAGGATTCCGCGCCGCCGAGGCCGAAGCCGGCGGCAATCGCCAGCGACATCTGGTTGCCGCCATGCGGGAACAGCAGGCTGCGCGGCCATTGATGCCGAGCGAGCATGTCGAGCGTGCAGGCATATTGCACGATGCCGTAGGCTTGTGGCGGATCGACCTGGATGACGTCATGGCGCTGCGGCTTCAAGCCGCCGAAACGCACCAGGTTTTCCACGTCCTGGGTGGAAAACAAATTCTCGCCGGTCGACAGCGGCGGCCCGTAAATCGCCGCGATCTCGGCAAGCAGCGCGAAGTCGAGCGGATCGCACGGCTCCTCGAACCAGCGCAGCGCAAAGGGTTTCAACCCGCGCGCATAAGCGAGCGCCTCGTCGCGGCCGAATTTCGAGTTGGCATCGACCGCAAGCTTGCTGCTCGGCGGCAGGATCGACTTGACGGCTTCGACGCGGGCGAGATCGGAAGCCAAGGGCATGCCGCCGACTTTCATCTTCGCCATGGTGTAGCCGGCATCGAGATGGCGGCGCATCTCGTCCTGCAAATCAGCGGTGGTCTTGCCCGGCGCGTACCAGCCGCCGCCGACATAGCAGAAAACCTTCTCGGCGATTTTGCCGCCGTTGTAGCGTTCGGCGAGCAGGCGGTGCAGCGGCTTGTCGGCGATCTTGGCGACGGCGTCCCACACCGCGACCTCGATGGTGCCGATACCGACCGAACGCTCGCTGTGACCGCCGGATTTTTCGTTCTGCATCATCACGGCGAGGATTTTTTCCGGCGCGAAATTATCGCCGGCATCGTTCAAGAGCGACTTCGGATCGGCCTTGAGCACTCGCGGAATAAAGCGCGCGCGCATCTGCGCGCCGCAGGCATAGCGCCCGGTCGAATTGAAGGCGAAGCCGCAAACCGGCTTGCCGTCGCGCACGACGTCGGTGATGACGGCGACCACCGACGTCGTCATTTCGGAGAAATCGATGCTCGAATTGGCGAGCGTCGAATTCAGCGGAATGGCAGTTTCGCGGATGTCGGTGATGCGCATGAAATTTCTGTTCGTTCTCGACGCTTGCTACTCCCTCTCCCCGCTTGCGGGGAGAGGGAGGGGTGAGGGGGCGTTTCCGCCGGGCTCAGACTGGATTGTCAAAGCTCAGAATCGCAGAAGCGCCCCTCACCTCGGTCGCTTCCGCCTACGCGCTCCGCGCTTCGGTGGACTCATACCCTCCGAAGCTCGCAGAGCGAGCGTAGGAGGGTCGCTCTCTCGACCTCTCCCTGCGCGCGGGGAGAGGTTTTTAATCCATATGGATCCCGGCGGCCTTCACCACTTTGTCCCAGCGCGCCGCTTCGGTCTTGATGCGTTCGGTGAATTCTGCCGGCGAATTGGCGACGGCAACGAAGCCGAGCGTGTCGAGCTTCTTCTTGATCTCGGGATCGGCGGCCATCTTCACGATCGCATCGTGCCATTTGTCGATGATGACTTGCGGCGTGCCGGCCGGCGCCACAATGCCGGTCAGGGTGTCGCTTTCGAGGCCCGGCACGCCCTCTTCCACATTGGTCAGCTGGTCCGGCAACGCCGCAACGCGCGCCTTGGCGAGAATCGCGATGCCGCGCAGGCTGCCGTCCTTGATGGCGCCGATGGCCGGCGGCAGCGCCGTGAACGCGATCGGGGTGTGATTGCCTAGCGCGGAATTGATGGCGAGCGGCGCACCGTTGAACGGCACCATCACCATATCGAGCCCGTAGCTTTGCTTCATCAGCTCGGCGACTAGGTGCGGCGTCGAGCCGGTGGAAGGCTGCGCGTAGCTGAACTTGTCCGGGCTGGCCTTGATGAGGTCGATCAGCTCCTTGAGATTCTTCGCCGGCACCGAGGGATGCACCGTGATTACGTTGGGCGACGCCGCGACCAGCGAGATCGGCGCAAAATCCTTGAGCGGATCGTAGCCGAGCGTGGAATACATGCTCGGATTGATGATGAAGCCGGTGGAAACCGCCAGGATGGTGTAGCCGTCCGGCGCGGCGCGCTTGGCGGCCTCGACGCCGAGATTGCCGCCGGCGCCGGGCAGGTTCTCGACATAGACCTGCTGGCCGAGGATGCCGGAGAGCCGCTCCGCCACCAGGCGCCCGATCACGTCGGTCGGCCCGCCGGCGGCGAACGGCACGATCATGCGCACCTTGTGGTCCGGGTAGCTGTCCGCGGCCCAGGCTGCGCTTGCGATCACGACGCCCGTGCATACGAGGCCTACGTACTTGGCGGCCAGCCGCGCGCACATTCTTATAGCCCTCATTCCGTCCTCCCCAGGCGTTTTGGCGATGCTATCATTGCCCGGACGCTTCCGGCAGGGAGCGCGACACCATGTTTTCTTCCACCGTAGAGCGAGAAGGCAAGAAAAGGAAAGCCAATGGCCGGGCGCAAAGTGACGCGAGACGATCTCCGCGCAGCCGCGGAGAAGTACAAGAACTGGGGCAAATGGGGCGCAAACGACGAGATCGGCACGCTCAATTACACGTCGCCGGAAGACATCATCGCCGCCGCGCGGCTGGTCAAAAAGGGCAAGGTGATTTCGCTCGCGCTCAATTTCGACAACACCGGCCCGCAAGGCGGCAAGACCAGCTACCCGGCGCTCGGCCGCATCAATCCGCTGCACACCATGCTGCGCACCGGCACCGACGCCTATTCCGGCGTGCTCGACAAGCGCGGCATCCGCGCCGCCGACGACATGGTGGTGATGCCGTTGCAATGCGGCACGCAATGGGACGGCCTTGGCCACGTGTTCTACGAGAACAACATGTGGAACGGCTACGATTGCCGCGAAGTGTCGTCGTTCGGCGCGGCGAAATGCGGCATCGAGAAAACCAAGGCCAAGATGGTCGGCCGCGGCGTGTTCCTCGACGTGGCGCGCGCGCTCGGCAAGGACTGCCTCGACGACGGCTACGGCATCACCTGCGACGATCTCGATCTGACCGCGAAGCAGCAGAACATCGCGTTCAAGCGCGGCGATTACATCATCGTGCGCACCGGGCAGATGGAGCGCTGCCTTAAGGCCGGCAGCTGGGACGGCTATCCCGGCGGCGACGCGCCGGGCTTTGCCTTCGAGACGCTGGAATTCGTGGCGAAGACCGAGCTTGCGGCGCTCGCCAGCGACACCTGGGGCTGCGAGGTGCGGCCGAACAATACCGAAGGCGGCATCAACCAGCCTTGGCACTGGATCACCATCCCGATCATGGGCATGACCATGGGCGAGATTTTCTATCTCAAAGACCTCGCCGAGGATTGCGCCGCAGACGCCGTCTACGAGTTCATGTTCGTCGCGCCGGCCATTCCCATCACCGGCGCGGTCGGCTCGCCGACCAATCCGCTGGCAATAAAATGACGCATCGCGTCATGGCCGGACTTGTTCCGGCCATCCACGTCTTCATGAGCTGGGCGCGTATTTGAGTCCGGTCAGTGCGGCGATCCCGGCCAGCGCGGTGATCGCCGCGGCGAACGTCACATGCGCGAACATCGAGCCGGTCACCGCCGACAACACTCCGATGCCGATGACCGGGAGGGAATTGCCGGCAAAGCACGCGATCAGATAACTCGACACAACCTCGCTGCGCCGATCCGCCGGCGCAATGCGGTTGATCACTTCGAGGCTGCCGCGGTAGCCGAGGCCGCCGGCGGCGCCGCAGAGCGCCGCAGCGCAGAGCAGCATCGGCATCGATTGGACGACTTCCGCGGCGACCAGAAGCCATACACTTGGCGGCAGCAGCGCCAGCGCGCTCAGCATGGTGGCTTGGCTTTCGAGCTTGCCGGTCAGAAGGATCGTCACCGCGGCAATCCCGAACACCTCGCACACGACCGCGCCCGCCACCGCCGGGGCGGACTGATGCAGGCTTTCGCCGAGCAGGCTCGGGATCAAAGCGGCGTAGAAGCCGATCAGCGCGAATGTGGCGAATCCACCCACCGCCGGCGCGACGAACTGAAGCCAAATCCCCCGCGGCACGCCAAGCCGCGGCCGCAGTGACACGTCGCCGAGACTGCGCTTTGGGTTCGGCAGCGTTTCAGGGGCGAACAGGATGGCGCCGGCAATTGCACACAGCAGCACCAGATAGATGTAATAGGGCAGCCGCAACGGCCAGGACGCGAATTGGGCAAGCAAGCCGCCAAACAGCGGGCCCGCGGCGCAACCGAAGAAGTTCGCAGCTGCCGCGATCCGGGCCGCCGCTCCGCTGCCGCGGTCGGCGTACAGCTCCGCGATCCAGGCCGTCGCCGCGCCCGCAGCCAAGCCGGTGGAGAAGCCGCTCAGCGCCCGCGCCGCGAACAGCCATGCCGTGCTCTGCGCGAAAGCAAACACGACGGTGCTGGCGATGCCGATGCCAATTGCCGGCAGGCTGGCGTTGCGGCGGCCGATCTGATCCGCCAGCCGGCCGAAGAACAGGAGCGCGGCGAGATTGCCCAGCACATAGACGGCATAAATCAGCGTCAGCGTGACCCCGGAAAAGCCGAATTCCTGCCGGTAGAGCGGATAGAGCGGCGTCGGCAAAATCGCGCCGGCGAACATCACGGCGAGTTCGGTGGCGACGATCGCGAGCGCGACAAGATTGCCGCGCGTTCGATGTGCTGCGCTGTTCGTCACGGCGGGATTGTGCTCAGAACTTCATCCAATCGCCGGCGCGTTCGAACGCCGCGGCGGCGCGGTAGATGGTGGCCTCGTCGTGGGGCCGCCCGGCCAGCATCATCCCGATTGGGCGGCCGTCCGCCATGCCGCACGGCAGGCTGATGGCCGGGTGGCCGGTGACGTTGAAGGGACAGGTGTTGCCGGTCGCCTCCCAGCTTCGCCGCGTGATGTCCTGCGGCGTCGCGCTTTTGGCCGGGATCGGCGTTGCCTTCATCGGCGTCGCCGGCAGCAGCAGGAGATCGTGCGCCGCCAGCGCCTTGTCGTAAGCCGCGCGTAGCCGCCGCCTGATGTTCTGCGCCTTGCCGTAGTAGTGGCCGCCGTAGCGGTCGAGCGTGTATTTGCTGAAGATTGACGCGATCTTGATGGTATCGGCGAAACTGTCGGCGCGGCTGCGCCAGCCCATGGCTTTGTCGATGAGGCTGGTGACATAAAGTCCCTCGTGGTTGATGCCGGCGCCGTTCATTTCCAACAGCGTCACGCAAGCGGCGTCGCCGCGAATTGCCGCCCACACCGCATAACCGGAAGCGTGTGCCGGCAGCGATATGTCTTCGACCACGGCGCCGAGACTGGCGAAGCGCTTGGCCGCCTCGCGCACACGCGCGTCGACATCCGGCTCGGAATTCGGGTGGCCGAAGCCTTCCGTGAGCACGCCGATGCGCAGGCCTTTGACCCCGCCATCAAGCGCTTCGCTATAGCGGCCGGCGGCGACGCCGCGCTGACGCGAGTCGATGCCGTCCGGTCCGGCGATCACTTCCAGTAGCAGCGCGTTGTCGCGCACGTTCGCGGTCATCGGCCCGCAGGTATCGAGCGTGATCTCGAGCGGGGCGATGCCGGTATAGGGCACCAGACCGAAGGTCGGCTTTAAGCCCACGATGCCGCAGAAGCTTGCGGGAATGCGGATCGAGCCGGCCTGGTCGCCGCCGATCGCCATATCGACCTCGCCTGAGGCGACCAGCGCGGCGCTGCCGGACGATGAGCCGCCGGTGGTATAGCCAGGCTTGCGCGGATTCTGCACCGGCCCGGTCGAACTGGTGTGGCTGCCGCCGGACACGCAATAATATTCGCACACCGCCTTGCCCGCGATCTCGCCGCCGGCATCGAGAATGCGCTCGACGATGGTCGCATCGACGTCCGGCACATAGCCTTCGAAAATATCGGCGCCGATCATCATCGGCACGCCGGCAAGACAGACATTATCCTTGAGCGCAATACGCCGGCCGGCGAGCTTGCCGCCCGGCTTGCCCTTGATCGACGTCTTCACATACCAGGCGCCGTACTTGTTTTCGTCGCCGTGCGGGCGGTGCGCCGGCCCGCGCGGATATTTCACCGCCGGCAATTCGTCGGGCATGGCGTCGAGCGCGGCATAGGCCCGCGCCAGCGGCCCGGTGATCTCGTCGACCGCGCGCAGATAGTCGTCGCTGGGATTCATGCCGAGCTGCTGCGCCGCCCGCCGCAGGTCCGGGATGCCGGGTCTTTGAAACATGATCTCTCCTCCGCCGCGGGTTGCGCTTTGCCGCGCATCGACTACCTTTATGGCTATCCCACCACGAAACGGGCGGCGCGGCCATGAGCACCAACGCGGACACCAAGCAGTATCCCGTCACGCACACCGAGGCGGAGTGGCGGAAGCTGCTGTCGCCCGAGCAGTTTCATATCATGCGCGAGCACGGCACCGAGCGGCCGGGCAGTTGCGCGCTCAATTACGAGAAACGCGCCGGCACGTTCTACTGCGCCGGCTGTAACCAGGCGCTGTTCGCCTCGAAGAAGAAATTCGAAAGCGGCACCGGCTGGCCGAGCTTCAACGATCCGGAGCCTGGGTCGGTCGAGACCACGACCGATAAAAGTTACTTCATGAGCCGCACCGAGGTGCATTGCAGCCGCTGCGGCAGCCATCTCGGCCACGTCTTCGAGGACGGCCCGCCGCCGACGCACCTGCGCTATTGCATCAACGGCGTGGCGATGAATTTCAAGCCGGAGTGATTTTTCCACCTCTCCCCGCCGCGAGTGAGCGAAGCGAACGAGGGTGAGGGGCCTCTCCGCGAGTCTGAGCCCAGCGGATAGGCCCCCTCACCCCACCCTCTCCCAGCACGCGGGGGAGGGAGTTCACCCCCACAGCTTCTTGCTGGCGATCGCCGCGCCCTCGCTGAGCGCTGAGAGCTTGGCCCAGACGATGCTGTCGGCCACCATCGGCTCGGTGCGCACCGCGGTGCCGAAGCCGCAATCGACGCCGGCGATCAGGCGCTCGCGGTCGATCACTTCGGCGTAACGGCCGATGCGCTGCGCCACGAGGCGCGGATGCTCGACGAAATTCGTCGTCGAATCGATCACGCCGGGGATGAGAATCCTGTCATCGGGGATCTTGATCGCCTTGAGATCTTCCCATTCGTGGTCGTGCCGCGGATTGGCGGCCTCGATACTGAACGCCTGCACCCGCGCCTTGAACGCGATGTCGATGATCTTGGTCACCGGCAGGTCGTGGGTGTGCGGCCCTTCGTAATTGCCCCAGCAGATATGCAGCCGCATCCGGTCGGCGGGCAGCCCTTCGATCGCTGAATTGAGCGCCGCGATATTGCGCTCGGCGATCTTGGAGCGGAATTCGTCGTCGCTGAGATGGCGGTACTGGTTGTTGCGCGCCGAGCCGAGATCGGGCGCGTCGATCTGCAACACGAAACCGGCTTCGACGATGGCGCGGTACTCGACCTTCAGCACATCGGCGAGCGCCGCGACGTAGGCCTCCTCGGTCGGATAATGCAGGTTGATGATGAAGCGGGTCAGGATTCCCGGCGACGGCGCGGTCATGAAGACTTCGGCCGGCTTCGACTTTGCCGCGGCGGCTTTGAGGTGCGCCAGATCGCGGTCGAGCGCGGAGCGGTCCGTATAGCGCAGTTCGCCGACGCAGCCGGGAAAAGACACACTGGAGAAACCGCGGCGCTCGCGGGCAAAATCCGGATGCGCCAGCATATCGCGGCCGATCATGATGTCGTGGCCCTTCTCGGCGGCGCGCGGGTCCATCTCGATGCCGGTGACGCGATGGCGGATATAGGTGGTGTAGGACGGCTTGCTCATCTCGCCGTCGCTGACCACGTCAATGCCGGCCGCGACCTGCCGCGCGACGACATCGTCGACCGCTTTGACCACCTCGGATTCAAACGCTGGTGGCGCAATGGCCTCGCCCTTCTCGCGGCGCAGAATAAGGTCAACCAGCGGCTTCGGCCGCGGCAGGCTGCCGGTATGGGTGGTGAGGATACGGTCGGTCGAGGTCTTCATGTGGCACTCCACTTCGGTTCCGTGCACGGCGTTGTCGTGGTTCGGGCTTGCGGATAGTGTTCGCCCAAAGCCGGGCCGGCAAGGGAGGAAAGCGCAATGCGGATCGTCGATTTGAGCCGGGAGCTATATCACCGCACGCCGTCCTATCCGGGGCAGCCTCCCATCATCCACGGCATCTGGAAAACCCACGACGAAGCTTTCGTCGAGTCGGGCAACGTGCAGGGCAACAGCGTGATGTTCTTCTCCATGCCCGACCACGGCGGCACGCACATCGATGCGCCGCGCCATTTCGGCAAGAGCGGCACGCCGATCAACGAGTACCCGCTGGAGAATTGCATCGTCCAGGGAATCTGCATCGACTTGCGTCACATCAAGCCGCGCGCGGAGATCACGCCGGCCGATCTCGAAGCGGCGGCGCAGCAAGCCGGCGTGCCGATCCCGAAAAAGGGCACGGTGCTGTTATGCACCGGCCATCATGCGCGCACGTTCCCGACCGCGGCCTATGCGACCGACAATCCGGGCGTGAACGTCGCTGCGACCGAATGGCTCGCCAAGCAGGGCATCGTGCATTTCGGCATCGACTCGATGCGGCCGGGACCGGAAGGCAAAGTGAACTCGCTGGTGCACAAGACCTGCCTCGAGCTCGACATCACGCACATGGAAAGCCTGTGCAATCTCGAAGCGCTGCTCGGCCAGGGCGAGTTCCAGTTCATCGGCCTGCCGCTGAAATGGCGCGAGGGCACCGGCTCGCCGATCCGCGCGGTCGCGGTGTTCAACTAAAAGCGCCAACCACAAAGCCTGGCCCCGACAGATAATTCGCTCGTTGGGCCTTCCAGGCGCTCGGTTGTTTGCGAGGGCGCCCAATTATGTTCAACGGCTGCGCCAGAGTACGGTTCCGTACTTTTAGTCTCATTTTAGGACGATATTCCATGGCTATTGGCCCGTCGAAGGCATAGCTATCACTTACCGCTTGCAGCGACCTTCGGGCGCGGGCGTTTAGGAGACCGTGCTGTGCTCTTGCCCTTTTATGGGAGAGAGCCATGGCCTCCGCCTCCGCTCGCATTTCTTCGCCGCCTCGCAATCAGCTCCTGGCCGCGATGTCGACCGCCGATCTCGGGTTACTGCGGCCGCACTTGCAGCCGGTCGCGATGGAACTTCTCAAAGACCTGGAACGACCCAACCGGCGGATCGAGACCGTCTATTTCATGGAGGCCGGCATAGCGTCGGTTGTCGCAGTCCAAGCGAACGAAACGCGTATCGAAGTTGGTCTCATTGGCTGCGAGGGGATGAGTGGAACAACCGTGGTGCTGGGCGACAACCAATCGCCGCATTCCACTTACATCCAGGCCGCCGGCGCAGCGCAGCGGATCTCGGTCAAGCAATTGCGCCATGCCATGGACGCGAGCGAGACCTTGCGCAGCGTGCTGCTCAAATTCGTTCAAGCCTTCATGGTGCAGACGGCTCAAACCGCCATCGCCAACGCTCGCGCCCATATTGACCAGCGCCTGGCGCGATGGATTTTGATGGCCCATGACCGGATCCGCGACAACACCCTGCCGCTGACCCATGAATTCCTGGCGTTGATGCTGGGAGTAAGGCGGGCCGGGGTCACGGAAGCGCTGCAAAGCCTCAAGCGGCAGAAGCTGATCGACACCGGCCGAAATCAGATCATCATCCGCAATCGCCGGGGCATCGAGCAGGCGGCGGGGAGCTCCTACGGCGTGCCCGAAAAGGAATATCGGCGGCTCTTCGCTTAGAGTCTGTCCGGGAACATCAAGCGGGATTGCAAAGCTTTCGGAGCATGAGGCGGATTGAGGCGAGGCGCAAGAAAGCCAGCGCCTTTCGATTGAGGTTGTCCCAATCCTTGGCGAGCCTTCGGCATCGGTTGAGCCAAGCAATGGTACGCTCGACGACCCAACGGCGCGGCAGCACCGCAAATCCTTTGACGTGATCGGAGCGCTTGACGATTTCAGTTTTG
>Ga0102924_1004607_pt1 | contig 13790 bp, 11 predicted proteins | sample PaiPotPPM11metaG_FD_80116 | JGI IMG/M metagenome (GOLD analysis project Ga0102924, IMG submission 80116) | Iron sulfur acid spring bacterial and archeal communities from Banff, Canada, to study Microbial Dark Matter (Phase II) - Paint Pots PPM... ... | reverse complement strand
CCGCCGGATCCGGCGGCGCGAATAATCCTGGCGATTATTGGTTGGGTGGTGGACCTTTTGAGCACTATATCGAGGGGACGCTGGGCGGATCCCCGTACGGAAAATACGACAAGCGATTTGAGGATCTGTCGACTGTCCTGCAGGCCGAGCGCGCATCAGCGCCCTTGCTGATCGAATCGAGTCCTTCGGAGATGCTGTGGTCACTCGAGTTCTATACGAAGCTGAAGCGAATCGGAAAGCCAGTGCAGTTAGTGATCTATCCCGACGAGGGTCATATTTACTCGCAACCGGTGCATCGCATCGCGTCCATGCAGCGCAACTTAGATTGGTTCCGATTCTGGCTCCAATCGTACGAAGACCCGCAGCCTGAAAAACAAGAGCAATACCGGCTATGGAGATCGCTGGCGGAGTCCGCGAAGCACGAATGACCACAGTCACCTCAAAGGAGCGTGTCCGATGAATTTGTTTAAATCGAGACAGTCGAATGGCAGATTTTCGCGGATTTCGCTGATTTCCGTTCTCTTGCTTTTTGCGGCTGCCGCATTTTTATCGATCGGTTCACGCGCCAAAGCAATGCTGTCCGGCTCGTCAGTGAAATCGGATTCAGATGATCAGGCCATCTTGGTCGGACCAAACATGCTAGTCACTCGAGATGGTGACATTCCCCACGTAGAACTAATGATTGCTTCGAACCCAATGGACCCGAAGAGCTTGGTTGGCGCGGCAATCACCGCGACGCGATCGGAGGGAGGTTGGGCTTGCAAAACCTACTCCACGCACAACGGTGGCGATTCATGGCAGGACGCTGTCCTTCCCGAGCAACATACATTGGGTGGCGCAGACCCCCAAGTTGCTTTCGGACCTCATGGCACAGCCTACTTCGCTACTCTAACAAACGTAAAGGACGAGAAAGGAAACACTCGTTCCGGGCTTATGATTTACCGTTCTGAGGACGGCGGAGAGACATGGCAAAAGCCCGCAAACTTAGGATACTCCTACGATCATGAAGTCATTGCTGTGGATCGGACGGTAGGCAAATACGCGGGTCGAATTTATCTTTCAGTTCTGTACGGCTACCCAGTCTATCGGTTGGGAGTCTTTCGATCAGACGACGATGGACGGACATTCACCGGGCCAGTTGAGGCTGCCAACGGGGGAGGTACTGTCGGGATCAACACCGCCGCTAACATCCTCGTGCTGTCCGACGGCACCCTGATCATCCCCTACGAGGACTTCGAATTCCTGCCGGAAAAACGAAAAAACACCCATACGGGAAACTCTTGGGTCGTTTCTTCCACTGACGGGGGAGTTACGTTTTCAGCTCCTCATAAGATTGGTTCTAAGGAATTCGAAAACTCGCCTGACGCACCCATGATTATGACTTTCCCTTCGTTCGCAGTCGACAACCAGTCGGATAAGTACAAAGACCACCTGTATTCCGCTTGGACAGATTTTCGCGACCACAAGTACCGCATCTGGTTCTCGTTATCCACAGACCGTGGCAACACCTGGAGCGAGCCCAAACAAGTTGAGGCGAATGTGCCGGATTGGAGTCGGCAATATCAACCCATGGTTGCCGTAAACCTAAATGGGGTTGTCGCAGTAACGTGGTTTGACACTCGCGCCTCGCAGGGCAACACAAAATTCGATCAGTATTTCACGGCTTCTTTGGATGGAGGAAAAACTCTGCTCGCTCCAGTACGGGTCTCCTCTGAATCCTCACAATACCCTGGTGACGGCAATTTGAACGTGGATCCAGAAGCGTGGAATTATAAAGGCGAAACTCGTCTCACCTTTCTTACTGCCGCTAGCCGCTGGGGAATGGGCGGGGACTACATGGGCCTCGCGGCAGATTCGACAGGCACCTTTCATCCGTTCTGGGCTGACAGTCGGACCGGAACCTTTCAGATCCAAACCGCTTCCGTTCAAGTGAAAAACGTCGGAGCATCCGCTGACAAAAAAGACGAAAAGACGCCGACAGCCGCGGCACCAACATTGGCGCAAACAGATGTGACTAATCGTATCAGTCTAGTTTTTGACCCAACGCGCTTCAACGTGACTACTGGGGAACTGGAAATGCCTGTCCGCTTACAAAACGTGTCAGACAGACCAATCTACGGCCCCATCATCGCAAGCGTGAAAAGCTTTGGAAGTGGAGAAGGCGGAGAGGAAAAAGAAAATAGCCCACAGATTCTGAACAGCGGCAACGGCAAGGCCGGCGAAGGAGCAACCTTCGATTTCACGTCCGCGCTAGGGGACTCACGAATGATCGCTCCAGGTGCCGTCTCTGGCGCGATAGTTTGGAAGCTACGGATGGTTAAACCGCTGCGTACTCCCGACGCACACGTAACTTTCAGCGGATACATACCTGAGAGTAATTAAATGGATTTTATAGATAGAAGGATCGCACGAGTCTGCCTACTCGCAAGTCGTGCTTCGCACGTTCGTTCGTTGACAATAGGAGGCTGAATGCGCTCGGTTGTTAAGGTTTGGATTGCCCTCTTCGTTCTCATCATCGGAGCGGCGCATTCGGGTCTGTCTCGCGCCCAGGATCATTCGTCGGAGAAATCGACGATTACTGCAGGCCGCGGAAAACTCTTCAAAAATCACTATGAGCTGATCGGCCAGGCAAAACTGCGGGGCGAAAAGGACGCAGTTATTGTGGTTGCCTCTCGTCCTGGAAGGAATTCCGCCGTAGCCGCTGATGTCGCTCGCTTGGGCGGCGAAATTCACTTTCGCGCAGACGAAGTTGATTACCTCCGTGCGCGAATGCCCATCGACCACATTGTCGAGCTTGCAAACTTAGACGATGTGCAGAGCCTCGATATCGATGTCGATTTTGACAAGTTCGACCCGACTCTGGATTTTGGGCCTGGCGACGAGGAAAAGCCTTCTGCAGTCCCTCCTGACCCAGACACGCCGTTAAGTCATCCTTATCTTCCCAGTGCGGACATGGACATTGACGGATTCCGCGCCGCCAATCCTACGTTCGACGGCAGAGGTGTGACACTTGCGATTCTGGATGCAACACCGGACATGCTCCTGCCTGAATTGCAAAGCGCAACCTCGCTCGACGGGCAGCCGATTCGAAAGATCGCAAGTCTTCTTGCCGCGACCGATCCTCGGGACGATGACGATCCAATGTGGATAAAGATGGACAAGCAAGTGCACGCGCAGAACGGAAAATTCACTATAGACGGCGTCACGTATGTTGCGCCAGCAGACGGGGATCACCGGTTTGGACAGTTCAATGAGAGAGCATTAAAAAACCCCGCCTATTTGCATCAAGACGTGAATTTCGACCGCAATCCCGAGGGAAGCAGTGGACTCTTCGGTGTGTTGTGGGACGAGAAATCCAACACCGTGTGGGTGGACACGGATCAGGATCATAGTTTTTCGAACGAACGCGCGTTACAGGATTATGCGCGTCGGATGGACATCGGCATATTTGGGAACAATCGGCCAGCGGAGCTTCGCCCCAAATCAGTGGGATTCGCGATTCAGACTGATCCAGAAAAGAAATATGTTCGCATTACGCTCGGGGTCTGGCAGCACATTTCAGAGGTTTCAGGTGCTGCCGTCGGAAAAGGATTCTACGGTGGAGCGTATAACGGCATTGCCGGCGAAGCGCAACTTGAGAGCGTCCTAAATGGTATGACAATCTTTCGGATAATCGAATCCGCCATTATTGCAGCACGGGCAAAGAATGTGGATTTGATCTGTCTAGAACCAGCTATTTTTGATGAGGCCAATAATCCGATACACGATGGCACATTAGTGGCGGCAACCGTTTTCGACCGGCTCCTCGATAAGTATCAAAAATTGATTCTCTCGCCTGCAAATAATTCTGCGGGGATGACGACTGTTGTCGATGAGGTTTCCAGCCGCGGCGTGGTTGCCGTAGGCGCTTATCAAGGCGGCGAGAGTTATCGGATCAACAACGGCGCGACGGTTGCGAACAAGGATAACCTGCATTTGGTAGGTTCATTCGGCCCAACTGGCAATGGGACGCTGAAGCCAGACGTTATAAGCCCCTCCGAGCTCATCAGTACCGACGCCGGCTACAAACCTGCTGAAAAGGTGAAGGGGGTTTATGAATTGCCGCCGGGCCATTCGGTGGCTGGAGGAACCTCGACCGCGGGGCCTTCGGCGTCAGCGGGAGTTTCCTTACTAATAAGCGCCGCAAAGCAAAGAGGAATTCACTATGACGCTGGCCGGTTGCGAATGGCAGTTCTTTCTACGGCGCGTTTTATTCCGTCGATTCCCGCCTACAAGCAAGGTAATGGGCTAATTCAAATCGGAGCCGCCTGGGCAATGTTGCAGCTGCTCGACCAGAAATACGACCCCCTCTTCATTACCAGTCAAGGACCAGTCAAGACAGAACTCGCGCAGTACTTGAACCCGCCCTTTCAAGGCCCTGGCATTTTCGAAAGAGAAGGTTGGGAGCCAGGACAAACTGGAACTCGTACGGTCACGTTTACGCGTACTTCAGGGAAAGCCACACCCATAAGATTCAACCTGGAGTGGGTGGGAAATAACGGTGCGTTTCAATCAGCAGAATCCATAACATTGCCTCTTAACAAACCCGTTGACCTCTCGATCTCGATCAAAACAAATGAACCAGGTGTATACAGCGCGATCCTGAATCTCAAGCGGCCAGACTTTCCGGGGATTGCCTACCAGATCTTGAATACCGTAGTGGCTGCCGACAATCTGGACAGAGCGCATAACTTTTCCGTGGAAAAGAAAGTGATGGCAGAACGCCCTGGAACTCCCAGCTACTTCTATCGAGTTATACCGGGGACCAAAGCCTTGCGCGTTCAGTTGGCGATCCCAGACAAGAAGCCAACACTTCGGGCGTACGTTATTCCTCCCGATTTGAGCACCCGCATCAAGTGGGACATGCTCGGTTCTACAAAGAAGGGGAAGATGGACAGAGTCATTCTGGATCCGACTCCGGGAGTATGGGAGATCATTCTGTGGGACAACAACTTTGTTTTTATGCCGGAGCAAATCGACTCAACCCCGCTAGCACCGGTGCCAACTGATTTAACCGTGTCTGCTGTTGGAGTTCAGGCATCTCCGAACATATGGCAAATCGATAAGGGCGCCGACATAGGTGAGTATTCCCAAAAAATTCATTTCCTTAACCAAATGGGTTCGTTCACAGGCAAGGCCGCATCGTTCCCATTGGGAAGCGCGCGTTTCAGAAGCGCGCAACGATCAGCCAAGGTGAGCGCGACATATACGATCTTCAAGTACCAGATGGTACGGAAACATTACGAGCAAGCATTGATTTGGTATCAGATCCAAACGCCGATTTGGACCTCTACCTCTACCAAGTAGTGAAGGGTGTTGCGGTGCTCCGAGCCAAAAGTGACAGTTCATCTGCGACGGAAGGCGCAGTAATTGATCGTCCGGGAGCCGGGCCGTGGAAAGTTGTGGTGTATGCGTATCGAATACTTGGCGGATCCACGGAGTACACGTACGAGGATTCGTTCTTCCATAATGCGTTTGGTAATGTGACGGTTGAAGACAAGGAAGCGGAGCGCGGTTTATCGGCTGAATGGGATGTGAACGCCAAGACAAAGATTCTTGCCTCACCTCAAGCGGGCAGGTTCATCGTGGGCATCGTACCCATGGTGCCGGACTATGGCGAGAAAGAACCACTACCGTCGTTTCCGGGCGAGGAAGAGGATCAATTGGGTGAAGTTGCCGTGGGTTACTCCCGGATACAACCGCAGCCAAAATAATTTTTGTGAATTCATCGAGAAGTCCGGCAGAGAATTCGGGATTGAACGCTAGCAAGTCGAAAAGTAAACGGGAGGCTAGTCGAGTGAAGACACGAAACGCGCTTGTTGTGCGTGCTGGGTTTTTGGCCATTTGTGCAATGCTCGTCGGACGAACGCTGTTTGCTAATCCCCCACAAAAGCCTTTGAGGATAGAAGATGCACTCAAGGTTCTGACTTTGTCCAATCGTACACCGATTGCGTTATCTCCTGATGGTGCGTGGGTGGCGTATACCGTGGAGGATGATAGCAAGCGAGTAACGACGAAGGACAAACGCTACTCTATGTATACGCCGACAGGTGCTTTTGAGGAGGCCATTGGATGCGATATCTGGCTGACGAATACGAAGACTGGCGAATCCCGCATCTTGACGGAAGGGAAAGGAACGAGCTGGGCGCCTGTGTGGTCGCCGGATGGCAAGTATCTTGCATTTTATTCTGACCGGAGCGGAACGGCACATCTGTGGGTGTGGGAGGCGGACAGCGGGAAGCTGCGGCAGCTTTCGGATGCTATCGTTAGACCGTTCTTCAATTTTCAAGTCGTCCGATGGACCCCCGATAGCCAGAAGATTTTGGTCAAGGTGCTGCCGGAAGGCATGACGGTTGAACAAGCCGCTGATTTGGTCAATGGTCCGGTGACGAAAGATGATGCGGAAAAAAAGGACAATGGAACGGGCGTGACTGTGAAGGTTCTTAGTTTTGCTCCGCCCACTCCCGAAAAAGAGGGAGGCTCGGCCAAAGCGAAAAAAGATTCGTTGCTCGACGAGCCATGGATGAACCGCTATCTCGCTGATCTGACCTTAGTTGATGTGAAGACCGGAAAAGCCGAACACGTCGTCCAACGATGCCGCCCACTCGGATATTGGATTTCTCCCGACGGCAAATATTTTGCGTACACGAACTGGACGGGAACGAAAGAAAATACGCAACAGACAGCGTATGAGCTTTGCCTGTTTAGCTTTGCCGACAAATCCACGCGTGCCCTCGTCCCGGAACTTGAACAAGAATATGGAATCTCCGTAAGCTGGGCTCCCGATAGTCGCTCTCTCGCATACATCACAGCAGGGCAACTCACGAAAGGAGATTGCTACATGGTATCGCTGGATGGTAGCGAGCCGAAGCTTCTGACCCCGGGACAGCACCCGTCCTTCAGCGACGACCATCGCGCACCATTGTGGGATACGAATGGTCAATATGTGTACCTCATCAGTTCAGAAAATTATGGCCGACTCGGAACGCCCAATATTTGGAGAGCTTCAGTCCGGGAACATTCATTTGCAATTGCCGGCACTGTGCCTAATCGTGTCATTCTCGAAATTGTTTCGCCGGCGAGTGGTGGGCGATTCTGGTCACCGGCTGGTAGCAATTCTCTGGTAGTCGGAACGCGCGACGAGGCGACTAAGAACGTGGGGTTTTACAACGTCGACCTTTCCAGTGGACAAGCGACGAAACTGTTCGAGGAGGACAGCTTTTTCGGTCGAGAGATGATTTTCAATGTGGACGTGAGCCGGGACGGCAAGTCCGTTGTTTACGTCTCCCAAGGTGCGCAGCGACCCGAGGACGTCTGGATCGCGAGTTCCGACTTTAAAGACCGCAAGCGGATCTCAACAATCAATAAGGGCTTGGAGGGTGCAATTTTCGGAGCGAGCCGTCTGGTTGATTACTATAGCGTCGACGGTGAAGCCTTACACGGCGCCCTCCTGCTCCCAGCAAATTATGAGGAAGGGAAAAAGTATCCACTCATTGTAGACCCCTATGGCGGATCTTATAGATCAACGAGCGTATTCCGATTCGGATTGTCAGGTGCGGGGGTAGAAAATCTGCAAATCTTAGCAACTCGAGGTTACGCAGTTTTGCTACCAGACACGCCGATGCATTCCAACTCTCCGATGGCAGATATTGCGAAGACGGTAATTCCGGCGGTCGATCGAGTTGTGGAATTGGGAATCGCGGACCCTAACCGATTGGGCATTATGGGTCACAGCTACGGTGGCTACTCAACTCTGGCGGTGATTGTCCAATCCACTCGATTCAAAGCTGCCGTCGACAGCGCAGGTCCGGCTGATTTGGTCAGCGACTACGGAATCATGGATGACACAGGATCGAGTTGGGCGATCGGCTGGGCAGAAACAGGTCAAGGAAGGATGGGCGGAACTCCATGGCAGTTCCGCGACCGCTACATCGAAAACTCACCGGTCTTTTATCTCGATCGAGTCCAAACACCGCTCTTGATCGTGCAAGGCGAACTTGATAAAGCAGTGCCATACCAGCAGGCCAATGAAGTCTTTGTTGCTTTACGCCGCCTCGGGAAGGAAGTTGTCTACGCGAAATATGGCGGCGAAGATCATTGGGAAGGTACTTGGGGCACACCGAACGTTGTGGATTATTGGAACCGCGTTATCGACTGGTTCAACGGACATCTGAAGGCTGACGAGAAAATTGCCCAGAAATAAATTCCAATTTAGACTAAAGAATCATTTTAGACTAAAGAATCATTAGCTCGAAACAAAAACCACAGGACAAGCACTCCCGTGGATCAAAAATGTGTCTGTAAGCGCGACTTAGGGCAGTAGTTAGAGGACGTCAAAAATAAGGCCGAGGCAGTGCGAATGTCGAGGCGTTATGGACATATGGGACAGGCTGCGCAAAAGCAGGCTGTCGCGGCATTGATGATCGGCGAATCCGATGACGGTGGGGCACAAAAATGGGCACTCTCTCACGCCACCCGCGCCCCTCAACTCCCTAACTGATAGAAAAGTTTGGCTCCCCGGGCTAGATTCGAACTAGCAACCCTTCGGTTAACAGCCGAATGCTCTGCCGTTGAGCTACCGGGGAACGGGCAAGTAGACTTTTAATTTACAACAACTTGCGAACTGGTGCTAGTCTCCTCTCTGTCGGTTGGGGTCCAACTGGGGTCCAACAACGGTTTCAACTTCGCCATTTCAGGCGCGTGGTGCTGACGCAGCAGCTTCGTATAGTGGTCGATCATCCTGTCCGAAGAGTGTCCGCACCAGTCTCGAATGACTTGACGGCTCACCCCGGAATACACGAGATGAGAAATCCGTCCTCTTCGAAATGCGTGCATTCCAACGCCGGGTTGGACCAGCTTCAGCTCTTCCAGGATCGGATAGAGCTTGTCCTCCCGCACGTTCGATAGCCGCAACGGTGTGCCGTTGCGCGTCTGAAAAACATAACCGAACCGTCTGCCTTTTAAATGCTTCTTGAGCTCCGCAACTATGGAGGTGTCAATCGGCACCGTCCGGGTTCTGTCTTCATCCCCCGTATCGCTCTTTGAGGTATTCTCCTCTCCCTCAAAAACCGAGCGGCGGATAGTAATTGTCTGCTCGTCCAAATCCACATCCGTCTCGACCCTCAACGCGAACAGTTCTCCGGCCCGAGCTCCGGTGCCGGCCGCCAAAGCAAACAACGAGCGATAGATCTGAGTTTTCGCTCCGTTCACGATGGCCGCCATCTGCGCAACCGTGAAGTGTGGCAGCTCTTGCTGCACAGTCTTTGGTGGCGCGACCTTCTTCCATTTGACGAGCCACGGCGACAGGACGGGTTTGCCGCTCTGCGCCATTTCGTCCAACTGGAAGTTGTAGATCGCGCGAACAATGCCGAAGAGATTCTTGATGGACTTGCGAGAGAGACTTTCCCGCTGCCACATCTGAATTAGACCCCGAACGACTGGATATGTGATTTCTTCCAATGGGGTGTCTTCCAGATGTGGAAGGATGTGCTTATTCAACTCGCAAGACATGCTGCGTTGAGACGAACGTTTCTTGTTAACGACGAGGTGACGATCTTTCCACTCACGGGCTGAAAAACCGAACGTTAAGACAGGCGATTGCGAACGAGCAAGATGATCGGCATCGTTGATACCTTGCCCCTCTACAAACGTCGCCAGCCACCTTTCGGCTTGTGGCTTCGTGAACTGGTTGATGTTTCCGATTATCACCGTACGTCTGACCCTTTTGTTTTGGCCCGCCACATCGGCGCGGTATCTGCCAATGTACTTGGAGCCCTTCTTATAAACGGAACCACTTTGTCCGGATCTGCGAGACATAGATCTCCTGTCCCGTCGATTCGGCACCGTAACCGTCACTACGGTATCCGGTTTCAGTTTCGGAGGCAATGGTCGGGGAAACACGCTTGCGCCTTAATCTTTATCTCTCGCTGGCCGGTGGTGAATCGAGAATCCGAAAACTGCCAGTATCTTGTCGTTCTTGTGCGCGCTGCGCTTGAGCTTTCATTACGGTGTGGCGTGCGTAGTACTTCGGATCGGCTTTGTCGTTCGCCCTGTAGTCGGCGATGCGCTGGATGACAAGCTCCGGATCGTCGCCGCGGGCGAGCGCGCGTTTGGCATACGCCCAATCCTGTTCGGACTGACTCTTGTGTGCGCTGGACATCGTCCGTGGGTGTCCTTGATCCTCGCTTGAATGCCGAGGCGTCTCGGATGAGTCTTGATGAACCATGAAATCGCGAGGCGTGTAGATCGCGTCGCTTTCCTGGCGCGCTCGGACGATGAATTCCTCGGAAAGTTTGCGGTTGGCGAATCCCGGCAAGCGCAGCACGCGCGTCGAGTCGGTTGCCGCCAGATCGCCGCCGAACTTATTTGCGAGGTTATGAAGAAGAGATTCCGCCTCATCCTGATTGAATCCGCTCACCTTCCACACGACTTGATGCTTGCCCGGAGAGGTATCCAGGACAAAGTTTGGAACTGGGAGTTCGGTTGAATTTCGAATCGCTTCGAGAGATTCATCGCCCTTTGTGTCGATATCGAGATAGACGTGACGAATGTCTTTTATATTTTCCTTAGTCCGGTTGTAAGCGCCTTCCTTAATCGGGTTCATGCCCACATACACATCGGAACCAGCGGCACTTCGGGCAGCGAGCCATGCTTGAAATTCGGGGCTTGCTATCGTCTCGGCCTTGGCGATCCGTTGAATCGTTTTGCCGCTTCCACGATTCCGCACGAGGATCGCGGCATTGTCCGCAGCGTCGAATAGCTCCCGGACATACTCCGAAGCGCTAAGAGGTCGCGGTGTGAATGCCGTAGTCATGGATGATCCTGCTTGGCCAAGAACACCGCGCCGTAGTCGAACAAGTCCGCATCCGGGTCGTATCCATTGATAAATAGGACTTCGGAAATGTATCTGCGTCCAGGCCGGCGCTCGATATGGATGACCACATTGAGCGAATCAGAGATGTTTGTCTTAATGGCGCGATAAGGAATGTCTACGCCGCTTTGCAAAACACAACTGGTGAAACGGGCGAGGCCTTGTTGTGCCGAGTTTGCATGGATGGTGGACAGCGTGCCGGAGTGCCCGGTGTTCAGGAGTTGCAAAAGATCGAATGCTTCGCCACCGCGAATTTCGCCGAGTTAAGGGGTGAGTATATTTGCAGTTGGTGCGAGATTCGTGAGGGCCACCTTTTGGCCGTTCCGCATCCCAATTCCAAGTGTGAAATCAGGCGGTTCGTTTATCCGAGGGATGCAGAGATCGTGGGTCGAGTTACCGGCGTCGCCATGCGCCTAACGGAGTTACATGCCTGACCAATCGACAGCCTGCACGATGCAATTCCTAATGCACAGGGTCTAAATTTCACTAGGGACAGAGTTGCGTGGCCATGCGCGCGACTGAATCACACGACTGATCCGTAACAAACCTGGCATTGGTCGTGGGAAAACGTACTAGGATGAGTTCTCCACGGGGAGAGCTGTCATGGCCAAACGAAAGGTCTCCAACTACAAAACAGATCGGCGTCGCAAGCATCATCACTGGCTCGTGACCGTGACGTATGCCGACAACGAGTCGTTTGGGCGAGTGTACATCGACCGTGAAAGGGCGGAGAAGTTCGCGGCGCGGCAGAAGAAATCACCTATCGTGAAGAAAACTCGCATACGGCAGCTGAGTTGAAGAAGCGGACCGTGCTAGCCACACGGCCCGCTTCCGTGGTTGGTCCCTCGTTCTTATTTGCGCAGCGGCGAAACAGTTGGCTTCGGAGCATTCTTCCCGGGCTTGTCCTTCCTTGAGAGTTCGCTCCGTACCTGCGCTGCGACCTGCGGAATGCTAATTTTGTAGCGCACTGCCGTCCGCGTGAGCTTGGAGTCCTTCGCCAGCGCCTGGCCGGGGTTATATCCGGGACAGTACAGGTCGGACACGAGCGCGCACACAAGGAGGAAGTGCTGAAGTTCCGGCGTACTCATTTTTGGTATGGCTTTTCCCGTGATGGACTTGTAATCCACCGTGCTGCCGCCCCACGAGGCCTTGGTCTTTTTCTCCTCCCATCCATACACACGGCAAAGGCGGCGCTGATTGTCGTGGCCTAGCCGCTCGAAGTAGTCGAGCGCAGCCATTTCGAGATCAAGACGAGAAAGCGTGCCCGAAAGTTTCTTGCGAATGGTATTCAAAATACGAATGCGCGTTTGTCTCTCGATGCGCTCGGCTAGCGCTTCCTTGGCACGCGCCGCTCGCTCCTGTGGCGACGTTTCGTAGCGTGTGACTCGCGCATGGACCGGACATTGTTCGTCGCGGCATACGTGAAGCAGTTTGCCCGCGTCTGGACCGTCGATCACAACGGCGGGTCTAGCGTGCGGGCACTCTTTTTTGTGAGCAATGCGGTACTGTCCTTCATATAAGACATCGGGGTTGCGGTCCTTGGCTTGCCATGTGGGAGCGTGTGAGATTCGCAGCGGTTTCTCTCCTGCCATTTGGAGAGGCTTCACGCGAATCTGCACGAGAGCTTCCACTTTCCTGTGGTAACACACCCGGTCTGTACAGATGGATTTGCGGCGCACTTCCGGAAACAGAAGAGGGTTGTTTCCCGTACGTTTCGGACATTTCCCGCAGCTTCCCGCGGTTGGGAGCAAATTCTCATCCTGCGGGTCAAAGGGAGCATTGATAAGGTCGAGGTGAATTTCCCGCTCGACCCACTCGCGGAGTTGTCGCACGGTGACCGCTTCTGCTTTTCCATCCTTCAGGATGGCTGCCGCCGTACGGTGATTCGGGAAACACTCCTGTAAAGCGCGTTTCTGATCGTCGGGCTCAAGCCGCGCCATTTCGAAGGCATGCGCGACCGAGAGCTTCCCGTCGTAGAAGGCCCGTTGCACGTCTTCGACCAAATGGGTGAGCCGCAAGCGTGCATAAACATATTTCTCGGACCGTCCGATTTTCTCCGCTAGAGTTTCGACTGTGTAGGTGTCCGGTTGCATGTGCATGAGGGCTGCGTAGCCACGGGCTTCGTCCAGTTCGTGTACGTCGGCGCGTTGGAGGTTTTCGATGAGTTGCAGTTCGAGGCATTGCGGGTCGGTGAGCTCGCGGATTGTAGCGGGAATCGATTCGCACTTCGCAAGCTGTGAAGCACGGTACCGCCGTGCCCCGGCGACGAGTTCATAGGACTCCGCCTCGCCACCCGACAACGGACGCACCAAAATGGGTTGCAGTACCCCGTGTAGGCGGATGTTGTCCGCCAATTCGGCGAGTCTTGTTTCGTCAAACTGGCGTCTTGGATTCGTCTTCGATTCCTGAATCCGTGAGAGTGGAATGTCCTGTACTAGGGACACAGCGTTGGGAATTACTTCCGTTGCATGTATTGCTGCTGCTGTTGTCATAGTGTTCTTCTCCTTTTTATTCGTTTTCGGGTGCATCAATACTCTTCGGGCAAAAGAATTGTGGTGACGGAGCGGTCCGCTTCGGTGATGACCCACACCTTCGTGTCTCCTGCGCATGTGTGGTAGCTGCTCAAGAGCCGGAACCCGTGTTCCAGACTGAGTCGGTTTTCGTTGCGGTCTTCGTCGCACAGGTCTCCCCAATCGCCGTGAACGTGGCGTGCGAGGAATTCCAGCGGTTGCTGTCCTGCCTTTTCGAGAGCGGCTAACGCGCCGGGTGTTGCGACGACTTGGCCGAGAGGGAAAAGCGGTGATTTGCTGATTTGTTGCATTGGAACGACTCCTTTTGGGGTATTGATTTTTTGCCTTCGAAGGCACCGCCTGCGAGCGGT